>ENA-OWPP01000029-OWPP01000029.1-human-gut-metagenome-genome-assembly--contig:-NODE-29-length-167973-cov-15.991675_pt1 | contig 167973 bp, 140 predicted proteins | sample MGYA00248265_ERZ651848 | MGnify/ENA primary metagenome ERZ651848 (study PRJEB26924, sample SAMEA4378233) | human gut metagenome | biome: human gut; feature: human-associated habitat; material...
AATACTTGCAGGCATGTGTACAGCCTACATAGGGATTGACCGAGTAACCGCCTACCGGCAGACTAGACTTAGTCATGATGTTCTTTGTTTCCACCTCACGAATGAGGATTCCATTTATTACTTCTTCCATGATTTCTGTACCTCTAACACTTTATTAAATTCTTCCGGCATTTCCTGAATCATATTTTCATCCCCTATGATAGGGACAAGGTCTTCCTTCATAAACACCGGAATGCCGAGCTTATGTGCCTGGTCCGTCAGAGACCATGCCCATTCCGGCTCCGTATGAATCTTCCTGCTCTGAGCTCCGGTCATGGTGCCGACAACGATCCAATTGATTCCGGAAAGGTCAACTGTGCCGGGATCGTCGAATAACGGCTCAAAGGTAACATGGTAATGTTTTGCTCTGACATTTTTCCGAAGGGCGTCGATACGCCACAGTTCTGCTTTCCTCGTCACCGTAACGCCAAACCATGCGTTTTCCAGATCGGTATCAAAATCCAGCAAATCAGGTCGCTTGGTAAGGAACAGGAACTGATGCTGTGGATTTTCACGGATCTTTGCAAATACCTCGTCTCTCCATTCCGGCTTCCATCCGGAGAGATCGCTCATGCCGGTAAGAAGAAAGTTCTGCGGACGTTTCTTTTCCATCATCTTGAGCTTACCCGGAAAGAATTCAGGGTCAGCGAAGTCATCAATCATATGCCAGCGTTTCACGTTGTTGCGGGCATAGCAATATGCACACCCCACTGTGCAGCCAATGACGATATTCATGTTCTGAATCTGATCTTTGATACAAATACTCATGACTTCTGCCACTCCTCAAGATTCTTTCTGATGCGGTCGAGGCATTCCTCAAACCGGGTAATTTCTTCCTCTGAAAAACCTTTGTAGTAAATACTGCCCATCTCATCAGATACAGAATCGTACTCGCCCTTTAAGGCATGTGCTTTCTCAGTCAGAAACAGGAGTGTTTTCCTTTTGTCCGTTTCAGACTGAACACGGCTTATCAGCCCTTGATTTTCCATTCTTTCCAGCATCGTCGTAAGAGATGTTATCGCTAATCCGCATTTGACCGAGAGTGACCTGATTGAGATTCCATCCTCCTGCCACAGCACATAAAGAATGCGCCCTTGGGCTCCATTGAACGCATCAATATTCTTTTCGCTGAGAATCTTCTCAAAAATCCGGTCCCCAAGCTGTTTTATTTTGGTGACAAGAAATCCTCCATTTGTTTTCATGCAAAAGCTCCTATATAGTAGTTTATAAAATCATACTATATAGGAGCTTTATTGTCAAGAGCTTGTATGTTTGAATAGAGGTAAATTCCGATTTGTCAGCCTCATTCTATCACACACTCGGTACATTTCCCGGCTTGCGTATCACAGCGGCAATGCAGGTATTCCACATTGCCGCTGTGATTTTCTTTTTAGCGTTCTCTGTCAGCGGATGATTTTTGCGGCTCCTCCTCGCCACGCTCACCGTCCACGATCTCGTTCTCTCTTTTGTCGAGATTGAGCATCGCATTCAGTTCATTTAGCCGTGCCGATTTGGTTTTCAGTTCTTCCTCCTGGGGGAATGGCTTCTGTACCTCGGCCTTTGCGTTTTCAAGCTGAACCCGTGTATTCTCCAGCTGCTCGGCACACGCCGCCATTCGTTCCTCAAAAGCGCCGAGGGTGTTATCCAGTCGCTGAATGTTGCCGAAGATGTCCGTTCCCAGCGTGACCGTATGCCGCAGCTGATGAATCAGCGCGATCTTATATTCTCGGCTGAAGGTATCGAAGGACAGCTCCATGTCAAAGCCACGGTACTGACCGATGGAAATCGGCTCTGGGCTTGTCATGGACTTGCAAAGGCCGAGGATGGCATCGCCGGCGGCCTTCTTTTCTCTTACCGTGCCGCCCGGCATAAACATCGGAGAGAAGCCGTCCTCGTTGGGCTCGGTATTTCTTTTTCGCTGGTCAATATCCGCCCGATAGCCCTCAATGCGCTGTTCCAATGACCGGATTTTCTGCGGAAACTCCTTGATAATCTGATCCTCCAGAGCATAGCGCTGGCTCAGATGGTTGGCCTTGAGCAGCTTCAGGCGAGACACATCAATATCTAAATCCATCTTCTCCTTGATGTGGGGATTGCCGGCGCACAGCGCCTTGATTTCCGCATAGCTCAGGGCGGTTTCGTCAATGTCCTCCGCAGAGCGCACCGGGGATTTGCTGGTCATGATCTGCCCAATGAACTTCTGCTTGGATTCCACCAACTGATACAGGTAGCTGTCGAAGGTGTTCTCCGTGACATAGGTGTAAATATCGACCTCCTTGTTTCCGTTGCCCTGGCGGATGATTCGTCCTTCCCGCTGCTGCAGGTCAGACGGTCGCCACGGACAATCCAAATGATGAAGTGCCGCAAGCTTCGTCTGCACATTGGTGCCGGCTCCCATTTTCTGCGTGGAACCGATGAGCACACGCACCTGACCGGAGCGCACCTTGCCAAACAGCTCTTTCTTTTGCGCCTCGGAGTTTGCCGTATGGATATAGGCGATTTCCTCTGCCGGAACGCCCTTGGCAATCAGCTTGTTTCGGAGATCATCGTACACATTGAACTTGCCGTCGCCGTGGGGCGTAGACAAGTCGCAGAATACCATCTGTGTCGAGCTCCGGTCGGTGGTGCGCTGCCAGATGTCAAAAACATTCTCCGCACACGCGCCCACCTTGCTTGTCTCGCTGTCGGGGAGCATATCGTTCATGAGCCGCTGATCCAAGGCGAGCTTTCTGCCGTCATTGGTGATGAGGAGCATGTTATCCACGCTGGAATCCACCATCTTATTGCGGACACGCTCGGCTCGTTCTGAAAGAGAGGCCACCATTTCCTTTTGCGTTTCCGATGGCTTCAAAACAACGCTGTGGTAATGGGCCTCCGGCACGGGGAGCTTGAGCATATCCGCCGTTTGAATATCTGCGGTCTCCTTGAACATTGCCATGAGCTCCGGTAGATTATAGAACTTCGCAAACCTTGTTTTGGCGCGGTAGCCCGTGCCCTCCGGAGAAAGCTCGATAGCCGTCACCGTCTCGCCGAAGGTGGAGGCCCAGGCATCGAAGTGGAGAAGGTCATTCCTGCGCAGCGCTCCGTACTGGAGATACTTCTGCATGGTGTACATCTCCACCATGCTATTGGAGATGGGCGTGCCGGTGGCAAACACAACGCCTCTGCCGCCGGTCAACTCGTCCAAATACCGGCACTTCATATACAGGTCGCTGGACTTCATGGCCTCGGTTTGGCTGATGTTGCCCACATTCCGCATTTTTGTAAATGCGGCGAGGTTTTTATAGTAATGCGCCTCATCGATGAAGATACGGTCAACACCCAACTCCTCAAAGGTCACAACATCATCCTTGCGGGACTGGTCATTGAGCTTGTCCAGCTTCTGCTTGACCGTTTTCTTGGTTCGCTCCAGCTGCTTGATAGAGAAATTATCCCCACGGTTTTTCTTCAATTCAGAAATGCCGTCCAGCACTTCATCCAGCTGTTGCTGCAGGATGGCACGCTGTCGTTCCAGGGACATGGGGATCTTTTCAAATTGGCTGTGCCCAATGATGACCGCATCGTAGTCGCCGGTGGCAATGCGCCCGCAGAACTTCTTGCGGTTCTTGGCCTCGAAGTCCTTCTTGGTGGCGACAAGAATATTGGCGGAGGGATAGAGCTGGAGGTATTCGCTCGCCCATTGCTCTGTCAGGTGATTGGGGACCGCGAACAGGCTTTTTTGACACAAGCCCAGCCGCTTGCTCTCCTGTGCAGCCGCTACCATCTCGAAGGTCTTCCCGGCCCCCACCACATGCGCAAGCAGGGTGTTGCCGCCGTAGAGGATATGGGCAATGGCATTGACCTGATGCGGCCTCAGCGTGATCTCCGGATTGATTCCCACGAAATTCAGGTGGCTGCCGTCATACTCACGGGGGCGAATGCTGTTGAACTTCTCGTTATACAGCTTGGTTAGCTGCTCCCGGCGTTCCGGATCGCTCCATATCCAGTCTGCAAAGGCCTGCTTAATAAGCTCCTGCTTGCCCTGTGCGATGGCGGTTTCTTTCTTATTGAGCACAGCCGTTTTCCTGCCGTTTCCGTCCTCGATGTAGTCGAAGATTCTTACATCCCGGAGGTTCAGGGTTTCCTCCATAATCTTATAACCGTTGACTCTACCGGTACCGTAGGTATTGTGAGCTTTCACATTGCTGCGGTCGTAGGATTTTCCCTCCACATTCCATTCACCGGTGTACTGCGCGTAGTGAACATGGATATTCCATTGGCAGTAGCGCGGGGTGCTGAACAGCTCAAACATGAACTCCTCGATGGTTTCCGGAGGCAGCCATGTTGCGCCAAGCCTCACGGAAATTTCACTTGCCGTCAGGTCAACCGGCTGTACCGCCTCAAGAGCACGGACATTCTCTCCGTAATCCTCGGGGTAGAGCTCCGCACTCCGCTTTGCCCAACGGAGCTTTTCACGGACATTGCCGGAGAGATATTCATCGGCAGGGAGATACTTCGGCTTGCCGTCCTCTTCGCTTATGTGCATGGGGTTGAGGAAGATCACACCCTTCAAATCCTCAAACAGCTCCTGCTCGGTTTTGCCGGTGAGCTTTGACATATACGGCATATCGATTCTTGCTTTTTCTGCAAGGGACAGCGCATAGGCCTCGGAAGCCGTGTCAACCGACTGCACCGTTACCTTCTGCTTGATGGTTCGTTTGGAGAACATATCTGCCTTGCGGAGGAAGTTGCCCTCATCGTCCAGCACCTCCAGCGAGGCAAGCAGGGAGTAGGAGCTGTCGGAATTGAATGCCGAATTGTTGGCTCTTGCGCTGATAAGCCCATATTTTTTGCTGAAATCATCATAGAGGCGATTGAGTTTTTCCTGCTCTGCCTTGATATCGCCATCGGGATAGTCCTCCGTCTGGTACTCGATCAGCGTCCGGACGCAGTCTCGGATACCGATCATGCCCTTGATACGACTTTCGGCAGTTGCGGAAACATCCACGGGGTTCATGCGGCTGTTTTCACGGTAATAGATTTTACCGTCCACCACCGTGAAGCTGAAGTTGCGCACATCCGGGTCGGCGGGAATAGAAAGGTCTTCCGCCTCCGCCTCTATGTCATCCAGCTCAAGCTCGGTAATCTCGGCATGAATGTTCTGGATGGCATCCCGCAAGAGGTCGCCAAGCTCTGCATTTTCATAGGCAATACAGGCGGACTCCATGCCATGGGGTCCACTAACCATCTGCATATCGCCCAGCACCATTTCAGGGTTGGCCACAAAATAGGCGTTCATCTTGATGCCGTTCTCATCGGTGGCCAGGTGCACCCATTCTGGTTCAATGTCGATCAGCCGGTCACGCTTTTGGAGGAAGAGGATGTCCGATGTGACCTCCGTACCGGCAGCGGCCTTGAAGGTATCATTCGGCAGCCGGATAGCGCCGAGCAAGTCGGCTCTCTGCGCGATATACTTTCGAACATTGGGATTTTCCTTATCCAGCGTACCCTTTGAGGTAATGAAGGCGATCACGCCGCCGGGTCTCACCTTATCCAAAGTGCGGGCAAAGAAATAGTCATGGATGAGGAAGTTGTGCTTGTCATAGCGCTTGTCCGGCACCTTGAACTGTCCGAAGGGAACATTGCCGATTGCGGCGTCAAAGAAGCTGTCGGGAAGGTTTGTATTCTCAAAGCCCTGCACCGCGATGCTGTTTTTCTGATAGAGCTGCTGGGCGATTCGCCCGGAAATACTGTCCAGCTCCACGCCGTAGAATTTCGCACCATTCATGCTTTCGGGAACAAGCCCCATGAAATTGCCGATGCCGCAGGAGGGCTCCAGCACATTGCCGGTCTGAAAGTGCATGTTCTCCAGGGCACTGTACACCGCCTTGATCACCACGGGCGGCGTATAGAAGGCCGTCAGCGTGGATTCTCTTGCCGACGCATATTCCTCATCGGAAAGCACATTCTTCAGCTCGGTATAATGGGGATTGTCCTCTTTGAAGAACTCAGAGAGACCGCCCCAGCCCACATAGTCGGCAAGCACGCGCTGCTCGGTGGGTGTCGCCAACCGGCTTTCCGCATCTAGCTTATTCAGAAGCTGAATGGCACGGATATTGTGATAGAACCGTTCCAGCGGCGTGCCCACGCCGATATCATCGCTCTCGATTTGAAAGTTGGTTCGGTACTCGGTGCTGATTTCCGGATGCAGCACATGAGGCACGACCTTGGAAGACCTTTTCACCTGCGGAGGCGGAGCGAGCGCTTCTTCCTGGTCATCCAGCAAGGCTTCCGCATTGGGGTAGGTCACGACCTCGCCGTCTTTGACGGTGCTGATGGGCAGAGCATCCAATTCTTCGTCCGTTAGGCTCTCAATTTCGGAATCGTCTTCTGCCAAATCTTCCGTTTCTCTGAATACCCGTGTGCCGTCTGCACCAAACTCCGCCTCATAGCGGTCAGTCTCTCGCGCTGCTTCCCGGTCTGCCTCTAAAGATAGAATATCCTCGTGAATCTTCAGGAGGTTTTCCGGCGTGAACTCGATATAATCGCAGTCCATCTCATAGTCATTTTCAGCTTCCATGAAGAACGGAGTATTGATGTCCGCAAGGAACTGATCCGACATTTCTTCAAGGTCATTTCGGAAGTCGGCGGCGTTTTCCGGATGGCTGGCAAAGTCATACTGCTCGACAAGCTCTTCAAAAACAGAGAAATCAAGATCACCGGAAACATACTGTCCGCCTGCATCTGCATCGGGATTGAAGTAGATCCAGTGAACCTTGTTGCTGCCGGTGTCAAGGGATATTCTCGCCTTCGTATTGTCTGCGACAGGGGGTTCTTCCACGACTTGCAGCAGCCTGTCATTCAGCGGATTTTCTTTGAGCCGGTTATCGAACTCCTCACGAGACAGCTCTTTGTTAAACAGCGGGAACTGTGTATCAAAGAGGACGACCTTCTTCTCGTCAAAAGACAGCAGCTCGTATTCCTGCGTACCGATATAGACCGTATCACCGAGATGATAGCGGTATTCCTTCCGGAGCTCCGGGGGAGGGTTCAGCTCATCAAAGGTCGGTTCAAGGGCCTTTGCCACATCGCTGTTCAACGCTTCCAGCATGGCCTCGCATCGTGCGGTCAGGTGGGTGTTGTCCGCAATGATCGTATTCATTGCTTCGCGCATCATGGGGAGGATGAAGTCACCCTCCGCAGTACGGGCGTGCATTTTCTTTTCGCCCACGCTGAACGCACCCCAGCAGCTTGACAAATAATACAGATTCAGCGCTTTGCTTTCCTCGCCAAGCTGCGTCACAAAGTCATTGTAATCATAGACAATCGACCGGAACTCCTCAGAGATTTCACCTCGTTTCCTCCGAGCTTCTGCCTGCTCCCGGTAGGCAGAATAGTTGTCCTTTTCTGCTTGGCTCAGATATCGGTCGGCTCGGATCAGCTCCCCGATCCGCTTCTCGGCCTTATTCCACCGCAAAAGCATTTCTGCATCGGGCCGAGAGATTCTGCCTCTGCTGATTTTGATTCCCTTGGCGTCGTGGCTCTCATCGAGATTTCTGCCGGAAACGGCAGGATACGCGCCGCCGATGCCGTATTCGTTTTTCAAAAAGGCGATATTGTTCTCAGAAGAATCCTGTTTGAGAAACTGCTCATAGATGCGGAATTTGCCCTGATGGATGCCGCTGCCCCGTGTCAGAATGGCGTCGATATCCTCCTGAGAAATAGCAAAAGCGGAGGATTTTTCTTCCTCCGCTTCTGCGATAATTTCCTGTTGCTGTTCAACTGTGGGGAGCGTTACGCGTAGATCAGGTCGTTCAGAATCACTTCCTCCGCCGAGTGGCGAATGGAGTTCATCATTTGCACCCACTGCATTTGATCCTCCGCCTTCAGCTGCTCCGTCACTCCGTTCAGCGCCTTCATCTGCTCGGTCAGGTCGTCCAGCATCTTCTGTGCCTGCTGGTCCACCTCCTCCAGATGACTGTTCAGTGTTCCGTTCAGCAGCATCCCGGTGTAGATCCCATCCCGGTGCTCGCGGAGGAATGTCCGCCGCAGCATTCCATACTTCCCAAGCTTCGGGCTCTCCGGCACGGTCAGATCGGGAATCAGATAATCCCCCTGCATCGTATAGGTCAGTTCCATATTCGTTGCTCCTTTCCTTGTTTTCTGTTCGGTTCTTATGATACGCAGAAGAACCGGTCTGCGCAAATGTGCGAATCTTCCGCTTTTCCTCCTTCTCCATCTCCTTGACGGTTTCGCCCATTTCACGGATGACCATCTCAGAAATATCGCTGACGGCGGCACCGAGCACGGAGATAACCTCCAGGGTGTTGAAGTCAAAGAGGTGGCTGAAATCCTCCCGGTCAAAATACTGCCTCGGCTCATACCCCGCACGGGAGAGCGCCATAAAAGCGACGCTGCTTTTCAGCGAGGTTTTCAGCCACGCTTCAAGGCTTGTGTCGTCCAGCTCCTCCAGAAAACTGCCGGCTTTGACAGCGTTCAACTCCATGAGATAATCTGAAAGATTATCCTCCACGGCATAACCGGAAATATCTATGAGAAGGTGCGGGAAATCTCGCGGCTCCTCCACATCACCGAAGCTGGCCTGAAGGCTTTCCGATACCGCATATTCGTACTCCGGCTTCATCTGCCAAAGGGTGATGTTCCTTCCGGCACGGCTGTTGGTGTCGGAGATATCAAAGACATGTCTCAGCTTGTAGGGAACATCTCTGTCGATCAGCAGCGCGATGCCTTTCGTGCCCTTGTTTACCCATCTGCCGAGTTTATTCCATGTGTCGATTTCCGCACACGCCGTTGCATCCGGCTTCTGCGCATGGATGAGCAGCTGCTCCTTAAAGCTGTACTTGTAGTTGTTTGCCGCCGTAATCAGAAAATCGGTATATCGGTCGGCATTGGAGGCGATATCCCTGGCAGTCTGGGATGCCATCTCCAAAATGATTCTGTATTTGCTCGGCATGGGAACTCCCTCCTTATCTTACTTTGATCGTGACCTCAACGGTCTGCGCATTCTCTCCGAGGATCGATGCAAATAAAAGCCCGGTTCTGGCGTTGGACACCTTCGTCACAAGCTCATTCAGCCGGCAGACGGTGGTATTGATCTCTTTCTGGTTATCTGCGTAATAGTAGCCCGTTTCATCGCTGCAAATAGGAAAGCCATCCTGTCGCAAGGCGCTGATCTTGCGGCGAATATTTCGTCCGTCAAGCAGAAACAGCTTTTCAAGCTCCTTGCTGTGGATGGCATTTTCTTTGCCAATATGATTTTTACGGAGATACTCGCAGATGGCTTTCTTCTTATCCATAGCTTCTCCTTATCTCGCAGGTTCGTGGTCTTTTTGCTTATGAACCGCCGGTGGATTCTTCTCCATGTATTCCTTCACGGTAGTAAGCGTGCCCTCATAGTTCCAATCGTTTTCAGGATCAATGTCGCGGTAGGCGTTTCTCCCATCCGGTCGGGGCTCCAAGCGAATGGGTCTATTGGAAATCAACGTTCCCCAATGATTCACCATGATCCAGTTGGCAATCTGAACCGGCTCGCCCTGTTGGTCATCATCGTGGCGAACCTCGTACATGTACATGCCCTGTGGAACGGTATCGCGGTCTACCCGCAGGCAGGTAAAAAGCATGGAATGCCCCAGAACCGTCACATCCTCAAACTTCTCTGTCATGGCATTTACCCTCATCGTGCTTCACCCCTTTCCTTCGGCTTTCTGGGGGAACTGTCCTCTATGAAAAGTCCTTTTGGCAGTGTATCCAGGTCGTTCAGAAACGCACGGGAAATGGTCTTGCCGTCCCGGTCTCGGTACAGAACGACGCACAGCGGCTCACCGTGATAGAGCGACTCCTTCAGGTCTTCCAGGAAGCGCTGCTCATCGCTGTACGCAACGCTGCTGCATACTTTTCCGTTGAAAGCCAAATAGTCCAGTCTGGCAATATAACTTTCGCTCGGCAGTGCGTGGTTCATCGTGCCTCACCTCGCTCTCTCTGCCTGGTTGGAAAGCTCCAGCCGTACACCTTCCCGATCTCATCGCCAAGCCTGCGGGTGACACGGGCAATATCTGCCCTGGTGGCTGTGCCGTTGTAGATTTTTTCTTTGAGCCGGTCCTTCTGCGCCTCCGAAATATTGTCCTTATACACCCGATAGAGATAATGGTTTGTGCCGTCATGGTGGGTATCATCGCACCGAAGATCTCCGCTCTTGTCCACATACCATGTGGTGTAATCGTAATCAGAGTAAAGGCAGTCCCGGATATTGCCGCTGGGAATTTCTTTGTATCCCGTGCGCCTGCCATTCCAAAGCCCCAGATCGGCAACAACCAGAATGGGCTGGGAAAGTTGAATGTCCAGATTGAGCCGTTCGTCCTCAAGGTAGTGCCCGTTTTCCTCATACATCATGGCGACGCGCTCGTCATCGGAAAGCGTCGGATATTCTTCCTCCATCCAATCTTTCCACTCCTCATAGTCAAGGTCGGCATTAGACCAGATACGATAATCGTCCTTACTCATCGTGCATCACCTCTGTCCTTCGGCATCACGGGCTTTCCGTCTGCGTCATAATTTCTCGGGTCTGCGGCGGGCACCTGAAAGCCGAACATAGAGCCGGCCTTCATCGCTTCTTCCTGCGCCTTGCTGACGCCGAGCTTTGCATTATACTCATTCGCGATGCTCCGGGCTTCGTCCTTGTCGGTGACGGGAATGTCCGTCTTGAAGTAGCCCTTTTCGCCGCGCTTGATGATAATGATTTCGTCGCTTCCGGAAAGAACGCTGTAGCACCGCTCGGGCAGGTTGTCCCGAACCGGCTCGCAGGTATGGCCGCCGTATTCCATGCGCTCGGCAAACTCGCAGATGTGATAGAGGTTGCTCCCGATCTCCACATGGTAATCGTCGATATACCGGCAGGTGCGAATCTGGTCTTCATTCCACGAATAGTGGATTTTCACCTTGCCGCCATCCGGAATGCGAAACAGCTCCTTGTAATGGCTGTCAATAAAACGGATTCCTTTCTCTGCGTCCTTCAGGTGCTGATCGAGCCAATCCCGGCGATAGCAATAGCAGTACAGGTTGTATTCGCCTCTGTCCGGGTTCAGGCGCAGAAGATAGGCATATTTTTCGGTATCCACACGAACGCCATAGTAGCCCGGTTCCTCCTGCATACGGCTTTGGGGTGTGCAAAAGCAGTACTTGGCAAGCGCCCTGCGGTTATGAAGAATGTCGCCTTCCTCACGCAGAGAGTTGATTACATCATCAAACTCTGCCTTGAACTCATCGGTTTTCAGCTCCTCCCGGAAATCAAACCAGCTGCTGAAAAAGCCGTTGCCGTCTGTATCCATGTCTGCCCGGAGGTGGCCGATCAGTCCGGTTTGCATGGAAATCTGCGTGCTCTGGCGAAAGGTATATTTGTCCTCCGCCTCGATCATTGCTCTTTTTTCATACTCGATCATCTTGCGTCACCTCTTTCTTTAGTCGGTTTCTTTTCCTGCGCGTGCATCTCTTTTGCTTTCTCCAAGCCCTTCTGCGCCCATTCGGGAAGCTTCTTTTCCTCCATGACACCGAGAAAATCCGTGCGATAAAAGGAGGTCTTTCTCCCGTCGTACAGAGAAATGCAGCAGCAGGTACGGCCTCGCGCATTTGCCTGCGCGCCAAAGCCACCGGTACACAGCATAAGTTGGTGATTGGCGTGGCGGAACTCAGGCCGGAGAATGCTGCCCTTGATGACAACCACCTTGTTCTCAATGGAATCTTTATAGGAAACCGGCGCGCAGCTTTCTGCCATGAGTTCCTCATTTATGCCGACCTCCTGACAGGCTCTCTCGTTTTCCTGAATAATCTCCTCGGCTGCATCCGCTACGCGCTGGCCGAACACCTTTGCAATCTCTGCAAAATCGTCGCTGACCAGCACTCCGGAATAGCGCTCGAAAATGGCGTTGGTCTCTACGAAGCAGCACATATACCGTTCATCCTTGTCGGCGTTGGGATTCTCGCCCAGAGCAATATCCTTGTGCCCGATATACATGGAATACTTTACGGAGTAATCTCCGATTTTTCTTGTCTCTTCCATAGCGTCTCCTTTTATAAGCGGGGCGACATCTGTAAAAAGATGCCGCCCCTTGCCGTTTTACTTTCTGTTCTTCAGGCGAAGAACGATCAGCCCTGCGATAATAAACACCACAAGACCGATGCCGATAATGACCTTAGCGTTCATGCTTGCCTACCTCCTTCTTTTTGCAGAAGGTAAAGAAGGCCGCTACACCTGCACCGATTGCAGAGATACCGGCAAGTGCTGCCCAAAGAGGCATATTGGTGGTATCTCCGGTCTTGGGGATATCCGTAACAGGCTTGAGCTTGTTATGGAACTTGGCAACGACCGTCTTTCCTTCGTGAACGGTTACGGTGACATTTGCGGGAAGCTCATACTTCTCGTTGGCTTTGTTGGACACCTCGGAGATCACATAATCGCCGATGCGCAGCCCCTCAATGTGAATCTGGCCCTTTTCATCGGTCATAAAGTCCTTGCTGAAGGCATTGCCGGTGATATCCGTGCCCTCCACGCGGAAGGTGAAGCCCTTCAGCACACCGTCCTCCGAAGTCTTTTCAATGCGGATGCCTCCGGTCTGTGCCTGGTTGACAAAGCCCTTTCCGGCCTCGGTTTCCACGATGACCGTTTTGCCATCTTCCTTAATGGAGAAGCTGTAGGTCTTCTCATCAAGGAAGAAGCCCTTGGGAGCCTCGATTTCCTTCAGCGTGTAATCGCCGTAGGGCAGATTGTCCAGCTTGTAGACGCCGTCGGACAGCTCCTCCATCTGGCCCACAAGCTTTCCGTCACGGTATACCTCAAAGATCGCACCGCTCAGGTGATGATCGGGATAGTTTTTATCCACCTTGGTCAGCTGAACGCTGCCGCGAATGAGCTTGTTGGTGATCTCGATCTCGACCACAGCGCCGTTCTGATCTACCTTCACGGTATAAGGCGTCTCATCCAGCACATAGCCCTCCGGCGCGGCGATTTCACGGACCACATACTCGCTGTAGGGCACGCCGGTAAAGGAGAAGCTGCCGTCCGCCGCAGAAACGGCGGTCAGGATAGGCTCCGTGCCGTCGGTAGTGAACAGGCCGAAGGTCGCTCCCGCAAGGGCGCTGCCGTCCTCATCCTTTTTCAGCCCGTGAATTTCTCCGTAAATCAGCTCGTTGGAGATGCTCCTGCCGTCGTTGACCACCAGCTCCACCACGGGAATGTCCTGCCCAGCATCGGCAAAGGTCACAGGGTACTTCTCATCGGAGAGCATATAGTGGCTATCGGTGCTGATTTCTCTGACATAGTAGCTGCCGAAGGGGACATCGCTCTTGAGCACGGCTTTCCCGTTTTCATCAAGGGACATGATCTCGATGAGACCGTCCACAGGAATGACGGAGCCGTCTGCTGCGGTCAGATCCTCAGCGGCATAGAAGCCAAAGGTGACGGCGGACATCTCCTCATTCATGCCGATACCGAACGGCTTGTTCTGCTCCAGCACCTTGGAAAGAGAAATCCGCGCCTTCTGTCTGTCATTGCAGAAGCTGGCGGCAGTTTCGGTAATCTCGATTTCCTGGTCGGCGTAGACAAGCTCTGCGGTATGGGAATCCTTGTTTACGACCATGCCATCGGGAGCTTTCATCTCGGTGATTTCATATTTGCCCAGATACAGCGGTTTGCTTTCCACCGTGCCATCTGCGCCGGTAGTCACCGTATCTACCACCTCGCCGGCGCTGCAGCGCAGCGTACCGTCCGGGGTGTAGATGTCCGCCGCGGCCTTGATCTCATAGGTCGCTCCCGCAAGGCCCTGCACCGCATAGACCGGCTGATAGACCCCGTCCGTCGCTGTAACAGAGGCAAACACCTCGCCGGTTTTGGAAATCTTGATGATGCCCTTCTGCGCGTAATTGCCCAGCTTCACTGCAACGACCGTCACACCGCTTTCCTCGGTGGAATTCTCTTCGGCCACATCGAACTTAACCGCCTCATGACTGAGCACATAGCCGTAAGGAGCGGAGACCTCCTTGAGGGAGTAGCCCTTGCCAAACTCCAGCTTCTCCGGCGTGATGAGCATGCCGGCGTCATTGGTGTAGAAGGTGTCGATGGTGGTAACCTCCGGATAGGTAAAGGTCATTTCCACCTTGGAGCCATCCGGACGGAAGATCTGGAAGCCCGCACCCGCATAGGGAATGGAATTGCCGGTCTCCGCATCCACCTTGATGACCTTAATGAAGGACTCGAAGTTAGCGTTGTTGATGAGGTAGCGGTAGGTCTCGCCGTCCTTGGCAATGAACACATCAAAGTCGCTCATCAGCTCACGACCATCCCAGCCGGAAACCTGATGCACAGTGTACACGCCGTAGGGCAGGTCCTTACTTTGGGCAAAGCCGTTTTCATCGCAAGTCAGGTAGTCCCGCTCCGTATCCTTTGCCGCCTCATAGCTGCCGGCAGATTTCAGATAGATGGCAAAAATCGCGCCTTCTTCGGGCGTTTCAATTTGTGTGTCGCCGTTATCCGAGTGCTTGATGATGGCGATATTGCCCTTCTGCACCTGCTCGGCAACAGCCACAGCAGGCACAGCGTTCAGCTCAACGGTGTAATTGGCCGCCTCTGCACCGACAGGATAAACGGTGCTGTCCAGAAGATAGCCCTCGGAGGGGCTGATCTCACGAATTGTCCAGTCGTCGCCGCAGACATAATAGCCGGTGGTGAACTGGCCGTTCTCGTCGGTGTAGTAGGTATCCACAAGCTGATCGCCCTTATAGATGCCGTATGCGGCACCGGCAAGCGAAGCGTCGCCCTGCGCCGTTCTGACCTCACAGTCACTCTTAGTGACGGTGACATTAAATTTCTTGAGGATGTTGGAAAAGCTCTTATTGGTTACACTGTTCCATTCCACTGCGGCGCTCTGGCTGTTGGGAACCACATAGCGAATGGCGGTGTCCATCTCCTCCAGTGTGTAGCCGGTGCCGATGAGCACATCCCGGAAAGTCGCCACACCGTTTTCATCGGTGACGGCGTATTCATCTACAGGCAGACCGCTGAGAGAGGTTCCAAAAAGGTGGAACTTCACACCCTGGTTCAGTCCGTCCTCGGAGGTTTTGGTCACGGTAAGCTCGCCGCGGCGGAGCACATTGTTGAAGGAAACCGTCGCCGTCTGTCCGGCAAGCACGGTAACACGGTGGCTTTCCTGGGGCTCGTATTTGTCATAGCTCTGCTCGGTGACGGTATAGGTGCCGGGCATCAGATTGTCGATGCGAATTTCACCGTTCCGGTCGGTGGTAACGGTCTGATTGATGCCCTCGCCGGTGATGGTGAAGGCAATGCCATCCACCTTGCTGTCCTCGCTGGTCTTGATGATTTTAGCGCCGCCATAGCTGACCTTCAGCTTGAGAAACGCTCTTACAGGGTCGCTGACGGAGGCCGTATAGGTGATGGTATCCTGAACGCCGCCGTTGGGGCCGTACTTATAGTCCGTCCAAACAAGAACGCCGCAGCGGGAAGCGCTTCGAGTTGCGGAGATCGTCACATTGCCGCTGGGAGCCGTATCGGTGGTGATAGTGAGCGTATTGCCCGACACGCTGAAATGAAAGCCCGTCTCACTGGCGGAGAAGGTAAACTGCGACAGCACGCGGTTGGTATCCGTAAGCTCAGCAACATACTGACTGCCGTCCCACGCAAGCTCAATGGTCTTTGCGCCGCCGCTGCTTCTGCTCATAAAGCTCGGGCAAACGGCGTGGCTCTGCACGCTGGACTCGATGCTGTCGTAATAGTCCATGATTCGGCTATACAGCGGATGATTGGGGGAAACCAGCGACAGGATCTCGTCATAGCCGCCGGTGCTCACATGGTCAAAGTCCGCATCGCGCTCGCCCACAACCGTTTCCCAAACAAGTAGCTGAGTTGCGAAGGCGTGGGCCAGCTTATCCGCATCGGAATCGTTCTGCGATCTCCACGCGGTGGAAAGGTTGCCCTGATAGCCATACTGCATGATACGGCCCAGCAGCAGCTTAATATCGTCCGGCTCGATGGTGTTGTTGTACTGGCTGGGATAGTTATCCCAGAAATCCTCACCGAAGCCGTGATAGGTATCGCCGACATTTCGGGAAAGGCCGGGCTCGATGCAATAGCATACCTTCCCGTCAAAGGAATCCATACAGTGCAGGGTGGTGTAGTTGCTGGAGCCTGTTGTCCAGCCGTTCATGTAGGTTTTTGCGGAGTGCCCCCATGCATCCTCGGAGTAAATCTGAGCAGCGTCCCCGTCACGGGGGAAGGAAATCATATAGGACTCCGCTGTTTCGCTTGCGGCGAAGGCCGTGGTCGTGCCAAAGCCCGCAAGCACGGTGAATGCCATGAGGACTGCAAGCAGCCCCGACATTCCTCTTTTGAGAATCTTCTTCATTCGTTCTGTCCTCCTTCAAGGCATGAAAAAAGCATCGTGCTTCCACGATGCTTTTTTCGGTGTATTGATTTGTTGATGCTTATGCGTACCCGATATAGATCAGGTAGCTGCTTGTGCCGACGCATTCGTACCAGATCCAGACAGCAGTTATCTCCCCATCCTTCGCATATCTGTTCAGGCGTGAGTTAATGTCTCGCTCCAGGTAGATGCAGGTCGGCTTCGCGGTGATCGGATTGTCCCAGCAATCGGTTGCTGAGCTATCCAAGGTCAGCCCCAAGCTCACCGCCGTGCTTTTTGCGTAGGAAATCCAGCAGTCGATATCAAATGTGGGCTCGGGCTTCGGAGTCGGTTCCGGCTCGGTTATCGCAGGAACGGATGGTTCCTCTGTGGGGATTTCTGTTTTCTCCGGCTTCTCCGGAAGCACGGGTGGCTGCTTGGCTTCTTCCGATGCCGGCGCATTCGATTCTGTGGGCGCGCTTACCGGCTCAGGAGAAATAGCAGGGCCGCTTTCGTGTTTGTCCTCATTTGAAGTGCAAGCTGCTGGATCGGCGGCTTCTGTCGGGGCTTCTGTGGGAGCGTTTGGTTCTGTGGATACCGGCTCAAAGGAAGTAGGCGTTTCTTCCTGTGGCGTTGGAGCTTTCGGTGTGTTTCCCGCCGTTTGCCCTTGCAGGGGCTCTGCGGCGCATCCGGAAAACAATACAGAAAGCAGGAGCGCGCACAACATGAGATTCTTTTTCATGGGATGACCTCCAATGACTGTTTTTTCTCATATTGTACGAATGCACTTGGTTTTCATCAATTGTGCCGCCTGTATATTTTCCTTTTGAGCTGGTATTGCCGGTAAATGAGGGGGGGAGAGTGTGAGAGGGGGAACGGCGCTGACGCAGCGTCAAAAGGGTAGACTGCCCCCTTGGCGAAGAACCTATCTTGCGTCATTCCGACTTTTCTGCCTTTCCTGATACCGGTGATAATATTCCAGCGCTTTTAGAATATACTCACCGGTTTTTTCGTAAGGAACGCTGGCAGGGATAAACCTTCTGGCCTCGGCGTACTTGATGTTGATCTTCTCCCTCTGGTTCGGCTTTTCCTCGCTCATAATCGACTCAATGACCTCGTTGTTCAGCTTTCCCTCCTGAGAGAACCGCTTCAGCTTAATGGCCTGGGCAAGAGACGGCGTGGCATCTGCGTAGGCGATTTGCTCCAGCAGGGCACTCTGTTCCTCCTTTTGCAGGTACGAAAGCTCCACCGCCGGTCTGAACGCAATGCGTCCCTCATCAACCAAATCTAGAAGCTCCGGAATGAGCTCCGTGAGGCGGATATAGCGCGATACCTGTCTTGCACTTTCGTTTGCACCATCTGCAATAATATCTCGAGATTTTACTCCATCTAACTTGTGGACCACTGGTCCACAAGTTAGATCTGTACGCTGTCCTTGGCGATTCATGGCCTCCAAGCGCATCTTGTAGGAAAAAGCCTTTTCACTCGGCAGGATCACAGAACGCTGCAGGTTCGATTCCACCATCAGGATGATGGCCTCATCACGGGTCATTTCCCGCACCTCGGCTTTCACGGTACCAAATCCGGCAAGCTCGCAGGCCTTCCTTCTGCGATGCCCCGATACGATTTCGTACCGCCCATCCTCCTTCGGACGGAGCGTAACAGGTGTGATGATCCCACGCTCCTTGATGCTCTGGACAAGCTGCTCCATGTCCTCGTCCAGCTTCACCTTAAAGGGATGATCTGGAAAATCGTCGATCTCCGAGAGAGGAATATCATAAATGCGCGGGAGCTTGATTTCCTTTCGCTCCGCGTCATTCATGAAAAGCTCATCGTACCCGGTCAGGCCCAGATCGATTTTTTGCACGCTCTTCAATCTCTGTCACCTCCTTTGTGAGTGCCTCATACGCTGCTGCGACCTTGCCGTTCCTGTCATGGGAGAAGATGCTTTCTCCGGAAAGACTGCACTCCGCAGCTCTTACCGAAAAGGGAATCTCGGAACGAAACACGCGGATGTTCTCTCCCACGGCGGAACGAAGCGAGGAAATAATCGCCTTGGCGTTGTTGGTGCGGTTATCCACCATCGTCAGCAAAATGCCGTCAATCTTCAGCCTCGGATTGATCTGCCGCTTGATCTTTGAAATGGAGCGCAGAAGCAGGTTAAGACCTTTGGTTGACAGGAAGTTCGGCTGAGACGGGATAATCACACTGTCCGCCGCAACCAGCGCATTGACCGTCATCATACCCAGCGAGGGCATACAGTCAATCAGAATGTAGTCGTAGCTCTTTCTCATGCCGTCGATGGCGTTCTTCAGAACATACTCACGGCTCATGACATTGAACAGGCCCGTTTCCATACCGGAGAGCTCAATGTTCGAGGGAAGCAAATCCACACCTTCCTGGTGCCGGATAATCGCGCCCTCCGCAAGCGGCTCATCATCAATGACCGACTGCATAAGGGACGACAGCGATACCTCCAGCTCGTCTGGGTTCTTTATGCCGAGGCTCACGGTTAAGCTGCCCTGCGGGTCAGCATCCACCAGCAGAACCCGTTTGCCGGAGCTTGCAAGTCCCACGCCGAGATTGACTGTGGTCGTCGTCTTGCCGACGCCGCCCTTCTGATTGGTGATGGCGATCACCTTACAGTTTTCCATGGGGTTTCCTCCTTTCTCTTTATTTGAATCATTTCTGATCCACGAAAGCCTCAAAATACCTTTTGGGGCTTTCGTCGCTGCATTTCATTTTTCCTCGAACCCAAAATGCAGAAAAGGAAGTCATCAGACGCCCGATAGCGAATCGGGTCCATGGGAATCTCACCCCCGCCGGGTACTCCGCCGGTTCCGTAGAAAAGTATCATTATACCCTAAGCCTGTCGTGGCCGTATCCGTAGCTGCCAGATATTTCAGAATGGTTTCGGGGTCGCTCTCCACCTTTTGTCCCGCTGATACCGTTAGCGGCAGGTGGGTCTTGGCGTACCTTCATTTGGCTGTTGACTCAAGGAATGTATCTGATGAATGTATATGAAATTTTCAAGGTTCCCGGAAGGCTTTTCGCCTTCTCACTTTCTCTTTGCCGAATTTTTTTGCGAGATTCCCACACTTTTTCAAAAAAATTTTTTGTGCCGGTTTTAGAAAACAAAAAAGCGCCCACTGCGCCTGTTTAGTAGGCGTAGTGAGCGCAAAAAATAAGACCCGGTGATTTCTCACCGAGTCTCATATCTGAATATATAGTTTTCAAAAAAAACAGCCCCGCAGAATCACTTCTGCGAGGCTGAAATTCAATCGCACATTTTTCTCGGCATCCGTGGTGCACCCTTGGTGTAAATTGGTGTACGGATTGGTGTACGAGAGGCTTTTTTAGCCCGATCAGGGGTCGATCAATAGAGCTTTGCGCCTGCCGGAATGTGAGGATCGACCATCAGCAAATGGAGCTTTTCCTCGCCGTTTTCGTGATGCACGGCGGAGATCAACATACCGCAGGAATCAATGCCCATCATCGCTCTCGGAGGCAGATTGGTGATTGCAATGCAGGTCTTACCGACCAGCTCCTCCGGCTCATAATACTCGTGAATTCCGCTCAAAATGACCCTATCTGTGCCGGTGCCGTCGTCGAGGACGAACTTCAGGAGCTTCTTGCTCTTCTTCACCGGCTCGCAGGCCTTGATCTTCACGGCGCGGAAGTCGGACTTGCTGAATGTGTCGAAGTCGACATAGTCGGCAAAGAGCGGCTCGATCTCCACCTTGGAGAAGTCGATCTTCTCCTCCGCAGCGGGCGCGGCGGGGGCGACCTCCGCAGGAGCCGAAACTTCCTTGGAACCCTTCTTGTCGGAGTCCAAAGGCTTCATTGTCGGGAAGAGCAAAACATCGCGGATAGAGGCGCTGTCGGTCAGGAGCATCACGAGGCGGTCGATGCCGAAGCCGAGGCCGCCTGTAGGCGGCATGCCGTACTCCAGTGCATTGATGAAGTCATAATCCACCTGCGCACGGCAATCCGGCTCAATGGACTTGCGCTCGGCGACCTGACGCTCGAAGCGGCCGCGCTGGTCGATCGGGTCGTTCAGCTCGGAGAAGGCGTTGCCGAACTCTGTGGCATTGATGAAGTACTCAAAGCGCTCCGTGAACGCGGGGTCATCCGGTTTGCGCTTGGCAAGCGGGCTGATCTCCACCGGATAATCATAGATAAACGTCGGCTGGATGAGCTTTTCTTCGACGAATGCATCGAAGAACTCCGCCAGAATGGCACCCTTCGTCGGGACCTCGGGCAGAGTGACATTGTGCGCCTTCGCGCTGGCGATGGCGTCCTCGTCCGTCTTCCAGTCGCGGAAGTCCACGCCGCTGTACTTCTTCACGGCGTCGATCATGGTCAGGCGCTCCCAGTGGCCCAGATCGATCTCGTGGCCCTGGTACGGCACGACGAGGCTGCCGCAGACATTCTGCGCGACCTGCTTCATCATGTCCTCGACAAGGTCCATCATGCCGTGGAAATCCGTATAGGCCTGATAGAGCTCGATGGTGGTGAACTCAGGGTTGTGCTTCGGGTCCATGCCCTCATTGCGGAAGATACGGCCGACCTCATACACGCGGTCCATGCCGCCGACAATGAGGCGCTTGAGGTACAGCTCCGTCTCGATGCGGAGGACCATATCCATATCCAGCGTGTTGTGGTGGGTATAGAACGGGCGCGCAGACGCGCCGATCTCAAACGGCGTCAGGATCGGGGTATCGACCTCGAGAAAGCCGCGCCCATCGAGGAAGCTGCGCAGCTCGCGCAGGATAAGGCTGCGCTTCACGAACGTATCCTTGACGTCAGGGTTCACGATGAGGTCTACATAGCGCTGGCGGTAGCGGGTCTCGAGATTCGTCAGGCCATGGAACTTATCGGGAAGGGGCAGCAGAGCCTTGGCAAGCAGGACGACCTCGTGCGCGCGCACGGAGATCTCGCCGCGCTGCGTGCGGAACACATCGCCATGCACGCCGACGATATCACCGATGTCGAGCTTGCGGCAGCGCTCGAACGTCGCTTCGTCCATCTCGTCGATCTTCAGATAGATCTGGATCCGGCCGGCAGCGTCCTGCAGATCGCAGAACATGACCTTGCCCATGCCGCGCTTCGTCATCAGGCGGCCGCTGACGGAGACTTCCTTTCCCTCCATCTGCTCGAAGTTTTTCCTGATCTCGGCGCTGTTGCTGGTAAACTCAAACTTTGTCTGTGCGAAGGGATTCTGCCCCTCCTGCTGAAGCTGCGCGAGCTTTTCCCGGCGGATGCGGACCTGATCGACCATGGAAAGCTTGGGCTGCTGGGTATTCTTAGCCACGGTATTCCTCCTGTGTTATCGTTCTACGGAAAGGATCTCAAAACGGATCGTGCCGACCGGAGCTTCGACCTCGACGGTCTGGCCAATGTGCTTGCCAAGCATGGCGCGGCCGAACGGAGAGTCGTCCGAAATGCGAGACTCCATGGGGTTGGCCTCCTGCGAGCCGACGATAGCATACGTCGCCTCTTCCTCCAGATCAAGGTCGCGGACCTTCACGGTGCAGCCAAGGCCGACGACGCCGGCGCGCTCCTGCTCGGCGCTCTCATCGATCACGACAGCATGGGACAGGATGTTCTCGACCTCTGCGATGCGGCCATACAGCTTGGCCTGCTCATTTTTCGCTTCATCATATTCACTGTTCTCGGAAAGGTCGCCGAAGGAGCGGGCTTCCTTGATCTGCTCCGCGACTTCCTTCTCGCGCGTGGTTTTCAGATAATTGAGCTCTTCCTCGAGCTCCTTCAGACGTTCTCTGGTCAGCTTAAATTCTTTTGCCATTCCATGTTCCTCCCAAAATCAGGCAAAGCCCGTTCATTCGTTGTGATTATAGAGGATTGCCGCCGCACTTGTCAAGGGTTTCCTTGCGTCAGGGCCGCAATGGCCGCCTGCAGCTGCGCATCCTCGCTTTTTTCGAGCGCATTGGAGTAAATTTTCAGGTAGGTGTCGTCATCGACCTCGACCGGGATATCCGGCGTGATGCCGACGCCCGCCAGCGTGACGCCGTGCGGGGTCTGATAATGGCCGGTCGAAACGGCGACAGCAGAGCCGTCGCTCAGGACGAAGGTCTGCTGATAATTTGCCTTGCCGACCGTCTGCGTGCCGACGACGGTGCCGACGCCGTATTCCTGCAGCGCCGCAGCAAAAAACTCGGCGGCAGAATAGGAATCTCCGTTCACGAGAACGGCCATCGGCAGCTCGACGCAGGACGCATCGGAATAATCGATATCCTCGTTGCCCTTATAGTCCACGGAGCGGAACAGTGGGCCCTCCGGCAGGAGATAATCCAGCAGCTCCACAAGCTCATCCTTGTGGCCACCCGGATTGAAGCGGACGTCAAACAGCAGAGACGTTGCGCCCTGCTCCCGCAGGGACTCGATGGCGGCAATGGACTTTTCGGCACAGCCGGAATCGAAATTGTTGATCTTCAGATAGCCGACATTTCCGTCCAGCAGCTCAGCCCGGACGACCTCCACCTCGATGGTCGCGCGCGTGACCGTGACGTCAAACGTCTCGCCGCCGCGCTGCACCGTGAGCGTCAGGCTCGTGCCCTCCTCGCCGCGGACGCGATTGCGGGCCTCCTCCATGCCGAGCTCCTTCATATTGGCGCCGTCTATGGCAAGGAGCATATCGCCGATCTGCAGCCCGGCTGCCTCGGCTGGGCCGCCCGGTGTGACGGAGGCAACGGTGAATCCGGCATCGTCCTCATTTTCCAGGCGAATGGTCACGCCAATGCCGACATAGGCGTTGGCATTCTGTTCCTGATAAGCCGCAAGCTCGTCGGCGCTGATGTAGTAGCTCCAGCGGTCGCCCGTCGCAGACACGGCAGCGGCGGCCAACTCGTCGCCGAGCTTTGTATGATCCAGCCCATCGACATAGCGTGCGTCGAGCAGGGCCACGACCTCCTGCACCTTGGCAAGATAGTCATCGCCCGACGTACTCTTCTGTCTGCTCTGCAGGAGCGTCATGCCCGCAAGCGTCAGTGCAAACACGACGACGGCCGTGGCCAGGCAGCAGACGACATAGGGCAGGAGTCTTTTCTTCTTTGGTTTTTGGGGTTCGGGACGGAGCTCCTCCGGTCCCATGGGGGTCTCGTTGGGTTCCATAGGTCCTCCTTTACGGCCGACACCCCGCCGAAGCGGGGTGCAGCATCATACTAGAATCTGATAAAAAGCTTTAAAAGCTTTTTATAGCGCCGAGGGCGCGTCAGATTCTGCATGAGACGGCGCAGCGTGCGTCAGCACGATGCGAGTGTGCGTAGCACACGGGATTCCTGATGAAATGTTTTAATCAGGAATCAGTATCAGATCTCAGCGGACGCTGACGTAGTCCATCGGGTTGACGGTGGCACCGTTGTAGAACATCGTGAAATGCAGGTGCGGGCCGGTGGAGTAACCGGTCGAGCCGACATAGCCGATGAGGTCACCCTGATTGACATAGTCGCCGGACGAGACGGTATAGTGCGTCATGTGGCCGTAGAGCGACGAGAAGCCGTCGCCGTGGTTGATCGTGACATAGTAGCCGTAGCCGGAAGAGAAGGTTGCGGTCGTCACCGTGCCGCTCTTCGTGGCATAGACGGGCGTACCCTGCGCAACGGCAAGGTCAACGCCGTTATGGAAGCGATAGCCGCCGTCGATCGGATGATAGCGATAGCCATACGGGGATGTAATGACGACGCCGCTGCCTGCGGGAAGCGGGAAGAGGAAGCCGCCAGCGTTTGTGCCGCCACTGCCGCCGCCGTTGTTGCCGCCGTTGTTGCCACCGTTATTGCCGCCGCCATTGTTGTTATTGCCGCCGTTATTGTTGTTCTTGGCAGCTTCTTCCTCAGCGCGCTTGGCATCGGTGTATTCCTTTTCTTTTTCAGCAATCTGCTCCGTCAGATCCTCGAGCATGGCCTCATAGGTCTCGTTTGTCTCGCGCAGCAGGTCTGCATCGGAGACAAGCTCCTGCAGCAGCTCGTCGGAATCGGCGCGCTTGGCCGTGAGCGTCTCCTGCGCGCTGGCAAGCTCAGTCTTCTTCTCCTCGAGAGAGACCTTCTCCCCTGCCAGCTCCTCCTTGGCGGAGAGGACCTCCGTGGCGATCTGGCGCATGTTCTCGAGCATACGCTGGTCGCTCTGAGCAATCTCCTCGACCATGGAAACGCGGTTGAGCATTTCGGAGAACGTCTTTGCGCCGAAGATGATGGACCAGTACGACACGTCGCCCTGCTCCTGCATGGCGCGGATGCGCTGCTTATAGCGGTCGAGCAGGTCGTTCTGATCAGTCTGGAGCTGGTCAAGCTCCGCCTGCTTTTCGGCGATGAGCAGATTGTACTGACGGATCTGCTCGTTCAGATTCTCGACCTCCTGCCGCGTCAGCTCGATCTCCTGATCGATCTGCGCCTTCTGCTCCACGACATTGAGCGTCTGGGTATTGTTTGCGGCGATCTGTGCCTCGAGCTCCTGCTTCTTCTGGTCAAGCTCATCCTGCTTCGATTCCAGGCCGCTGATCTCCGTGCGGATATCCGCGGAATTGGCCGCGAAGACCGTAACAAGCAGACCTGTCAGGATCGCAGCGGCCAGCAGCAGCGCGATGACGGAGATGATGACTCTTCTGTACTTATACATAGTATACCCTCCTGTGCGCGTATTTCAGACCTTCAGGAATTTCCGGATGGACATCAGGCTGCCCACAACGCCGATCAGCAGACCCGTGACCACGCACACCAGCGCGACCGGCAGAGCGACCGTGCTGAACGAGACGACGTGGAGGAAGCTGAGCTGGCCGGAGCTTGCAATGGCGCCGCGGATGGCCTCGTACAGGCCCCACTCGAGGAAGAACGAGCACACGGCGCCCAGCAGGCCGAGGATGAAGCCCTCGACCACAAACGGCAGACGGATAAAGCCATTCGTTGCGCCGACCATGCGCATGATGGCGATCTCCTCGCGGCGGTCGAACATGGCAAGCTTGATCGTATTGGAAATAATAATGAGCGACACGATGAGCAGCACGGCAGCGATGCAGGCCGAAACAATGGACAGCACGTTGCGGATCGTGGACATGGCGTTGGCGACCGTCGGATCGGAATAGATGGTCGCAACGCCGGGCACCTGCTTCAGCGCGTCGATGGTCTCCTGCAGCTTGGAGTTGTCCTCCAGCGTGACGATGTACTGGTCGCGCATGGTTTCGGCGGTCACGCCGTCGTACATGACGGCGTCATATTCCTTGACGAACGTCTGCAGAGCCTCCTCGCGGGAGATGAAGCGGGCATCCGCGACATTGTCGATCAGATTGATACGGGAGCCGACGCTCTTGGCCTCGGCCTCGGTGTAGCTCTCGTCGATGCAGATGAGGACCTCGTTCTCCTTCTGCAGATCGTCGACGATCAGGCCGATGTTATAGGTGATAAGGCCGAAGCTCGTGACGATCACGAGGCAGGCCACGGTGATGCAGACTGCGGCAAAGGACATGAAGCCGTGCTTGAAGATCGCCTTCGTGCCCTCGCCAACGAGAAAGCTGAAATTATTGTGCTTCATAGCTGTAATACCCGTCCATTCCGTCGCTGACGACTCTGCCCTCGTCGATGGCGACTACGCGCTTGGTGAAGCGGTCCACCAGGCCCTTTTCGTGCGTAACGACCATGACCGTCGTGCCGAGCGCATTGATCTGCTCGAGCAGGAGCATGATCTCAAACGAACGCTGCGGGTCGAGGTTGCCGGTCGGCTCATCGGCGATGATCATCGTCGGATTGTTGATGAGCGCGCGGGCAATGGCCACACGCTGCTGCTCGCCGCCGGACAGCTCGTTCGGCAGACGGCGGCCCTTGTTCTCCAGCCCGACCAGCTCCAGCACATAGGGCACGCGCTTTTTGATCTCCTTTGGCGCTGCGCCGATGACGCGCATGGCGAACGCGACGTTCTCATAGACCGTCTTGTTCTCAATGAGGCGGAAGTCCTGGAAAATGACACCGAGCGTGCGGCGCATATAGGGGATGGACGCGCGCTTGATGGACTCGAGCTGATAGCCGTTAACCAGCACCGAGCCGGACGTCGGTTTGAGCTCCGCCGTCAGCAGCTTGATGATGGTAGACTTGCCGGAGCCGGACGGACCGACCAGAAACACGAACTCGCCGTCATCAATGTGCATATCGATGCCGTTGAGCGCGTGCGTGCCGGTCTCATATGTTTTTGTGACGTTTACCAAATCGATCATAAATCACACCAGTTTCTTACTCAACTATTAAATAAATATTGAAATGTCCGTACCAACGGCGCTGCAGCCGTGCAGCGTTCCGCGGAAGATCAGATCATACGGTTGTCGCGGGAGGCCAGATACTTCTTGACCATGAGGGCGACCTTGAAGATGATGGCGTCGTCGAACTCGCGCAGGTCGAGGCCCGTGAGCTTCTTGATCTTCTCCAGACGGTAGACCAGCGTATTGCGGTGGACGAACAGCTTGCGGGAGGTCTCGGAGACGTTCAGGCTGTTCTCAAAGAACATGTTGATGGTGAACAACGTCTCCTGATCGAGCGACTCGATGGAATTCTTGCGGAAGACCTCGGAAAGGAAGATCTCGCACAGTGTGGTCGGCAGCTGATAGATCAGGCGGCCGATGCCAAGGTTTTCATAATTGATGACGGTCTTTTCGGTATCGAAAACCTTGCCGACCTCTATGGCGACCTGTGCCTCCTTGTAGGAATCGGCCAGCTCGCGCAGATGCTCGGAGATCGTGCCGATGCCGATGGTCGTGCGCACGAACAGCTCGGACTTCAGCCGCTCCTCAATGGTGCGGCCGACGCGGGTCAGCTCCTCGCCCGTCGTGTCCGCCGGGACCTGACGCACGAGCGCGATATCCGTCTCGTTGACGTTGATGACAAAGTCCTGCTGCGTGTCGGGGTACATGCTCTGCAGCAGCTCCACGACGGCCACGTCCGAACGGCCGACCTGCCGGACGAGATAGACCGCGCGCGGCAGCTCCGTCGGGAAATGCAGCTCCTTCGCGCGGATATAGATGTCGCCCGGAAGGATATTGTCCGTGATGATGTTCTTGACGAAGGTCCCCTTGTCATGCTTTTCTTCATAGTAGGCCTTTGCGGAATTCAGGGAGACCTGCGTCATGCGCACAAGCATCTCGGCCTGTGCGTCCGTTCCGAGCACAAAGGCGGAGTAGCCATAGGCAGGGTTCCAGCCCTTGAGCGCGTAGAACGTATACGGCTCCTCACGCACCGGGTTCTCCAGCATGGCGGCCACCGCCGTGGCGGCATCCGGCCACTTTTCGCCGATGAGCGTGGTATCGCTGCAGGAGATGACATTCCCTTCTGCATCGATCACACCGATGGTGGTCTGTGCGGCTTCGCTGAGCTGGAGCAGTACGCCCTGAAACATACGACTTGACATAAGCCGTCCTCCTTACGCCAAAGACAAAATGTCGATATTCGGCAAAATTATGCTAGTATCATACTATTTTTTTCGGCAGAATGCAATAGGTTTTCGGCATTTTATTTCAAATCATAGGTACTTTTTTATGGAAGATTCCGACTTTTTCGTTAAATTATCCAATTTTTCAGAGCATATTTCTAATTTTTTGTACAAGTTTTTCCAGATAGGCTTCGTCAAATTCCACAGTTTCCAAAAGTCGAATTTCGCCGCATGTCAGCTCGCGTGTCATTCCCATTGGGAGCGCTCCAAGCTCGAGTCCGCCCTCGGCAATTCGACGAAGCGCCGTGACCGGCATGCCGCGGCTGGCCAGCATCCGGCGCACCTGATGGTACTTTCCCTCGCACACGGCCACAAGGCTGCGGCCGGGGCCGAGCGGGCGGAGATAAGCCGGGCGGCAGACCGTTCCGTCGCGCAGCGTGAGCCCGGCGCGGAAGGCGGCGCAGTCCGCCTCCCCGGCCTCGCCCTCGTGGACGGCATCATAAATTTTCCAGACCGCATGACGCGGCGAGATGAGCCGGTGCGCCAGCTGTCCGTCGTCCGTCAGAAGCAGCAGGCCGGACGTATCCTTGTCCAGCCGCCCGACGGGTGCAAGGCCGCGGTACTGCGGCGGCAGCAGCTCCATCACGGTGCGGTCGCGGGGATCGTCCGTCGAGGTCACATAGCCAGTCGGCTTATGCAGCAGCAGAACGACCGGCCCGCGCGGGCCGACCGCCTCGCCGTCGAGCGTGACCCGGTCCGATGTTTCGTCGATCTTCTGCTCCGGGGCCGAAGCGGGAACGTCATTGACGCGCACCCGCCCGGCGCGGATGATGGCCCGCAGCTCGCGGCGTGAGGCCACACCGGCCTCCGATAAAAACCTGTCCAGACGCTGCATCCGTCTGCCTCCTTCCGGCATAACCGTCCCCTGTGGGACATACATTGGAGTGACCATAAAAACCTGTTTAAGGGGGAGCTACATCATGTTTGTCATGACTGCAAAGCTGTCAAAGCCGCGGCTGATCGCCGCAGGCGTCCTGATCCTGGCCGTTGTGATCCTGGTCGTTGCGCTCGTCTCCGGCGGCGGAGGCGGATCGGCGGACGCGCCCGACGGAGCGACGAACGACGCGCGCCTTGCCTATCTCGCGGGCTTCGGCTGGAGCGTGAACGGTACGCCGAAGCAGACGCAGCAGGTCCGCATTCCCAAGTCGGCCGACGACCGCGTCTTCTCGCGCTACAACGCGCTGCAGAAAAGTCAGGGCTTCGATCTCACGGCGCACGCGGGCAAGGAGGCCACGCGCTATGTCTATGAGATCCTGAATTACCCGGACGCCTCCGCGCCGGTCTACGCCAGCGTGCTCGTGCTCGACGGGCACATCATCGGCGGAGACATCACGGACACTGCGCCCGGCGGCGCCATCCACGGCTTCTGCAAGCCCGGCACCACGGCACCGAACGCCGAGCCGTCCGAGGCAACGGAGGCCGGAACGGAGACCGAGGCCGGAACGGAAGAACCGACGGAGCCCTCCGCCGAGCCTTCAACCACATCCTAAAAAACACTTGCATTTTCGCTTCGTCGTGCTATAATGACAGCAGCCAATCGAATACGACTCTTCAGGGCAGGGTGAAATTCCCGACCGGCGGTAAAGTCCGCGAGCGCGCTGCGCATGATCCGGTGAGATTCCGGGACCGACAGTACAGTCTGGATGAAAGAAGAATCGGCTGGCGCACCTGTCCGTGTTTCCTGCCGTTTACCCGAGGGATCGTATCCTTCGGGTGTATTTTTTTCTCAGGAGGCAACCATGAAACACGAAAAAATGAAAAAACTGACCGTTCTGGCCATGCTGAGCGCCATTGCCTATGTCGCAGTCGCGCTGCTGCGCTTCCCGGTCGTCCTGTTCCTCAGCTATGAGCCGAAGGACGTCGTCATCGCCATCGGCGGCTTCCTCTACGGGCCGCTGGCCGCACTGGGCATCTCGCTTGTCGTCTCGTTCATCGAGATGCTGACCATCAGCTCCACGGGCTGGATCGGCTTTGTGATGAACTTCCTCAGCTCCGCCGCCTTTGCGGGCACGGCCGCCCTGCTCTACCGCAAAAAGCGCACGCAGGGCAGCGCCATTGCGGGCCTGTTCGGCGGCGCGCTGCTTATGACCGTGCTCATGCTGCTGTGGAACTATCTCATCACGCCGCTGTACATGCACACGGCCCGCGCCGATGTCGCCGCGATGCTCGTGCCGGTGTTCCTGCCGTTCAACCTGCTCAAGGGCTGCCTGAACGCCACGATCACCGTGCTGCTCTACAAGCCCGTCGTGCAGGGACTGCGCCATGCGCACCTGCTGCCGCCGAGCAAAACGCCCGGCCGCATGCCGGTCAAGCGCCGTCTGGCCGTGTGGCTCGGCGCGCTGGCCGTTCTGGCCGTGTGCATCGTGCTCATTCTGATCCTGCACGGAACGATCTGAGTCTCAGAGGCGCAGCAGATCGGTAAAATGATCGATGCGCTTATCCCAGTGCGCGGGCTTGCCGAAGCCGTAGGCCGCCCACACGAACGGCAGGCCCGCCTGCTCGGACGCTTCCATGTCGCCCTGCGTGTCGCCGACGTAGACCGCGTCGCGGACATTGCAGCGCTCACACAGCAGGCGCAGCGTCTGCCCCTTCGGCAGGCCCGTGTTCCCGAAGCAGTCGAAGTCGCTGATCAGGCCGCCGAGGCCGCCCTTTTCCATCAGCAGCTCGATATAGCCCTGCTGGCAGTTGCTGACGATGAACAGGCGGTGCGTTTTGTGCAGCTCCGTGAGCGTTTCCTTGACGCCGGGGTAGAAAATATGGCATGGATCACGGCGCAGGCGCGCCATCTCGCCGTCCATGCAGCGGTCCATGACCTCCATGGCCTGCTCCTGCGGGACGCCGGGCACCACGACCTGCGCGATCTCCGTCATGGTCTTGCCGAACAGCGGACGGATGCTCTGCTCCGTGCAGTGCGGCGCAAAGCCCATGCTCTGCAGACCGTCGTTCCAGCCCTCGGCTACGAGGGCCACGGCATCCCAGAGCGTGCCGTCGACATCAAAAATCAAGCTTTCCATTGCTGATACTCCCTATTGTGACGTTTTCTCCTATTGTACCGATTTTCGGTGCTCCCGTCAACCCATAGATAAAGCCCGGTGCGAAGCAGCGTTCTGTTCCGCACCGGGCCGTTTTTTATGCGTTGCTCTGCTCCGTTTTTTCGGGCAGCAGGTTCGTCATGCTGCGCAGGCTGATGCCGAGCGTCGACATGTTGTGCAGCAGGGCGGAAAGCGTCGGCTGGATGACGCCCGTCACGCCCAGGATAATGAGCATGAGGTTGAAGCTGACGATGAACCGGTAATTCCGGTCGATGCGTCCCATAAGGGCCTCGCTCAGGCGGCGCAGCGTCACAAGCTCGAACAGGTCCTGCGACGAGATCGTGATATCGGCGATCTCGCGGGCAATGGCCGCACCCGTGTTGATGGCGATGCCGGCATCCGCCTCGGACAGGGCCGGGGTGTCGTTCACGCCGTCGCCGATCATGATGACCGTGTGGCCCCCGGCGCGGCGGGCGCGGATGTAGGCCGCCTTGTCCTCCGGCAGGACTCCCGCGTGGTATTCGTCCACGCCGACGGCGCGCGCCACGGCGGCAGCCGTCTTTTCATTGTCGCCCGTCATCATGACGATGTGCGCGATCCCCTGCTCATGCAGAGCGCGGACGGCATCCGCCGCCTCGGCCCGGAGCGGGTCGGAGATGCACACGACGGCGGCAAGTTCGCCGGAAATGGCCAGATACAGATGGGAGTAGGCATCGGAAAGACCGTCGAATTTTTCCTCGTCGCCCTCCGGCACCCGGCATCCCTCATCCTCAAACACGAAGTGATAGCTGCCGATGATGACCTTCTTGCCCTCGACGGTGCTCGAGATGCCGTGCGCCACGACATACTCCACGCTGGAGTGATATTCCTCGTGGTTCAGGCCGCGCACGCGCGCCTCCTCTACGACGGCATTGGCCAGCGAGTGCGGATAGTGCTCCTCGAGGCAGGCAGCCAGACGCAGCATATCGTCCTCGCGGCGGCCGCCGAACGTAACGATCTCCGCCACGCGCGGCTGCGCATAGGTCAGCGTGCCCGTCTTATCGAACACGATCGTATCCGCTTTGGCAACGGCTTCGAGGAAGCGCCCGCCCTTGACGGACATGTGCCGGGCGTTGCTCTCGCGCATGGCAGACAGCACGGCGATCGGCATGGCAAGCTTCAGTGCGCAGGAGAAGTCCACCATCAGAACGGCAAGCGTCTTGGTGATATTCCGGGTAAACAGCCACACGAGGGCCGTTCCGCCGAGCGTATAGGGCACGAGCCGGTCCGCCAGACGGGAGGCGCGGTCCTCCGCCGTGGATTTCAGCTTTTCGGACTCCTCGATCATGCGGACGATGCGGTCATAGCGGCCACCGCCCATGGTCTTTTCGACCGTGATGAGGCACTCGCCCTCCTCCACGACCGTTCCGGCATAGGCATAGCTGCCCGGCGTCTTGCGCACGGGGAGCGACTCGCCCGTCATGGACGACTGGTTCACCATGGCCTCGCCGCCGGTCACGCGGCCGTCGAGCGGGATCATGTTGCCGGTACGGACGACGACGCAGTCGCCCGCGTGGATGTCCTTCACGGAGACAAGCAGCTCCTGCCCGTCTGCGTCGCGCACCCACGCGCGGTCGACGTTCAGCGCCATGGCCCCCGCCAGATCGGCGATGGACTTTTTGTGCGTCCAGTCCTCCAGCAGCTCGCCGAGGCCGAGCATGAACATCACGGAGCCCGCCGTGTCGAAATCGCGGCGGACCAGTGAGACCGTCACGGCCGTTGCATCGAGCACGGAGACAGAAAGCTTCCCGTGCAGCAGGGCAGAGAGACCGGCCTTGAGATAGCGCACGGAGCGCACGATGGCGATGCCCGCCCGCACATAGGCAGGCAGGAACAGCTTGCAGGCATAGTGGAGTGCCGTTCTCCAGACGAGTTTGTCCTCAAATTCGCGGTTCAGCGCACGGCCGGTGTGCTCCGGGACGAGCCCGGCCTCCTCAGCCGCCGCGAATGAAAACGAGGAAAGCGCCGCAAGCACGGCGCTGCGCGCCTCGCAATATTCAATGACGGCGTCCTGCGTGCGGTCATAGACCTTGACCGACGCCACGCCGTCCACGGCGCGCATGGAATACTCCAGCAGGTCTGCCTGCCGGAGCGTCATCCGCCCGATGCACAGATGCACACGCAGGCGGCCCTTGGTTTCATGTAAAATTCTGCACTTCATAGGATTCTCCTGCCCGCAGCCGGGAAGGGTTTTCCTCCCCGGCTGCACATGATTCAGGCCTCGGCAGGCTCTGCAGCGGGCTCCTCCGCAGTATCGGCGATCTCCTCGCAGGCAGCGGCGGCACGCTCTTCATTGATGGCCTTCGCATCTGCCAGAATGTCCCCGCAGTTTTCACGGAGCGTCGTAACCGTCGTCATCACGTCTTCCTTCGCACGGAGCACGGCAGCCGTCGCGTGGGTATAGACCTTTTTCGCGTCACGGCTGCTGAGGATCCGGATCCCAGCCGTTCCGAACAGAACGCCGCCTGCAAACAGGCCAAGCTTTGCTGCAATACGCATATTGATTTCCTCCAGTTTTCGTAACTTCAGAAAAAGTAAGGTTTGGCTAACATTTGACCGCACTCGCTTTTCCCGTGCCCGTATGATACACCGCAGGGCCATAAATGTCAATGCTTTCCCGCCCCACTTTTCGAGAAAAATCCGCAATTCTTGACAAACGCAGGCCGCCCGTTATAATGAAAGCAGAAAAAGGAGGAGACCGCATGAAACGCTTATTTACCCGCCGGACCGCCGGGACGGATGCAAAAGTTGACCGGCTCGTCATGGAATACGCCCGCCGCAGTGCGGCCTCTCCCCTGCTGCAGCACACGGAGCGGCTCGTGCTCGACCGGAGCGAGGGCATCGCACACCTCAGCTCCGTCGGCAAACACACCGCCGAGCGCCGCTGCTCGCTCCCGTCCGCGGCGGCCCGCCTGCTCGACACGCTCCCGCAGGGACTGCTATCGCCGCCTCTTGCCTCCGGGACGGACGATGCCGCGGCGCGCTATGCGCTCACGCTGCGCTGGTCGGACGGCGCGTCGCAGCGCATTACCGGCCGCTATGACTGCACGGGCCTTCCGGACGGCTGGGCAGAGCTTGCCGCCGAGGCAGATACCCTGCTGCGCTTCTATACGGAGGGCGAGCTGTTCGACCCGTCGCGCGCAGCCGCCGCGCCGGGGCCGCTGTTTTACTGCGCCGTGGAATTCGAGCCGCACGGCACATGCTACTCCTACCGCTCCGAGGACCGGACGCTGGAGGCCGGTGAGCTTGTGGTCGTTCCGGCCGGGCCGGATGCGCACGAGCTGCTGGGCAGGATCGTCGCGGTGCAGGCCTGCACGGCCGAGGACGCACCCTACCCGCCCGCGCAGACAAAACCGATTCTCCGCCGCGCCACACCGCAGGATATTCTGGAGCTCGGCGAACTCGTGTAAGGATAAAACAGGACCCGATGCGGCTTTCCGGTGCCGCATCGGGTCCTGTTATTACTTACGATTTTTTCGCCGGGACGATCCAGTCCGGCGTCTGGCTCAGGATCCTGAGCGTATCCGTGGCGGAGACCTGTGCAACGGACAGGACCTTCCCCGGACTGAGCAACGTATCCGCCGCTGCCAGCGTTTGCTCGTCGATATACTCCGTCGGCACCTGCTCGCCGTCGACCAGAATGACGCTGTACGGCGTGAAGTTCGTGCCGTGGACGGTCAGGCCGCCGTCGCTGCTGCTCACGCCGGTGAGCATGATCTTGTCGACACCAAACTGCAGCTCCATCGGCTGCACCGCCATCTCCCCGCCCGTTGCATAGTGTTTGCCATATAGCATGTCATACTCCAGCATGCACAGGCCGTTCTGGAAGGTCTCGCTGCCGGTCTCATCGTAGCCGTGGCTCTGATGATAGCGCAGGATCGTGCCGTCGTGGACGCCGAAGCGGTCGAGCACCATGGCGGCCAGCTGATAGGCCTGCACGTCGCGGTCGACCTTTTTGGCGTGGAAATTCGTCCAGATGACATATTCCGTGGACTGCACGGTGCCGCAGCTCAGCTCGTCCTGCGTGATGCCGAAGCTCGGCAGATGATCGCCGTAGAATACGACGACCGTCGGCTCGCTGAACGTGGAGAGCCGGCGCACAAGGCGCGCGACAAAGGCATCCGTCTGCTTGAGCTGGTAGAGGTAATACTCCAGCCCGGCGCGGCGGGATTCGGCCTCCTCCCCCGAGACCCTGATGGTTCGCGCGCCTTCCAGCGGCGCCGTGGGATACTTGCCGTGGGGCTGCACGGAGACCGTGAAAACAAGATCACGGTCCTCGGTGGAGCGCAGCGCCTTCAAAATTTCCTCCGTCAGAACGAAATCCTTTGCCCAGCCGAGCGGATTCCGCTCGACGTCGTGCATGTATTCCAGCGACGTGAACGTCTCGAAGCCGAAATTGGCATAGACGCGGTCGCGGCTGTAGAACGTGGCGTTATTATTATGGATGGCGTGGGTGGAATAGCCCGCGCTCTGCAGCGCATAGGCCATGGATTCGCAGGTCCGGTTCTTGACGACGGTCTTGTAGGGATACTCCCCGACGCCGAAATGGTCGAGATTCATGCCGGAAAGCACCTCGAACTCGGTGTTCGCCGTGCCCGCGCCGATGGACGGCACATAGAACAGGCCGCTGGAGCACGTCTCCTTCAGCCGCTCAAAATTTGGGACCGGATTTTCGCCGTATGTCAGGTCCTTCAGATAATTCGCGTCAAAGAATGACTCGAGCTGCACAAAGATGAAATTTGGCGTGCGCACCCGGTCGTCAGGCAGGTCGTCCTGCTCGCTGAGGAGCACGTCGATCGCTTCCTGCGAATAGCCGTCCGGCTCGCTGATGCCCTGCGTCACCGCACTGGCGGAGAAGCAGTAGGCAAAGCCGTTGGAGTCGTAGGCATCCGGCAGATTGGGGAAATGCGAGGCCAGCGTCCCACTGCGGAGGAAGGCGACCGTAAAGCCCGCGAGGATCACGCCGCAGAGCAGAACCTGCACGGCAGCGAAATAATAGGACGGGCGCGTCTTCTTCGCGCGCAGCCACAGGAGGACGATCACGCCGATGAGGGCCGCGATGCCCAGCATCAGGAGGATCAGCACCGGCTGGCTCATATAGATCTCGATGATGTCCCGCACGGACGACAGCAGCCAGATATCCGGCGCCGTCAACGGCGTGGCGCGGAAGCCGAGCAGGATGCAGTTGGCAAGGCCAAGCCCGATCCAAACAGCGGCGAACAGCAGGAAGCAGAAGCTGCGCTTGCGGAACAGCAGTGAGAGAGACAGCGTGAATAAAATAATGAGAGAGTCATAAAAAAACTGCCACGGTCGCGTCACCATATAGTGCAGGCCATCGCCGAAGGACCTGCGCGACAGGCATTCAAGCGCCAAATTGATGACGAACGCAGCAAGGATATAGCCCAAAAAACGGAGAATATTTTCACGGTTCCATTCCTTTCCCACTCGGCGGAGCGAAAAGGGACGCTTCATTTTCATCACCCCAGAAGTCATAATTCTGCGCTAACAGTATAACACTTACCCCGAAAAAAGCAAGGATTTTTCCGGTTCTTTTCCAAAATTCAAAGTTTCGCCACAATTGAAAACAGTTTGTAACGAAAAAGCGGAGCCTATGTGAATTTCCGGTCAAGAAATCGAAAATTTCTTGCAGGGGCTTTACACGGGTGATATAATATAGGATGAAATAACATCCGAATGCCGCTTTGCGGCCTTCGTTTGGAAAGGAAGCAGAAAATTCATGACTACCATTGACATTTACTCCGGATTCCTCGGCGCGGGCAAGACCACGCTCATTAAAAAGATGATCCGCGAGGCCTATCAGGGTGAAAAGATCGTCCTCATCGAAAACGAGTTCGGTGAGATCGGCATTGACGGCGGCTTCATGCAGGACGCCGGCATTCAGGTCAACGAGATGAACTCCGGCTGCATCTGCTGCTCGCTCGTCGGCGACTTCGGCCGCGCGCTGAAGCAGGTCATCTCCGACTATCATCCCGACCGCATCCTCATCGAGCCGTCCGGTGTCGGCAAGCTCAGCGACGTCATCGGTGCTGTAGAGCGCGTTGCGGACGAGAGCGTCACGCTCGGCAGCTTCATCACCGTGGCGGATGCCACGAAGTGCAAGGTCTATCTGAAGAATTTCGGTGAATTCTACACGAACCAGATCGAGACCGCCTCCGCCATCATTCTCAGCCGCACCGGCTCCATCTCCGAGGAGAAGCTGGCCGCCGCCGTGGCCCTGCTGCGCGAGCACAATCAGAACGCCGTCATCATCACGACACCGTGGGACCAGCTCTCCGGCGCACAGATCCTCGAGGCCATGCAGAAGCAGCACACGCTCACCGAAGAGCTGGCTGACATGATCCGCAGCGCCCAGTCCGAGGAGGACGACGAGGACGAAGAGGAAGAGCACCATCATCACCATCATCATGACGATGCCAACGAGGATGACGAGCACGAGCATCATTGCTGCCACCATCATGACCATGATGACGAGGATGAGCATCACTGCCATCACCATCATGACCACGATGAAGACGATGATGAGCATGAGCATCACTGCTGCCATCACCACGACCATGACGATGAGGATGACGACCACGAGCACCACTGCTGCCATCATCACCATCATCACGGCCACGACGCCGACGAGGTCTTCCAGAGCTGGGGCGTCGAGACGCCGAAGAAGTTCACCGAGGAAGAAATCCGCAATGCCCTCGCCGCACTGGACAACGGCGAGACCTATGGCATCGTGCTGCGCGCCAAGGGCATCGTTCCGACGGCGGACGGCACCTGGCTGCACTTTGACCATGTGCCCGGCGAGATCGACGTCCGCACCGGCACGGCCGCTGTGACGGGCCGTCTGTGCGTCATCGGCTCGAAGCTGGACGAAAAGGCACTCGCCGCCCTGTTCGGCGTGTAAGGAGGCTGCCATGGCCATTCCCGTCTATGCCTTCACCGGCTTTCTGGACGCCGGAAAAACGAAATTCATTCAGGAGACGCTGGAGGACGAACGCTTCAACGCAGGCGAGCGCACGCTGCTGCTCATCTGCGAGGAGGGCGAGGAGGAATATGACCTCTCCGCCTATCCCTACCAGCATGTCTATCCCGAGGTGATCGATCAGGAGGCCGTTACGACCGAAGAGCTTTCACAGCTGTTCAAAAAGCACCACTGCGAGCGCGTCGTCGTCGAGCTCAACGGCATGCTGCAGGTTGGCCCGTTCTACCAGAAAATGCCGGAGGACTGGCAGATCGCGCAGGAGGTCATGTTTGCCGACGGCACGAGCATCCTCGCCTACAACGCCAACATGCGCTCCCTTGTGGTGGACAAGCTCACGGGCTGTGAGATGGTCGTGTTCAATCGTCTTGCACCGGGCACGGACATCATGCCGCTGCACAAGCTCGCCCGCGCGCTGAACCGCCGCGTCGGCATCCTCTATGAATACACCGACGGAACGACGCAGCCCGACGAGATCGAGGACCCGCTCCCCTTTGACATCAACGCCCCGGTCGTGGAGATCGGCGACGATGATTTTGCGCTCTGGTACCGCGACATCACGGAGGAGCCGAAGAAGTACGACGGCAAGACCGTCCGCTTCAAGGGACAGGTCGCCCGCCTGAAAAAGGACCGCGACGGCTACTTTGCGCCCGGCCGCTTTGTCATGACGTGCTGCGTGGAGGACATCGCCTTCATGGGTCTGCCGTGCAAATACGCCGACGCCGCTTCCCTGCACGCCCGCGAGTGGGTCACGGTCGAGGCGACGGTCTCCGTCCGCTTCCATGCGCTCTACCGCGGCACCGGTCCCATCCTGACGGCCATCCGCGTAACGCCCGCCGAACCCGCGAAGAACGAGGTCGCGACATTCTGAATCAAGCCCTCATATAGCGAAATCCTGCCGGAGTCAGCCACTCCGACAGGATTTTTTATGACTCAGTTCTCGTCCGCGGCAGCTCCCATGGTCGCAGCGAAGGCCGCTGCGGCATTCTGGACCGTTTCTGCGACGATGTTCTCCGCCACCTGATGCAGATCCGTCTGCAGGACGCACTCCACATAAGGGGCGTATTCTTTTTCCGGCACGCAGTAGATGCGGAAGCAGCACGAAAGATAGCGGCGGATCTTCCGCTCCATCGTGAAGTACATATCGCACGGGACGGACATATAGCTCCGCGTGACACCGGCGGAGGCCAGCTCCAGCTCAAACAGCTCGCTGTCGTCCGCGCGTTTCATCCAGCGGGAGAAGATCTGGCGCAGCCGGGGCGTCATGCTCCGGTTGATGAAATCGGACGTCGACGGCAGCGAATACGCCGTGACATACAGGTCGCGCAGCGGCTCAGAGCACTCCGCGACATGGAGCTGCAGCCCCGTCTCCATAGCGTACAGCAGCAGCGGCGACTGATCCGCCGGGAGCATCTTCTCCGCGCGGGAAAACTGTGAGCGGAACATGATCTGCGTCAGGCGCAGCAGCAGCGCCTCCTTATTTTCAAACGCGGCGAAGAACGACGCCGGAGACATCCCGGCCTTGCGGGCAATCTGCGCCGTCGTCGTGCGCCCGTAGCCCTGCTCAAGAAAGAGCGTCATCCCCGCATAGATCATCTTCTGTTCGCGTGCAATTCCTCTGGCCTGCAGCCCATGACCCGGCATGGCACTCGCTCCTTTCAACTGAATATATGAATCAAAAATAAACTCCGGTCAAATGATATCACATGCTGTCGAATTTTGCAAGCGGGAATTTGTGGATTTTCTTGGTATTCTCCTAGAATTATCAACTTTTCTCATTGTCTGCATAAAGCGATCCCCGGCCTTCCGGTCGGGGATCACACTATGCATTATACATTTTCCACCGCCGCCGGGTGCCAGAAGCCGACGGCATCACGGACGAGGACACAGCTGCGCGTCAGCTCCGCTTCTCCGGCGGCATCGGGCGTCACGCCCCATGCTGCAGCGCTGTCCTCCGGGACATGGAGCCTGCAGTGGAACGTGAAGCGCAGGCGGTTGCCGCAGAGCGATTCGACTCCGCTGCTCGCACCGTCGCGGGCCTCGTGGGCGCTCAGGCTCTGCACCATGGCTCCGGCAGCACTCTGGGCGATGGTCTCGTCCTCAGCGGACCCGGTCACGCCGACGGCGTAGAGGCTGCGCGGATAGGCATCCTGCTGCTCCAGCCCCTGCAGGGCTGCAGCGAGGTCCGCACCCTCCGGCTGGTCCAGCCAGACACGGCCGCCAGGTGCATCCATACACAGGGCGGAGACGCCCTTCCAGAGCGTGAGCAGCGTGCCGCCGCCCGCTGGCGAGCTGAGCGTCACATAGCTGTCAAACGAGAATTCCTGCACGCCCGGCGCTTTGCGCTCGACCCACTGCGCAGCATTGGCGGCATCGAGCACCGCAGCGACCGCAGCGGCGTCCAGCATGCCGCTGTGCTCCAGCTCCCCGCTGCGCGACCACTGGCACAGGCACAGGGCCGCGCCGTCGTCTGCCAGAGCGGCCAGCGTCCCGGCATTGGGCAGCTCGACCGGCTCGGGCGGCTGCGTGGGGTCGGTCGGTGCGGCGGTCGGCTCTTCCGTTGCGGGCGGGTCCGTCGGGTCAAGCGGCAGCAGCCCGCCGTGCTCCGCCGGGCCGCGCGAACAGGCGGCAAGCGAAACGGCCAGCATCAGCGCGCACAGCGCGGAGATCAGCTTTTTCATCTCCATCATCCTTTCGTCAAAAATCGTAAAATATGTCAGCAAGTGTATTTGCTCAAAACTGTTCTATCTATTCAGACGCGATTTCCGCGCATCCGTTCCGCAGATTTTGCATTTCTTTTTCTGGGCAGCACCGCACAATTGCAGCTTCGGCCTTCACCGAATGCTCTCGCTGAATTATGCGGCGCTGCCCTTGTTTTAACCGAAAAATTCTATTATAATAAGGGTATGTTTTGGAAACGCATGTACGGAGAGGATGACTGCCGTGTATTTTTCCCGGGAAAAACTGAATGCGCTCGTGCCGCCCGCCGGGCTGGATGGCGCGGCCGAGCTGCTGAACGGACTGGAGTATGATCGGAGCAGCGTATGCTCCGCCGTCGTGACCGCCCTGCGCCCGCTGCTGGCGCGCCTTGCGCCGGAGCCAGAGGCCGGATGGCTGCCCGCGCTGTATGCGTGGCTGGACAACGGTCTGTTCCCCGATCCCGCCTATCAGGCCCCGCCCGAGGCACCGGCGCTTGCCGCGCTGGCCGAGCTGCTGGACGGCGTGCTCGCCTGCGAGGATGCGCCGTTCGATATGCTGACCGATCTGGCTGCGCACGGCCCGGAGGACGGAAGCCGTGTCGCCGATGAGCTGCCCGCCTTCCACGCCGCACTGCACGCCTCGCATTTTGTGACCATGCTGCGCATCGGCCGGGAGCTTCTGCCGTTTGACGCCGCTTCGCACACCATCGGCGTGCACAACATCGCCACGCTGACCGCCCAGTGCGCGAAGGAAGCCGGGCTTCCTGTCGACGTCCCGCTCGTCAGCGCGGCCGCCCTGTGCCACGATATCGGCAAGTTCGGCTGCCGCGGCGCGGACGCAAAGCGCATCCCCTATCTGCACTATTATTATACCTGGCAGTGGCTGTCCGGCCACGGCATGGAGCACATCGCGCATATCTCCGCGAACCACTCCACCTGGGACCTCGAATTTGAGAATCTGCCCGTGGAGTCCCTGCTGCTCATCTATGCGGACTTCCGCGTGCGCGGCACGCGCGAGGGCGGGCGCGAGACCGTGCGCATTTATTCACTGGCAGAGGCCTATGCGATGATCCTTTCAAAGCTGGCAGACGTCACGCCGGAAAAGGAGCGCCGTTACCGCACGGTCTATACGAAGCTGCGCGATTTTGAGGCCTATCTGCACAGCCGCGGCGCAGCCACGGAGCCCGGCCCCGCGCCGCAGCGAGAATCGCGTGACCCCGCTCTGCTCACGCAGCAGGAGGCGCTGGACGCCCTGCGCGCACTGACGTTTGACCACGCCATCCGCCTGATGCACACCGTCAGCACGGACGCGTCGTTCGATCAGCTGCTCGAGCAGGCCCGCGGCGAGAAGAACACGCTGCGCATCCGCACCTACCTCGAGCTGTTTCAGGAATACCACACCTATATGTCCGGCGGAAACAAGCGCAAACTGCTCGCCTTCCTCTATGAGCTGCTGCTGTATCCCGAGGGCGACGTTCGCCGTCTGGCCGGGCAGCTCATGGGCAGCGTGCTGGCCAACAGCGGGCCGAAATACCGCAAGGAGCTGCCCTCCGCCGCGCCGCAGGACGCAGCCGCGCCCGCGATGCTCTCCGTGCTGGAGGAATCGCTCGGCCTGTGGGAGCAGACCGTGGCGCAGTGCCTGCACCCCGACCACAAAATCTCCCCGAAGCACGCCCAGCGCATCTCCAACTCGCTGAAGGCCGTTGCCGAAACGCTTCTGGCCGAGACGGAGGACGCGGCGCGGCTGGCGCAGCCACTGCTCTCGCGCCTGCCGGATGCCACGGATGAGGACAGCTTCGTGCTGCTCGACGCCCTCTACCACACCCCGCCGCATGCCGTCTCCACGCTCGCCCCGGCGGCGGACCGGCTGCGCGCCCTGCTGAGCGGCCCGGACCAGAGCCGCCGCATTGCGGCCCTGCGCTGCCTGCGGCGCTTCCGTGCCGCCGCGCCGGAGGACCTGCTGCAGGAGGCCGCCGTGCCGCTTGCGGACGACCTTCCCGCCGTACGCGCCCTGCGCGGCCGCCTGACCGGCAAAACGCCGGCCCCGCTCTCGGAATCCGAGGCTTCGCTGCTCTATCTCAGCAATCTGAAGACCGCCGTGCCGTGGGTCGTAAAAAATGCCCAGATCGACCTGCTGCAGGCCGATGCGCTGCAGCACACGGGCAACACATTCCACACGGCGACGCATCTTTCCAATCTGCTGTCCGTCAGCGAGCACCTTCCCGTGCGCGAGCACGCCGGGCGCGCGCTTCTGACCATCAGCACGCGCCTGAGCGTCGACCAGCGCAACGAGATCATCGTCGACCTCATGCGCGAGCTGGAAAACGGGCAGGAGCAGATCGCACGCTTCATCCCCCGTTATCTCGGGCGGCTGCTGAGCACCATGCCGGAAAAGGAGATCCGCGAAAGCATCGATTTTCTCGACGGCCTGCTGCGCAGCGGCAGCGCCCGCGCCGCTTCGACCTCGCTCCGGACGCTCGGCAGCCTGATCTCCGCCCTGCCGGAAAACAGCGTGCTGACGGAGCACTGCCTCGGCCTGCTGCTGACGGGTGTGTCGCACTATGACGAGTCCGTGCACCGCAGCGCCATGACCGTTCTGTGCCACGATGTCATCGGCAGCGAACGCCTGCCGTTCTCCCTGCGGGCGCACTGCTTTGCCCGCGTGAGTAAGAAGCTGCTGTGTCTGCTGGCGGAGCCCGCGCCGGGCAAGCTGACGTTCTTCAACCGGGCTGCCATGCTGAATCACCTGTACCGCTTCCTTGTGCAGGCGGAGGTCGTGCAGGGCGGGCTGCGCTTTCCCGCGCCGCTGCCGGCCGCATTCTTTCCCGGCACGTTTGACCCGTTTTCCGCCGGACACAAGCGCATCGTGCAGGAAATTCGTGCGCTCGGCTATGAGGTCTATCTCGCCGTGGACGAATTCTCCTGGAGCAAGCGTACACTCGCGCGGCTGCTGCGCCGCCGGATCGTCAACATGTCCGTGGCCGATCAGTGGGACACCTATGTCTTCCCGAACGCCATCCCCATCAACATCGCCATGCCGGAGGACATCGCGCGCCTGCGATCCTGCTTCCCCGGCCGGAGCGTGACGCTCGTGGCGGGCTGCGACGTCGTGTGCGGAGCCTCGGCCTACCGCTCGCTCCTCCCCGGCGGTGTACAGGAGCTGGATCACCTGCTCATCCGCCGCGGAGAGACGGACGAAACGGACATCCGCACCCGTCTGCAGGGCCGCGTGACGTTTCTGGAGCTCCCGTCACAGCTCGAAGGCATCAGCTCCACGCGCATCCGCGAATCCATCGATCAGGACGTCGATATCTCCATGCTTGTCGACCCGATCGTCCAGTCCTATATCTATGAATACGACCTCTATCTCCGTTCCCCGCAGCACAAGAACGTGCTGCAGGCGCAGGAGCTGGAATTCCGCATCGTGACGGGGACGGAGGACGACCTCCCACCTGCCCTGTTCGAGCGGCTGCGCAGCACGCCGGAGCCGCTGGCCATCCTGCTGCGCAGCCGTAGGCGTCATGCGGCCGTCGGCTGGTGCTGCGGCCATACCGTGCGCCCGGCGAGCCTGTTTGCGGAGCTCGGCTCCGTCGAGGCCGCCTCGGCCGTCCGCCGCCTGACCTCCGGCAAGCTGCTGAAGCTCGACCATGTGGAGGCGGACGACGCGCAGACGCGGCGCATGCTTGTCAATGAGCTGCTCGCCCGCAGTCTGGCGTCCGACCACACGTTTGCGCTGGCCCGCTGCGAGGGCGAATGGCTGGAGGAGCTCGGCTTCTCCCCCGTCGAGGATGCCGAGGGACTGCTGTGCGTCGACATGCGCGCCCCCATTGTCCTCATTCAGGACGTGCTGCTGTGCATCAAAAAGCCGCACCACGATGAGCCGCAGGTGCGCGCCGCCGTAGAGTCCGCCCGGCCCCGGCTGCGCCGCGCGCTGTGCGCGCTGTATCCCGGCAGGCTCGTGCTGAGCTTCGACGCGGAGCTGCTCAACCAGTCGCTCATGTACCGCGTGCAGAAGCTCGGCGGTGTACTCGGCGCACCGGCCGGGCAGCTCGGCCGGGCCATGTGCGTGCCCTACGGCAAGATTCTCTCCGACGAGATCGTGCCGAACACCGTCACAAAGACGCTGCATGTGGACAAGACATTCGCGCCAGACGGCAGCTCGTTCTCCGTCCCGGCCTACCCCGGCTACGACACCGTGCGCAATCAGGTCCGCACCATCAAGGCCTTCCGCCGCCCGGTCATCCTCGTGGACGATCTGCTGCACAACGGTTACCGCCTCGACAAGCTCAGCCCGGTCTTTGCCGCGGAGGAGCTGGAGATCCGCACCGTCGTCGTCGGCATTCTCTCGGCGCGCGGCCGCGACCTCATGGAGGTGCAGGGGCGGCAGGTCGAGTGCGAATACTTCATCCCGAATCTGCACTACTGGGTCACGGAGAGCCTGCTGTATCCCTTCCTCGGCGGCGACAGCGTCGGCACGCCTGCGCCGGGGCGGATGCTGCCCTCCATCAACCTGATCCTGCCCTATTACTACCCGCGCCACTATGTTGGAACGACGGATGCCGCCATCCGCGACCTCAGCCGCACTGCGCTGGAGAACACGCTCTCCATCCTGCACGCGCTCGAACAGGCGCATCAGGCGCAGTTCAGCACGGCGCTGACGCTGCGCCGCCTCGGCGAGGCCCTCTACCGCCCGCGCCTGCCGGACCGCGGACGGTCCCTGCGCTATGACCTGTCGCTTCCCGCCTCCGCCTGTCTGGAGGACGATCTGCTGCGGCTTGACCGCATCCGTATGCGAGGAGGAATGATCCATGGAGCTTAAACAATGGCACGGCTTCTGCCTGTGCCCGCTGGGCGGAGCCTGTCCGCCGGATGCCGTGCCCGCAGACGCGCCGTTTTCCCCGCTGGTGTTCCTTGTCCGGCGCAATCCGCTGCGCTCCCGCGGCCTGTTTGCCGTTACCGTGCTGGACGAGGTCTTCGAGGCTGAGACGGCCGGTGTGCTGCTGCCGCCGGCGCAGGGGACGACGCCTGCCGAGCCGCTGCGCGAATTTGTGGCGGCTAACGGCGCCTGCGTGCTGAACACGGCGTTTTCCGCCGCATTCTCCGTTCTGGAGCGCTGGCACCGGAAGCGCACACAGCCGCTGCGCGTCACGCTCGTCGGGCTCGGCGACGTCGGCGGCACGCTGCTGCTGGCGCTGAAGCTGCTCGGCCGGGAGCTGGGCGAGCTGCGCATCTATGACCCGAATGCCGCGCAGTGCCGGCGCTACGAGCTGGAGCTGAATCAGGTCCTTCCGCTGGACCACCCGCTGCCGCCCGTCACCGTCTGCACGGAGGACACGCTGTTCGACTGCGACCTGCTGCTGTTCACGGCCTCGCGCGGCGTGCCGCCCGTCGGCTCCGGCGTGGCGGACGTGCGGCTGGCGCAATACGAAAAAAACCGCGTCATGCTGCGCAGCTATGCAGCCATGGCGCGCAAAACGCACTTCACCGGCCTGTTCTGCCAGATCTCCGATCCCGTCGACCCGCTGGCCTGCGCCGTTTTCCGCGAAAGCAACCGCAACGCCGCCGGGGAATTTGACGGCGGCGGCCTGCTGCCGGAGCAGGTGCAGGGCTTCGGCCTCGGCGTGATGGAGGCGCGCGCCCGCTGGTGCGCGCAGGAGGACGGCATCGACTTTTCGAACGGCCGCGTCTACGGCCCGCACGGCAGCGGTCTTGTGGTGGCAAACGGTCCCACGGCATATGACGAAGCGGTCTCCGCCCGGCTGACGGAGCGGGCCGTGCATGCCAATCTCGAGGTGCGGGCGCTCGGCTTCAAGCCGTATCTCGCCCCCGCCCTCTCCTCTGCCGCCGTAAGCATTCTGTCCCTCGTGCGCGGGCAGCCTTACTATGCCGCGCTGCCGCTCGGCGGCGTGTGGCTCGGCGCACAGCGGCGCATGACGCCGCTCGGACCGCTGCAGCGCCGTGAGCCGCTCCACCCCGCGCTGCTTGCCCGCATCGAGGCCGCGCGGCTGGAGCTGGAGGCCTTCTGCCATGATGCCTGAGCCGCTGCTTCTCGTCTGCCCGTCGGCCGGGCCGCGCCTGCGGGACGTGATCGAAACAGCCCTATGCGATCTGCCGGTCCGCAATGCGCAGGGCGACTTGCGCGGCGCGCGCATTCTGTTCGCGCTCGATGCCGGCTCCGCCGGGATGGATGAGCCGACGCTCCGTCTGCTCCGGCGGCTGCGGAGCGAGCCGGGCTGTCTGGAGGGCTCCGTCTGCGGCTTCGTTGTCGACGGAGAGACGGAGCTCTACACCAAGGCGCTGGCGCAGGATCTGGCGCTCGCCGCGAATCTCGCCGGAGCGGCCCTGCCCGGCAAGCCGCTCGTGGAGGGCACAGGCTCCCTCTATAACCAGCACATTCTCGCCGCGCGGCGCGGCATGAGCTGGGAGGAGACATACCGTGCACGCACGAGGGAGCTGGGAGAACGCCTGCTCGCCTTTTCCCCGAAGCGCGTCGGGCGGCCGAAGCTGCTCGTGCTGCATGCCTCCGAAAGCGGCCGCTCGAGCACGCTCTGGATGGGCCGCGAGCTGAGCCGTCGTCTGTGCGGCTGCTGCAGCATTGCGGAAATTTCGCTGCGCAACGGCACGATCCACGACTGCCGCGGCTGCTCCTACAGCGCGTGTCTGCATTTTGCCCGCAGCGGCAGCTGCTTTTACGGCGGAGCCATCTCCGAGACCGTCCTGCCCGCGATCCGCGAGTGCGACGCCATGCTGTTCCTCTGCCCGAACTACAACGATGCCGTCGGCGCAAATTTCACGGCCCTGTTCAACCGCCTGACGAGCCTGCTGCTGCAGTGCGACCTGTCGGAAAAGCAGCTCTACAGCGTCATCGTCTCCGGCTACTCCGGCGGCGATCTCGTCGCGCGCCAGCTGCTCGGTGCGATGTGCCTGAACAAGACCGTCTCGCTGCCGCCGCGCTTCTGCCTGCTGGAAACGGCGAACGACCTGCCAATGGCGCAGGCTCTGCCGGGCATCGCCGGGCGGCTGGACGCCTTTGCCGCTGCCATGCAGCGCTCCCTGTGTCAGCCCGCCGGGAACAGCTCGGAAATTTCGCCGAACGAATAGCCCATCTCCTCCCAGCGCGTGAGCAGGCTGTCGAGGATGGCCGCATTTGTCTGCGAGGTGCTGTGCAGCAGCACAACGGCTCCGTTGTGGATGCGCGGGATGAGCTTGGCATAGGCCTGCTCCGACGTCGGCTGATCGTCCTGCAGCCAGTCCACATAGGCAAGGCTCCAGAACACGGTGTGATAGCCGAGCTGCTGCGCCATTTCGAGATTTTTCTCGGAATAGATGCCCTGCGGCGGGCGGTAGAATTTTGCAAGCTCCTGCCCGGTCGTGTCACGGTAGAGCGTCTCGAGGGACTCGAGCTCCTGCCGGAACTGCTCCATCTCCCCGATCTTCGACATGTCCCAGTGGTGGTAGGTGTGATTGCCGACCGTATGCCCCTCCTGCGCCATGCGCCGGACGAGGTCTGGATTTCGCTCGATGTAGTTGCCGACCAGGAAGAATGCCGCCGGAGCATGGTGCTTCTGCAGCGCATCGAGGATCTGCGCCGTGCAGCCGTTCTCATAGCCCGCGTCGAACGTGAGATAGATGCGCTTCTGCGCCGTATCGCCAAGGAAGGCCGCATCATACTGCCGCAGCCGGTCCGCTGTGGTGTTTCCCACGGGCGGCTGGCCCTCCTGCTGGAAGCTCAGGCCCCACGAGCCTGCCGGGAGCGCCGCTGCCTGCTTGGCCGCGCCCGCGCCCGCAAGGGCCAGAATGATGCCCAGCACGAGCAGGACGGGCAGATTCCGCCGGTAAAAGTTTCGCATGTCCATCACCTCGCCTCAGCTTATGCCGCCGCTGCCGGGAAATATGCAGGGCGCGAATTTCCCGGCTGTCAAGTTTTTTCTCTTGACAAGCGCACATCCGTCTGCTATAATACCCAAGGTCAAGGGGGGCAGTATCATGAAACAGGAAGCCTTTACCATGTCCCTGCTCTTCGACACCTACGGCGCGCTGCTGACCGAAAAGCAGCAAACCTATTTTGACCTCTATTACAATCAGGATCTCTCGCTGGCAGAGATCGCCGAGCAGGAGGGCATTTCCCGTCAGGGCGTTCACGACGCCATCTCCCGCAGCGAGGCGCTGCTCGCTTCGTTCGAGCGCGTGACCGGCTGCGTCGCCCGGGAGCAAAAGCTCCGCCATGCCCTCGCCGCGATCACCGCCGAGGCCCAGCCCCTGCTGCAGGCCGGGGATCCCGCCACCCGGCAAGGCGCCCAGCGCATCCTTGCCGCCGTTGATTCCCTGAAGGAGTAGCCATGGCATTTGAAGGTCTGACCGCAAAACTGAACGCCGCGTTCAAAAAGCTGCGCGGCAAGGGCCGCCTGTCCGAATCCGATATCAAGGAGGCCATGCGCGAGATCCGTCTTGCGCTTCTGGAGGCGGACGTCAGCTATAAAGTCGTCAAGGACTTCGTCAAGTCCGTTTCGGAGCGATGCTCCGGGCAGGACGTGATGGAGAGCCTGACCCCTGCACAGACGATCGTCAAGATCGTCAACGAAGAGCTCATCCGTCTGATGGGCAGCGAAAACCAGCGTATTTCCATCTCCCCCAAGCCGCCGACGGTCGTTATGCTCGTCGGTCTGCAGGGCGCAGGCAAGACCACGAACGGCGCAAAGCTCGCCGGTCTGTTCAAAAAGCAGGGCAAGCGCCCGCTGCTCGTCGCCTGCGATATTTACCGCCCCGCCGCCATCAAGCAGCTGGAGGTCGTCGGCGGTCAGCTCGGCATCCCGGTGTTCCAGATGGGTCAGGAAAACCCCGTGAAGATCGCCAAGGCCGCCATCCGCCATGCGCAGCAGCACGGCAACGACATGGTCTTCCTCGACACGGCCGGCCGCCTGCATGTGGACGAGGCCCTGATGAACGAGCTGAAGTCCATCAAGGCAGAGGTCCAGCCGAATGAGATCCTGCTCGTCGTGGACGCCATGACCGGTCAGGACGCCGTGAACGCCGCTCAGTCGTTCAACGAATGGCTGGACATCGACGGCGTGATGCTCACGAAGCTCGACGGCGATGCCCGCGGCGGCGCTGCGCTGTCCGTCAAGGCCGTCACCGGCAAGCCCATCAAGTTCATCGGAACCGGCGAAAAGCTCGACATGATCGAGCCGTTCCACCCGGAGCGTATGGCTTCTCGTATTCTCGGCATGGGCGACGTGCTCACGCTGATTGAGAAGGCCGAGCAGGCCCTCGACCAGAAGAAGGCCGCCGAGCTCGAGCAGAAGATGCGGGCCAACAAGTTCACGCTCGCCGATTTCTACGATCAGCTCCTGCAAATTCGGAAGATGGGTCCCATGCAGGACCTGCTCGGCATGATCCCCGGCATGGGCAGCATGAAGAATGTGCAGGTCGACGAATCGGCCCTCGGCCGCGTCGAAGCCATCATTCTCTCCATGACGCCCTATGAGCGTGAGAATCCCGCGTGCCTGAATTCCTCGCGCAAGCGCCGCATCGCGCTTGGCTGCGGTCAGAAGGTCGAGGACGTTAACCGTCTGCTCAAGCAGTTTGACCAGATGCAGCAGCTTATGAAGCAGATGAACGGCAAGGGCAAAAAGCGCAAGCTGCCCGGCAAAATGGGAGGCTTCCCCGGCTTCCCCGGTATGTGATCATTGGACCGCAACCAGGTCTGACGATATATTTTGAATTCTATTTGGAGGTGAAACCCCATGGTTAAAATCAGACTGAGAAGAATGGGTGCGAAGAAGGCTCCTTACTACCGCATCATCGTTGCCGATTCCCGCAGCCCGCGCGACGGCCGCTGCATCGAAGAGATCGGCACCTATGATCCCCTGACCGAGCCGGCCACCATCGCTGTCGACGCCGAGAAGGCCCAGCAGTGGATCAAGAACGGCGCTCAGCCGACCGACACCGTGAAGGCGCTTTTGAAAAAGGCTAACGTCCTTTGATCGAGAGGGACTGCACGATGAAGGAACTCTTGCTCTATGTGGCAAAGCAGCTTGTTGACGATCCCGAGGCCGTGACGGTCACGGAGCGCGAGGACGGCGAGAGCACCGTTCTGGAGCTTCACGTTGCGCCTGAGGATATGGGCAAGGTCATCGGCCGCCAGGGACGCATCGCAAAAGAGATCCGGACCATCATCAAGGCCGTCTCCCAGCGTGACGGCAAGCGCGTCACCGTTGACATTGTGGACTGATGCAAATTCGCTCGCTGCATCCCTGCAGCGGGCATTTTGCATTTCTCCCCTTTTTTGGCCCCGCCGGCCCGCGTGCATGCCGCTGTCGTGCACACAGACCTGTCATGGAGGAACCGCTGTTATGAAATCTGAACAGACCCGCGCCCGGGCGCTGCGCAGGCAGCTAACCGCGACGTTCTATCGAAAAAATAAAGCCACATTCTTTGTCACGGCGGGAGCGATGCTCCTGCTCGGCGGCGCGCTGCTGGCCGTCGCCTGGATCCTGCAGCAGATCATCGACATTGCCTCCGGCGACAGCGTTGCCCCGCTCGTTCGCATGTGCTGGCTGTGTCTCGGTGTTCTGGTGAGCGTGACGACGATCTATGTGGTGCAATGCTATACCTACCCCGCCTTTCTGCGGCGCGCCATGAAGCAGTATAAAGAATACGCCTTCACGGAGCTGACGAAGAAAAGCATCAGCACGTTCTCGGACGAGAATACGAGCCGCTATATCTCCGCCCTGACGAATGATGCCGTCTGCATCGAGACAAATTACCTTGCGAAGATCTTTACACTTCTGACAAAGAGCGTCTCCTTTGTGGGCGGCCTGGTCATGATGCTGCTCTACAGTCCCCTGCTCACCGGCTTTGCCCTGCTGCTGTCGCTCGTGCCGCTGGCTGTTTCCGTCCTGTGCGGCAACAGGCTGGCGCGGATGGAGACGGAGGTCTCGCGGCAGAACGAGTCGTTCGTCGCCATGACGAAGGACCTCCTGTCCGGCTTCTCCGTTGTCAAGAGCTTCAAGGCAGAGGCCGAGGTCGTTGCCCGCTTCTGCCGCCGCAACGAGGAACTGGAGGAGACGAAGGGCCGTCGCCGCCGCATGGAGGAGGTCATCACCATGCTCGGCACCGGCGCAGGGATCGTAGCCCAACTCGGCGTATTCCTGTTCGGCGCATATCTTGCCGTAACGAAACAGGGCGTTACACCCGGCGTTGTCATCGTGTTCCTGCCGCTCATGAGCTTCGTGGTCGATCCCATCGGCTCCGTGCCGCCCATCCTGGCCAACCGCCGTGCCGCCGTTGCCCTCATCGACAAGCTGGCCGACGCCGTGGGCAAAAACGTCCGCGAGAGCGGCGAACAGATGGACCCGGTCCTGCGCGACGGCATCACCATCGATCACCTGACCTACGGCTATCACGAGAGTGCGCCCGTCCTGAACGACGTTTCCGTCCGCTTTGAGGCCGGAAAAAGCTATGCCATCGTCGGCACATCCGGCAGCGGCAAGTCCACGCTCGTGAACCTGCTCATGGGCAGCAGCAACGACTATCAGGGCAGCATCCGCTTCGATCAGCGCGAGCTGCGCAGCATTGCAACGGAATCACTCTACGGCCTTGTTTCCGTCGTGCAGCAGAACGTGTTTATCTTCGACGATACCATCCGCAACAATATCACGATGTTCCGCCACTTTGACGAGATGCTTGTGCAGCAGGCCACGGAGAAGGCCGGTCTGACTCCCCTTTTGGCCGAGCGTGGCGAGGACTATATCTGCGGTGAGAACGGCTCCGGCCTCTCCGGCGGCGAGCGGCAGCGCATCTCTATCGCGCGCTGCCTGCTGCGGCAGACGCCCGTCCTGCTCATCGACGAGGCCACGGCAGCACTGGATGCCGCCACGGCCTATTCTGTCAGTGCCGCCATTCTGGCCATTGAGGGCCTGACGCGTATTGTTGTTACGCACCGGCTCGAGGAGCCGCTGCTGCGGAAATATGATGAAATTCTCGTTCTGAAAAACGGCGAGATCTGCGAACGCGGCAGCTTTGACGCCCTGATGGCCCGCCGTGAGCAGTTCTATTCCCTGTTCAACGTGGCAAACGGCTGACCCTGACCGAAAACACGGAGCCCCCGCTCTGAAAGCGGAGGCTCCGATTTTTTGCGCCAATTTTGTTCAGAAGCCAAGCTCCTCGCCGACGAGGATGACATGGATGCGCCCGGCGGGGCGGCAATTTCGCGTGATGAGGATCTGATTGCAGATGCATTCCTCACCGTGGCAGTCGGCGCAGCAGCCGGTCTGCGCGCACGGCGTTTTGCCGAGGAAGCGCTGCTCATTTTTCGGCGCGGCGATCGTTCGGGCACGGTGCACGGCCTCGTCGAGCGTATCGACGACCTTGTTCATCCCGGCGATCACGATGATCTCGCGCGGACCGAACACGATGGCAGCAACGCGGTTTCCCTTGCCGTCGATATTCACCAGTTCTCCCGTAAGGCTGACAGCATTCGCGCCCGTCAGGAAGAAATCGGCAGAGAGGCAGTCGTGGGCCGCCTGCTCCCGCTCGGCATCCGTCTGCATGCTCTCGCGGTCAATGACACGCCACGGGCCGTCCCGCAGGGCCTGCTGCAGGCCGATCTGGTCAGCAGAGCGCGCGCCGCCCCAGCCGACGAGGGCATCGTGCGGAATCATCCGCAGTGCAGCAGCCAGCGCAGAAGCCCGATCCGGGCAGTAGCATGCATCAAAATGCCGGGCGCGAAGATTCTTCAGCAGGAGCTGCGCGCGCTTTTCATAAAACAGCGAAACAGGTTCCATCGATTTAGCCTCCGTTTTTTCTTTCATTTTATCGCGCCGGAGGTGAAAATGCAAGGGAGCAAATTGGGACAACCGGGCAGCAGCATATCAAATAGCCTCGCAGAGTTCGCCGCCCGCAGGCGGCGAATAAAATGGGATCATTTTCTCCGGCGGCGTGCACGTCGGAGAAAATACAGCTCAGTCCGTAAGTGTGCGAATCGCCCGTCAAAGGCGGGCGATTCGTGCGCGCAATGGACTGCAATCTTTTATCAGAAAAGCCTTTCGGCTTTTCTGATAGTCTTGCCGCCCTGTCCCGGGGGACAGGGCGGCCGGTATTTGCTTATTTTCCAGCGGGGGCGATAGTCAGACCGTTGAGGTCCAGACCGCCGCCGACGGTGTCGATCAGCGTGATCGCGCCGGTCTCATCGAAGGAGTAGAGGCGATGCGCCGAGTCGGTCACATAGAACAGGCCGGTCGTCGGATCGTAGTCCATTTCGTTGAGGCGGTTTTCGACCATGAGGTCGACCTCTGCAAGCTTCGTGAATGTGGTGAGATCCACATCCGCGCGGATGAGCTCGGTATTGCCATAGCCTCTGGCGAGGACATAGACATTGCCGTCCTTGCAGGCAACGGTACGCGGAGACGGGATGTTCGTCATGCCAGACATATCGCGGTAGGCCGTCCAGTAGTTCAGCTGCGTGGGATCCATACGGGACGGATTGAACTGGAACAGGTAGAAGCCCGCGACAACATACAGCACCTTGTTTACCGGATCATACGCGAGATCGTTGGCATCGCTGAAGGTGTAGACCTGGCCCTTCAGCGTGGTCTGCTTCGACGTGAGGTCGTAGTAGTAGATGTAGGGCAGGCCGCCTTCGTTGACGACATAGTACAGGCCTCCTTCGTAGTCATAGGCAAGACCCGTGATGTTCGTGCCGCCGCTGAAGGTCGCGACCTCAGTCGCCGTGGAGTCCGGCAGCTCGGGGTTGAAGCTGTAGAGAGCATCGTGCTTGGCGGAGACCGTGTAAGCCGTGGAAACAGGCTTGCCGGTCATGTCGACCACAGTCAGCGTGCAGGTGGCAGTAACGCCGGTCTCAACGCTCGTGGCGGTGATGACGACGTTGCCTGCGGCAACGGACGTGACCAGACCGTTTGCATCGACCTTCGCGACGTTCTCATCGGAGGAGCTCCAGGTGATGGCCTGGTTCGCCGCGTTGGACGGGCGGACCTTGCCGGTAAGCTGGAAGGACTCGCCAAGGGCCAGACGGCCGACAGTCTTGTTCAGCAGGATGCCGTTGACCTTGCCGACAGGCGTCTGCTCCGCCGTGGGGATGGAGCACAGGAGGCCGAGATAGGCATCGCCCTGCTTCGTCGTACGGCCGGGAGCGGTCTGGACGGAGATCTTGCCGAGGTTCACGAGCTCAGGCGTGCCCTCGCCCAGCATGAACATGTACATGCCGCTGCTCATAGCCAGCTGCTTCGTGTGATACGTTGCATGCAGGTACAGACGATCCGTGCCAAAGTCATAGGTCATCTGTGCGTTGTAGGACATGCTGCCGTAGTAGGTGCTGCCGGTGCCAACCTGAGCGCCCGGGATATCCATGACGAAGGTGCAGGCAGCTGTCTTCGGATCGACGGTGTAGAGCTTCGCCTCCACGCCGATGGCAGTGCTTCCGGCTGCGTAGAGGACGCCTCTCTTGTCGATTGCAAGAGCCGTGACCTTCTCGGAGGTCGCCGCGATCTCGGTGACGGCGCCGTTATCAAGGTCGATCGTCACAAGCTTGCCGCTGAGCGTCAGGCCGTACATGGTGCCGGTCGTGTAGTCCATGGCCATGCCGGTGACCTGATCGGTCTCCACGTCGAGGTTGACGCTGCCAAGGTTCGTGTAGGACGAAACGTCCGAAGCATCGAAGCGGTAGAAGTCGCCCTTGGAGTTGTAGGCGTAGACACAGCCGTCGTAGTAAGCGCCGGTGCGCAGGGAGTAAGTACCGATGGCAGAGGTCGTCACCGGGCAGGTTCTCAGGTTGTTGTCCGGGACCTGCAGCCAGAAGTCATAGTAGCCGCTGCCGCCGTTCTGGTCGTCGTTCAGGAACGAGAGGAACGTGCCTGCGGAGGCGTAGACCGTGACGTCGATGCTGTCCGTGAACGGGCCGCCCTCGACCTCGGGATTCTTGTTCGTGATGGAGACCGTGACGGTCGCCGTGCCGACGCCGTGGAACGTGGCAACACCAAAGCGGTCAACGGTGACGACATCGGGGTTGCTGCTGGTCCAGGTGCGAGTACGGACAGTCGGGCGGACCGGGGTCGTGACGGTATCGAGCTGCAGCGTGCCGCCGACAAGGCCGGTGACACTGTCGCCGTTCGTAATCTCGATGCCCTCAACGGGGATGTGCTTCGTCTCCGGCTCATTCTCCGGAATGGTGAACATTGCGGTGGACTCAACGCCAGACTTCGTGGAGACGTTGCCGATCTTCACGATCGTCGCTTCGAGCTTGTCGGGATCCCATTCCTGCGGGTCGATGCGGACGAGGCACAGCGGAGAAGAACCGGCATTCATGCAGGGGTTCCAGTAGATGTTTCCAGTGTTGTAGTCATACATCATAGAAGCATAGTACCAGGTATCCTGACCGAGGGAGCCGAGCTTCGTCGTGCTCAGGGTGTCGGCATCGACCATGTAGAGGTTGCCGGACATATCCGAGACGATGATGTAGCCTTCTGCAGTGACGGTCATGGCGGGGGTGATCGCCGGGCCGCCGATCTCGCCGGAGTAGGTGCCGAGCAGGTCGATCGCGCCGGTGTCGAGGTCGACAATGGCGAGGCCGCCGTTCGTAAGATCGACCGCATACATACGACCGGTGTTGTAATCGAAGCCCATGTTGCCGAGCTCGACGCCTGCGGTGAAGCCGATGAACTCGATATCGCCGAACGTGGTCTTATCCGGGGTCTCTCCCTTGTTGACCTTGAAGCGGTAGAGGGACGTGCCGACGCCGAACGTGCTGTCATCCATAGCGCGGGCTTCCTTCACAACTGCGTAGACATAGCCGTTGTAGTAGGCTGCACCCTGCCACATGGCATCGGTCGTGCTCTCCTCGCCGTCGATGCCGACGACCGTAAGCTTCTGCTTCGCGATCTGCGTGAGCTGCGTGGGCGTTTTGTCGGAGAACGTAACCCAGGTAAAGCCATTGGCGGCGTTCTTGTAGTCCGCCACAATATAGGTGTAGATGGCATCTGCGGAGCCAACGACGCGGACCGTAGCGGTCGCGGTGTAATCGACCCACTGCGGGACGGTGGAGCTGGTTTCTTCATCCCAGTGCCAAGGATCCCAGACCTTGCCAGTCGCGGTGATCTCGGTCTCGCCCTCGCCTACGGCGGTGACGAAGCCCTGCTGTGTGACGGTGGCGATGGTCTCGTCCGCGGAGGCCCAGGTCAGTTCGCTTGCCTTAGCGTTCCACGGATTCCACTCGACCTCAAAGCGCTTGCGCTGGCCCTGCGTCATGGTAAGCTGATACGGGGAAAGCTGGAAGCGCTCTTGCGGATCCACGCCGATGGTGAACAGATCGGACGTCTTGTCGGTCGGAACGAACAGGGACGTCTGGCCGCCGGGGCCGTAGGTGCCGACCTCTGTGCACTTGCCGGTGGCAAGGTCGACCTTGTAGGTCATGCAGACATTGATGTAGGTGTTGCCTGCAGCCGTCTGGCTGTGTGCATACCAGTACATCGTGTCGGTGTTGTGATCATAGCCCATGGACTGGATGACATTGCAGCCGGAGTAGTTGGCGTAGTTTACGAAATCGGTCGTGCCGATGTAGGTGCACACGCCGTCGCGCTCGAGGCTGTAGAGCTTACCGGCGGTAGAAATGCCGTAAAGCTGGCCTTCCGTCGTGCAGCCGAGGGTCAGGATCTCACCGTCGGAGCCGGTGATGTCGGCGATCTTCTCAAGGGAGATGGAGCCGTTGGAGTAGAAGCTGATCTGGAAGAGAGCGTTGCTTCCGTCATCCTTGCCGTCGCCGTCGCGGTCCCCTTCATAGTTCCAGCCGACAGCGTAGAGGTGGTTGCTGACCGTATCCGAATCGCTCTTGCCCTTGTCAGAATAGTCGAGTGCCATGTCGTACAGGACCTTGAAGCCGCTGTCGCCGACCTTGCCGGACTGAGTGACGAGGGTCTGAGAACCCCAGTAGGTGTTGTACGGGGTAACAAGCACGACCGCGCCGTCCGTTGCGCGCTGGGCCACGAGGTAGCCGTTGACGTACTCTGCAGAATAATAGCGGTTCGAGCTGTCGAACGTCTCGTTGCGGTAGTCGCTCATGTCTGCCTTGTTGGCGCTGAACCAGCCGCCTTCAACGGCAGCGCGGTCAAACGTCTCGCAGCCATACAGGCGGTCGGAGCTCAGCTTCTGCATGGCAGGCTTCTGATCGGCCATTGCGCCGAGGTCGAGGGAGACATCGATTTCCGTCTCATTGCAGGCGTAGTCCGCCACAACGATGGTGAAGTCGGGGCCGAAGCCGGTGATGTCGTAGTCCTGGGTAAAGGTCTTGCCCGGCTCATTCTTGACTTCGTACTTGCCCATAATGATGCCGTCGTTGTTGACGAAGATCAGGGCCGCGATGTGCTGGTTGTCGTTGAGCTTCAGCGGAAGAAGGACCTTGCCGTTCTCGATCTTGAGATCCTGCTGGAGGGTCGCCTCATTCTCCACAACGGGAGCCTTGTCGTCCAGCGTGACATCAAAGGAGAAGGAATCGTCCATCACGTCGTCGCCGTCATCAAGCCATGCACTGGCAGTGTAGGTGACGGTCGTGCCGTCGGGCAGCTTGTTGTCGTTCTTGTCAAGGCCGTTCCAGACCTCGCCTTCCTCTGCCAGAACATACAGCGGGATGATCTGGCCGTAGCCGGAGTTATAGTAGGACTTTGCCATATACTCGCCGGTCAGGTCGAAGTAGACCTCGTTCGTGACCTTATCCTTAACCTGGAAGTTGATCTTCTTCAGGTTGCGGAGCAGGCCGACGTCGATCTCGGCAAGCGGGTTGGCATAGGAGAAGGCATTGTACTCGTCGCCGGAAGCGCCGGTACGGATGTACGGGTTCGTGCCGATGGCGGCATTGTTCGTGAAAATGCTGAGCGGATACAGGCTGGCTTCGTCTTCGTCAGCAGAGTCGAACGCAGGAGCCTGAGACCAGTCGCCGTAGAAGCCGAGGAACGGCATCTCGAGGTCGGTCGTGTCATCCGTGGCGGACTTCACATAGAGGAAGCCTTCGACATACATGCCGTTCTCGAAGGATGCGTCGAGATAGGCCTTGTCTTCCGCGGTCAGCGTGATGGTGGCAGTCAGGGTGACGGACTCGCCAGCCGGAACGGTGACGCTCTCAAGCGCTTCCGTGCCGGAAATAACGGCATTCTCCGTCAGATCGGTGCTGACCTCCAGCTCTGCGCAGTAGGCCGTGATGACATCGACATCATCCTTGTTGACGGTGCCGTCGCCATTGACGTCCAGATAGGCATAGTGCACATTGTCCTCAGCGATGGGAGCATCGTCGGTGACATGCAGCAGCAGGACGCGGGCGTCGGCCGTCGTGATCTCGCCGTCGTCATTGAAGTCATACTTCATGATGTTCGACTCGGTCGCACCGGCCACGGTCAGGGAAGCGCCCAGCGCATAGGGAGCGTGGCCGATGAACGTGCCGTTGGTGTAGGTCACGACGGTTTCGGTGAGAATGGAGGCATTGAACGTATAGGTCAGATCCTTCTCACCGGACATGTTGTTGATAGTGAACGGGAACGTGTAGACACCGTTTTTGGCGTCGTCGTCGCCCAGCTCCGCCTTGGCGCGGTTCTCATAAGCCTGCGCGTTGGACAGATAGGCAAGGGAGCTTGTTGCCTTGACAAGGTTGGCAAGACCGGCGCCCTGGCCTCTCGGGGAGACCTCGAGGCCGTTGGAATCGAGGATGGGATCCGCCGTGCTCATCAGGAGGTTCGCAGCGACCTGACGGAGCTCTGCTTCCTGATACTGCGGATAGTTCTGGCGCAGATACTGCATGAGAACAGCCATCGCACCGGTGATCTGCGGGGTCGCCATGGACGTACCGCTCATAAGGCCGTAGTTGGAGCCTGCGATGCTCGGATCACGGGTGGAATAGATGTTGCCGCCGACACCGGCGATCTCCGGCTTCAGCTTCAGGTCCGGGGTGACGCCCCAGGAGGAGAAGTCGCTGAGGGTGCGGTCGCGCTTGACCTGCACGAGGTCGCCGTTGCAGCATGTCAGGGTCTTGACGCCCTCGGCGAACTGCGCCTTCATGTACTCGCCGTCTGCCTTGGAGACAAAGACTGCGGGGATGTTATCGCCGCCGTCATTGATCTGCATGTTGAGCATGCCGGAAGCATTGTTGTAGACCACGATGCCGATCGCACCTGCAGCCTGTGCAGCGGCCTGCTTGTCGGGGAAGGAGCTGGAGCCGCGGGAAACCAGGGCGATCTTACCTCTGACATCCACATTCTCATAGTCGCTCGCCTCGCCGTAACCGCCGATCGGAACGAACTCCACAGACTGGCCCTTGAAGTTACTCAGGAACTTCGTGGCGTTCGTCGTTGCGGTGTCGTTGTAGCCGATGGTACGGCCGTTCACGGTGAAGTACAGGGATTCTGCGCCGTCGTTGTCGATGGAGGCAACGGACAGAGCGGCAGAAAGCGTACTCGGGGTACCGACGACGCCGTCATCGGGGTTGCCGGAACGGGAGAGATTCCATCCGGTGCGGTTCTGATATGCAGCGTTCGTTTCGTTGCCCGCAGCGATCAGGACCTCGATATCGGTGCTCTCGAACAGCTCGAGCGTTTTGCTCATGTCGCCGGTCGTAAAGCCGCCGGCTGCACCAAGGGAGAGGTTGCAGGCATCGACATCCAGACGGACGCAATCTTCAAGGCCGGCCATGATGGTGTCCCAGCCGGCGCCGCCGCCCGCGGAGAAGACCTGCATGACGATGATCTGGGCATCCGGCGCAACACCGATGACACTGCTGCCTTCGATCTTATTAGCAGCCGTGATACCGGCGACATGCGTGCCGTGGTCATGCTTTGCCGTTGCGTGCGATACATCGAAATCATGCGTGTAGTAGTTGAAGATGAACGGAAGCTTGCTATTATAATAGGAGCGATTGCGCAGGCTCGTCATCTGGCCCGCATTCAGCGTGTTCCAGATGGCATCGACGCCTTCCTTCGTCAGGGAGCTCTCGGTGAGCTTATCCTCGGACAGAGCGCCGAAGTTCGGATGATCGACCACGATGCCGGTGTCCAGAATGGCGACCTTCATGCCCTTGCCGGTGAAGCCCGTTGCATTGAGCTGATCGGCGCCGATCATGGTGGTGGCATTGCTGGTCATGGGCTGCAGCTCACCGTCAGACGTCAGGGTGGACTCCTCCTCGGGCAGGGAGAACGTCGGGGCGACGTAGACATGATCCACACCGGGAAGCGCCTCGAGGGCTTCCTTATTGCCGTACTCCGTCTTTACGGCCACGCCGGTCGTAGCGATGGTGTAGGTGTAACCCAGCTCAAACTGTGCGTCATTGCGGAACTTCTGCGTAAGGTTTGCCTTGAGCGCATTGAGCTCGAGACGGAGCGCGGCCTCATAGGCAACAGCCTTCGGCGCGCGGGTGGCGATGTCGTCCTTCGTGAAGCCTGCCACGAGCAGCGGGCTCTTCTGCATGACGACGATGAACGTGACAACCTCGTCCGCCTTGGGCTCGCTCTCGGCAAGCTGTGCGGAGAAGCGGTCTTCGCCGTTCTGCACGAGCTTCGGCTCACCAGCCTCAACGGGCTGCTGCGCGTCGGTCTCGACAGTCGGTTCTTCAGCGATATTGCTGCTCGGGAGCTGCACCGGGCCGTCCGTGGAGATCTCCGGGACGTTGCCGTCTGCAAAGCCGCTCTCCGTGGCAAAGGCCATGGGAACGCCCGTCAGAACAAGTGCCAGCGCAAGGAGCAGAGACAGAATCCTTTTCTTCATTGCGGCTCCTCCCTTTCTCAGTGCTGCACCAGCGTGGCATACCGCACGATGACGGTGGCCACCTGACCGCGGGTGGAATTACCGGTGGGATCGAGCTTATTCTCGCCCACGCCCTTGATGAGGCCGGCCTCAACGGCCCACGTCATCGCGGGAACGGCATAGGCGCTGACGCTGGAGGCATCTGCAAAGGCCTTCAGATCGCCCTTTGCCGTGGTGTCGACACCGGCAAGCTTGGCATAGCGCGCAAAGAACGCGACCATCTGCTCACGGGTGACATTTTCCTCCGGAGCAAACTCCGTTGCACTCACGCCGTTGGTGACGTTGTTCTGATAAGCCCAGATGACAGCGTTCGTGTACCAGCTGTTCTTCTCGACATCGCGGAACGGTGCAGTGCCCTTGACGGAGGGCTCCCCTGCGATGCGGTACAGCACGGTGACGAGCATGGCGCGGCTCATCTCGGTATCGGGCTGGAACTTCGCGCCGCCCATGCCGATCATGTAACCGCGGCTGACGACGAAGTCGATGCCCTCGTGATAATACTCGTTCCGATCGACGTCCGTGAAGCGGGAAGCCGGGCACTCGACGAGCAGCGTAGCGGTGGACTGCAGCTTTGCATCCTTCGCGCCGCTGATGTAGCCGCCCTGCAGGACGACCTGCGTTCTGCATTCCTGCAGAGCCTCAAACTTGAGGGTCAGGACGGTGCCGGCCTTGGCAGCCTTCGCACCGGCAAATGCCGCAACGACGGCGTCCTTCTTGCCGGAGTTGACCTTCAGGCTGAGCTCCGTGCCTGCGGGCCAGGCCTCTCCTGCCTCTGCGCCGACGAACTTCAGGCTCTTGCTGTCGTAGGCAAAGGTCAGCTTTCCATCTGCCACGACGCCCTCTGCCTCCGTGTTCACGGCGACGCAGACCTCATCGCCGCGGATCACATGCTGGGATGTGACCTGAAGCGTGAGGAGAGAGCTCTCGATCGCAGCGACGCTGGTCAGACCCAGGCCGAGCACCAGGGCGACTGCCAGCAGCAGCGAAAAGAGCCGGCGAACGTTACTTCTCATAATCTCTGTTCCTCCTTCTTTTTGATGCACCCGAGACGGGTATGCGGGCCCGCCGTTCCTGCCGAGTCGGCAGTATTGCAGCGGCAAGCTGCAATTTTTACAGCTCTTACCCAATGTTACCATAAACACAGGAAAATCGCAAGCATTTATTTTTAATATTTGTCTCATAAATAGTCGTATAGTCCTGACGGCGTAAAAATTTGGTAAAAAATACCCGTCCGGCACCGGTCAGGTACCGAACGGGCCATATCTTACTTCTGTTCGCTGACGTATTCCAGTACCCAGCGGAACAGGCGTTCGAGCGCATCGGGCCGCGTGATGTAATTCACGCGCTCACCGTCGCCGCGCGTCTCCAGATAGCCGAGCTTGTAAAGCCCGTAGACGTTCCGGGAGACAGTGCCGGAGTTCAGGTTCATCGAGGCCGCAAGCTGCGCCGCCGAAAACGGCTCTGCGGCACAGCGCCGCAGGATCTCCAGCTTGTCCTTACCGGTCAAGGCGCGCATCATGGCGCACAGTGTCTCGGCATCCGGCCGGACCTGATGTGCCGCCGCAAATTCAAAGCTGAGGTTCGCGCCGAGATAGGCAATACGCACGGTCTTGCCGCCGCTCTCGAACCACTCCGTCCAGAAGCCGACCATGTTGAAGTTCCACAGCGCGATCCAGACCTCATCCGGCTGCATCTCCTGCGTGAAGAGATACGACGCGCGGAACATCTCCTGCTGGAACGTGTCGACGGAGTGCGTCTGGAAGTACTTTTCCCAGATGGCCAGCTGCGCGCGATTCCGCTCGGTCAACGCCTGCATTTCGGCCGCCAGCTGCTCGGCGACCGGGCGGAGCAGCTCCGTCAGCTCGCGCAGATAGGTCTCGAACTCCGTCAGTACGCGCAGGATCTCCCAGCGTGCCTCCATGGAGCATGGCAGCCGTTCCAGCTGCACCTGCAGCGGCTCCGGCTCCTCCTGCGGATCAAGCGGCTCCAGAACGAGGCCCATGGTGTTCATGTCGTTGATCTTGAAGCCAATGCCCGACATATACCGGAACATGCGCAGCAGCTCGGCGGCAAACAAGTCAATATCGGTGCAGTTGAGCGGCGTGGCCACGAGCATGGTGTGCGCAAGACAGCAGCAGGTCTTCTCATCCGTTCCCGGCAGCTTTTCAAAAAAATAGCGCAGCCGCGCCTGATGCGGGTCGAGCGTCTGCGTGACGGCTGCGGAGATACGATCCAGCTCCTGCGCCAGCTGCAGGCCCTGATCCTCCTTCTCGAGCAAGTAGCGGCCGAATTTTCGGTTTACACGCTCATAGTCTCTTGTATATGCTATTCCATTTATATAATAGTATAAAAGATAGACGGTTTCCGCAAAAAGGCAGGGTTTATCGATCACACGAACCTTCACAAGATCACTCCTTTGCGGCTATTGTAGTATACGCCCGCGCAATTTGTCAACACCCGTTTCGGAAAAAACTTGTATATTTTGCTGGAATCTGCCGCATAAAAATCGGTCGTTCCTGTCATTGTCACAAAGCGCTCCCCTGCCGGAGTTGACAAATTTCTGCCTTTCCGGTATGATAAACCAAACGGCATATCCGAAAAACGGAGCTGCCGCAGGAGGGACTATGAAATATGATTTTATCACGGTGCTCGACCGCACCGGCGCGGATTCCATTGCCGCAAACATCGATCCCTGGGGCGTGAGCCCTGCTCCGGCGCAGCGCATCCCCATGTGGGTCGCGGACATGAGCTTCCCGACCGCGCCGCCGATCCTCGAGGCGATGCATAAGCGTCTCGCTTTTCCGAACTTCGGTTATTTTTCCATGCCGGATAAATATTTTGACTGCATTCTCCGCTGGCAGGAGACGCGCAACAGCCTGACCGGCCTGACGCGCGCGGACATCGGCTATGAAAACGGCGTGCTTGGCGGCGTCAGCTCGGCCGTGCAGGCCCTGACCGTCCCCGGAGAGGCCGTGCTGCTGCACGCCCCGGCCTACATCGGCTTTACCCATGTTCTGGATAATCTCGGCCGCAAAGCGGAGCTTTCTCCCCTGCGCCGCGATGAAAACGGAGTCTGGCGCATGGATTACGAGGACATGGACCGCCGCCTGAAGGAGCATTCCATCCGCCTAGCCATCCTCTGCTCGCCGCATAACCCGACGGGCCGCGTCTGGGAGCGGTGGGAGCTGGAAAAGGCCATGGAGGTCTATGCCGCAAACGACTGCTTTGTCCTCTCAGACGAGATCTGGTCCGATCTCATCCTGCCGGGCTATCGGCACATTCCCACGCTTTCCGTCTCGGACGATGCACGCCGCCGCACGGCCGCATTTTATGCCCCGAGCAAGACGTTCTCGCTGGCGGGTCTCATCGGCTCGTACCACATCATCCCCGACCCATGGCTGCGCGACCGCGTGACGCGGCAGGGCGACCTCAGCCATTACAATTCCTGCAACGTGCTCTCGCTGCATGCCCTGCTCGGAGCCTATTCGGACGAGGGCGCACAGTGGCTCGACGAGCTGCGCCCCGTGCTGGCGGACAACATCCGCTATGCCTGCGATTTCATCGCCGCTCACTTCCCCGGCGTGCAGGTCATGCAGCCGCAGGGAACCTATATGCTGTTTCTGGACTGCGCCGCATGGCTGCAGGAGCACCATATGACGCTGCGGGAGCTGGAGGAGCGCGGCGCGCGTGCCGGTGTCATCTGGCAGGACGGCGCGGCGTTTGCGTGGCCGGACTCCATCCGGATGAATCTGGCCCTGCCGCACAGCAGGCTCGTTGAAGCCATGGAGCACCTTCGTGTCCATGCCTTCTGCTGAAGTGCTGGCGGGCTTCCTCCGCGCGCACGGTCTGCAGCTCAATGCGCAGCAGCAGGCAGCCGCCGGAGCGGTCGAGGGGCCTGTCCTGCTGCTGGCTGTCCCCGGCAGCGGCAAGACGACCGTACTCGTGACGCGGCTGGGCTATCTCGTGCAGTGCTGCAACGTCCGCCCGGAGGAGATCCTCACCATGACCTATACCGTCGCGGCCACCCGCGACATGCGAAGCCGCTTCTCTTCCCTGTTCGGTGAGGAGCTCGGCAGCCGGATGGAGTTTCGCACCATCAACGGCGTCTCCGCGCGCATCATCCGCGCCTATGAGCAGCGGATGGGACGGACCGCCTTTTCCCTGCTCTCGAGCGAGGCAGAGCAGACCGCCCTGCTGCGCGTGCTGTATTTCCGGTGCAAGGGCGAATACCCGACGGACGCCGAGCTCAAGCAGGCCCGCACGCTCATCGCCTATGCAAAAAATCAGATGCTGGGCAAGGAGGAGCTGGACCTGCTGTGGAAGGAGCTGGACTGCTTCCCTGCGCTTTACCGCGCCTATCAGCAGGCGCTGCGCAATGCCAGGCAGATGGACTATGACGACCAGATGGTCTATGCCCTGCGCATCCTGCGGCAGGTCCCGGAGATCCTGCACGAATTTCAGGCGCGCTATCACTACTTCTGCGTGGACGAGGCACAGGATACCTCGCGCATCCAGCATGCGATTGTCTCGCTGCTGGCCGGTGCAGGCGGGAACCTGTTTCTCGTCGGCGACGAGGACCAGAGCATCTACGGCTTCCGCGCCGCCTGCCCGGATATGCTGCTGCACTTTGAGGCGGACCACCCCGGCGCAAAGGTCCTGTTCCTCGAACAGAACTACCGCTCCACGCCGCAGATCGTCGAGGCGGCCGACCGCTTCATCCGCCAGAACGTCTCCCGCCGGGACAAGCACATGCACCCCGTCCGCTCCGGCGGCGCGGCCATCCGCCAGATCCCGCTGAACCGCCGCGAGCGGCAGTACACCTACCTGCTTGAGGTCGCGCGCGATTTGCCGGAAAACACGGCTGTGCTTTATCGCGACCATGATTCCGCCCTGCCGCTCATCGATCTTCTGGAGCGAAACGGTGTTCCCTACCGCGCCCGCCAGACGGATTGCGCCTTCTTCTCCAGCCGGATCGTGCGGGACATCACGGATATTATCCGCTTTGCGCAGTCCCCGTGGGACGGCGCGCTGTTCCGCCGCATTTATTATAAATTCTGTGCCGGGATCCCGAAGGCCGTGGCTGAGCGGGCTGCGGCCCACAATCCCACGGCCGAGCCGCTTCTGCTGGCCGTGGCGGACGACGACGTCTCCCCGTATACGCGGCGGCAGTGCCGCATGCTTCAGACCCATCTGCAGAACCTCCGGACGGAGAAGGCCAACCGCGCCGTCTACCGCATCGTCGCCTTCATGGGCTACGGCGATTATCTGGATCAATGCGGGGCTGACAAGAGCCGCGCGGAAATTCTGGAGGCGCTCGGTGCGCAGGAGCCGGATCCTCTGCGCCTGCTGGAGCGTCTGGACGAGCTGCAGGCCCTGCTGCGGCAGCCGAAGTCCGAGGCGCGCGGCCTGATCCTCTCCACCGTGCACTCGAGCAAGGGCCTGGAGTATGACCGGGTCTTTCTGCTCGACGTCATCGACGGCGTGTTTCCAAAGGAGGGCGAGGACGTCGACCGTGACGAAGAGCGGCGGCTGTTCTATGTCGCCATGACCCGCGCCCGCAACGAGCTTGCCGTCTTCACCTTCCCGCCGGAGAAAACGTCCTCGGCCTTTTCGCAGTTCCTGTTCCGACCGAAGCGCCGCATTCCGCGCAAGTCAAAGAAAAAGACTGCGGCAGACAGCTTTCTCCCCGGCACGCCGGTGCAGCACAGCGCCTATGGCGCGGGGCGCATTCTGGCGCGGGAGGGCGACCGTGTCCGCATCCGCTTTTCCAGCGGCAGCGAGCGGGTGTTTTCGCTGGCCGCCGCCGTTCCGAACGGGCTTCTCAGCCTGCGGCAGGAATCCGGTGGAAATGCCGCAAAAGCCGATTGACACGGTAGGCAATTCGTTGTATCATAATTTGAACGGCCCTGCGCCGTGAATCCACAGTGCGGAGGACATCTCACCATGCTCAATTCTTTCTCCCGAACCGAACTGCTGCTCGGCCACCCGGCCATGGAGGCCCTGAAGCACGCACGCGTGGCGGTCTTCGGCATTGGCGGCGTCGGCGGCTATGCCTGTGAGGCTCTTGTCCGCAGCGGCGTTGGTGCCTTCGATCTCATCGACGACGACAAGGTCTGCCTGACGAACATCAACCGTCAGATCATCGCCACGCGGAAGACCGTCGGGCAGTACAAGGCCGACGTCATGCGCGACCGCATGCTCGACATCAATCCGCAGGCCGATATCCGCGTACACCGCTGCTTCTTCCTGCCGGAAAACGCCGCAGAGTTCCCGTTTTCGGAATATGATTACATTCTCGACGCCGTCGACACCGTCAGTGCCAAGCTCTCGCTTGCCGTGCAGGCGCAGGCAGCCGGTGTACCGATCATCAGCGCCATGGGGGCGGGCAACAAGCTCGACGGCAGCCGCTTCCGCATCTCCGATATCTCCGAGACGCGTGTATGCCCGCTGGCACGTGTGATGCGCCGCGAGCTCAAAAAGCGCGGCGTGCGCCGCCTGAAGGTCGTCTGGTCTGACGAGCAGCCGACCCGGCCGCTCGAGGACATGGCCAACAGCTGCCGCTACCACTGCATCTGTCCGCCGGGCGCCGCACATAAGTGCACGGATCGCCGCGATATCCCCGGCAGCACGGCCTTTGTGCCGCCGATCGTCGGCCTTCTGATGGCAGGCGAGGTCATCAAGGACCTGACGGCTTCTGTCAGACAGGAGGGCACATGGAACTGAAGCTCGAAGAATTGGAGGCGCTGGAGCCTGGCAGCTATACCCTGCTCGACCTCCGCTCGGAGCAGGAGACCGCCTACGGCACCATTCCCGGCTCCGTTCCGGCCAACGCCGCCGCCCTGCCGGAGGGGCTTCCGGCAGAGCCCGGCCGCATCGTGCTGTTCTGCACACGCGGCAAGCTCAGCCTTGAAACGGCTGAACGCCTGCGCGACGAAGGCTTCGATGCCTGCAGCCTCAAGGGCGGCTATCTTGCCTGGCTCATGCGGCAGATGCAGCGGCAGGAGGCAGAGGAGCTGTGCAGCCGCGTGGAAAACAGTCTGCGCAAGCGCTTCCGCCTGAAGCTGTGGTGCAACTTTACCAAGGCCATCCGGCAGTATGAGCTTGTCAAGCCGAACGACCGTATCGCCGTGTGCATGTCCGGTGGAAAGGACTCCATGCTCATGGCAAAGCTTTTTCAGGAGCTGCAGCGTTATACGAAGTTCCCCTTCTCGGTGGAATACCTCGTCATGGATCCAGGCTACAGCCCGGAGAACCGCCGCGTCATTGAAGAAAATGCACGAAAACTGAATATTCCCATTCATATTTTCGAGTCGAACATCTTTGACTATGTCTATAACGTGGACAAGTCCCCCTGCTATCTCTGCGCGCGCATGCGCCGCGGGCACCTGTATGACTACGCCCGCCAGCTCGGCTGCAACAAGATCGCGCTCGGGCACCACTATGACGACGTCATTGAGACGATCCTCATGGGCATGCTCTACGGCGCGCAGGTCCAGACCATGATGCCGAAGCTCCACAGCACGAATTTTCCCGGCATGGAGCTGATCCGGCCGCTGTATCTGATCCGCGAGGACGATATCAAGGCCTGGCGGGACGCAAACGAGCTGCACTTCATCCAGTGCGCCTGCCACTTTACCGACACCTGCACGACCTGCTCCAATCAGGAGACGCGCTCGAAGCGGCAGGAGATCAAGGATCTGATCCGCACGATGAAGCAGCGCAATCCGGATGTGGAGGCGCACATCTTCCGCTCCGTGGAGAATGTGAACCTCGACACCGTCATTGGCTGGAAGGCCAGCGGAAAAAAATACAGCTTCCTCGACCGCTATGATGAAGAAGCCTAGAATAAATCCCTCTGCTAGACGTGCAGAGGGATTTATTCTATGTTACATTGGAATCAGCAGCAGCGTTCCGGCCGGGACCTCGTCTGCCTGCAGGTCATTTGCCGCCGTGACCGTCTCCGGCGCAGTGCGGCAGGCCTTTGCGATATCCCAGACCTGCTCCGGCTGCTCCGTGCGCCGCAGGATGACGCCCGGACGCCGCGCATCTTCCGGCTCCGGCTCCGTCGTGCCGCCGCACACGGCCTTGAGCGCATGCCGCGCCGTGCTGGCAAGCGTCACCTGCACCGGGCAGCGCAGCGTCACGCCGTCCGCCCCTGCCGCACAGAACAGCTCGCCCGGCGTGATCTCCGTGACGCGGCAATCCGCCTGCGGCGCAAGCGCCGTTTCCAGCAGCACGTTCGTCCGCAGCGTCTGGCCCTGCAGCTTCCCTGCCGGGTCGGTGAAAAGGACGTTCGCAGCAAGCGGCAGTTCGATTTTTGCCATGCCGTTCTCCTGCCGCCGCACCGGCTCCCCTGCCAGTACCCAGCCGTCTGCTATGGCGGAGGCGGGTTCCCGCCCGGCCGCCTGCGCCGTTTCGCGGAACGTCTGGACATCGAGGATGCCCTCCATTTCCCACGTCTCCCACTGCGGCTTCAGCTCGGCATCGAGGCAGTAGGCATCCTCGATCAGCTCTACCGGCTGCTCGCCGCAGACCGTGCACTGCGCCAGAATGCCCGCGCTCAGCAGCAGGCGGCGGCAGTCGAGCTGGCCGTCCGGCTCCGTCTCGGCCGAGGTCAGGGCGAGGAATACCGTCAGGTCTCCCTCATCCAGGTCCTGCTCCAGCTCCGCAAACTGCGAGAACGGAAGCTCCGTCTCCTGCCGCTGCAGGCTGCCGTCCGGGGCCTCATAGAGGATATGGACCGTCAGCCGCCCCTTGAACACCGCCTTGTTCCCGATCGTCTTCCGCTCAGCCGTATCCAGCGCATAGACGCATTTGAGCAGCCGCTCGACCGGCGGCTTCGACGCCGGGATCTCGATCTCCTCATTGAGCGAAAAGCTCTTTTCGCCGAGGCCGCGCGGCAGACGAAGCGGCAGGCGCTTGCGCCGGAGCTGCAGCGTCGGTGCCGGCTCCGGAAAGTCGTGCAGCGTCCGCGTGAACGCGGCATAGACCGTCAGCGTGCAGGAGACGCCGACGCGCACGAGCAGCTTGCGCGAGTGCACGAGCCGTGCATCCACGCTGCACAGGCGGCAGACGCATTGTAGGCGGCAGTCGCTCTGCTCCCCCTCCCAGCCGCGCCGGGCGCTGAACGGGATCACGGTCTCCAGCCGCTCGAGCCGTCCGTCCTCCGTGACGAACAAAATACCCGCCTGCACCTCCCCGCTGACCGACGCGCTTCCCGCGGTACACTCCTCCGCGCGGACGAGCAGCGTGCCGAACGCATCGACGACGCGGTCCGCGTCCGCGCAGCTGTCCGGTACGATGACCTCGGCTGTCAGCTCCTGCGTGACTGTCTGATCGAGCACGCGGCCGAGATAGTCCAGCTGCTTTTCCTGAAAGACAAGCTCCATCGTCTTCCCTCCTTCTTGTTCTGGGAAAATCATATGCAGGCCGCGCGCGCAATATTTGCCGATTATCGCCGCCGCGCAAGGCAAAGCCCTGCGACCAGAAGCGCGATGCCGAGCACGACCAGCACAAATTCCGAGCTGAACAGCAGCGAGAGCAGCAGCCCCGCGCCGAGCGCCATCATCACCGAGCCCAAAAGCTCCATTTTTCTGCACATAAAAAACCGCCCCCTGCCAGCCTATGTGCAGAGGGCGGTTTTATGCAGGAAGATCGGGCAGCAGCGTGTTCCGCACCGCAAGAAATCGATCTATCCCTCCTGTTTGCTTGATTGGCATGTCAACGCTTCGGAGCAGAAAAGGAAACATGCAGATGCTCCTCCGGGCCAAAGCGATCCCACAAGGAGTGCAGCAGCGTCAATTTTCCAAGAGGCCACTGCTCCCACCGGCAGTCCTCTCGCGCTTCTGCTTCGGCAGGCGATCCGTACGCCCTTCTCAAAGCAGCTGACAGCTCCGCATAAGAAACGGCAGCGTCATAGCCCTTCCGCTGCTCCGGCGGAATGACCCGAAAAAACTCCAGAAATTGGATGCGGCCAGCCTTAAAATGGACACCGATATTCAGCAGAATATCACAATGAAACGCTTTTCCCGGAAACACAAGATATCCGGGTGCTGCCATATGATAATGCACTTCCGAAGCACGCAGCTGCCGCAGAAGAGGCTTCATACGGGAAGAAATACACAGCTTCGGTTCGTCCAGTATTAATACATTGCTCTGACAGCGAAACAAGCGTTTCATATAGCAGCCTCTCTTTCCGCGCAGCAAGCCCAACCGGATGCACGAAGCAGCCATTGTTACCGTGCAGCTGCTCCGGAACAGATCAGCCAGCACAGGCCCTCGCGGATACGGAGCCTGACCATCGGTTCGATCCACTCATTGCTGATGGTCAGCGAGTCGCCCCGGCGCGCTTCTGCGTCGCGGAGCGGGTATTTCGCGCCCTCGATCGTCACACCGCGCAGAACGGCGTCGATGGGAAGCAGAGAAAAATAAAAATATTCCGTGCGCGGCAGGACATACTCCCCCGGTCCGATGCACGTCACGCGATTATCGGGGTCGAGCAGGATCGCCTCCACGCCATCGGCCCGCGCCGTTTCCAGCAGCTGCAGATTGGCAAGGGCATGGTCCAGCCGCCCGCCGGTGCAGGCCGTGAGGTACAGGCGCGTACAGCCATGCGCCCGCGCCATCGTATAGGCCGCCTGCAGGTCGGACTCGTCCTTCTCCGGGCGAAGCAGGATATTTTCCGCTCCGGCCACAGCCGTGCCGCCGGAGTCTCCGTCCCCGACATAGCAGTCCGGGGCAAAACCGGCCGCCGCGGCGCAGTGCACGCCGCCGTCCGCGCAGATCACAAGCGGTCTCTCCGCGCGCAGCGCATCGAGATGCCCCCAGCTGCGGCAGGGCATCGCGCCAAAAATCAGGGCTGTTTGTGTTCCCAAAGCCGGATCTCCTTTGCCGCTTCATAGAGCCTTGCATAGCTGGCATGGCGGGTCGGCTCCAGCTCGCCTGCCGCAAGCGCCTCGAGCACGGCACAGCCAGGCTCAGACAGGTGTGAGCAGTCATGGTAACGACACCGGCCGAGATACGGGGCAAAGTCCGGAAAGGCATACTGGAGGTTTTCCTTCAGGATCAGCTCCATCTGCTCCGTGTCAAATGAGGAGAAGCCCGGCGTGTCGATGACGCAGGTGCCGTCCACCAGTGGGAACAGCTCCACATGACGTGTCGTATGGCGGCCGCGGCCGAGCTTTTCCGAGACCTCGCCCGTCTCCACGGAGAAGCCGAGGCAGTTCAGGATGCTGCTCTTGCCGACGCCGGAATTGCCCGTGAAGGCGACGGTCTTGCCGCGCACGGCCTCGTGCAGGGCGGCAACGCCCTCGCCGCTGGCCGCGCTCGTCGGAAAGACCGGGAACCCGGCATGGCGGTAGATGTGCGTGAGCGACTCCCCGCTCTCGAGGTCCGTCTTGTTGACACACAGCACGACCGGCACATTCTGGTTTCCCGCAATGGCCGCGACGCGGTCGATGAGGAACGGGTCCGTCACGGGATTCGCGCCGGACGCCAGCACGACGAGGGCGTCGAGGTTACTGACGGCCGGGCGGATGAAGCTGTTGCGGCGCGGCTCGATCTCCTCGACCATGCCCTGTGCGCCGGAGCCGGAAAAGCGGACCCAGTCACCGACGAGCGGCGACATCCGCTCCTTGCGGAAGCGGCCGCGGGCGCGGCACTGCGTGAGTGTGCCGTTCCCGCTGTCTACATAGTAAAATCCGCTGAGCGCCTTGACGATGCGTCCACGCTCCATGCTCAGTCTCCCGATTCAGAGGATTCCGTCGTCGGCTCCGGCTCCGTCGGCGCGGTGGTCGGTGCTTCCGTCGGGGCCTCCGTCGGCGCGGGGCCGTCCGAGACCTCGAGCGTCACGATCGTGTCCTTGGCGACCTTGGAATTTGCCGCCTCGCTCTGCCGCACGACGCGGTCCTTCTCGTCCGTGTCGCTGTAGACGCGCTTGATCTCATATTTCAGGCCGTTTTCCGTCAGCAGATCGATGGCGTCGCGGACGCTCAGGCCGGTGACGGGCGGGACCGTGACCTTGCCGCTGCCCTTGCTCACATAGACCGTGACCTGCTGGCCGCGGCTGAGCTGGCTGTCCGAGGCGGGGACGGTGCGCGTGACATTGCCGGATGCGATATCGTCGCTCTCCTCCTCGAGATAGGTGATGCGCAGATTCAGGTTCATGGCATCGAGGATGCTCTTGGCATTTTCCTTAGACTGGTTCTTGAGCTCCGGCATCTTGCCCGAGCCGAGGCTGACATACACCGTCACGCTCTGGCCCTCCTGCAGCTCGGTCTCGGCTGCGGGATCCGTGCGCGTCACGCTGCCCGCGGGCACGGTATCGCTCGATTCTTCCTCGCGGCGGACATTCAGTCCGAGATTCATGGCCTTGAGCTGGGACATGGCGTTTGCCTCCGACTGACCGGCCAGATCCGGCATGAGGTTGTTCTCCTTGCCGAGGCTGACCTTCAGCGAGATCGTGCGCACGCGGCCGCCCTTGACCATTTCGCCTGCCTTGGGGGTCTGCTCATAGACATAGCCCTTTTCGTATTCGTCGTTATAGTCGTAGGTCACGCCGTTCAGGTCGATCTTCAGCTCGGGATAGTCGTCGGGGTTGATGTCCTCGAGCTTCATGCCGACGAGCTTCGGCACCTCGACCTCAGGCGTATCGGGCTTGTCATTCGTGCCGGAGCCGCGGAGCAGCACAACGCCGAGCACAACGAGCAGCACAACGGCTGCCGCTGCGGCGCAGACGACGCCGATGACGGTGCGGCGCTTCTTCTCCTGCTCGCGGCGGGCACGCTCGGCTGCGCGGCGCTCATCCGGCTGACGCGCAGCACGGTTCGCGGCGCGGGCAGCGGCATAGCGCTCCGCCTCGGAGCGGGTCATGCCGCCGTGCTGCGGCTGCTGGGACTGCTGCGGGGCCTGCGGCGCCTGCCGCAGCGTCTGACCACCGGGCCCGTACACGAACGTCAGGCTCGGATTCTTGCGGAATTCCTCCATATCGCGCAGCATCTCCGTCGCGGAGGAATAGCGCTCGTCGGCATTGGAGGCCATGGCGTGCATCGTGATCTGCTCGAGGCCGCGCGGGATACCGGTGACGAGCGTGCTGGGCAGCGGCGCGCCGCCGTTGATGTGCTGGATGGCGACGGAGACGGGCGTCTCGCCGTCATAGGGCGTGCGGCCCGTGAGCATCTCATACATGACGACGCCGAGGGAATAGAGATCGGACCGGTCGTCCACCCACGCGCCCTTGGCCTGCTCCGGCGAGATATAGTGCACGGAGCCGAGCGCCTCGCGCGTCAGCGTGCTCTGTGCCGAGGCGATGCGCGCGATGCCGAAGTCGGCGACCTTGATGCTGCCGTCCTTCAGGATCATGATATTGTGCGGCTTGATATCACGATGGACAATGCCGCGGCTGTGGGCGTGCTCGAGCGCCTTGGCAATCTGCATGGCGAAATGCAGCGTCTCGCGCCAGTTGAGGCAGCCCTTCTTCTCCAGATACTGCTTGAGCGTGATGCCTTCGATCAGCTCCATGACGATATAGTCCACGTCGCCGGAGCGGGACACGTCGTAAACGCTGACGATATTCGGGTGCGACAGCATGGCGACGGCCTGCGACTCCGCATGGAAGCGGCGGCGGAACTCCTGATTGCGCGAGAACTCATCCTTGAGGATCTTCACGGCGACCAAGCGGTTCAGACGGTGATCCAGTGCTTTATATACAACTGCCATCCCGCCTGTCCCGATGACCTCGAGGATCTCATAGCGGTTATCCAGCAGCCTTCCTAAGTAATTTTCCATGGCAACTCCTTCCGCGTGCGCGGCCCGTTCTCAGCGGCGAACGGAAGCCGGATTCAATCTCAGATACCGCAGAGCGGCCTTTTTTGTTACAGTGCAATGAGCACAGAGGTCACGTTATCGGGCGCGCCCCGGCTTTTTGCGATATCCAGCAGGCGCTGGCAGCAGTCTGCCTTCTGTGCGCCGTGCACGACTTCAAATAAGATCTCCTGATCGGCCATCTGGTTCGAAAGGCCGTCCGAGCACAGCAGCAGGCAGTCGCCCGGCTCCGCCGTGAGGGAGAACACATCGGCGGCGACCTGCTTTTCCGTGCCGACCGCGCGGGTGATGAGGTTCTTGCTCGGGTGGTTCTTGGCCTGCTCGTGCGTCAGCTCACCGCGCTGTACCATCAGCTCCACAAGAGAGTGATCCACGGTGACGCAGCGGATGCCGTCCGCCCCGAGATGATAGGCCCGGCTGTCGCCGATGTTCACGATCTCCACGCGCAGGCCGCGGACGAGGGCAGCCACGAGCGTCGTGCCCATGCCGCGGAACTCCTCGCTGAGCTGCGCATGCTCATAGACAGAAATATTGGCCAGCTTTGCCGCCGTGCACAGCACGTCCTGCTCCTCCGCCTCGGTCATCCCGTCGCGCAGAGAGCGGCAGACCTCGCCGCAGAAGACCTCGCAGGCAAGGCGGCTGGCTACATTCCCGGCGCGCGCGCCGCCCATGCCGTCGCACACGACGGCGAGCAGCGTCTCCGGGCCAAGGCGCTCCATGCGGTAAAAGTCCTGATTTTCCTCACGCACGTTTCCCGTGTCCGTCAGTCCCCATGCTTCCATCCATTCCGCTCCCTTCTTTTGGTTTTTCCGCCTCGTAATTTCTGCGGAGCTGGCCGCAGGAGGCGTTGATGTCGCTGCCGAGCGTCCGCCGCACCGTGGCGGGGATGCCGCTGGCCTCCAGCGTTTTCTGGAAGCGCAGCACCGTCTCCGGCAGGCTCGGCTTCAGCGGGCTTTCCGCCACGTCGTTCAGCGGGATGAGGTTCACATGCGCCGCGATCCCGCGCAGACGGCGGATAAGCTGTTTTGCCATCTCCGGCGTGTCGTTGACATCACGGATCATGGCATATTCAAAGGAGATTCTTCTCCCGGTCTTTTCAAAGTAACGGCGGCAGGCATCCAGAAGCTCCTGCACCGGCCAGCGACGGTTCACGGGCATGATGCTGCTGCGGACCTCGTCCACCGGCGCGTGCAGCGACACGGAGAGCGTCAGCTGCAGGTCCTCCTCGGCCAGCCGGTCGATCTGATCGACCAGTCCGCAGGTGGAAAGGCTGATGTGCCGCATGCCGATGTTCAGCCCCTCGGGCGAATTGACGAGCTCGAGGAAGCGGCGCACGTTGTCATAGTTATCCAGCGGCTCGCCAATGCCCATGAGCACGATGTGCGAGATGGGCAGGCCGGAATCCAGCTGCGAAAACAGCACCTGATCCAGCATTTCCGACGGCTCGAGGCGGCGGACCAGTCCGCCGCGCGTCGAGGCGCAGAAGGCGCAGCCCATGCGGCAGCCGACCTCGGAGGAAATGCAGATCGTATTGCCGTAATGGTAGCGCATGAGCACGCTTTCCACGCAGTTTCCGTCCATTAGGCGCCAGAGATATTTGATGGTTCCGTCCTTCTGCGACTGCAGCCGCCGCGCGACCGTCGGCGAGACGAGCGTATATTCCGCCGCGAGCCGCTCGCGCAGGCTGCGGGAGATATCCGTCATCTCCGAAAAATCGCGCACACCGCGGTGCATCCAGCGGTAGATCTGCTTGGCACGGAACGCAGGCTCGCCGAGCGCTTTCAGCTCGGCCCCCAGCTCCGCCAGCGTCATGGATTTGATGTCTTTCAAGGTTTCCTCCTGAATTTGCAGATAAAGAAGCCGTCTGTCTCATGCTGCCCCGGAAGCAGCGTGACCATCGCTCCCGGCGCGATGCCGGAGCCCTCTGGCCACGGCGCGTTTTCCGGGACGAAGTCCGGATGCGTGCGCAGGAAGTCCTCCGCCACAGCCTCGTTTTCCCGGCGCAGGATCGTGCAGGTGCTGTAGAGCAGCACGCCGCCGGGGCGGACATATTCCGCCTGCTGCGCAAGAATGGCGCGCTGCAGGGCGGGCAGCTCCGCCGAGGGCTCGTGATAGCGGATATCCGGTTTTTTCCGGATGACGCCGAGTCCGGAGCACGGCACATCGGCCAGCACGACGTCCATCGCGCTGCGCCACGCGGGCACGGGCTGCGAGGCATCCTGCAGATGCGTCTCCAGAATGGAGATGCCCAGCCGCTCTGCGCCGCGCTCGATAAGGTCGAGACGGTGCGGGTGGATATCGCAGGAATACAGCGTGCCGCGGTCCTGCATCTGCAGCGCGGCGGCAAAGCTCTTGCCGCCCGGCGCCGCACAGCAGTCAAGCACGCGCATACCCGGCTCGATGCCGGAAACGGCCACGGCCAGATGAGCCGCCGCGTCCTGCACATACACGCGCCCCTCGCGGAAGGCAGCCGTCTGCTCCACAGGGCCGGAGACCGTCAGGCAGCCCGGCAGCCACGGATGCGGCTGCGCACCGGGCAGCTCCTCCAGCAGCGCCGCGGCATTGCCGCGCAGTGGATTGACCTGCAGCACGGTCTGCGGGGCCTCGTTGTCGGTCTGCAGAATGCGCTCCGTCTCCTCCCGGCCGAACTGCGCCAGAAACAGGCGCACGATGGGCTCCGGGTGGCTGTAGCGCAGACTCAGGTCGTCCGGCAGCGCCAGCGGCATGGCCCGCAGCAGATTGCGCAGCACGCCGTTGACCAGACGGGCCGCCTGCTGGTTGGCCAGACGGCGCGTCTGCTCCACGGCCTCGTTCACCGCAGCCGAGGGCGGGATTCGATCCAGAAAGCAGAGCTGATAGGCGGCCAGCCGCAGGATATCGCGCACGACGGGCTGCAGCTTGCCGCGCACGAAGCCGCTCAGCCAGTGGTCGAGCAGCATGCGGTTCTGCAGCACGCCGTTGCACAGCCGGGTAGCCAGCGCCGCCTCGCGGCGGTCCATCCCGCGCAGCGCGTCCTTCAGGGCGCTCTCCGGCCATGCACCGTCGCGGCGGAAGGCGATGAGCGCCCGCAGCGCCGCGTCTCTTGCGCCCGCCATCTCAGAGCTCGATGGGGTGGCCGCGGAAATAATCCGGTGCAGCCATGCGCTTTCCGCCGGGAGCCTGCAGCTGCGTCAGCAGCACGAGCTCGCCGTTCCCGCAGGCAACGGTCAGGCCCTGCTTCGTGAGGGCGACCGGCGTACCGGGGGCCTTGTCCGTATGACCGGGCGCGGGCTGCGCCCCGTAAATCTTGAAATGCGTGCCGTTCAGGTCCGCCGTGGCGACGGGCCACGGATCAAGCCCGCGCACCTGATCGACGATGTGCCGGACAGGCTTCGTCCAGTCGATGGGCGAAAGCTCCTTCGAGAGCATCGGGGCCAGCGTTGCTTTGGACGGATCCTGCGGTGTGCGGGTCGCCGTACCCGCCTCGATGGCATGCAGTGTATCGGACAGCAGCGGCGCACCGATGGCGGCCAGCCGCGCCAGCAGGGCCGTGGAATTCTCCAGCGGCTCGATGGGCGTTTTCCGAATTTCGATGATATCGCCCTCATCCATTCCGGCCGAGAGGTACATCGCCGTCACGCCGGTCTCGTCCAGACCGTTCAGAATGGCCCACTGCGCCGGGGCCGAGCCGCGCAGCGCAGGCAGGATGCTCGTGTGGATGTTGATGCAGCCGAGCTTTGGGATATCCAGCACGCGCTGCGGCAGAATTTTGCCATAGGCCACGACGGCAATGACATCCGGGTGCAGCGCGCGAAGCTCCTCCACGGCGGCATCATCGCGGAACGTCGCGGGCTGATAGACCGGCAGGCCGGCGGCCAGCGCGACCTCCTTGACCTCGGACATGGCGAGCTTCATACCGCGGTTCTTCGGCATATCCGGCTTCGTATAGACGCCGACGAGGTCAAAGCCGTCCGCGATCAGGCGGGACAGGCAGTCCGCCGCGATCTGCGGCGTGCCCATAAAGACGACTCTCATGCTTCCTCCTCCAGCTCGGCCATTTCCTCATCCGTGAGCATGTGATAGGCTCTTTCCGTATAGATATGCCCGTCGAGGTGGTCGCATTCATGGGCGAAGCAGCGCGCCGTCAGGCCCTCGCCCTCCGCCTCGAACCAGTTGCCGTCGCGGTCCTGCGCGCGCAGACGCACAAATTCCGGACGCTTGACCATACCGTAGCGGCCGGGGACGCTCAGGCAGCCCTCCATGCCGTCCTGCTCGCCGGAGGTCTCCAAAATCTCCGGATTGACGAGCTCGATCAGCTCGCCGTCGTCATCGACTACGACGACGCGGCGCAGGATGCCGATCTGCGGCGCGGCAAGGCCGACGCCTCCCGCATTGGTCAGCGTCTGCCTCATATCGTCAAGCAGCTCGCCGAGGTGGGCGTCAAAGCGCGTCACGGGCCGTGCCGTCTTGTGCAGCACAGGCTCCTCTACGGTCAAAATATTCCTCAGTGCCATCGTGATTCCCCTTTATTCTCTGCCGTTGACATCCACAAACGCGCCGACGCCCCGGAAGCTGCGATCCTTTGCGAATTCCCGCACCAGAAACGCCAGAAGCTCCCGCAGCCGTCGCGTATTGACGCAGCTAAGCGTCAGGCGGCAGCGATAATGATAATTGATCCGCGCAACGGAGGCCGGGGCCGGGCCAAGCACGGCAGCGGTCTCCCCGCGGTAGAATTCGGAATGCAGCAGGCCGTCCAGCCGCGCACGGAATGCCAGCGCCGCCTGCCAGACGCGCTCCTCCTCCCGGCCGTGGAACGTCACGGTGAGCAGGTCGCGATAGGGCGGGCAGCCGCGCAGCTGGCGCAGCGGCAGTTCTGCCTCGAAAAAGGCGTCATAGTTCTGCTCCGCAGCAAAGCGGATGGTCTGGTTCTGCGGCGTCATGGTCTGCAGGATCGCCCTGCCGCCCAATTTTCCGCGTCCGGCCCGGCCCGCGACCTGCGCGATCAGGCTGAACGTCGTCTCCGCGGCGCGATAGTCGGACGCATAAAGCGAGAGGTCGGCGTCCAGCACGGCCGAGAGCGTGACATTCTCAAAATCCAGTCCCTTTGCCACCATCTGCGTGCCGAGCAGGATGGGGATGCGCTCCTCGCGGAAGCGCCGGAACAGCTTTTCATGGGTATTGACTGCCGAGACGGTGTCTGCATCCATGCGCAGCACGCCGACGCCGGGCAGCAAATTCTGCAGCTGCTCCTCGACCCGCTGCGTGCCGCAGCCGATCTGGCGCAGATGCCCGCCGCAGACGGGACAGCGCGCAGGCACCGGCTCGCTGTGGCCGCAGATGTGGCACATGAGCCGCCCGTTCGCATGGTGGTACGTCAGCGGCAGGCTGCAGCCCGGACACATCGGGACGCTGCCGCATTCGACGCAGGCCAGCATCCGGCTCGTGCCGCGGCGGTTGAGATACAGGATGGACTGCTGCCCGAGGCGGAGATTTTCGCGCAGGGCCAGCAGCAGCGGCTCGCTGATGATCGAGGCATTGCCCTCGCGCAGCTCGCGCTTCATGTCGACGATCTCGACGGGCGGCAGCGGTCTGCCGTTATAGCGCTCCGTCATGCGGCACAGGCCAAAAGCGCCCGTAACGGCACGGTACATGCTCTCGACCGTCGGCGTGGCGGAGCCGAGCACCGTCAGCGCATGCTCCTGCGCGCCGCGGTAGATCGCGACCTCGCGGGCATGGTAGCGCGGTGCATTTTCGGATTGGTAGGTGTGCTCCTGCTCCTCGTCCACAATGAGCAGACCGAGGTCCCGCACCGGCGCGAACACGGCTGAGCGGGTACCGAGCACCACGTCGGCATCGCCGGAGCGGATGCGCTTCCACGTCTCATAGCGCTCACTGATGCGCAGGGCGCTGTGGAGCACGGCGACGCGCGCGCCGTAGCGTGCGGAAAACTGCCGCAGGAGCTGCGGCGTCAGGGCGATCTCCGGCACAAGGACGATCGCACCGCGCCCGGCGGCAAGGCAATCATCGATCAGGCGGAGATACGCGACCGTTTTGCCGCTGCCCGTCACGCCGTAGAGAAGCGCCGTGCCGGGCGACCCGTCGTGCAGGCGGGCAGACAGGCTGTCATAGGCTGCCTGCTGCTGCGGCGTGAGCAGGAGCGGCTTCGGATCGGCCGCTGCGGCCGGGGGCGGCGGAGACAGGATCTCCTGCTCCCGGAGCGTCAGCAGCTCCAGCTTTTCCAGCCTGCGGAGCGTGGCAGACGTCGCGCCTGCGTAATAGCCCAACTCCTTACAGGCGCACTCACCGAGCGTGGCAAGCAGCTCCATGGCCGCCGCCTGCACGGGAGCGGACGCCTGATGCGACTGGGCAAAGCGCCGCGCCTCCTCGGCCGGGACGGCCAGAACGGCAATGCGCTCCGTTTTATCGTTCACGCGGCGGCGATGGGACGTCTCGCAGGTGACGAGCTTTTTCTGCCGCAGGTACTGCAGCGCCCGCTGCAGGGCCTCCGCCTCAAACTGGGCGCGCAGCGCGGATTCCTCCGCGGCACCGCCGAGCGTCTGCAGCGTTTGGAATACGGCCTGCGCCGCCGGATTGCGCCAGCGGTCGTCCCATGCGGCGTTCTCCGCAAGGGTATAGCGGTCACGCGGCTGAAACCAGACGCCTGCCGGTAAAATGGCCCGCACGGCGTCATAGAATGTGCAGAAATAGCGCTCGCGCACAAAGGCCGCCAGATGCAGCGCAGCACGCGAGAGCAACGGCTCCGGGTCGAGCGCCGCCTCAACGGGCTTGAGCGCCGGGCCGTCCGGCCGCTCCGCGCCATCTGGCATCACGGCTAGAACGATGCCCTCCGTGCGGCGGTTCGATGCGCCGAACGGTACGCGCACACGCTGGCCCGGCTGCAGCGTCAGGGAGTCCGGAATGCGGTAATCGAACGGCTTGTCCATGGAGAACACGGCCGAAGCGACCGCAATGCGGGCGATCATGCTGCCGTCGCCGGGACAGTCCGGCGGAAAAAGGCAAAAGACGCCGGCAGGGTCACCTCTGCCCGCGCCTTGTTCCGGCTCATTCCTTCACGACTGCCGCGAGCTTGCCGTCCGCGACCTCGTGGATGGCGATGGTCACGGGCTTATCCTCCAGCGGGATGTGCTCCGTCTCTGCCTCGATGGAGATCTGGCGCGCGCGGCGCGCGATCACGTTGACGAGAAGATAGCGGCTGTCGATGTGCTTGAGCAGATCGGCCATAGCGGGATACAGCATAATTAGTCTTCCTCCTTGAGATTGAGTGGGCGATAGGATGTGCGGCAGGCCTCCGCGGTCAGGACTGCTTCCAGCTCCTGCACGGCGTGCCCGACGGAATCGTTGATGATGGTATATTGATAGTGCTTTGCCTGACGGCATTCCTCCAGCGCAATATGCAGGCGTCTGGCGGCAATGTCCGGCGGCGTGTCGCCGCGCCCGGCCAGCCGGCGCTTCAGCTCGGCATAAGACGGCGGGGCGATGAAAACGGAAATGGCGTCCGGCCGGCGCTGCATGACCTGCAGCGCGCCCTGCACGTCGATCTCGAGAACGACGCTTTCGCCGCGCGCCAGCGCTTCCTCTACGGGGCGCAGAGGCGTTCCGTAATAGTTGCCCGCATAGCAGGCGTGCTCCAGAAGCTCCCCTGCTGCGATCATCTCTTCAAAGCGCTCGCGCGAGACGAAATAATAGCTCACGCCCTCGCGGTCCTCGGGCCGCATGGGGCGAGAAGTAGCCGAAACGGAATAGTGCAGCGACTCGTGCTGCTGCATGACCGTCCGAAGGATGGTGCCCTTGCCGACCCCGGACGGGCCGGAAACGATGATGATTCTGCCCTGGCTCATGCCTGTTCCTCCTCCTCGCGCTCCGGCTCTGCCGACGGATCGGCCAGACGGCGGGCAATGGTCTCCGGCGGGATCGCCGAAAGGATCACATGGTCTGTGTCCATCAGGAGCACAGCGCGGGTCTTTCTGCCATAGCTGGCGTCAATGAGCATGGCGCGGTCGCGCGCCTCCTGGATCATTCGCTTGATCGGGGCGGAATCCGGGCCGACAATGGTCAGCAGCCGCTCCGAAGAGACCAGGTTCCCAAATCCGATGTTGATCAGCCGCATCGCGCTCACTCGATGTTCTGGATCTGCTCGCGGATCTTTTCCAGCTCCGCCTTGATCTCCACGACGGTGCGGGCCTGCTCAAGATCGTTGCCCTTCGAGCCGATGGTGTTGGCCTCGCGGTTCATCTCCTGCAGCAGGAAGTCGAGCTTGCGGCCGATGGCCCCGCCGCCTGCAAGCAGGCTGTCGAGCTGGGCCAGATGGCTGCGCAGACGGACGGTCTCCTCATCGACGGCGATGCGGTCGGCAAAGATGGCGGCCTCCGTCAGGATGCGGCTCTCGTCGATCGTCGTGCCGGCGAGCACCTCGCGCAGCTTGTTCTCGAGCCGGGTGCGGTATTCCGCCAGCGTGACGGGGCTGCGCTCCTCGACGCGGCCGACAAGGCCGCGGATGGTCTCCGCGCGGGAGCTGAGGTCGGCAGCCATGGCCGCGCCCTCCGTCTCGCGCATGGTCTGATAGACGGCGATGGCCTCCGCCGCAACGGCGGTCAGGTCGGCAAGATTCTGCTTTTCGTCCTCCTCCGGCTTCTCCACCACGAAGATGTCGGGCAGCGCGGAGAGCGCGGAAGCGCTGATATCGTCCTGCACGCCGTAATCTGCGACCATGGTGCGCATGGCGCGCAGATACCCCTCGAGCACGGGGCGATTCAGCGAAACGGTGGCCTCCTCCGCGCCCGCCGCGTTCACGCTGACGAACACGTCCACCTTGCCGCGCTGGACGGCGTCCTTTACAAGCTGTTTGATCGCATCCTCCGCGTAGGAGAACGCGCGGGGCAGGCGCACGGAGCAATCGAGGAAGCGATTGTTGACGGAGCGTAGCTCCACCGTGATCTCCCGCCCATGCAGGGTCTTGCAGGCACGGCCATAGCCAGTCATACTGCGGATCAAATGATTCGTCCCCTTTCGATCAGATCAGCGGCAGCCGCCGCAAAGGCAGTTCAGGCACATGAGTGAGCTGCAAAGGCCGCAGAGCTCGTCCGAGCCGTCGCTGTACTGCGTCTGCCGGTAGGTATATGCGCCGCTGCCAACGCTGCTGAGTGCATTTCGGTATTCCAGATTCTGCGGCTCCATATTGACTGCGATGCGGAAGTTCTGCGCAGCCTCGTCCATCCAGCCGCGGCGCTGCGCAATGACACCGCGCAGATAATACCACTCGGCCGTGCGCGCGGAGACCGCATTGAGCCCGGCCTCCGCGCCGTCGAGGTCACCGAGCTGGATGCGTCGGCGGATCTCATAGAGCGGCGACGACGTGCTTCCCGCACTGCTGCGCTGGCCACCGGTGCTCCCGGCGTCCGCCTGCTGCCGCCCGCCCTTCATGAGCGTGGCATAGGCCTCGTTGATCTCCTTCATTTTTTCCTGTGCCAGATCCGCAAGCGGATTGTTGGCGTAATTATCGGGATGGTATTTCCGCGCAAGCTCCCGGTAGGCCTTTTTGATCTCATCCTCCGAGGCGCCGTGCGGCACACCGAGCACTTCATAGGGGTCCTTCATGTTTTCCTCCTGTTTCCCGCCTTGCGGAACGTTCCCTCCGCGACTGCATGGAGCACTGCGGGGAGTCCGAAATATAAAATGTTGGAAAGCAGCTCCCGGTCGCGCCGCCCATCCAGCAGCTCCATGGCCGAGCAGGCCATGCTGATGGAGGCGTCGATCGTTTCGAGCAGCTGTGCCCGGTCCGCCGGATCGAGCGTCCCGCCGTCCGCGCCGTAGCGGTAGCGAAGCGGGTTATACGCACCTGCCCGCACATCGCGCGGCAGGTCCTCGAGCGCATCGGCCAGATACAGATACCGGCCGACGTGGTACAATAGCAGCTGCTCCGGCCGACGCTCCCGGCCGTCATAGTGGGCGGCGCAGTCCCGCAGCAGCGAGGCAAAGGCGTCCGCCGTGCGGTCGATGCTGGGGCTTTTTTCGTCCTCGAGCGCCTGCAGCCGGGCAAGCTCCGTGCCGAATGCGGCATCGAGCGCAGGATGCCGGGCCGAGGCGCGGCGATAGCTCCGGCGATAGAGCAGCAGGGCCGCTTTGGCAGCCAGACGGCGCGGGCCGCGGCTGTCGCGCCGGGCGTCGAGCAGCTTCCACCACGAAAGCAGCACGCTCAGGTCGGCTGCATAGCGCATGGCGCCGTCCTCCGGCAGGCAGGCCTTGCGGCACCACGGCCGGGCCGGGCAGAAGCAGCGCCCCGGGCATGCCGGAACTCCCTCCCGCAGGAGGAAGTAGAGAAATGTCATATCATAGTTGACCAGAAACCGCGCCGCAAAGCCGTATTCCAGCTTCAGCGCGCGGCACAGGCCGCAGTAGGCCGCATGGTAGCGCACCTGCGCCTCTTCGGAGAGGCGGTCGCGCCGCGGCAGCACATAGCCGAACATGCTAGTCCACCCTGCCCGTGATGCGGTACTCCATCGGTCTGCGGCGCAGATGGCGGTTCCAGAGCAGGGCCGGGATCAGACCGACGGCAAAGGCCGCCGCACCGAGCACAGCCATCCAAACACCGCCGCGGGACTGCGCCGCAAGGCAGACCGCAAGCAGCAGCCCGAGCGGCAGCAGATACACCAGCGCCGCCGCGCCGAGGACCGCGCCGCTGCGGGATTCGACCCACACGCGCTCGCCCGGCTCGACCGGAAACGGCGCGCGCGCCGTCACCTGTACGCTCTGGCCGACGGCTCCGCAGCCGCCGCAGTGGCCGCAGTCGCCCGTGCAGGCGCTCACACGCTGCACCAGCAGGCTGACGCTCCCGTCCGGGAGCAGGGACCCGACCGTTGCACGCTGCCGCATCGTCAGGACTCCGTATTGCCGCCGTCCGTCTCGCTCAGCGAGACCTGCACGGTGTATGGCCCGCCGATGACACCGGCGGAGACATTCGCAGGCAGCGCGACCTCCAGCTCGACCTGCTTGGCCGCTGCGTCATAGTGGCGGCTGAAGTCGGCCGTAACGGTCAGGTCCTCCATGCGGAGCGTACTCATGACGCTCGCGCGGCCGCGGACGGTGATCTTGACATTCTGGTCGGCAAACGTCATGCCGGCCGGCGCCTCCTTGCGGAGGATGTTCGCCGTGGGAACGGTGAATTCCTTCGTCACGAGGCCCTTGAGCGTGACCGTGATCTTCACGGTCTGGCTGTCGGCGCGGCTCGTAACGCCGCTCGGCAGCTCCGGCGTGACCTCGAACGTCTCGGTCCCGGTGATCTGGGCCAGATCGATCGTGCGGATGGTCAGCTCGTCCGCCATGGCGTCCAGAACGGCCGTATTGCCCGTGACGCGCAGGGTGGACGGCTCGATCGTTACCTCCGCATCCTCGGATGTCGCGCCGCCGCCGGAAATAAGTGTTGCATTGAGCTTAATATCCTTATACTGCAGGATAGGGATCGTTACACGAACGGAATCCGCGGAGCTTGTCACATATTGGCTCAGCGACAGCTCGTTGCCGTCCTTGTCCAGCAGGACGACGGGACAATCCGTGTCGATGAGTGCATCGGCATCCGTCACATCGACGCGCACGACGGCGCGGGCGATCTTGTTGACCTCCTCCGCAGGGCCGCGGACGGAGATGGACTGTGTGCCGAGGGTCAGGTTGGATTTATCGATCATATAGCCCGTCTTCGGCTCGCCGGTGTATTCGAGCTCGATGGGGACCTCGGGGTTCTCCTTAATGTCGCTGACCGTGACGGAGATGCGTGACGGTGCGCGGCTCGTTTCGCTGATATCGCCCGTTGCCACGGTGCTGGGCCAGACGACGCTCCAGCTGAGCTGATAGCTGCCGCTGGCGGCAATGCGCGTGACGTCCGCAATGGCGGTGACCGTCTCGTTGTTCAGCTCCTTGAGGTCGGAGCGGCGGCCGGAGACCTTGATGCTGACCTTCGTGGAATCGCCGCCCGTGAGCATCAGGCCCTGCGACGTCAGGGCCTCCGTGCCCTCGAACTGAACGCTGATGCCGCTGATGGTGATGGTGTCGTCGGGATTCACGACCGTGACGGCATAGAACCAGAGCACGATGGAGACGACGAGCGCCAGAAGAAAGGCAAGGATCTTACTTTTTTGCATCTTTGTTCTCCTTTTGCTTCCGGCGGAGGAGCTTGAGCGGGTTGCGTGTCTTCTCCTCGCGCTGGGGGGCCAGCTCGTTGAGCAGGAGCTTTTCGAGCGTCTGTGGGGCGAGATGGCGCTTGAGCATGCCGGAGATCGCCACAGAGATCGTGCCCGTCTCCTCGGAGACGATGACGACGACGGCATCGGAGACCTCGCTGATGCCGATGCCCGCGCGATGGCGCGTGCCGAGGTCGCTGCTGATATTGTGGTTCTCCGTCAGCGGCAAGACGCAGCCCGCCGCCGCAATGCGGTCATTGCGGATGATGACCGCGCCGTCATGGAGCGACGCCTTGGTGAAAAACAGGTTGCGCAGCAGCTCCGAGGAGACGCAGGCATCCACGACGGTGCCGCTCTTCTGGTATTCCAGCAGCGGGATGGAGCGCTCGAAGACGATGAGCACGCCCGTGCGCTCCTTGGCCATGATCTCGCAGGCCTGCACGGTCTGCTCGATGACGCGGTCGATCTCGCGCTGCTCTTCCTTGACGGAAAGGATCTCGCGGACATTTTTGCTGCCGAGCTTTTCGAGCATACGCCGCAGCTCCGGCTGGAACACAACGATCAGGGCCACAAGGCCGATCTCCAGGATCTTGTCGAGGATATAGTTCAGCAGATACATGTTGAGCAGCTGCGTCACACCGGCAAGGATCAGGATGATGAGCACGCTCTTGGCGATCCGCGCCGCACTGGTCGACCGGACCATCATGATGACCTTATAGATGAGGAAGGCTACGACGAGGATATCCACGATGTCCATGACCTTGATGGTCGGGAGCATCGAGCTGAACTCCTTAAAGAAATTGATCACTGCATCCATGAGCAAAACTCCGCAAATTCCAAGTTACTGCAATTACCTTACAGGACCCGATATGGGCCCTATTTTTAGATTCTATTCATTATATCCGATTTTTGCCGCAATAGCAAGTAGGAAACGCGCGTTTTTCCTTCATCCCGGCAAAAATGCCGTTCTGCACACCTGCAGGAACTGCCGGACCTCCGCAGACGTGTTAAAAGCAGAGAAGCTCACCCGGACCGTTCCGGTCTCGAGCGTTCCGCCGCTGCGGTGGGCCATCGGCGCACAGTGCAGCCCGGCCCGCACGGCGATCCCGGCCTCCGCCAGACAGGCGGCGGCCTCCTCGCAGTCGAGGTCCCGGCAGCGGAACGACAGAACGCCGCTCTGCCCCGGCCCCGTGAACACCTCCACGCCCGGCAGCTGCCGAAGGCCGCGCGCCGCAAGGGCCGTGAGTGCGCGCTCCTCCGCCAGCAGCTCTTCCGGCCGCCGCTCGCGCACAAAGCGCAGGCCAGCCAGCAGGCCGCCGATGCCGCAGACGTTGTGCGTGCCCGCCTCGTGGCGGTCCGGCAGGAAATCCGGCATGCTCTGATCGAGCGAATTGCTCCCCGTGCCGCCCTGCAGCAGCGGCTCCCCCGCCGCGCCGCACAGCAGCAGGCCCGTCCCCTGCGGGCCATACAGTCCCTTGTGCCCCGGCATGGCAATGAAGGCCGCGCCCGTCCCATGCAGACGGACCGGCAGCGTTCCCGCGGACTGCGAGGCATCGATGACGAGCGGGACGCCGCGTTCCCGGCACAGCGCGGCAACGGCTGACACGGGCAGCACATTGCCGTATACATTTGAGACATGCGTGCACACCGCCGCATCGGCTCCCTGCCGCAGGGCGCACGCGAAGCCCTCGAGCAGCCGCTCCGGCGCAAACGGCGGTGCGTCGGCCGTTTCAATCTGCGCACCGAGCGCCGCAAGCGGCCGCGTGACGGCATTGTGCTCCATGCCGGACAGCACAACGCGCCCGCCCGGCCGGACAAGGCTGCGCAGAGCAATATTCAGGCCGTGCGTCGCGTTCATGGTGAAAACGACCTGCTCCGGCGCGGCGTCGAACAGCTCCGCCGCCTCGGTGCGGCAGGCATAGACGACCCGCGCCGCCGCGTCTGCCGCCGCATGGCCGCCGCGCCCGACGCTGGCGCAGGCGCGCATCGTGCGCTGCACGGCCGCATAGACGGACTCCGGCTTCTGCAGGGTCGTCGCGGCACTGTCAAAATAGATCATGGCTCCGCCTCCTGCCACGCCCCGTCCGCGCCGCGGCGATACAGCCGCCGGAACGCGATGCGCTCGTCCGTCAGCAGCTGCCGGATGGTCTCCGGCTCGGCAGGCGCACGCACGCAGTAGCCGCAGCCCTGCTCCTGCAGCGCCCGCGGCGTGCGGAGCACCTGCGCGGGGAGCCCCGCCTGCTCCAGCGCCCGCGCCGCATTCTGCGCCGCCGTGATCGAACGAAATGTCACACAGATCTGGCTCATTCTGCTTCCCTCCCTGCCCCAGCATATGCCGGTCCGGGCGATCCGGCGCAGAACCGCACGAATTTTTGCCGCATTTTGCCGCAGAATACAAAGCACCGGGAGCGCTGTCGCGCCCCCGGAGCGTAGCTTGTCAAAAAAGTGTTTTTGACAAGCTCTCAAACGAGACCCGTTTCACTGGGCTCTCGTTTGAAAAGGCTGCGGCTCGCTGCATCGCACGAAGGGCACGCCTGCGGCGCACCCTTCGCACGTTTGCGAGCCGAGCGGTATTTTCTCCGACGTACACGCCGCCGGAGAAAATGATTTCCATTTTCTTTGCGCTTGCGAGCGCAAACTCTGCGAGGCTTTTTTTCGACAGTTCAAAAGCTCCGGGAGCGCTGTCGCGTCCCCGGAGCAGGTAGCTTTTATAAGGATGTCAGGCCAGCGGCTCGGTGATGGCATTGCGGATCTGCTCGGATTCCTCCATCATGCGGTCCACAAATTCTCCGGCGTAGTCAAACACCATGTCCTCCAGATTCAGCTTGTCCGTCAGCTTGGCATCTGCCGGTGCGTCGACCAGATAATCCGCGACGCTCTTTTTCACCTGCCGATAGCCCAGCACGATGACAACGGCGAAAACCGCCGTGAGTGCAAGGACCTTGATCCATGTCACCCACCAATATTTTCCCATGGTCTTCACCCCCTGATGCTCATTAGACGGGTCTTCTCTGCATTTGTTCCGCAGCGGGAACGATTATTTTGCCAGATCCTGCGCGATGAGGAGCTTCATGGCCTCGACGCCGACGCGGACGGCGGCGCTCGTGTCCTCGCTCATGTTCTGGTCGAGACCGGCAGCCTCGCGCTCCTGATTCCAGATGACATGGAAGCAGGAACCGCAGCGGCAGCCCAGCGCATCTGCCACGACGAACAGCGCGGCGGACTCCATCTCACTTGCCAGAACGCCGAGGCGCTTCCAGGCTTCCCATTTCTGCAGCAGCTCATAGGAGACGGGCATCTTCGCCGGGCTGTGCTGGCCGTAGAATGCATCCTTACACTGCACGACACCGACGTGCGTCTGCTTGCCCATGGCGAGCGAAGCCTGACGCAGGGCATTGGTCACATCAAGGTTGGCAACGGCCGGATACTCGAGCGGCGCATATTCCTGAGACGTGTGCTCAAAGCGGATGGCTCCCGTCGCAACGACGATATCGCCGGACTGGACCTTCAGGTTGATGCCGCCGCAGGTACCGACGCGGATGAACGTGTCCGCACCGATGTTGTGCAGCTCCTCCATGGCGATGGAAGCGGACGGGCCGCCGATGCCGGTGGAGCAGACGCTGACCTTCTCGCCGAGGAGCGTGCCGGTGTAGATATTATACTCACGATTCTGGGCAACATGCACAGGATTGTCGAACAGCTTTGCGATGGACTCGCAGCGGCCCGGATCGCCGGGCAGCAGGCAATAGCGGCCAACATCGCCTTCGACACAATGGATATGGAACTGCTTATCAAGCTTCTGCATGGAGAAAAGCTCCCTTCTTTATTTTGCAGCACTACACAGCGGTGCTGCAGTTTAGTAGTTTCGTGTTGAGTTATTATAACAGGCTTTGGGGAAAATGGCAACCTCTTTCCGCGGCGTGCCGAACGCAATTCACCGATCGCGAACGCATGCTCAGGGAAGCTCTGATTCAATCAGCAAGAGCGGATGGCGCGAGATTTTTTGGCAAGTCGAGGTATGGAAAACGCAGGAATACTTTGTGTCTTTCAAGTTTTTCATACCGATGGATTGACGAAAAAGATCTGGCATCCGCCGCAGATGATTGATTCAGAGTTTCCTTAAAAAAGGGTGATCTGGCTCGTATCCGGCAGGTCACCGAACGCGCCCGCCTGCTTCAGGTTCTCGATATGAGTCTTGGACACCTTGGGACAGGCTGCAGAGAATTCCTCAATGGAGACAAAGTGCTTTCCCTCGCGGCCCTCCATGATGTCCCAGGCAGCGGACTCGCCGAGGCCGGAAACAGAGACGAACGGCGGGAGGAGCCTGCCGTCCCGGATGAGGAATTTTGTGGCATGCGAGGCGTAAAGGTCAATATTGTCAAACGTGAAGCCGCGCAGATAGAATTCATAGCAGACCTCGAGCGTCGTCAGCAAATCTTCTTCCTTGTCAGAATGGTCCGGATCGGCGTTGATGCGCTTGATGTGCTCCTTCACAGTCTCGATGCCATGCGTCATCATCACGGCGTCGAAGCCGTCCTTCTGACTGCGGCGGTAGAAATAGGCCGCATAAAACGCCAGCGGGTGATGTACCTTGAACCACGCGATGCGGAAGGCCATCATGACGTAGGCCGCTGCGTGTGCCTTCGGAAAGAGGTATTTGATCTTTTTGCAGGATTCGATGTACCATTCCGGTACCTGATGCTCGCGCATCTCCTCCACGATGCCCTCCGGCCACGCCTTGCCCTTGTGGATCGCGCCCTTTCGGACGGACTCCATGAATTTGAAGGCACGCTTCTCCGGCAGACCGCACTTGATGAGATAGAGCATGATATCGTCGCGGCAGCCAATGGCCTGATTGACAGAGGCCGTGCCGCTCAGGATCAGGTCCTTCGCGTTGCCGAGCCAGACGTCCGTGCCGTGGGAGAAGCCGGAAAGGCGGATGAGCGTGTCGAACTGCGTCGGCTTGGTGTCCATGAGCATCCCGCGGGTGAAGATCGTGCCGAATTCCGGAATGCCGACTGTGCCGACCTCCGTCAGGATCTTGTCATGCTCATAGCCGAGCACCTTGCTTGAAACGAAGATGGACATCGTGTCCTTGTCATCGAGCGGGATCTTCTGGGCGTCGACTCCCGTCATATCCTCCATCATGCGGATCATCGTCGGGTCATCGTGTCCAAGCATATCGAGCTTCAGGAGGTTTTCCTCCATGGAGTGATATTCAAAATGCGTCGTGATGATATCGGTGTGGATATCGTCGGCCGGGTGCTGCACCGGGCAGAAATCCCAGATCTCATTCTCCTGCGGGATGACGACAAGGCCGCCTGGATGCTGTCCCGTCGTGCGGCGCACATCGACGCAGCCCGCTGCAAGGCGGTTCTCCTCCGCGCGGCTGACGGTCAGGTTTCGCTCGGCCAGATATTTTTTCACATAGCCGTAGGCCGTTTTCTCTGCGACCGCACCGATCGTGCCCGCACGGAACACATGGCTCGCGCCGAACATTTCGATACAGTACTGATGGGCGCGTGACTGGTATTCGCCTGAAAAGTTCAGGTCGATATCCGGGACCTTGTCACCGCCGAAGCCGAGGAACGTCTCAAACGGGATGTTGAAGCCGTCCTTATCGAGCTTCGCGCCGCACTGCGGGCAGACGGCATCCGGCAAGTCGGCCCCGCAGTTGATGCCATCCGGAACGTCGAAGGTGCAGTATTTGCATTCGGGGCAGCGATAATGCGGCGGCAGCGAGTTGACCTCGGTGATGCCGGACATGAAGGCCACGAGCGACGAACCAACGGAGCCGCGGGATCCGACGAGGTAGCCGTGCTCCAGGGAATTCTGTACGAGCTTCTGCGCAGACATGTAAATGACGTCGTAATGGCAGTTGATAATGTCTCCCAGCTCGGTCTCAACACGTTTCGTAACGATCTCGGGCGGATTATCGCCGTACAGGCGGTGCAGCTTGCCGTAGACCAGCGATTTCAGGTCCTCGACGGAGTTCTTGATCTTCGGCGCAAACAGGTTATGCGGTACGGGGCGGACGGTTTCGCACATGTCGGCGATGTGGTTCGGGTTCTTCACAACGACCTCATAGGCCTTTTCCGGGCCCAGGTAGGAGAATTCCTCGAGCATCTCGTCCGTCGTACGGAAATAGAGCGGATTTTCGCGGTCGCAATCCTCAAAGCCCTTCGTGGCCAGCAGGATCCGGCGATAGATCTCATCCTCCGGGTTCAGGAAGTGGACGTCTCCCGTCGCGCAGACGGGCTTTCCCAGCTCCTCGCCCAGCCGGACAACGGTGCGGTTGAACTCGCGCAGCTCCTCGTCGCTCTCCGCGATACCCTTGGCCAGCATGAAGCGGTTGTTGCTCAGAGGCTGGATCTCAAGGAAATCGTAGAACGAAGCGATGCGTTTGAGCTCCGCGTGACTTTTATGGGCCACGATGGCCTGGAACAGCTCGCCTGCCTCGCAGGCCGAGCCGATAATGAGACCCTCACGGAATCGGATAAGCTCTGACTTTGGGATGCGCGGCGTGCGCTTGAAATATTTCAGGTTGGAATCCGAGATCAGGCGATACAGATTACGCAGGCCCATCTGATTCTTGGCAAACAGCAGGATGTGACGGGCGTGGCGGTTCGTGATGCGGCTTCCGGCACGCAGGGAGAGCATGTCCGCATTGATATCCTGAATGTCGTGCAGGCCGCGCTCCTGCAGCATTTTGGCAAAGCGCAGGTAGAGGTAGCCGCACGTCAGCGCATCGTCCGAGGCACGGTGATGGTTGAAATCCGGCAGGCTGAGCGCATTGGCCACGGTATCGAGCTTGTGATTCGTCAGCTGCGGCATCAGATTCTGTGCAAAGATGAGCGTATCGAGATACGTCGGATCGAACGGCAGACCGAGCCGCTCGGCCGCCGCCGTCAGGAAGCCGACATCGAAATCGGCATTATGCGCACACAGCACGCGCCCGCCGCAGAAGGCCAGAAATTCCGGCAGCACCTGAGAAATGGGCGGTGCATCCGCCACCATGGCGTCCGTGATGCCGGTAAGGTCGACGATCTTCTGCGGGATGGAGCGGCCGGGGTTCACGAAGGCCTGGAACGTATCGACGACCTGCCCGTCGCGCAGGATAACGGCGCCGATCTCCGTGATCTCGTCGTGCTGAGCCGAAAGGCCCGTGGTCTCAAGGTCGAAGGCGACGAACTCGCCGTCCAGCGGCAGGCTTGCCGTCCCGTGGACGGCGATGCGGTCGTCCACGTCATTGACATAATAGCCCTCGCAGCCATAGAGGATCTTGATGTTCTGATCCGTCCCCGCCACCTTGTTCTTCGAGGCATTCAGGGCAGCCGGGAACGACGAGGCGACGCCGTGGTCCGTGATGGCAATGGCGCGGTGGCCCCAGCGGGCAGCCGTGGCGACGGCCTCGCCCGTCTTTGTCAGGGCGTCCATCATGGACATTGTCGTGTGCAGATGCAGCTCCACGCGCTTTTCCGGCGCGGTATCCACGCGGACTGGCGCCTCTGCGGCCTGCACGGCCAGCGGCTCGAGCACGATGTCGTTTTCAAACCGGCTGAAGCTGATGAAGCCCTGCACGCGCAGCCACTTGCCGGGCTTCTGGATGGCGTCGATGAGTGGCTTTGCCTGATCGGCCTCCATAAAGCGGTTCACGCGGATGGAGCCGGTGTAGTCCGTCATGTCGAAATTCACGACCCACGCATTGCGCTTCTTGAGCTCCTTGTGGTTCACGGCGAACACGCGGCCCTCGACGATGACGCGGCCGACGTCGCTGTCCTGCGACAGCTCGCGCATGGGCGTGACGTTCCCGTGGAACGGCTTGCCGAAGATCATCTGCGACGGTGCAGCGGGCTTTGCGTCCTTCCCGGCCTGCGGCTTTCCCGCCGGAGCGGACGAGGCCGGCATATCGCGCAGCGCGGCAAGTCGCATTTTCTCTGTCTCGGCAAACAGCTCCTCACCCACCGGCTCGTGGTTCGAGATCACGTCGATGCCCATGCGGACGCCGAAGCGCTCAGTCAGGAGCCGCTCTGCAGCCGGAAGATGCGGTGTGAGCTGGTCGCGGCCGTTGGCGCGCAGGTAAAGCTCGGCCCGCTCCCCCGCAAACGACCATTTGCAACCGGCCAGAATGGCCGCCGCGGGCGAATAGGCATCGATGAGCGCATGCGTCAGCTCCTGCCCGTCGAACTCATCCAGTGCCTCCGGCGGATAATGCGGCTCAAAGCGAACGCGGCGCATGCCGTAGAGCTTACTCAGCTCCGAAGCCGCCGTGTTCAGCACAGCCTCCGGGACATAGCGCGGCAGCTCCAGACGGAGCAGGACGGACCGCGCCTCGCGGTCGATCTCGGCATGGACGATGCTCGCCTGCTCCAGTGCGGCGCGCTGCGGCTCATCCGGTTCATATTCCAAAAACATCTTCAAAAACGGAACTGCCATGATGTGATGCTCTTCCTCTCTCAGCTTGTCAAAAAAGTCCCATCGGGCTTTTTCGCCAAGCTGCTTTCAGAATTGCAAAATAAATTTTTGTATATATCCTATTTTGCAATTCTGCCGCTGCGGCGGGTTATTGGACGCGAAAGGAAACCCTGACGGTTTCCTTTCACTCTTTTCTTCCCTCCGATACTTTTGGCTTGGCAGTTTTTTGACAGTCTGTTCTCTTGTCTTTTTCTCCAATTATACCTGTTTTCGGCGCAATGCGCAAGCCTTCGTGATGGGGAAAAAAGGCCCCCATCCGGTGATGCCGGGTGGGGGCCATGGATTTTGCAGATATTACATTGCGTCAATGTATCGCAGCAGGGCAGGAAGCAGCTCGTCATAGGGCAGCTTTTCCTTCAGCTCACCGTGCACGAACAGCACGCCGCAGCCGTCGCCGCCCGCGATGCCAATGTCCGCCTCGCGCGCCTCGCCCGGCCCGTTCACAACACAGCCCATTACGGCGACCGTCAGCTCCTTGTCGCAGTCCTGCAGGGCCTCCTGCACGCGGTTGGCAAGGCCGATGAGGTCGATCTTCGTGCGGCCGCACGTCGGGCAGGAGATGAGATTCACGCCCTGCTTCCGCAGGCCGGCCGCCTTGAGGATCGCCTTGGCCGCAACGACCTCGCGCACGGGGTCCGCCGTCAGGGAGACGCGGATCGTGTCGCCGATGCCTAGGCACAGCAGGCCGCCGATGCCCATGGCGGATTTGATGGTGCCCATATACTCCGTGCCGGTCTCCGTCACGCCGACGTGCAGCGGATAGTCGCTGCGCTCGTGCATCAGGCGGTAGGCCTGCATCATAAGCGGCACATTGCTGGACTTCATGGACACGCAGATATCGCCGAAGCCGACGTCCTCGAGCATCCGGATGTGGGAAAACGCGCTTTCGACCAGCGCCTCCGGCGTGGGATGGCCGTATTTTTCCAGCAGGCTCTTCTCGAGGCTGCCGCCGTTCACGCCGATGCGAATGGGGATATGGTGGGCGCGGCAGCAGTCTGCCACGGCGCGCACATGGGCCTCGCCGCCGATGTTGCCGGGGTTGATGCGGATCTTGGCCGCACCGCCTTCCGCCGCGGCGATGGCAAGGCGATAGTCAAAGTGGATATCCGCCACGAGCGGCAGCGGGGACCGGGCCGCAATGGCGGCAAAGCCCTTTGCCGCAGCCTGATCCGGCACGGCAAGGCGCGCCAGCTCACACCCGGCCGCCTTGAGCGCGGCGATCTGGGCAAGGCTGCCCTCCACGTCCGTTGTGGCGGTGTTCAGCATGGACTGGATCGAGACCGGCGCGCCGCCGCCGATGCGCACGCCGCCCGCATTGATCTGTCTGGTCATTCCGGGCCTCCTCAGGTAAAGAGATGGAAAATATCCTTGAACGTGATGACCGCGATCAGCAGGAGCAGGAGCACCATGCCGACGCCGTTGATCCACGCCTCATATTTGGGGTTGAGCTTTTTGCGCGTGATGCGCTCGATGAGCGTCGTGAGCAGCAGGCCGACGATGCGGCCGCCGTCCAGCGCCGGGATGGGCAGCAGGTTCATTACACCGAGGTTGATGGCGATGAAGGAGAAGTAATACAGCACGACAGCCAGCCCCTCCCAGGCGCTCTCCTGCTGGTTGGCCGTCTCCGTGACCTGCTCGACGATGCCGACCGGTCCGCTCATGTCCTTCAGGCCCGCGCGGCCCGTAAACAGGTCCCCGAGGCCGAGTCGCACGATGCGGACAAAGTCGACGCAGCTGTTCCACGAGAAGCCGAGCGTCCCGCCGAGCGTTTTTTCCTGCACGTCGATCGTGAAGCCGTAGAGCTGCTCGCCGCCGAAGTCGCGGCGCTCGACCTGTGCATTCGGCAGGCGCACCTTTTCGCCGCCGCGCAGCACCACGATGTCCGCCGTGCCGCCCTCGCAGCGGTCGAGCAGCATCGTGACGTCGCCCGACGTGTAGACGCGCTCGCCGCCGATGGAATAGAAGCTGTCGCCCGCCTGCAGCTGCCCCGCAAACACGCTGGCAGAGTCGACGGACGCGACGGCGCGCGTGGGGATGGCCTGATAAACGGACGCCACATAGATCGTCATGATAAGCAGGCCCGCCACGAGATTCATAAACGAACCGGCCACCAGAATGAGGAGGCGCTTCCAGACCTTCGCGCGGCCGAAGGCGCGCGGATTGTCGCTGTCGCCGTCCTCACCCTCCATGGCGCAATAGCCGCCGATGGGGATGCAGCGCAGAGAATACAGTGTCTCGCCCTTCTGCCTTTTCCAGATCGCCGGACCCATAAACAGGGAGAATTCATTGACCTGCACACCGGACAGCTTCGCCGTCAGGAAATGGCCGAACTCATGCACGAGCACGAGCAGGCCGAACAGGAGGATCGCTATCAGAATATAAACAACGGTCAAGCTCATCACCTCATCCAGGAATCTGCCGCCGCGCGTGCGGCGCGGTCGGCCTGCAGCACGGTCTCGAGCGTGTCTGCTACCGCAAACGGGACGGTCTGCAGCGCGTGGTCGACCATGCGCGGAATGTCATAAAAGCCGCACTCGCCGCGCAGGTAATGCGCCACGGCGGTCTCATTCGCACCGTTGAGCACCGCGCAGGCCGTTCCGCCGGTCTGCGCCGCCTGCTTTGCAAGGCGGAAGCACGGGAAGGCTTCCTCATCCGGCGCATCGAACGTCAGGGGGCCGCAGCGCAGCAGGTCGAGCGGCTCAGCCGGATTCTCCGCGCGGTTCGGGTAGGTCAGCGCCAGCCGGATGGGCACGCGCATATCCGGCACGCCGAGCTGGGCCAGCACGGCCCCGTCGCGGAACTCCACAAGCGAATGCACGATGCTCTGCCGGTGGATGACGACGTCGACCTGCGAAAGCGGCAGGCCGTACAGCCGCATGGCCTCGATGACCTCAAGGCCCTTGTTCATAAGCGTCGCGCAGTCAATGGTGATCTTCTCGCCCATTTTCCAGTTCGGGTGGCGCAGGGCGTCGGCCTTCGTCACCTGCCGCAGCTTGTCCGGCGTCTTGCCGAAGAACGGCCCGCCGGAGCATGTCAGGATCAGGCGGCGGATCTCGCTGCGGTCCCGGCAGCCCATAAGACACTGAAAGATGGCGGAGTGCTCCGAGTCGACCGGTACGATCTCCGCCCCGGCCGCCGCAGCCTCGCGCATAACGAGCTCGCCCGCGCAGACGAGCGTCTCCTTATTGGCAAGGGCAATGCGCTTTTTCGCCCGGATGGCCGCGAGCGTCGGCCGCAGGCCGAGCATGCCGACAACAGCCGTCACAACGGTGTCAGCCAGCGGGTGCTCTGCCGCGGCGATGAGGCCGTCCATACCGGAGCGGATTTCAATTTTCTCCCCTGCCAGCGCCTCGCGCAGGCGCTGCGCGGCCTCCTCCGTGCCCATCACGGCGAGCTGCGGCCGGAAGCGGCGGCACTGCTCGGCCATGCGCTCCACATTCTGCCCGGCAGTCAGCGCAGCGACGCGCACGGGCAGCTGCTCAACGACCTCGAGCGTCTGCCGCCCGATGGAGCCGGTCGAACCGAGGATCGTCAGATTTTTTGTCATCATATCACTTCACCGCAAACGGGATGAGCAGGATCAGGAGCTCGGTCAGCGGCGCGACGAGCATCGTGCTGTCAAAGCGGTCGAGGATGCCGCCGTGGCCGGGGATCAGATTGCCGTAGTCCTTGATGCCGACCTGCCGCTTCACGACGGACAGCGTCAGATCGCCCACGATGGACGCCACTGCGCCAAGCACGCCGTAGATCGCGGCATAGAAATAATTCACCTGCGTAAAGCCGAAGCACTTGTTCAGGAGCAGCGTATACAGGCACAGGAACACGATGTTGCAAACGACGCCGCCGACTGCGCCCTCCACGGTCTTCTTCGGGCTGACGATGGGTGCCAGCTTGTGTTTGCCGCAGGCGCGGCCGACAAAATATGCGCCGCTGTCTGCGACCATGGACAGCAGGAAGGCCACCAGAATATAGAACTTGCCGCCGTCCATGCCGCGCAGGCGCACGAGCGCGCCGATGAGGAACGGATAGACGAAGCCGCTGAACAGCGCCACGCACACGGCCGTGAAGCGCAGCTCCGTATGAGCCGCGAGCAGCTCGCAGAACAGGGCGCAGAAATAGACGAACAGGCCCAGCAGCGCGCACAGCCACAGCGTCTGCTCCGAGACGATGCTGCACGCACACAGCCACGACCACATGACGTTCGCCATAGCGGCGACAACCGTATAGACCAGAATGCGGCGATGCTTCAGGATGCCGGTGCGCCAGAGCATCTCATAGGCCGCCACGCCGCAGGCCAGTGCAAACAGAATCGCCGTTGCCACAGGCGGCAGAAACAGAACGACGGCCAACAGCAGCGGAAGTCCGACGCAGGCGGCAAGAATGCGGGTCAGCATATTATTTCACTCCTCCAAAGCGGCGATCGCGCGCGTTGAAGGCGTCGATCGCTTTGTCCAGCTCCTCCGGGCCGAAGTCCGGCCAGAGGACATCCGTAAAATAGTATTCGGCATAAGCCGACTGCCATAACAGGAAATTGGAAATGCGAGTCTCTCCGCCGGGGCGGATGACAAGCTCCGGATCCGGCACCCCGGCAGAATAGAGCAGATCGGAGAACATATCCTCCGTCAGCTCCTCCGGGCGGCGCTCTCCGGCGGCGCACTGCGCGGCAAAGCGCTGCGCCGCGCGGACGATCTCATCACGGCCGCCGTAGTTCAGGCAGAAATTCACCTGCACGCCCTCGTATTTCTTCGAGCGTTCCACAGCCTCCTGCGCCTCACGCCGCAGCTCCGGCGACAGGCGCGACAGGTCGCCGAAAAAGCAGAAGCGCACACGGTTGCGGTCCATGTCGCGGATTGCCTCGCGGAGGTATTTCTCCAGCAGGTCCATAATGGCGTCCACCTCGTCCTCCGGGCGCTTCCAGTTCTCCGTGGAGAAGGCGTAGACCGTCAGGTACTGCAGGCCGATGCTCTTGGCATAATTTGCGATCGTGCGGAACGACTCCGCGCCCGCCTTATGTCCTGCAGGACGCGGCAGGCCACGCTGCTTTGCCCAACGGCCGTTGCCGTCCATGACGATGGCGATGTGGGTCGGGATCCGCCGCGGCTGCGCCGGAGCAGTCTTTTTTCGGAATAATCTCATTGTAATTTTTTCCAATCCGGGCCCAATCGGCGCAAAAGGGAACCGTCACGGTCCCCTTTTGCGAAGCGGGCTCTATTCTGGGCGCTCAGAGCTCCATAAGCTCCTTTTCCTTCACGGCGCAGGCCTCGTCTACCTTCTTGATATACTTATCGGTCAGGTCCTGCAGGTCCTTCTCGGCCTTCTTCTGGTCGTCCTCGGTGATCTCAGACTTCTTCTTCAGGGCCTTGACATAGTCCATGGCATCGCGGCGGATGTTGCGCACGGCGACCTTGGCATCCTCGCCGTACTTCTTGACCTGCTTGGTCAGCTCGCGGCGGCGCTCCTCGGTGAGCTGCGGGAACACCAGGCGGATAACGCGGCCGTCATTCTGCGGATTGATGCCGAGGTCGGACGTCTGGATGGCCTTCTCGATCTTCTTGAGCAGGCTGCCGTCCCACGGCTGGATGACGAGCGTACGCGCATCAGGTGAGGCGATGGTGCCGACCTGTCCGATGGGCGTATCGACGCCGTAGTACTCGACGCTGATGCGGTCAAGCACGCGGGCATTGGCACGGCCGGCGCGGACGGCGCCGAAGTCCTCCTGGAGCACCTCGAGCGTGCGGTCCATTTTGTAGGTATAGTCCTTAAAGTCAACCATGTTATTTGTCCTCCTTCACTACGGTTCCGATCTTTTCGCCCATCACGACGCGCAGGATGTTCTCGGGGTCCTTCAGCGCGAAGAGAATGATAGGAATGTGGTTGTCCATGGAAAGTGAGGTCGCCGTCGAGTCCATCACCATCAGGTGGCGGGCAAGGACCTCGTCATAGGTGATCTCGTCGAATTTCACGGCGTCCGGATTCTTCGCGGGATCGTCGGAATATACACCGTCGACGTTCTTGGCCAGCAGAATGGCGTCGGCGTTGATCTCCGCCGCACGGAGCACCGCGCCGGTATCCGTCGAGAAGAACGGGTTGCCGGTGCCGCAGCCGAAGATCACGACGCGGCCCTTCTCCAGATGGCGGATGGCACGGCCGCGGATATAGGGCTCGGCGATGCGGGTCATCTCAATGGCAGTCTGCACGCGGACCTCAACGCCGCGCTGCTCCAGACTGTCGGCCAGAGCGAGGCAGTTGATGACCGTGGCAAGCATGCCCATCTGGTCGGCGCGGGTGCGCTCCATCCGGTCGCCGCCGTCCTTGATGCCGCGCCAGAAATTGCCGCCGCCGACGACGATGCCCACCTGCACACCGGCTTCGACGCACTGCTTGACGACGTCGCAGACACTGCCGATCACATCAAAATTCAGGCCGCGGTGGGCGTCGCCCGCCAGGGCCTCGCCGCTGATTTTCAGAAGTACGCGGCGATACTTCGGCTCGTTCATGGGGAACCTCTCCTTTACCTTCTGTTTGTCTTCGTCTATTCTATAATAATTTTGCCGGATTGACAACCGAAATCTGCATATTTTCACAAATTGTTTTTAAATTTCTTTCCCGGACGGATGATATTTCGCGATTTGTATGCAAAGGAGTTGCGATTTCGGGCGGACTGCGCTATAATGAAGAGTACTTTTACCTGAGAGGATGGGAAACATGGCAGACGAGCTCAATCGCCCGGAGATCAAGAATTTTATCGAGGCCTTTGTCGAAGAGGATATCGGCCCCGGCGGCCAGTATGAGGGCATGCAGGTGCACACGCGCTTCCCGCCTGAGCCGAACGGCTATCTGCACATCGGCCACTGCAAGGCGCTGTGCATCGATTTCGGCACCGCCGAAAAATTCGGTGGCATCTGCAACCTGCGCATGGACGATACGAACCCCACAAAAGAAGACACGGAATACGTCGAAGCCATCAAAGAGGATATCCGCTGGCTCGGCTTTACCTGGGACGACCGTTTTTACTATGCATCCCAGTATTTTGACAAGATGTACGAGTGCGCAGAGGACCTCATCCGCAAGGGTTTGGCCTATGTCTGCGAGCTGACGCCCGAGCAGATGCGCGAATACCGCGGCGACTTGACGACCCCGGCCCGCAGCCCGTACCGCGACCGTCCCATCGAGGAGTCGCTCGACCTCTTCCGCCGCATGAAGGCCGGTGAGTTCCCGAACGGCGCCATGACGCTGCGCGCGAAGATCGACCTTGCCTCCGGCAACTTCAACATGCGCGACCCGGCCATCTACCGCATCAACCACATGCCGCACCACGCCACGGGCGACAAGTGGTGCATCTATCCGATGTATGATTTTGCCCACCCGATCGAGGATGCCATGGAGCACATCACGCATTCGCTGTGCTCGCTGGAGTTCGAGGCGCACCGCCCGCTCTACAACTGGGTCGTGGAGCACTGCGACCTGCCGTCGAAGCCGCGCCAGATCGAGTTTGCGCGCCTCGGCATCAACTACACCGTCATGTCCAAGCGCAAGCTGCGCAAGCTGGTCGAGGACGGCCGCGTCGCCGGTTGGGACGACCCCCGCATGCCGACGCTGTGCGGTCTGCGCCGCCGCGGCTACACGCCGCACTCCATCCGCAGCTTCTGTGAGCGCATCGGCGTGGCAAAGGCCGCTTCCACCGTGGAATACGCTTTCCTCGAGCACTGCCTGCGTGAGGACCTCAACGATTCCGCCACGCGCACCATGGCCGTGCTGCATCCCCTGCGCCTGACCGTGACGAACTATCCCGAGGGGCAGACGGAGATCTTCGAGGTTGAAAATCACCCGAACCACCCCGAGATGGGCAAGCGCGAGATTCCGTTCTCCCGCGATCTGTGGATCGAGCAGGACGACTTCATGGAGGAAAAGGTCGGCAAGTTCTTCCGCCTCTTCCCCGGCAATGAGGTCCGCCTGAAGGGTGCCTATGTCGTCAAGTGCACCGGCTGCGTCAAGGATGCGGACGGCAACGTCACGGAGGTCCTGTGCGAATACGACCCGGCTTCCCGCGGCGGCGACCCCGCCGACGGCCGCAAGGTCAAGTCCACCATCCACTGGGTCGAGGCCAACGAGGCCGTAGACGCCGAGGTACGCCTGTATTCGAACCTCTTCACCGATCCCGATCCCGACGCAGCGGACAAGGACTTCCTCGAGTGCCTGAACCCGGATTCCCTCGAGATCCTCACGGGCTGCAAGATCGAGCGCGCGCTCGCCGCGGCCAAGGCTCCGGAATCCTATCAGTTCATGCGCCTTGGCTACTTCTGCCCGGACAGCAAGGACTCGACGCCGGAGCACCCGGTCTTCAACCGCTCCGTCAGCCTGAAGGACAGCTATAAGCCGCAGGCCTGATCTCCAAAACCAAAAAAATGCAGCGCTCCCGGCGGGAAATCCCGCCGGGAGCTCAAACTATCCAAAAAAACCGCCAAGCCGAGAGTTTCGGAGGGAAGAAAAATGCGAAAGGAAACCGTCAGGGTGTCCTTTCGCGTCAAATAACCCGCCGCAGCGGCAGAATTGCAAAATCATGCTGCAAAATTTGATTTTGCAATTCTGAAAGCAGCTTGGTGAAAAAGCCCGAAGGGACTTTTTTGACAAGCTGTGCTCCCGGCGGGAAATCCCGCCGGGAGATTTTTATATGCAAAACACCTGAAGAAACAGGAGCTTCTTCAGGTATTTTACCAATTATTTGATCTGCGAGCCGGAGCGAAGGACGACGTCATGGTAGCCGCCTTCCACGATGGACGTGGCCGAGACGAGCGTCAGACGGGCATTCTTCTGCAGGTCGGCGATGGTCTTGACACCGCAGTTGCACATGGTGCTCTTGACCTTGTAGAGGCTGATCTCCACATTGTCGTGCAGGGAGCCTGCGTAGGTCACAAACGAATCGACGCCCTCTTCAAAGCTCAGCTTGCCTGCGCCGCCGAGGTCATAGCGCTGCCAGTTGCGTGCGCGGTTCGATCCCTCGCCCCAGTATTCCTTCATATAGACGCCGTTGACCATGACCTTGGCTGTCGGGCTCTCGTCGAAACGGGCAAAATAGCGGCCAAGCATGAGGAAGTCCGCGCCCATGGCCAGTGCGAGCGTCATGTGGTAGTCATAGACGATGCCGCCGTCCGAGCAGACCGGCACATAGACACCGGTGGCGCGGTAATATTCATCGCGGGCGGCGCAGACCTCGATGAGAGCCGTAGCCTGACCGCGGCCGATTCCCTTTGTCTCGCGGGTAATGCAGATGGAGCCGCCGCCGATACCGACCTTGACGAAATCCGCACCCGCCTTGGCGAGGAACAGGAAGGCGTCGCGGTCGACGACGTTGCCCGCGCCGATCTTGACGGAATCGCCGTACTGCTCGCGCACCCAGGCGATGGTCTTCTCCTGCCAGCAGGAGTAGCCCTCGGAGGAGTCGATGCACAGCACGTCCGCGCCGGCGGCCAGCAGGGCCGGGATGCGCTCCTGATAGTCGCGCGTGTTGACGCCCGCGCCGACGAGATAGCGCTTCTGATCGTCGAGCAGCTCGAGCGGGTTCTCCTTATGGGAGGCGTAGTCCTTGCGGAACACGAAGTACAGCAGGTGGCCGTCGGCGTCCACAATGGGCAGGGAGTTGAGCTTATGCTCCCAGATGATGTCGTTTGCTTCCTTCAGCGTCGTCTGCGCAGGCGCGGTGACGAGCTTTTCCAGCGGCGTCATGAACGTGCTGACCTTCTGGCTGCCGTCCATGCGGGAGACGCGGTAATCGCGGCTCGAAACGATGCCGAGCAGGCGGCCGTTCGCCGTGCCGTCGTCCGTGATGGCGACAGTCGAATAGCCGTTCTTCGCCTTGAGCGCCAGAACGTCCGCCAGCGTGCTGTCCGGCGTCAGGTTAGACGCGGAGACGACAAAGCCCGCCTTGTGGTTCTTGACGCGGGCGACCATCGCCGCCTCGGATTCGATGGACTGCGCACCATAAATAAAAGACAGCCCGCCTTCCTTCGCCAGCGCGATGGCCAGCTTATCATCGGAAACGGACTGCATGATCGCAGACACCATGGGGATATTCAGAGAAATGGCAGGCTCCTCGCCCTTGCGGAAGCGCGTCAGCGGCGTGCGGAGCGAAACATTGGCAGGGACACAGTCCTCTGCCGTGTAGCCAGGGATCAGCAGATACTCGCTGAAGGTGTGGCTCGGTTCGGAATAGTAAAAGGCCATTGGGATCGTCCTCCTCCTGAGAATTGGATATGATGAAGAGATTATAGCCGAAATCCGCCGTGCCGTCAAGCGTTTTTGCCGGTCAGCAGAGGCCTGAGCTTTACAGCTCCCAGACCTTCTGCTATACTATTCCCATGGAAATACGGAAGAAGGATCGATATGGATCATCTGGGCCTTGATCTCGGGACGACGACGATCTCCGCCGCCGTGCTGGACGCAGACGGCAGGCTCCTGTGCACGCGCACCGTACCGGGCGGCGCTGCCGTCGCCGGGCAGCCGTGGGAGCGCAAGCAGGATGCCCGCGGCATCGAGCACGCAGCCCTGTCCCTGCTGGACGGGCTGCTGCAGGAATTTCCGGACATCGGCTGCGTCGGCCTGACCGGCCAGATGCACGGCATCGTCTATGTGGACGCGGCGGGGCAGCTGCTCTCGCCGCTTTACACCTGGCAGGACGAGACGGGCGCGCAGCCGGGGCCGGACGGGAAAAGCACGGCGGCCCGCCTGACTGCGCGGACCGGCTATCCCCTCGCCTCCGGCTACGGCCTCGTCACGCTCGCTTGCCATCAGGCAGCCGGAACCATCCCGAACGGGGCCGCTGCCGTCTGCACGATCGCGGATTACCTCGCCATGCGGCTGTCCGGCCGGACGGCCCCGCGCCTCACGCCCTCCATGGCCGCCAGCCTCGGTCTGTTCGACGGAACGGACTTTGACCGCAAGGCCGTCCGCCGGGCGGGACTGCCGGAACAGCTCCTGCCGGAAGTCTCGGAGGAGGCAGAACTGGGCGGCGGACGGCTGCGCGTCTTTGCCGCGCTCGGCGACAATCAGGCCAGCTTCCTCGGCGCGGGGCAGGGACGGCTCGACGCGCCGCTTGTAAACATCGGCACGGGCAGCCAGTTTTCGTTCTTCACGAAGGAACACCGCACCGTGCCGGGGCTGGAAACGCGGCCGTTTCCCGGCGGCTGGCTGCTGACGGGCGCGCCGCTTTGCGGCGGGCGGAGCTTTGCCCTGCTGGAGCGTTTTTTTCGTCAGACGGCCGAGCTGGTCACAGGAACGCCCTGCCCGTCCGCCTACCCCGCCATGCTCCGCGCGCTCGAGGCTCCCATGCCGGACGATGTGCCGCAGTTCCGCACGACGTTTGCCGGAACGCGGCAGGACCCGGCGGAGCGCGCCGTGCTCAGCGGACTGGATGAGGAGAATTTTGCCCCCGTTCCCCTGCTGCACGCTCTGCTGCGCGGCATGGCGGACGAGCTTTCCGCCTGTTACCGCGCTGCGCTCAAAGCCGGATGTGCGCCCGCCGGGCGGATGCTTGGCTCCGGCAACGGTCTGCGGCGCAATCCCGCCCTGCAGCGTGCCGTCGAGAGGAGCTTCGGTCTGCCGCTCACGCTGGCTGCCGTCCCGGAGGAGGCCGCCTGCGGCGCAGCGCTGTTTACCCGTATGCAGCATGAGGCAGCACTTTGACTGCTCCGGTGCGGTAATTTACTCCCCGGTCTGAGGCCTCTGCGCAGCTTGCTGCGCGGGGGCTTTTTCCTGTTCGGAAAACCACTGCTGCACGGCCGGGACGAAGCGCCGGTCCGCCGGGCAGAGGTCATAGCGCTCCAGCCCGGCAGGTCCTACCCAGTCGAGCGCGCTGTGCTCCAGTGCGCGCGGCTCTGTGAGCGGCTCGGCCTGATAGAGCGTCAGATGGACCGAGAGATCCGGATAGTCGAACACCAGCTCGTCCACGCGCGGTCCGACGCGGACCTCTGTGCCGAGCTCCTCGCGGCATTCGCGCGCCAGCGCCTGCTCACCCGTCTCGCCGGGCTCGAGCTTGCCGCCGGGGAATTCCCACTGCAGGGCGCGCGCCTTGCCCTCTGGGCGGCGACAGAGCAGGACGGTCTGCCCGCGCGTCAGCATGGCTGCGGCGACCTCGAGCGGCGCGGGCCGCCACGCTTCGATCAGATCGCGGTGCGTCGGCACGAGGTCCGCCGTACGCAGCTCCTCCGGCGTAAAAAAGCGCAGCGTGCAGGACTCCCGGCTGCAGTGCAGCTCCGGCTCCTGCGGAAGCTGCGCACGGAACAGGACGATGACCATGCGCCAGACCGTCCCGTCCTGATAGCTGGCGATGCGGTCGGCATCGTCCACGACACGCACCCGCGTAAAGGCCGCCTCCGGCAGGCGCAGGCCCGTCTCCTCGAACAGCTCCCGCGCAATGCCGTGCGCCTCACTCTCCCCGCGGCGCAGCCGCCCGCCGGGCAGGCCCCATGCGCCGCAGTCCCAGCGCTGCTCCAGCAGGAGCCGCCCGCGGCATTCGAGCAGGACGTTCGTTCCCATGCGCGTCGGACTGTTCGGCTTCGGCGCGGCGGGATCATGCAGATAATACGCTGCAACCGGCATGATCATCCCTCCTTATGCAGCATACAGCTTCGATACGATCCATGAAACGAGCCTGCACGGCAGGAGCCTGCCCAGCAGGACTGCCGCGCTATACTGTGGTCCAATGGCATACAGAGGCTTCGTCCTGCAGCGGAGCGCCACGCGGCAAAGGAAGGCCGCGGCTTTCTCCGGCGGCATGCCGGTCTGCTCGTCATGCTCCATACGGGAGACGGAACGGCTGATGCGCCCGCCGTACTCAGCGTCGCCCCGGACGTTTTTCTCGCGCGCCGCCGTGAAGCCGGTCTTCAGATCGCCGGGCATCACGGCGCAGACGTCGATGCCGAACGGCGCGACCTCGCAGCGCAGCGCACCGCTGTAGGCATTGATCGCCGCCTTTGCCGCGGAATAATACGCCTGGAACGGGATGGCGATGGGCGCGGCAACGCTGCTGACATGGACGATCCGCCCGCCGCCTGCGCGGCGCATACGCGGCAAAACGGCATGGTTCACATTGACGACGCCGAAGAAATCGACGTCGAACAGACGGCGTGCCTCCTCGGGCGTGGTGCACTCCACTGCGCCCGAGATACCGAAGCCCGCATTGTTCACCACAAGGTCGATCCGCCCGGCCTCCGCCTCGATGGCGGCGATCGTCCGCTCCACGGCGTCCGCGTCCGTGATATCGCAGGCCAGCGACGTCACACCGGGCACCGGCGCGCCGTGCCGCGACAGGGCATACACCCGAAGGCCCTTTTCCGCCAGCGTCTGCGCCGCGGCAAGGCCCAAGCCGGAGGTCCCTCCGGTCACAATTGCAGTTTTCATAGGATCCTCTCCGGAAAAATGGGGCCGCTGCACAGCGCAGCAGCCCCGAGTTTTTTTAGGCAACACCGCATAATTCGCCTTCAGCCTTCGCCGGACATTTTTCGCCGATCCATCGGTCCGAAAAGTTTGAAATACACAAAGTATTCCTGCACTTTTCAAACCTTGTCTCGACAAAAAATCTCTCGCCGAATGCTCTCGCTGAATCATGCGGTGCTGCCTTTATTCCGCAGTCTTTGGCTCGATTGGCTCGATATTTTCCTCCAGCCACTGCTGCATGGCGGCGCGGCCCTCGTCCGACATGGGGAAGGTCCGCTCCTGTTCCATTTCGCTGAGCTCATAGCACAGCTCGCCGTGCCACAGCTCGGCGTGGATGGAGCTGGCAGCCAGATCGACCTCCTTCGGCGTGGCCATCACGACCGTCGGAGCGATGCGGAAGCGGAGCAGGCCGCAGCTGCCGGTAAAGATATTGTTGTTCTCAAACGTGTGAAGCGTAGGAAGGAAGATCTCCATCAGTCTTTCATCAGCTCTTCCATCTCACCGATGAGCTCGCCGAACAGGCTCAGGGCCTCTTCAACCGGCTTCGTGGTGCTCATGTCCACGCCTGCGCCCTTCAGCAGGTCGATCGGGCTCTTGCTGCAGCCGCCGGACAGGAAGCCGATGTAGTCCTTCACAGCAGGCGCGCCCTCACGCAGGATGCGGCGGGACAGCGCGATGGCTGCAGCATAGCCGGTGGCATACTGGAAGACGTAGTAGTTGTAGTAGAAATGCGGGATGCGCATCCACTCGGTATCGATCTCGTGGTCGAGCACGATGTTCTCGCCGAAGTACAGGCGGTTCAGGCGGCGATACTCGGCATTGAGCACCTCGGGCGTGAGGCTCGTGCCCTCCTGCGCCATGCGGCCGACATTCAGCTCGAATTCGGCGAACATGGTCTGGCGGTACAGCGTCGTGCGGAACTGCTCAAGGAAGTGGTTGATGAGGTAGGCGCGTTCCTTCTTGTCCGTCGTCTTGCCGAGGAGGTATTCCATGAGCAGGGCCTCGTTGCAGGTGGAGGCGACCTCCGCCACGAAGATCACATAATCGGCGTCGAGCGGGTTCTGGTTGTGGTTGGAGAGATAGGAATGCATGGCATGGCCCATTTCATGAGCCAGCGTAAACTGGCTGTCGAGCGTGCCGGTGTAGTTCAGCAGAACATACGGATGGACGCGCGCGCCTGCGGAATATGCGCCGGAGCGCTTGCCCGCGTTTTCATAGACGTCGATCCAACGGTTATCGAAGCCCTGCTGCAGCACCTTGCGATAGTCCTCGCCGAGCGGAGCCAGCGCGTCGTAAACGGTCTTCTTGGCCTCTTCGATGGGTGTGCGGCCGCTCACGCCCTCAATGAGCGGGCAGTACAGGTCGTACATATGCAGCTCGTCCACGCCAAGGAGCTTTTTGCGCAGATCGACATAGCGGTACATCTTGTCCAGATTCTTGTGAACGGCCTCGATGAGGTTCGTGTAGACGCTCGTCGGAACGTTTGTGACATCGAGAGAAGCCTCCATGGCAGAGCCGTACTTGCGGGCCTGCGCGAAGAACTGCAGCTGTTTGACCTGAGAGGCCAGCACGGCGGCGATGGTGTTGCCAAAGCTGCCGTAGGTGTGATAGAGATTCTCAAAGGCGCTCTTGCGCAGCGCGCGGTCGCCGGACTCCATGTAGGAGATATAGGTGCCGTGGGACAGCGGATGCTTGTTGCCCTCGCCATCCGTGCAGTCCGGGAACTTCATATCGGCATCCGTCAGGAGACCATAGATATTGTCCGGAGCCTGAGCCATCTCGCCTGCGGCGGCCAGCAGCTTTTCCTCGGCCGGGCTGAGCACATGGGCGCGGCGGCGGCGGATATCGAGAAGATAGCGGCGATAGCGCTCCAGCTCCGGGCAGGCGGTGAAGAAGCCCTCAAACGTCTCGTCCGGGATGGCCATGAGCTCCGGCGTGGCAAAGCTGCCCGCTGCGTTCAGCTCGACAAAGCTGCTCATGAGGCGGCCGGTCATCGCCTGATACTTGGCAACGCGCACATCCTCATCCGCGCGGCGCATGGCGTAGTTCGCGAGGTCGCTCGCAAGGACCTCGATCTCCTCCTCCATCTGCGCATAGGCAAGCAGCATCTGTGCGGATTCGCCCAGATGGCCCGCGAACGCAGCGATCTTGGGAATATAGCCCCTCGCCTTTTCGAGGTCGGCTTCCCAAAGCTCATCGGTTGCGTAAATATCTTCGATCGCCCATTTGTCCTGCTGTGCAAGCTCAGCACGTTCCGGGATCTTTTTGGTTTCTGCCATAGTGATTCATAACCTCCATATCAATATTTCGGTGTTCTTTGGTTATCATATCATATCGGTCCCGGATTCTCAACCATATTTCCGGGCGAAAGCACGAAAAACTGCCATGCCCGGAAAACGGCACGGCAGTTTTTTGGGATTCTGAATAAGCTGATAAGACCGGATATCCGAAATCAGCTCTCGCGGATCTCGAGGACCTCCATCGGGCAGGCCTTGACACAGATACCGCAGGCGATGCACTTCGAGGCGGCGGGCGCACCGGCAACCTGCAGCATCACGCCGAACGGGCAGGCCTCCACGCACTTGCCGCAGCCAACGCAGAGCTTCTTATTGACCATGTACACGCCGGTCTTCGGATTCTGGGTGATCGCACCGTGCTCACAGGCCGCAGCGCACTTGCCGCACTGGACGCAGGTCATCGGGCGCACCTTGCCGTTGCGCTCAACGATCTTCAGGCAGGCCTTGTCCTGATGGAACTCTTTATAAAATGCGGTCGAGCAGGCGCGGACGCACTCCAGACATGCCATGCACGGAACATCCTTCTTGACGAAAAGTTTCTTCATGTCAGCTTCCCCTTCGGTTGGTGATATGTTGTTTCATTTCTCCGCCTCTGCAGACGGGCCAAAGCAAAAAGTTTGGCGTACCATCCCATTATACAAGGCAATGCAAAAAGAATCAATCCCAATTTTACGTTTTCGACAAATTTCCCTGCGTAGGCCGCGCAAAGCCGGGCAAACTAAGCGGGACAATCATAACATCAGGAGGATCTTGATCGATGAAACGAACCAAAGCTCTGCTCTTTCTGACACTTGCCCTGTGCGCCGCGCTGCTCACGGGCTGCCGCAGCAATGTCTCGAGCACGACAGACGGCCGTGTGGACGGCACGGAGCCATCCGCCCTCATCCCGACGGCAGCCTCGGAAATCATGACGGAGCCGTCCGCCGCAACGGACGACAGCCGTACCGAGTCCGAAAGCGGCATGACGGAGGCTTCTGAAGGCACCACAAATGCCGCAAATGCGCGCAGCAGACGATAAGAGCATGGGAACCGCCTCCTGCCCGGAAGCGGTTCCCAAATTTAACGGAGTCCGTGATCCCCGATCTGTTTTCCGGCGCCGTTTTTCTCTCCTGCTCAACCATTTCTCTGCTCGAATTATACCGCAAATCGCCTGCGGTCATGACCGATTTGTGCCGGTCTGCGGGCATGAAAAAAAGACAAGCCTGCAGGCTTGTCTTTTTTGTACCATAACGCTGAGATCAGATGGCGCGCTCAACCTTGTTGGAGCGGAGGCATCTCGTACAGACGTAAACATGGCGGGGAGCGCCGTCAACGATAGCCTTGACGCGCTTCACGTTCGGCTTCCACGCACGGTTGGAACGTCTGTGGGAGTGAGAAACCTTGATGCCAAACGTGACACCCTTGCCGCAAAAATCGCACTTTGCCAATTGCTGCACCTCCAATCATCGCAAAATCACGCTCTAGATCGCGCTAAAAGACGCCTATACATAATAGCAAAGAAATCGCAAGAATGCAAGGGGAAAATCGAAAAAATGCAAAAAAATTTTCCTTTTGGCGATTTTCCCGAATTTGCTCGAAAAAAAGCGCAAAAACGGTTGCCAAACCTACCGGAAACCGTTATAATAACATTATTATCTTCGGGCCTGTACGCCCGGTGCAGGAGGATCGCAGTCATGCCCATGAATTCCTACAGCGTTCGGCTGAAGCAGGTCGTGGAGGAATTTAACCTCATCGTCGCCCGTGAATCCAGCGATTACGATCGCATCGATCTCATGGTGGAAGAAGTCATGCGTCCCGGTCTGCCCCTGGCAGGCTTTTTTACGCATTTTGAGCCGCTGCGCCTGCAGGTCATCGGTAACGCCGAGGCGACCTATCTTCACTCGCTCACACCGGAGCGCCGCGCCGAGACCTTCGACCAGCTCTTCTCCTATCACATCCCCGCCCTCGTCTTCGCGCGCAACATTGAACCGATGCCCGAGTGCATGCAGATGGCGGAAAAGCACGATATCACCATCCTGCGCTGCCTCGAGTCCACGTCATATGTCGTCTCCAGTCTCATCACCTACCTCAAGAACGCGCTGGCCCCGCGCATCACGCGCCACGGCGTGTTCGTTGAGGTCTACGGCGAGGGCCTGCTGCTCATGGGCGAAAGCGGCATCGGCAAAAGCGAGGCCGCAGCCGAGCTGCTCAAGCGCGGCCACCGCCTGATCGCAGATGACGCCGTGGAAATTCGCAAGGTCGCCGGGAACACGCTGCGCGGCACGTCGCCGGAGCTGATCCGCAACTATATCGAGATCCGCGGCATCGGCGTCATCAACGTGGCAAAGCTGTTCGGCATGGCCGCCATCAAGGATGAATCCACCGTTGACCTCGTCGTGAACATCGTTCCGGTCGGCAATGAGCAGATCTTCGACCGTCTCGGCCTGGAGGAGCAGTATATGGACCTGCTGGGCGTGAAGGTCCCGGCCATTACCATCCCCGTCCGCCCCGGCCGCAACCTCGCCATCATTCTGGAGGTCGCCGCCATGAACAACCGCCAGAAAAAGATGGGCTACAACGCCGCGGCGGAGTTCACGGAGCAGATCAACCGCCATTTCGACGAAACGGCCGGGCAGAGCTTCTAAGGCAACACCGTACAATTGCAGCTTCGGCCTTCGCCGGTTATTTTTCGCCGAACGTTCTCGCTGAATTGGGCGGTGCTGGCCTAAATGCTTTTGATATGGACCTCCGCAGGACCTGCGGCGGTCCATTTTTTATGCGCCGCGTTCTGGGGCTTGCTGCGGGCGGCAGACTGTGGTATACTATAATGAACTGTTTATCTACCCGCCGCCGCGTCCCGGCGATAATTCCGCCGGTGTCCGTTCCTGTTGTTTTTTGATATTCTGGAGGATATCTCATGGATCTGTTTGACCGTCTTTCCCTCGCGCTGCCCAGGCTCCGCCTGCTGCGTGAGGAGCCGCTTGCGGCGCACACTTCGTTCCGCATCGGCGGCCCCGCCGAGGTGATGGCCTTCCCGTCGTCGCTTGCAGAGCTGCAGGCCCTGCTGCGCCTGAGCGCACAGGAGGGTATCCGCGTGCGTCTGCTCGGCGCAGGCACGAATATTCTGGCGCCGGACGGTGGCGTGCGCGGGCTTGTCATCGTGACGAGCGGCGCGCTGACCGGCCTTTCCATGCCGGATGCAGCGCATATCGAGGCCATGTCCGGCGTCACGATGGCGCGGCTCGCCTGCTTTGCCCGCGACAACGGCCTGACGGGACTGGAATTTGCCCACGGCATCCCCGGCACCGTCGGCGGCGGCGTCTATATGAACGCCGGAGCCTATGGCGGCGAGATACGCGCCGTGTGCCGCTGGTCGCAGGAGATGCTGCCGGACGGGACGCTCGTCCGGCGGGAGGGCGTCTCGCAGGGCTTCGGCTACCGCACGAGCGTCTTCCAGCATACAGACGGCGTGATCGTCCGGGCGTGCTTTGCCCTGCAGCCGGGCGACCCCGGCATCATCCGCGAGACGATGCGCGAGCTGATGACGCGCCGCACCGCCTCGCAGCCGCTGGACCTGCCCTCGGCCGGAAGCGCCTTCAAGCGCCCGCAGGGCGGCTATGCCGCCGCGCTCATCGAGTCTGCCGGGCTGAAGGGCCTGACGGTCGGCGGCGCGCAGGTCTCGGAAAAACACGCGGGCTTTGTTGTCAACCGCGGCGGCGCGACCGCCGCAGACGTGCTGGAGCTGCTCCGTCAGGTGCAGCAGCGCGTTCTGGAGCACAGCGGCATCCGGCTCGAGCCGGAAATTCGCCTTTGGGACTGAGGAACACATGAGCTTTACGATATTTTCCTTCGGCTTTCGCTACGGCGCGCCGGAGGCTGACGAGGTATTCGATCTGCGCTGCCTGAAAAATCCCTATTGGGAGCCGGAGCTGCGTGAACTATGCAGTCAGGACGCCCCTGTGCGCGATTTTATCCTGCACAACGAGCAGAGCCGCACCGTACTGAACTACGCGCTGTCCATGCTGCTCCTGCAGGCGGACCTGTATGCCGAGCGCGGCTGGGGCAACGACATGACCGTCGGCGTCGGCTGCAAGGGCGGCCGTCACCGCTCCGTAGTAGGCGCAGAATTTCTGGCCGCCGGGCTGCGGGAGCATGGCCATACCGTCACGGTCTTCCACCGCGATCTGAGCCGGGAGGGAAACGCATGATCTCCTTTTCCGCCAATGTGAAACGGGAGCTCTGCCGCACGGCGCCGGGCGCAAAATGCTGCGCGCTGGCCGAGATGCTAGGCGCACTCCTGTATGCCAATCATTTCAGTGCCTCGTGCATCCGCATCGTCACGGAGAATCCGGAATTCGCCGCGCGGCTGCCGCGCCTGCTGCAGCGCGGATTCGGCCTGCGCTTTGACGCGCTGCCGGAGCCGGAAGCGCAGGGCAAGCGCGTGCTCGTGCTGGAGGACCCGGAAAAAATCTCGCATGTTTTCACGCTCTGCGGCTTTTCCGCCGAATCGAGCCTTGCACTGCATGTGAATCTTGCCCTGCTGGAAAATGACTGCTGCCGCCGCGCCTTCCTGCGCGGAGCCTTTCTGGCGGGCGGCTCCGTCACAGACCCTGCCAAGCGCTATCATCTGGAATTCTCCACCTCGCACCGGCGCGTATGCGCCGAGACGGGCACGCTGCTGCTGGAGATGGGCCTGACGCCGAAACAGACGGAGCGCAAGGGAAGCAGCATTCTTTACTTCAAGCAGAGCGAGACCATCGAGGAGCTGCTGGCCCTGATGGGCGCGCCGGTCAGCGCCATGACCGTCATGCAGGCCAAGATCGAAAAGGACTGGCGCAACGACGCCAACCGCAAGACGAACTGCGACACCGCAAACGTCACCAAGGCCGTGGACGCCGCGCAGGAGCAGCTTGCCGCGCTGCGCACGCTCGAGGCGCAGGGCCGGCTGGACACTCTGCCCGAAAAACTTCTGCAGACGGCCCTGCTGCGCCGCGAGCACCCGGAGGCCACGCTCTCCGAGCTGGCAGAGCTTCACGAGCCGCCCACCAGCAAGTCCACCGTCAACCACCGCATGCGCAAGCTGCTGGCTCTGGCAGCAGCGGGCACGGGGACGACCGAAGAAGGCCCGGCGTGACCGCCGCGCTTTTCCGAGAAAGGAAGGCTGCCTCATGGCATTCGTACATCTTCACGTCCACAGCGAATTCAGTCTGCTCGACGGCGCATGCCGCATTGGCAGGCTTGCTGCGCGCGCCAAAGAGCTGGGCCAGACTGCGCTGGCCATCACCGATCACGGCGTCATGTACGGCGTGATCGACTTTTATCGTGCTGCAAAGGCCGAGGGCATCAAGCCCATCATCGGCTGCGAGGTCTATGTCGCACCGCGCACCATAGCAGACCGCGTCCACGGCGTGGACAATGACGCGCGCCATCTGGTCCTGCTGTGCGAAAACGAAACGGGCTACCGCAATCTGAGCTATCTGGTCTCCATGGGGTTCCTGCAGGGCTTTTACGGCAAGCCCCGCGTAGACCTCGCTCTGCTGCGGCAGCACAGCGAGGGTCTGATCGCTCTGTCGGCCTGTCTGGCGGGCGAGATCCCGCGCAGGCTGCGCGCCGGGGACTATGACGGGGCCAAGGCCTATGCGCTGGAGCTTTCCGGCATTTTCGGCCCGGAGCATTTCTATCTGGAGCTGCAGGACCACGGCATTCCGGAGCAGCGTGAGGTCAACCGCGGCCTGCTGCGCATCGCGCAGGAGACGGGCCTTCCGCTCGTGGCGACGAACGACGCGCATTATCTCACGCGCGAGGACAGTGAGCTGCAGGATGTGCTGCTGTGCATCCAGACCGGCAAGACGCTCGACGACCCGAACCGCATGCGCTTTGAGACGCAGGAGTTCTACCTGAAGTCCGAGGACGAGATGCGCGCCCTCTTCCCCGCCCTGCCGGAGGCGCTGGAAAACACACAGCGCATTGCCGACCGCTGCAAGGTCGAATTTGAATTCAACCACTATCATCTGCCCGCCTTCACGCCTCCGGACGGGAGCAATTCTCTGACGTATTTCCGCCGCATGTGCGATGAGGGCTTCCGTGAGCGCTACCCGGGTGCCCCTGCGGGCTACCGTGAGCGGCTGGAATACGAGATGTCCGTCGTGGAGAAGATGGGCTATGTCGACTATTATCTCATTGTGGCGGATTTCATCCGCTGGGCAAAGGAGCAGGGCATCCCGGTCGGGCCGGGGCGCGGCTCCGGTGCCGGCTCCATCGCGGCCTATTGCATGCACATCACCGAGATGGACCCCATGCAGTATCACCTCATCTTCGAGCGCTTTCTGAACCCGGAGCGCGTGAGCATGCCGGATTTCGATACGGACTTCTGCCAGCTCCGCCGCGGCGAGGTCATCGACTACGTCATGGGCAAATACGGCAAGGACCATGTGGCACAGATCGTGACGTTCGGCACCATGGCCGCCCGTGCCGCCATCCGCGACGTCGGCCGCGTCATGAACCTGACGTATGCCGAAACGGATGCCGTGGCCAAGCAGATCCCCGCCACGCCGCACATGACGCTCGACGAGGCGCTGCGCATCTCGCCGCAGCTGCGCACGATGGTCGAGAGCGACGAGCGCATCAAAAAGCTCGTCGACACGGCGCGCGGCCTCGAGGGCATGCCCCGCAACACCTCGACGCACGCCGCAGGCGTCGTCATCACGGCAAATCCCGTCAGCGACTATGTGCCGTTGGCGCGCAACGACGAGACCATCGTCACGCAGTTTACCATGACGACCATCGAGGAGCTTGGCCTTCTCAAAATGGACTTTCTCGGCCTGCGCAATCTGACGATCCTCGACGACGCCGCCCGCGCCATCCGCCGCCGCGAGCCGGACTTTGATCTCAAGCGGCTGCCGGACGGCGACGCTGCAACGTTCGCCATGCTGGGTGAGGGCAAGACGGCGGGCGTTTTCCAGCTGGAATCCGCCGGGATCACGGGCGTGTGTGTCAACATGAAGCCGCAGTCCATCGAGGACCTCACCGCCATCGTCGCCCTCTACCGCCCGGGCCCCATGGATTCCATCCCGCGTTTCATCGAAAACAAGTTTCATCCGGAGCGCGTCACCTATCTCTGCCCGCAGCTCGAGCCGATCCTCTCCGTGACCTACGGCTGCATCGTCTATCAGGAGCAGGTCATCGAGATTTTCCGCAAGCTCGGCGGCTACAGCCTCGGGCAGGCAGATAATATGCGCCGCGCCATTTCCAAAAAGAAGGAAAAGATCATCATCGCCGAGCGGCAGGCGTTTGTCCACGGCGATGCCGCGCGCGGTATCCCCGGCGCGATCGCAAACGGCGTGTCTGAGACGGCGGCAGAGGCCATTTACAAGGAAATCCTGGATTTCGCGAACTACGCCTTCAACAAGGCGCACGCCGTATGCTATGCCAAGGTCACCTATGACACGGCCTATCTCAAGTGCCATTACTCCCGCGAATATATGGCCGCGCTGCTCACCTCCGTGCTGGACAATTCCACGAAGACGGCTGGATACATTGCGGACTGCCGCGATATGGGCATCCGCCTGCTGCACCCGGACATCAACGCCTCGGAGGATAAGTTCACCGTGGAGCCGGACGGCATCCGCTTCGGCCTCGGGGCCGTGAAAAATATCGGCCGCGGCCTCATCCGCCAGGTCATGGCGGAGCGGGCGGAAAACGGCCGCTTTGTCTCGCTGGAGGACTTTGCCCGCCGTATGCAGGGCTCGGACCTCAACAAGCGCGCCGTGGAGAACCTTATCAAATGCGGCGCGATGGACGGCCTCGGCATGGGCCGTGGGCAGATGCTGGCCATTTACGAAATGGTGCTCGACGCCGCGGCGGACACCTACCGCCGCAATCTCGAGGGGCAGCTGCAGCTCTTCGGCCCGGAGGACGGCGGCATGCCGGAGATCCCCGCGCCGAAGCTTCCCCCGCTGCGCCCGGCGGAGCTCATGCAGATGGAAAAGGAGACGGTCGGCCTGTATCTCTCCGGCCACCCGCTCGACGAATACCGCACACGGCTGCGCGCGGCGGGCGTCACGCCCGTGCTGCGCATCCTGCAGTCGTTTGAAGAGAACGACGGCTTCTTCCACGACGGCCAGAACGTCCGCATCGCGGGCATGGTCGAGGAGATCCGCCGCAAGACGACCCGCAACGGATCCATGATGGCCTATGTCACGCTGGAGGACGACACGGCTGCAATGGAGCTGCTGACATTCTCGAACGTGCTCGAGCGCAGCGGCAGCCTGCTGACGGAAAACGCCGCCGTCGTGGCGGAGGGCCGCGTCTCTGTGCGCGATGAGAAGGCTCCGCAGCTCGTGGTCAACCGCTTTGACCCGCTTGAGTCCTTCACAAAGCAGGCTCCGCCGCCCATGGCCGCCGCGCCGCGCCCCGCTGCGCAGGAGCAGGCGGTCCTGCAGGCCTCGCGGCTGTATCTGCGCCTGCCGTCGGAGCAGTCGCCGCTGTTCGGCAAGGTCCGCGCCACGCTCAACATGTTCCCCGGCAATGTGACGGCCGTCCTGTATTTTGCGGATACGGGCGTCCGCCGCGGTACACAGTGCGGCCTGCGCGGCGATATGCTGCAGGAGCTGCGCGCCCTGCTCGGTGAGGATTCCGTCGTGCTGAAATGACCCGGCCCGGCCGAAATTTTGCCCACAAAAATGACAGACCCACTACACAATGGTTACGATTTATGTTATAATATTGGATGGAGAATATCGGCGAAAGGAGAACGCACCCGATGAAGAAGAAATGCATCCGCTTCCTTCCCCTGCTGCTGGCCTGCCTGCTGCTCGGCGGGTGCTTTCTGGAGCCCGCAGAGGGACTTTACGCCGTTCCGAAGCAGTCAGAGGAATACTATGACCTGCAGAACGCCATCGAATTGGCCCTGCCGGACGGTGCGGTCTATGCCCCGCCGGTCTCCGGCGATAACCAGCAGGTCGTGCAGATGGTCGACCTCGACGGCGACGGTGAGGACGAAGCCGTCGTCTACTGCAAAACGACCGGTGAGCTTCCGCTCGGCATCTATGTCTTTGACCGGCAAAACGATGCCTTCACGCTGGCTGCATCCGTGCAGGGCGCAGGCAGCGCGTTCCACCATGTCTCCTATGTTGCGTTCGACGACCAGCCGGGCTATGAGCTCGTCGTCGGCCGCCAGATCAGTGATCAGGTCCCGCAGCTCATGAATGTCTATTCCCTGCGCGGCGGCACGCTGACCGAGCTGATGAGCACGGAATACGCTGAGTTCGTCACGGCCGATCTGGACGCGGACAGCCGGCAGGAGATCGTTGTGCTGCACAGCGGCGGCGATTCGCAGAACGGTATTGCCGAGCTGTACTGCTGGGCCGGCGGTCAGCTCAAGCGTGAGCGTGAGGTCTCGATGTCTGTGGCTGTCTCGTCCGTCAAGCGCATTCTGACGGGCTATATGTGCCGGAACGTCGCAGCGGTCTTCGTCGCCTCGGAGTACAGCGACGGCAGCCTGATCACAGATATTTTCGTCTTCCGCGACGGGGTGTTCACCAACCTCTCCCGCTCGGAGGACGCCAACACCGACGTGCAGACCCTGCGTGATTACTACATTTACGGCGGCGACATCGACAAGGACGGCCTGATCGAGCTGCCGATGCTCTGCCCCATGCCGTCGCTCGACTATGATGCCAGCTCGCAGGATCAGTACCTTGTCAGCTGGTATAATCTGCAGCTCGACGGTTCCCGGGACGAGAAGCTGCTGACATTCCACTGCCACACGGGCGGCTGGTATCTGCAGATCCCGACGTTGTGGCAGGAGCACCTCGTGCTCACACGCAGCGCCGTGGCAGGCAGCACGCTCGGCTACCGCTTTCTGTGGGAAGCCGGCGGCAGCACTGAGGAGCTTCTGACGATTGCCGCCCTGTCCGCATCGGACCTCAGCGCACTTGGAGACGGCTGGCAGGTCCTGACGCAGAAGGGCGAGACGGTCTATGTCTGCCGTCTGGCACGCCGCGCCGTGGCGCTCGGCATTACGGCCGATGCCATCCGCACGCAATTCCATTTTATTCAGAACGACTGGAAGACCGGCGACGTTACAACGTCCTGACCGATCCCCGTTGCAGTCTCCGCCGCTCGGCGGAAGGCAGGAAAAGGAGAGAAGCATGAAAAAGGTACTGATTCTGGAGGACGAGGTCAGCATCCGCAGCTTCGTCGTCATCAATCTCAAGCGGGCGGGCTATGAGGCCATCGAGGCCGGGACCGGCCGCGAGGCGCTTGAGCGCCTGAAGGAAAACCCGGACACCGGCGTGGCCATTCTGGACATCATGCTGCCGGATATCGACGGCTTCGAGGTCTGCCGCAGCATCCGTGCGACGAACAAGGCCATCGGCATCATCATGCTCACGGCGCGCACGCAGGAGATGGACAAGGTCACGGGCCTTATGACCGGCGCGGACGACTATGTCACCAAGCCCTTCTCCCCCGCCGAGCTGACGGCGCGCATCGACGCGCTCTACCGCCGCATCGGCGGCGCGGCCGAGGCCGATCCCGAAGTCATCGTCCACGAGCCGTTCACGCTCAACCTGCGCAACCGCACGCTCGAAAAGAGCGGCCGCCGCATCAAGCTCACGCAGGTGGAGTTCGCCATTCTGCAGCTGTTCATGCAGAACCCCGGCCGCGCCCTGTCGCGGGAGGACATTCTCACCTCGGTCTGGGGCCGCGATTACGACGGCGAGCTCAAGATCGTGGATGTGAACATCCGCCGCCTGCGCATCAAGATCGAGGATAACACCGCAAACCCGACCTACATCACCACGGTCTGGGGCTACGGCTATAAATGGGGCCTGTAAGCCCGGGAGGAACCGCCATGAAACGAAACAGCGGCCTGCAGAAGCGCTGGCTGCGCAATACGCTGAGCATTCTGTTTGCCATCGTGCTTCTCTGCGTGATCGCGCTTTCGATCATGGTCGCAGCCTATTACTACTCCAGCATGGAGGCCGGGATGGAGGCCAAAGCGCGCACGAGCACGAGCTTTTTCGACAACTACGTCCGCCAGAGCTACAACGAATATTACCAGTCCTGCGCAAAATTCGCCCAGAGCTTTGACTCGAAGGACCAGATGGAGCTGCAGTTCGTCAACACGAACAACCGCATCGTCGCCTCGTCCTACGGCGTGTACTCCGGTATGGCCGGTGTGACGTCCGACATCCGCGAGGCCATCGAGACGAAGGCCATCGCGTCCTACACCGGAACAAATCCCGCGACCGGCGAGCGCATCATGGCAGTCTCCAGCCCGCTCATCTATACAAACGGCGAGGTCATCGGCGTGCTGCGCTATGTCACGAGCCTGCGCCGCGCCGACCGGCAGATCATGCTCTTCAGCCTGTGCGCCGCGCTTGTCGGCCTGATCGTGCTGCTCGTTGTCTATGTCAGCGGCCGCTACTTTGTCAAATCCATCCTTGTCCCGGTGCAGGAGCTGACCGCCACGGCCAAGCGCATCTCCGCTGGCAGCTATGGCGTGCAGATCCCGCGGAAGTCCGACGACGAGATCGGCGAGCTGACGGACACCATCAACGAAATGTCTGAAAAGATCAGCCGCGCAGAGAAAATGCAGTCCGAGTTCGTCTCGTCCGTCTCGCATGAGCTGCGCACCCCGCTCACAGCCATCAGCGGCTGGAGCGAAACGCTGCTGTCCGCCGGAGCTGGCGTTGACAGCGCTGAGGCCCGCCGCGGCCTGAGCATCATCCAGCGCGAGGCCGCCCGCCTGACGGACATGGTCGAGGAGCTGCTGGAGTTCACCCGCCTTCAGGACGGCCGCTTTACCCTGAACGTCGTGCCGTGCGACCTGCGCACGGAGTTTGAGGACACCGTGTTCATGTACGGCTCCCGGCTGCGGCAGGAGGGCATCGTGCTGGACTACCTGGAAAATGACGACGATATCCCGGAGATTCCCTGCGACCCGGCGCGGATGAAGCAGGTCTTCCTGAATATTCTGGACAATGCCGCCAAGCACGGCGGCGAGGGCGGCAGGATCACGGCCGAGATCTGCCGGGAGAACGCAGACGGGCAGGACTCCGTCGTCATCCGCATCCGCGACTTCGGCCCCGGCATTCCCGAAGAGGAGCTGCCGCTTGTGAAAAAGAAATTCTACAAGGGCGCCTCCAAGGCGCGCGGCAGCGGCATCGGCCTTGCGGTCTGCGAAGAGATCGTTACGATGCACAACGGCGTGCTCGACATCGCCAATGCCGAGGGCGGCGGCGCGGTCGTCACCATCCGGCTCCCCATTGCAGAGCAATAGAAAGGAAACACATGGCAAAAAAGAACACACAGCAGCCGCAGGAACAATTCAAGACCATGATCGGCGGGCAGGCCCTCATCGAGGGCATTATGATGCTCGGCCCGGAGAAATCCGCCGTTGTCGTCCGCACGAAGGACGGCCTGCAGCGCAAGGTCGAGCCGCGGAAGCTCTCGCAGAAGTGGTCGCCGAAGAAGCTGCCGTTCATCCGCGGCATCTTCAATTTCTGCACATCCATGAAGACCGGCGTTTCCGCCCTCATGTATTCCGCGGATTTCTTTGCGGAGGAGGACGAGGACGAAAAAGGCAAGGAGCCCGGCCGTTTTGAGGCCTGGCTGGAAAAGCGCCTGTCCTCCGAGAAGGCGCAGAACGCGCTCATCACGTTCTCCGTCGTGCTCGGACTGGCGTTCTCCATCGCGCTGTTCTTCGTGCTGCCGTCGCTGCTCGGCTCGTTCCTGAACCGCTTTGTCACCACGAATGAGATCGTGCGCAACCTGCTCGAGGGCCTGCTGCGCATCGTGATCTTCCTTGCTTACATGTTCCTCGTGTCCCGCATGAAGGACATGCGCCGCGTCTTCTCCTATCACGGCGCGGAGCATAAGACCATCCGCTGCTACGAGGCTAAGCTCCCCCTGACGGTCGAAAACGCGCGCAAAATGACCCGCCTGCATCCGCGCTGCGGCACAAGCTTCCTGTTCGTCGTGATGATCGTCTCCATTCTGGTCTTTTCCCTTGCCACACCGCTGCTGCGGCCGCTTACGGCGGGCATCACCTCGCACTGGCTCGAGGCCATCGTGCGCGTGGTGCTGAAGCTCCTGCTCCTGCCGATCGTCGTCGGCATCAGCTATGAATTCAACCGTCTCGTCGGCCGCCATGACAACTGGCTGACGCGCGCGCTGTCCGCTCCCGGCATGTGGCTGCAGTACCTGACGACAAACGAGCCGGACGACTCCATGCTGGAGGTCGGCATCGAGGCGCTGACGCTCGTTCTGCCGGAAAAGGAGGGCGAGGACCGGTGGTAAAGAAATACGCCGAGCTCTATCTCGACGCCCGCCGCGCCCTGCTGCCCACAGAGGGCCAGTTTGCCTCGAACGTCGCGCGGGAGCTCATCTGCGCGGCCTCCGGCAAAACGGCAGAGCAGCTGATCTCGGACCGCGACCTCTACGCCTCTGAGGAGATCTGTGAGCTGGCGCAGTCCTTTGTGCGCCGCCGTGTGGCAGGAGAGCCCATGCCCTACATCCTCGGTGAATGGGACTTCTACGGCATGACGCTCACCGTCACGCCCGACGTGCTCATTCCCCGCGACGACACCATGGCCGTAACGGAGCTTGCCATCAAAAAGGCGCTGTTTCTCGAGCAGAATCCGCGCATTCTGGATCTGTGCACCGGCTCCGGCTGCATCGGCCTTGCCATCGCCCGCCGCGTGAAGGACGCGCGCGTGACGCTCGGAGACGTCTCCCCTGCCGCGCTGCGCGTGGCCCGGCAGAACGTCGGCAGCCAGCGCCTGTCCGGCCGTGTGAAGTGCCTGACGATCGACGTCCGGCAGCCCGCGGCCCCGTTTCTCGGCACCTTTGACCTGATCGTCTCGAATCCGCCCTATGTCACAACGGCGGAAATGGAGACGCTCGATCCGTCCGTCCGCGACTATGAGCCGCATCTGGCGCTCTGGGGCGGCGACGACGGGCTGGATTTTTACCGCGCCATCGTGCGCAACTTCACCCCCGCGCTCAACCCCGGCGGCTGGCTGTGCTTTGAATTCGGTATGGGCCAGGACGCCGCCGTGTGCGACCTGCTGCGCCGCGCAGGCTATGAGATCGCGGAGCTGAAAAAAGACACCGCAGACATCACCCGGGCCGTGCTTGCCCGGAAGAGAGAGGAAGGCTGACCATGGCACAGAAGAAGCCCGCCTACGAGGCCCCCGCGCCCGCAGACGACAAGAAAAAAGCGTTGGAGACCGCGCTGCACCAGATCGAGAAAAACTACGGCAAGGGCGCCGTCATGCGTCTGGGCGACCGTCCGGAAATGAATGTAGACGCCATTCCGACCGGTTCGCTTGCACTGGACGCCGCCCTCGGCATCGGCGGCCTGCCCCGCGGCCGTATCGTCGAGATCTACGGTCCGGAATCCTCCGGTAAGACGACGCTTGCCCTGCATGTTTTGGCGGAGGCACAGAAGCGCGGCGGCGAAGTCGCCTTTGTGGATGCCGAGCACGCGCTCGATCCCGTTTATGCGGCCGCCATCGGCGTAGACATCGACTCCATGCTCGTTTCCCAGCCGGACACCGGCGAACAGGCTCTCGATATCACGGATGCCCTCGTCCGCTCCGGCGCCATTGACGTCGTCGTCGTCGACTCTGTCGCCGCTCTGACGCCCCGCGCCGAGATCGAGGGCGAGATGGGTGAGGCCTTTGTCGGTCTGCAGGCCCGTCTGATGTCGCAGGCTCTGCGCAAGCTGGCAGGCACCGTCTCCAAGACAAACTGCATCGTCATCTTCATCAACCAGCTGCGTATGAAGATCGGCGTCATGTACGGCAACCCCGAGACCACGACCGGCGGCAACGCCCTGAAGTTCTACTCCTCCGTGCGTCTGGACGTCCGCAAGATCGAGGCCATCAAGAGCGGCACTGAGATCGTCGGCAACCGCACGCGCGTGAAGGTCATCAAGAACAAGTGCGCGCCCCCCTTCCGTGAGGCCGTGTTCGATATCATGTACGGCGAGGGCATCTCCCGCTTCGGCGAGCTGCTGGATATCGCCGTCACGCTGGAGCTTGTCAACAAGAGCGGCAGCTGGTTCTCCGTCGGCGACGAGCGCATCGGGCAGGGCCGCGACAATGCCAAGCAGTATATCGCCGATCATCCCGAGCTGGCCGCCGAACTGGAGGCGCGCGTCCGTGCCCACCTGATGGAGGTCCAGAACAGCCGCATCAAGCAGCCCGCCGCCCCCGCCAAGCCCGTGGATGTTTCTGCGGACGACTTTGACGCTGAATAATGCGTCTGCTTGCCATTGAACAGACGCGCTCGCCGCAGGGCAAACTGCGTCTGCGCTTTGACAGCGGCGAAGCCATGCTGGTGCTCCCGGCCGTGGTCGCAGACCTGAGCCTGCGCCCCGGCATGGACATCCCGGACGCCGCACGCGCCTCACTCGAGGCCGCTGCCGGCTCCGCGTCCGCAAAGGAGCGCGCCGTTCGCATTCTCTCTGCGGCAACGGTCTCCCGCGCCGAGCTGGAGCACCGTCTGCGCCAGAAGGGCGAATCGCCCGAGAACGCCAGGCAGACCGTCGAATGGCTCGACGGGCTCTCCCTGCTCGATGACGAGGCCGCAGCCCGGCAGATCGTCCGCAGCGGCGCCGCAAAAGGCTACGGCGCGGCACGCATCCGGCAGATGCTCTACGCCAAGCACATCCCGCGCGAGCTGTGGGACGAGGCTCTTGCCGAGCTCCCGGAGCAGGACGACGCGATCGACGCATTTTTACAGAAGCGGTTCCGCGGCAGGCAGCCCGACCGCACGGAGATCCGCCGCGCAGCAGACGCGCTGCTGCGCCGCGGCCATGCGTGGGGCGATATCCGCCGCGCGCTCGAACGTTACGACCCGGATCTTCCGGAGGAATAAGGAAAGAGGTACAACCCCGATGGGCAAACGAGTGGGAATGATCTCCCTTGGCTGTGCCAAAAATCAGGTCAACGCAGAACAGATGCTCTATCGCCTGCAGCAGGCAGGCTACACCCTGCAGGAGGATGTGGACGGCGCGGATCTCGTGATCGTCAACACCTGCGGCTTTATCGACTCGGCCAAGAGCGAGGCCATCGACAACATTCTCGCCATGGGCGCGCTGAAGCAGGAGGGCCGCATCGGCCGACTGCTCGTGACAGGCTGCCTGTCGCAGCGCTATCAGGGCGAGATTCTGCAGGAGATGCCGGAGGTCGACGGCGTGCTCGGCACGGGCAGCTATGACGACATCGTCTCCGTGGCGGACCGCCTGCTGAACGGCGGCGAGACCGTCAGCGAGTTCGGCGACATCGACGCCCCGGCAGACGAGGCCGGGCGCGTGCTCACGACGCCGCAGCACTATGCCTACATCAAGATCGCCGAGGGCTGCAACAATTTCTGCGCCTTCTGCATCATCCCCCATCTGCGCGGGCGCTACCGCAGCCGCGCCGTGGAGGACATCCTGCAGGAGGCCCGCGGCCTTGCGGAGTCCGGCGTCAAGGAGCTGATCGTCGTCGCGCAGGACACGAGCCGCTACGGCACGGACCTGTACGGCGCGCCGCGCCTTCCCCTCCTGCTGCACGAGCTGTGCCGCATTGAGGGCTTCCACTGGATCCGCGTGCACTACCTCTACCCCGATATGATCACGGACGAGCTGCTGGACACGTTCGCGTCCGAGCCGAAGCTCGTCAACTACATGGACATTCCTATCCAGCATGTGAACGACGCGATCCTGCGCCGCATGAACCGCCGCGGGACCCGCGCCGAGCTGGACGAGATGCTTCAGAAGCTCCGCAGACGTCTGCCCGATGCCGTCATCCGCACAAGCCTTATCACGGGCCTGCCCGGCGAGGGCGAAGCCGAGTTTGAGGAGCTCTGCGCCTGGCTCCGTGAGAACAAGCTCGAGCGCGTCGGCGCGTTCGTGTTCTCCCCCGAGGACGGGACGCCCGCCGCTAAGATGGAGCACGCAGACGAGGAGGTCGCCCAGCGCCGCGCCGAGATCATCGCCGAGCTGCAGTCGCGCATCATGGATGAGTACAACGCAGCCCGCGTCGGGACGGTCATGGAGGTGCTTTGCGAGGGCGAGGAGCCGGAGACCGGCCGCTGCTTCGGCCGGACCTATGCCGACTCGCCCGATATCGACGGTCGCGTACTGTTCTCTGCGGCGCGCAGTGTCGTTCCCGGTGAGTTTGTAATGGTCCGCATCACAGGCGCCGAGGACGGCGACCTGGTCGGTGAAATGGAGGAGAATGCATAATGACGACTGCAACGAAGATCACGCTGTTTCGTGTCGTGATGATCCCGGTTTTTCTGGTCTGTATGTACCTCAGTGAGATCTGGAGCTGGATGCAGATCGTCTCCTGCGTCGTGTTTGCCGTGGCCAGTCTTTCCGATATTCTGGACGGTCAGATCGCGCGCCGCTGCAATCAGGTGACGGACCTCGGCAAATTCCTTGACCCGCTGGCCGATAAGGTGCTTGTCATCGCCGCTATGGCCATGTTCTGCGAATGGGGCATCTATCCTGCCTGGGCACTGATGATCGTTTTGGCGCGCGAATTTGCCGTGACAGGCCTGCGTCTCATCGCCGCCGGAAAGGGCCGCGTCATTGCAGCCGGTTGGTCCGGTAAGGTCAAGACTGCTGTCACCATGACAGGCCTGAGCTTCATGCTCGTCTTCGGCCGCCGCTTTGTGTTCAGCGAGGTGCTCGACTGGGTCGTCGTGGCCGCTATCACCGTCACGACGCTCTATTCCGGCATCGAATACTTCGTCCGGAATCACGACGTGTTCGAGAATACGAAATAACCGTTTCCGACGGAACAGCTCCCGGTGCAGTATCAAACCGCGCCGGGAGCTTTTTACATCATCCGCAGACAAGCAAAGCCCCGGTGCGATGCACCGGGGCTCATGTTGTTCCGAAGAGGATCAGCCGTGATAGTTGATAACCTTCTCGAACTTCTCGGCAACAAGGCTCGCGCCGCCGATCAGGCCGCCGTCGATCTCAGGCTGGCTCATCAGCTCGGTCGCGTTCTTGTCGTTCATGCTGCCGCCGTAGAGGATACGGACCTGATCGGCAGCGTCACCGAACAGCTCGCGGATCGCAGCGCGGATGGCGGCGATGGTGCGGTTGGCGTCCGTCGCCGTGGCGGTCATGCCGGTGCCAATGGCCCAGATCGGCTCATAGGCGATGACGACATCCGTCACCTTTGCCGGGCTGACGCCGCACAGAGCGGCCTTCGTCTGCATGCAGACGACTTCGTTCGTGATGTTGGTCTGCTTCTGCTGCAGGCTCTCACCGACGCAGACGATGGGCTTCAGGCCTTCGGCCAGAACCTTCAGAACCTTCTTGTTGACGGTCTCATCGGTCTCAGCGAAGTACTGACGGCGCTCGGAATGGCCGAGGATGACATACTCGACGCCGAGCTCTTTCAGGCTGGCGATGTTGCACTCGCCGGTGAAAGCGCCCTTGTCCTCAAAATGGACGTTCTGCGCACCGAGCTTGATGTCCGTGCCCTTCAGCTGCGTTGCGGCAGCGAACAGGCTGACGGTCATCGGGCAGACAACGACTTCCGCCTTCGTGCGGACCTGGATCTTCTTCAGGTCTTCGACAAGGGCGACGGTCTCAGCGGGCGTCTTGTTCATTTTCCAGTTGCCCGCGATCATGGGTTTTCTCATGGGGGTCAGATCCTTTCTATGTTGCGCTTGGAATAAATCAATACAGCTTCTTGCGGATTTCGACGTTGCCGGACGGGCACTGGTTCTTGCAGTTGCCGCAGTTGACGCACTTATGCTCGTCTTCCTTCACGCCGCTGACGATCTTCATCGTGGAGCTGCAGCCCAGACGGTTTGCACCGGCCTTGAGCATGGCAATGGCATCGTCATAGGTACGAACGCCGCCGGAGGCCTTGACGCCCATCTCGGGGCCGACGGTCTCGCGCATCAGGCGGACATCCTCGACGGTAGCGCCGCCGGTGGAATAACCGGTGGAGGTCTTCACGAAGGCAGCGCCGGCGAGCTTCGCGACGGTGCAGGCCTTGACCTTCTCTTCGTCGGTCAGGAGGCAGGCCTCGATGATGACCTTGACCTTGGCACGGCCCTTGACGGCGTTGACAACGCCCTCGATGTCGCGCTTGACAAGCAGCCAGTCGCCGGACTTGATGGCGCCGACATTGATGACCATGTCGATCTCACGAGCGCCCTTGGAGGCGGCGTCGGAGGCCTCGAAGGCCTTCGCCTCGGGGGTGCTGGTGCCGAACGGGAAAGCGATGACGCAGCACGGCGTCACGCCGCTGCCCTCGAGCTGCTGGGCGACATACTGAATGTAGGAGGGGTTCACGCACACGCTGGCGCAGTGATACTTCTTGGCCTCGTCGCAGATCTTGCGGATCTCGTTGACGCTGGCTTCCGGCTTCAGGTAGGTATGGTCAATGTACTTGGCCATGTCTGCCGGGGTATAGCCGTCGCTCGCGGCGGGCGTCTGGGTCTGCGCGCCGTACTTGGAGCAGATCTCCTCCGTTACCTGTCTGATAATTTCATTGATATCCATTGAAAGTCGTTTCCTTTCGTATCGTTTATGCGTTTTTCAGCGCTTCCTCGGCGATCTTCGCCGTGGCCGTCAGGCCAAGGCGCGTTGCGCCTGCGGCAAGCAGTTCTTCTGCCTGCGCGAGCGTCTTGATGCCGCCGTCGATCTTGATGCCGACATTGCGGCCGAGGATCTCGCTGGCAAAGCGGACATCCTCAACGCGGGCGCCGTGGCCGCTGAGCATATTCTGGATCTTCACATAGTTCACGCCGCTGCTGCGCAGCATCTGCAGAACGGCGCGCTTCTCCTCCGGCGTGTAGAGCGCATGCTCGAACACGGCCTTGAGCTGGACCTTGCCGACCGCACAGCGCACGAGCTCATCGAGCTCACGCTGCGCCACATCGAGACGGCCGGACTTGATGGCCAGCACGTTCAGCGCGACGTCGACCTCCGTGGCTCCGTTGGCCATGCACTCGCGCAGCTCCGCCAGCTTGGCGGCCTGCGACATGCAGCCGTGCGGGAACCCGATGGCCGTGCCGACGGCGACGGGGCTGCCGAGCAGGATCTCACGCGCAGCCGGTACATAGTACGGTGCAACGCAGACCGCTGCGACGGAGTATTTCCGTGCGACGGCACATTCGCGCTCGATGGTCTCAAGCGTCGTGTCGGGGTTGAGAAGAGAGTGCTCCAGATGGGAGATCACGTCCACGCCCGTGACCATGCCGGCATAGGGCGCGTCCGTTACCGTCGGTTCCAGATGGAAATACTGCATGACCTGCTGCTCCACCTGTTTCCGGATCGCTTCGATATCCATATCCATCTCACCTGTTTCGTGGAATGTGGGAATGCGTCACCTCAGTGGTATTCCCGGGTCTCGCCGTCGAGCGTGATGTGGTCGATAACACCGCAGATCGTCAAATCGGCGATGACGGAGCGGCCGAGGAACATGTTCGCCGAGCCGCCCTCGACATTCACAAGGACCGTATCCCCGATCCCGGCGTCCGCCACGTCAAAGGCGATGGCCTGATTGCCGGTCAGGCTGCCGTTCTCGTCGATATAGTCGATGATCATCAGCTTCTGACCGGTGTAGCAGGCATCCTTCACCGTAGAGACGACGTTCCCGACGACCCTGGCCAGCTTCATCCGAGCTTCGGCAGGATAGCCTCCACGTCATCGTGCGGGGACGGGATGACATGGGTGCCGTACAGCTCGCCGACACGCTTCGCAGCGGTGGCGCCTGCGTCCACAGCGGCCTTGACGGCGCCGACATCGCCGCGGACCATAACGGTCACGAGGCCGGAGCCGATCTGCTGCTTGCCGATGAGATGCACATCGGCTGCCTTGACCATCGCATCGGCCGCTTCGACAGCGCCGATCAGGCCACGGGTCTCGATCATACCAAGAGCGAGTTTCATAGGTTATTCCTCCAGATTATTCTTTAATTCTGACATTGTACGAGTCGATAAAACCGACGATCGCCGAGTCGGCCGCAGGCACCGTCTTGCGGAACATGCGCGCCGCCTCCTTTGAACCGATCATGAAGACAAAATCTCCGCGACCGGCCTGCCGGGTCGCGTCGGCAGCCACGATCATCTTCGTTTTTACGCCTTTTTCAATGAGCTGAACGACGAGCAGCGGGATATTTTCCAGCCGCTCCTCCTTCACGCTCGCCACGACGCAGCCGACGACTTCCCCGATATACATAGCTTAACCGATGTTCGGCAGGATGGCTTCCACGTCGTCGTGCGGAGACGGGATGACATGGGTGCCGTACAGCTCGCCGACGCGCTTTGCGGCGGTAGCGCCTGCGTCGACAGCGGCCTTGACAGCGCCGACATCGCCGCGGACCATGACGGTCACGAGGCCGGAGCCGATCTGCTGCTCACCGATCAGATGAACGTTTGCTGCCTTGACCATGGCATCGGCTGCTTCGACAGCGCCGATCAGGCCGCGGGTCTCGATCATGCCTAATGCTTCTTTCATGATAAAAAACCTCCAATGATTGTATATGTGAAAATATTTTTACGCTTAATAAAGGGACTTGACGATATCGGGATGCGGGTGCGGGATCACAACGCTCTCCGACAGCAGGCCCTTGACCTCGGGCATGCCCTCGGCAGCATGAATGGCAGCGCGCACGGCAGCAACGTCGCCCGTCATGGTGATGAAGGACTTGCCGCCCAGGCCGCGGCCGAGACGAACGTCCATCAGGTGGATATCAGCCGCCTTCACGGCTGCATCGGCTGCGACAACGGCTGCGCAGAGGCTGTAGGCCTCCATAACGCCGATGGCAGCGACCTCGCCGATCTCGTTGCAGGCGTTGATGGCGCGGGGCACCTGCTCGTGCACATGGGAGATCACCATGCTGTCGATCAGGCGCTGACCGGCCTCGGCCTTGCCTGCCGCGACGCTTTCGCTGACGGCGGAGACCTCGCCCGTGACGATCACGATGTACTTGCCCGCGCAGACCGGCTGCGCCGTGACAAGCTGGACCGTCGCGGCCTTGAGCATCGCATCGCCGGCGTTGACGCCGAGCGGGATGCTCTGAACTTCAATCATACCCAGTGCATTCATTTGGCAGCCTTCCTTATCTCAATGTAGTCGGCGGTGATGTCCGTCACGACGCCGGAGATGCTGGCATGCATCTTGACGCCGAGCTTCTTCTCTGCGATGTCGGCCACGAGTTGGTTCTTGCGGACCTTATCCCCGACCGCAACGACCGGAACGCTCGGAGCGCCGACGCCCATGCGCAGCGCGATGCGCACGCAGCTCGTCGTCAGGAGCTTTTCCGCCATGGGCGCGGGAACGTCGTATTCCGCGATGCCGAGGCGCGCGATCAGACGCTCGACCGGGACCTTCTTGTTCTCCAGGCCGCCGTCCACCGGGCCGTAGACCTCCTTACGGGGGCGAACGCCCTTCGAGGCAATGGCAGATTTGAGCGTCTGCATCACCTGCGAGGGCTTCAGGCCGAAGTTGCAGGCGTAATAGGTGCATAGTCCGCAGTTGCAGCAGGAGAAGATGCCGTTGAATTCGCCCAGCAGATCGCCGCCGCTTGCCAGACTGCGCATGGCCTTGTGCGGCTGCACGTTCAGGCCCAGCGCGTTGCGCGGGCACATCTGCGTGCACATGGAGCACTGGCAGCAGACCGACATGATGAGCTGCAGGTTGAGCTTCGGAGACTTCCGTTCCAGCAGAGGATGGTCCTTCGGGATGGCCAGCAGGCCGCCGGTCGTCTTGGTTACCGGGATATCCAGCGTGTCGACCACCCGGCCCATGCACGGGCCGCCGATGATGTATTTGCAGTCGCAGGTGGGACCGCCGGCGGCGTCCATGAGCTCCTGCAGGGAGATGCCGACCGGAACGCGGAGCGTAACGGGATTCTTCACCGCGCCGCCGACCGTGACATACTTCTCCGTGACCTTCTTGCCGTCGAGCGCGGCGGCAATATTCGTGAGCGTGCTGACGTTGCACACGACCGCGCCGACATCCAGCGGCAGACCGCCGGTCGGGACGACACGGCCCGTGACCTCGTAGACGATCTGCTGCTCATCGCCTGCAGGATAATAGCCCTGCAGCAGATGCAGCTCCACATCGTCCGCGTCCTTCAGCACTTCCTGCAACGCGGCAACGGCAGCGTGGTAATGCTCCTTCAGGCAGATGACCGCGCGCTTCGCACCGGTGAATTCCTTCACGGCGCGGATGCCGCGCACGACATCGGCTGCGAAATACTGCATGACCTGCTGGTCGACCCGCAGCAGCGGCTCACACTCGGCTCCGTTTGCAAGGACGAATTCGGCCTTGCAGTTGATCTTTACATGGGTGGGAAAGCCCGCGCCGCCCGCGCCGAGAATACCGGCGTCGCAGACCAGTTTATTCAGCTCCATCCCGTCCGCCTCAGATGATGCGGAAGTCGCCCTTCAGCACACAGCGTCTTGCGCGCGTAAAGGACTTCGCGCTCGTCAGGCCCTCGCCGGTCGGGGTGGCGATGGTCAGCGTGGTGTAGCCCTCGCCGCCGAAGCCCAGACCGGAGTAGGACGGGGCATTCTTGACGAAGATGGTCGTGTTCATGCGGCGGGCCGCACGGGACATGTTGTGCACGTTGGAGGAATGGATCATCGCGGAGTGCTGGCAGCCATGCTCTGCGCGGAAGGCCTCGTCCAGCGCCTCGTCGAAGTTGTTCACGCGGACCATGCCGAGCACCGGCATGAGCATCTCGACCTCGACAAACGGATGATAGCGGTCGACATCGGCGATGACAAGCACGGGATCGCCGCTGAACTGCACGCCGCTCTCGCGGAGGATGTAGGTTGCATCATGGCCGACAAACTTGCGGTTGATGACATACTTGCCGTCCTTCTGAATGAGCACGGTGCGGACGATCTTGTCGATATCCTCACCGTAGACGCGGTAAGCGCCGCACTTTTCCATCGTGTTCATGAGGGAGTCGGCAATGGAGTTGACCATGAAGACTTCCTTCTCGGCCACGCACAGGACATTATTGTCGAAGCTCGCGCCGTCGACGATGTCCTTGGCAGCCTGCGCGATATCGGCGGTCTCGTCGACGATGACAGGGGGATTGCCCGGGCCTGCGGCAACGCACTTCTTGCCGGACTTCATGGCCACGCCGACAACGGCCTCGCCGCCGGTGACGGCCAGCATCTTGATGGCCTTGTGGGTCATAATGACCTTCGAGGTATCGAGCGTCGGCTCCTTCGCAGCGGTCATCAGGCCATTCGGGCCGCCCGCCTTCACGATCGCCTCATTGAGCAGCTCCATGGCCTTCTGAGAGGCGCGCTTTGCTGCCGGATGGGGATTATACACCACGGCGTTGCCCGCGGAGATCATGCTGATGGAGTTGTTGATGATGGTGGCGGTGGGGTTCGTGGACGGGGTGATGGCGCCGATAACGCCATAGGGGGCCGTCTCAACGAGCGTCAGGCCGTTGTCGCCGCTGAACGCCGTGGGGTGCAGATCCTCAATACCGGGGGTCTTGTTCGCGGCGAGGAGGTTCTTCGCGATCTTGTGAGGCACCTTGCCGTAGCCGGTCTCCTCATGCGCCAGAATGGCAAGCTCTTCGGCATGCTCCCGGGCGCAGACGCGCATGGCCTCGATCAGCTTGCCGCGCTCCTCGAGCGACATGTCCATGAGCTGATGCTGGGCACGGATAGCCGTGTCGATCGCGTCATGTACATCGTCGAACAGGCACTGCACGCCGGTCGGGGCAAACGAGCCCGACTCAAAGCTGCTGCGTGTCTGCGCGGCAATTTGCTGGATCTGTTCTTTCGTCAATGCCATAACATATCCTCAACTTTCTGATATAGATTAGCCTTTGCTGAATTTCTCAAAAATCCGGGAGCCGTTGACGTCGACCGAATCAATGATGGCAACAATGCTCAGGTCGACGGGCTTGCCCTCTGTCACGGCCGTCTGGCGCGACGAGCTGCCGCTGACGACCATCACGACTTCCCCCTCGCCTGCGCCGACGGCGTCGATGGCGACGAGAAGGCCGCCCTTCTCCTGCCAGGTCTCAATGTCGATGGGCTTGATGAGCTGAAGCTTCAGCCCATTCAGCTTTTCGGCCTTGTTCGTGCTGACAACGGTTCCCTTCACTCTAGCTAGCTGCATGTGTTGTTTCTCCTTCATACCGCAGGATCACATCGGTCGCGGCCAGTGCATCGCGTGCGGCGGGTGTGATGATCGCGCCGCTGCGGCAGCGGATCGTTTTGCTCTCCGTCTTAGCGGCGTCCAGAACGTCCGCCTCCGTGACGAGATCCGTGCCCTCCGGCTCCTGCGGAGCCACGGCAAAATACGGGCAGACCGTTACGGCCATCTGCCGCAGCGTATCGATGGCCTCAGCCGTGTCCGCGAGGAAGGTATTGCGGCGGAAGCGGGGCGGCTCGTAATCGAGATACACCCGGACATCCTTCTGCCACAGAATGGCGCGCACGAGCAGATGCGACAGCGGGTCGCCGTCATCGCCGGACGCGATGCGGCGCAGCAGCTCGAGCCGCGGCGAGACGAGGATGACCGTTTTGGCCTCCTTCACCCGCTCGAGCAGCCCGCCCGGCTCCAGCTTTCCGGCGTAGAGCAGGGCCTCGTCTGCAAACGTGTTCGTCTCCGGGATGCTCACAGGCGTGTAGGCGACGCCGAACTGCTCGTTCAGTGTCTGCTGCAGCTTTTCCGGGAAGGAGACACTGTCGGCCAGCAGCACGAGCACCTGCTCGGGGTGCTGCCTGCGGCGCTCCTCCTGCGCAATGCGGCGGACGACCTCGGCTACGATCAGCTCTGTTAACTTGTAAAGCTGTGCTCGATCCATAGCTACCTCTTACCCGCAGCCGGTCAGGGCAGGACCTCCATCATCGGGGTCCCGCGCATGGCGATGGCATTGGCCTCATCGGTGTCGATGTGGACCTCCATATCATGGCCCTTGCCGCTGCGGACGATCACATTTTCAAATACGACGGCGCGCTCGCCCTCGGCGCGCAGGCGGACGGGCTGGCCGTCCCGCAGGCCGAAAAGCGCACACTGCGCCTCGGAAAGATGCAGATGGCGCGCCGCGATGATGACGCCCTCGGAAAGCTCGATCTCACCGGCGGGGCCGACGAGCCTGCATCCCGGCGTTCCGGCCGTTTTGCCGGACATGCGGACGGGCGCCTTGATGCCGAGCTTGAACGAATCGGTCATGGCGATCTCCACCTGCGTGGCGCTGCGCTCCGGGCCGAGCACGCGGACCTTGGCAAGCTGACCCTTCGGCCCGACGATGGTCACCTGCTCCGTGCAGGCGTACTGCCCCGGCTGGGACAGCATGCGGAACACGGTCAGCTGATGGCCCGGTCCGAACAGGCGCTCGACATCCGCACGGCACAGATGCACATGGCGCGCAGACGATGCGACCGGAACGAAGATCCGGCCCGTTTTGCGGAAGACCTCTTCCGAGGTGGCAAGCTGGACCTTTCTCTGGACCTCAGATTTCTCCATGCCGTGCCTCCTCATTTCTGCACCGTCTTCAGGACGATGCCCTCGTAATACGTCTTGGCAAGGATGGTCTTGACATCGTCCAGCGTCGGGCGGACGATGTTTGTCTGCGTGGCGGTGTCCTCCAGCGCATGCTCGGCCAGCACGTCGATGTCTTCCATGCGGAACTTCGTGTCGCAAAGCTTCGGGATCTTCACATCGTCACACAGGCGGCGGACGGCCTCAATGGCCTTCTTCGAGGCCTGATCGACCGAAAGGTTATCGCACTTCTCGCCCATAGCCTGCGCCACAGTGGCAAGGCGGCCCATGCAGTACGGGCGGTTGTACTCCAGCACACGCGGCAGCAGAATGGCGTTTGCCAAGCCGTGCGGGATGTTGTAGAAGCCGCCGAGCTGATGCGCAATGCCGTGCACGAGGCCGAGGCCCGCGTTTGAGAAGGCAAGACCGGCCATATACTCGGCCCAGCACATATTCGTGCGGGCGTCCATGTTCGAGCCGTCGCGGACTGCGTCGCGCAGCGAGCCGGAGACCAGGCGGACCGCCTCAAGGGACAGGGCGTCGGTGTAGGGCGTGTGCGTATTGCAGATGTAGGCCTCAATGGCGTGCGTCAGGGCGTCAATACCGGTGGCAGCCGTCAGAGAAGGCGGCATGCCGACCATGAGCATCGGGTCGTTCAGAGCCAAATGCGCAAGGCAGTTCGTGTCCACCATGAGCATCTTTGTCTTCGTCTCTTCGTCCGTGACGACGTAGGCACGCGTGCACTCGGAGCCGGTGCCGGCCGTCGTGTTGACGGCGATGATCGGCGTACCGCGCTTTTTCGACTTGTTGTAGCCGTTGTAATCCTGAATCTTTCCACCGTTGGCGGACAGGATGCTCACGGCCTTTGCCACATCGATCGGCGAGCCGCCGCCGATGGCGATGATCGCATCGCACTGGTGCTCCTGATAGAAATGCAGCGCGTCATAAACGATCCGGGTCGTGGGGTTCGGCTCCACGCCGTCATAGACCACATACTGGATGTTCGCATTATCGAGAACAGCCGTGACCTTTCCGGCGGTGCCGACCTTGATGAGGCCCTTATCCGTCACAACGAGGACGCACTTCGAACTCAGGCGCTGCAGAAAATGCGGGATCTTGGTGATGCCGTCGCGCCCGATGAGCGTTCTGCGCGGGGCATACAGTTCAACAATGCCTTCATTTCTCATAGTTGCTATCTCCATTTGTTTGCCGGGCGTATCGCTCAAAATCGCTCAAGCATACTACGCCCATCTTTACGGCATCTATCATCCCACAAAATTGGCGATCTGTCAATACATCGGCCAAGATTTTTTGTTTTTCGGCGAAATAGCCAAAATCATTTGAAAATATTTTCACATACCAAGGCCCGATTGCAAAAACCCGCACAGATCTTCCGGTTTCCCTTCCATCCGTGCGGGTTTCAATCGCTCATATTTCGCTCATTCAAACGGCAGTACCGTGCAGGGGATCCCCTGCCGGGCATAAAAGTCCAGATACTTCTGCGGTGCGCCGCTCGTTGTGATCATGCGGCAGGTCTTTTCCGGTGGAAAAACGCTGGCAAAGGCGCGGCGGTCGTACTTTGCGCTGTCGGCCAGAATGTAAAACCGGCGCGTCATGCGCGCAAGCTGGGTGTACAGGCCGATCTGATTCTTGTTGTTCACGGTGTAGCCGCGCTCCAGATCGATGCCGTCGACCGTGATGAAGACCTTGTCAAAGTAAAAGCTGCGCAAGACATGGCTGATGTCCGGATCAAGCGTCTCAATATAATTCTTCCCTGCGTGGACATCGCCGCCCAGCAGCGTCACGGACGCATTCGGGCACTCGGCCAGCTCCAGCACCGCCGTGATGCTCGTCGTGACGACGGTCAGGCGCTCGACGTTCTGGAGCATGGACGCCAGCATATTGCACGTCTTGCCCGCGCCGAGGAACACGGACTCCCCTGCCTTGACCGAGGCCGCTGCCTCCTGCGCGATGCGGTATTTTTCCTCATCCGTATGATTCAGGATCGCCGTTCCCTGCAGATAGCCCTTCGGCTCCTCCTTTTTCGGAAGCTGCAGGCCGCCGTGCGTGCGCTGAGCCAGTCCCTTTTCCTGCAGCAGCTCAAAATCGCGCCGCGTCGTTGCGACGGATGCCCCCGTCAATGCGCAGGCCTCCGTCAATGCAAGCGAGCCCTGCTCCTGCAGCCGCTCCAGCAGCCGCCGCTCCCGTTCCCAAGCTTTCATACTGCACCTCCGTAGCCAGAGCGTTAATTTCGCTCATAAATCGCTCATAAGCAGTATAGCACGCCGGAAGGCCACTGTCAATCCCCCATTCTGAAAAACAACTCCGGGCGGCCGAATGGGCCACCCGGAGAAGGCTTTCTTCAATTGCTGTCGATGTGGCGCTGGATGCGGTCGATGATCATCTCGAGTGCGACCAGATTCTTGCCGCCCTCGAGCACGACGAGATCAGCATTTTTTTTGCTCGGCTCCACGAACTGCTCGTGCATGGGCTTGACCGTTGCAAGATACTGGCCGAGCACAGAATCGAGGCTGCGGCCGCGCTTTGCAACGTCGCGGCGGATGCGGCGGATAAGGCGGACATCAGCGTCCGTATCCACAAAGATCTTGATATCCATCTGATCGCACAGGGCGTGGTTCTCGAAGATCAGGATACCCTCGACCAGAATGACCTTGCGCGGCTCGACCGTGACGGTTTCGCTCGTGCGGGAATAGGTCGCATAGTCGTAGACGGGGCATTCGATGCTGTGCCCGGCCTTCAGCTCCTTCAAGTGGCCGATCATCATGTCGGTATCGAAGGCGTCCGGATGATCATAGTTGAGCTTGCGGCGCTCCTCGATGGTCAGCTCGTCATAGGGCCGATAGTAATTATCGTGGCTGAACACGGTGACATCGTCCTGAAAACGAGCGATCAGGTTCTTCATCAGCGTTGTTTTGCCGCTGCCGCTGCCGCCTGCGATACCCAGCACAATGATATTTGACATTCTATTTCTCCTCTATCGAAATACCGGGCTGCGCATGTCCCGGTGCAAAGGATTCAGCTTGTCAAAAAAGTCCAAAGGGACTTTTTTGACAAGCTGCTTTCAGAATTGCAAAATTAAATTTTGCAGCATGATTTTGCAATTCTGCCGCTGCGGCGGGTTATTTGACGCGAAAGGACACCCTGACGGTTTCCTTTCACACTTTTCTTCCCTCCGGAACTTTCGGCTGGGCAGGTTTTTTGACAGTCTGACCCGGAGCGTTTTCTCCGGGTTTTCTGATATTTTATATTATTAATTATTATTAAAGGAGAATGATCTATGATCCAGCGCTATCACAACGAGCCGGTCGGCCTGCGCGTGATGCCGGAGCCCGGCGACTATCTGAAGCTGCACGACCGCATCCTGCCGGACGGCAGCGAGCAGATCACTGTGGGCCGCGGCGAGAGCTGGTCGGTCCTGGCCTGCAAGGAGGTCTATGGCAAGGCGTCCAAGGCCGTGCAGGCCAGCGGCGCAAAGAGCGCCTTGTTCGACCTGAGCGCGGCTGCCGAGCTGGGCCGGGACGGTCTTCTGGCTGCGGCCGAGGGCATCTGCGGCGGCGCTTATCAGATGAAATATACGCTCTCCGATCGGTGGGAGCCGGAATTTGCCTGCTATGCCTCCGGCGAGGGCTGGCAGGAGCAGGACCTGCAGCTCGGCTGGACGCTGGCGGAGTCCATCCTCCGCACGCGCAGTCTTGTGAACCGCCCTGCCAATCTGCTCACGCCGGAGCGGCTTGCCGCCGCGCTGACGGAGCAGTGCGCGGGTCTGCCGGTCGAGACGCAGTGCTATGACCGCGGCACCCTGCACGAGCTGGGGCTGGAGGCCTTCCTCGCCGTGGGCGACAGCAGCGGCCACTCGCCGGTGCTGGCCGTGCTGCGCTATACGGGCGCGCCGGATTCGGCCGAGCGCCTCGGCCTTGTCGGCAAGGGCGTGACGGTGGATTCCGGCGGCTATAATCTGAAATCCAGCGGCTCCATGGCGGGCATCAAGGGCGATATGGCGGGCGGCGCTGCCGTGGCCGCTGCCGTGCGCGCCATTGCGGCGGCCGGGATTCCGGTGAATGTTACGGCCGTCGTGCCGTGCTGCGAGAACCGTATCTCCACGACGAGCCTGCTGCCGGGGGACCTGATCGGCTCGTTGTCTGGCAAGACCATCGAGGTATTCAATGCAGACGCCGAGGGCCGCCTCATTCTGGCCGACGGCCTGACGTGGGCCATCCGGAAGGAGGGCTGCACGCGCCTTGTGGACGCCGCCACGCTGACGGGCGCGATCTGCGCCATGCTCGGCTATGTGGCCACGGGCGTTATGGCGAGCGACGACGGCTGGTATGCCGCGCTCGAGCGGGCCGCCGCCCACTCCGGCGAGCGCTTCTGGCGCATGCCGGACTTCCCGGAATATGAAAAGCTCATCCGCGGCGACCTCGGCGACGTGCGCAACACGAGCCGCGACGGCTGCGGCGCGATCACGGCCGGGCTGTTCCTGCGGCACTTTACCGAGGGACTGCCGTGGCTGCATCTGGACATTGCAGGCACGGCGGACAACAAGGGCTATGTCTGGGAGCATCAGGTCCCCGGTGCGACCGGCACGGCCGTGAGCACCCTGTTCCATCTGGCCTGCGGGCTGGCGGAAAAAAAGGAGGAAGCAAAATGAAACGACCCCTGATCGAGGCATGTGTGGATTCCTATGCCTCTGCCATGGCGGCAAGCCGCGCCGGTGCGGACCGGCTGGAGCTGTGCGCCCATCTGGTCATCGGCGGCACGACACCGACGCATGCCCTGTTCCGGCAGGTGCAGCGCGGCAGCGGCGTGCCCATTAATGTGCTCATCCGCCCGCGCTTCGGCGATTTTCTCTATACCGAGCCGGAGCTGGAGGAGATGTGCGAGGAGATCGCGGCCTTCCGCGACCTCGGCGCGAACGGCGTCGTCATCGGCGCGCTCACGCCGGACGGCGAGCTGGACCTTGCGCAGATGCGCCGCATGATGGCCTGCGCAGGGCAGATGGAGGTCACGCTCCACCGCGCGTTCGACATGACGCACGACCCGTTCCGGGCGCTGGAGGACGCCGTTTCCCTTGGCTGCCGGACGATCCTGTCCTCGGGGCAGGCGGCCAACGCCGCCCTCGGCGCGCCGCTTCTGGCAAAGCTGAACGGGCAGGCGGCGGGGCGTATCGACCTGATGGCCGGCTGCGGCGTGAAGCGCACGAACATCGCCGGGATCGCCGCCCAGACCGGTATTACGACCTTCCACACCACGGGCCGCAAGGGCAGCGTGGACAGCGGCATGCGCTACCGCAAGGAGGGCGTGTCCATGGGCCTGCCGTCCCTTTCGGAGTATGAGCTTTGGCTGACGGACGAAGCGGAGTTCCGTGCATGCGCCGAGACGGTGCACGCCCTCGGAACGCCGGGAGCGCAGGCATGAGAGGCCGGAAAGCGGAATTTGAGCGGAAGCTCGCCCAGACGGGCCTTTGGCAGCTTCTGGACCTATTGCAGACCCTGCCGGACGAGACGGCGCGGCTGGCCCGCCTTTGCTATGCGGCAAGCCCCGCCAGCGACTGGCTCGATACGCCGCCGGAGGTGTTTTTCTCCTGCGCGGCGCATGCGCGATACCTGCGGGAGAACGTTTCGTGGACGCGCGCCCTGCCGGAGCCGCTGTTTCTTGCCTATGTGCTGCATCCGCGCGTCAATAACGAGGCGCTGTGTGACTGCCGCCCCGTGTTCTATGCCGCGCTTGCCGAGCGGCTGCGCGGTCTTCCGGAGGAGGCCGCCATTCTGGAGATCAACCGCTGGTGCGCGGAGCATGTGGCCTATCAGCCGACGGACGAGCGCACGCGCAGCGCGCTGGCCGTGCTCCGCGCGGGCTTCGGCCGCTGCGGTGAAGAGTCCATGTTTGCGGTGAATGTCCTGCGCGCCTGCGGCTTTGCGGCGCGGCAGGTCTATGTGCCGCGCTGGGCGCACTGTGACGACAACCACGCCTGGGTCGAGGTCCGGTGCGGCGGCGCATGGCACTTCCTCGGGGCCTGTGAGCCGGAGGCTGTGCTGGACCGCGGCTGGTTCAACAGCGCGGCCGGACGCGCCGTTCTGGTGCACAGCCGCTGCTTCGGCGAGCCGGAGCCGGGCGCGGAGATCATCGGCCGCGAGGGCGATGTGGTCTATTGCAACGAAACGGCCCGCTATGCTGATGTGCGCCGCCTGACCGTCCGCGTGACGGACGAAAACGGTATGTCTGCGGCGGGGGCCGATGTCGATTTTTGTATTCTGAATAATTGTGAATGGTATCCCGCGGCGACGGTACGAACCGACCGGAACGGAACGGCAGACCTGACGTGCGGCCTCGGCAGCCTGCGGCTGCTGGCACGGCGGGGCGGCCTGTGCTGCGAGGCCTTCGTCTCCCCGGAGGAGACCGGGCCGGTCGTGCTGACTCTCGGGAAGCGCGCTCCCGCGCCGGATCGCTGGGAGCCGATCGAGCTGACGGCACCCCGCGGAGGAGCCGTGCGCGGAGCCGTTCCGACGGAGGCACAGCGGGACCTGCAGGAGCGGTGGCTCCGGCAGGCGTACGAGGCGTGGACGCAGCGCCGCGAGGCCCGGCTGGACGAGGCGGACGCGCAGGGCCTGCCGCCGGAGGAGACGGCGCTGCTGCGCGCGGGCGCGGGCCATGCGGCACAGCTGGCGGCCTTTCTGTGGGAGGAGCCGGAGGCAATGCCCCTTTTGCGCACACTTTTACCGAAGGACCTGCTCGATATCGCGCCGGACGTCCTGCGCGATACATGGGCGCACACGCCCCGGCCGGACGGCGTGCCGGAAGGCATCTGGGCGGCCTTTGTGCTCTGTCCGCGCGTCGGATATGAGCAGCTTCTGCCGCAGCGGCGGGAGTTGACTACATATTTTTCGGAGAAACGGAGCGCTGTGTTCCGCAGGGATCCGGCGGCGCTCTGGGCATGGCTCATGGAGACGATCGCTCCGTCCACGCTCAGCCCGTCCCCACTGGCGGCGCTGACGCTGCGGCAGGCCTCGCCGGAGGCAAAGCGCGTCCTGTTTGCGGCGCTCTGCCGCGCGCTCGGCGTCCCGGCCCGGCTTGCGCCGGAGGACGGTGCGGCCGAATATTGGCACAACGGCGTCTGGAAGCGCACGGAGGGCCGCGACACGCGCGGAACGGTCGTTCTGATCTGCCCCGCGGGCGAAAAATGGGTCTGCGGCGTGGACTTTTCCCTTTCTGCCCTGACGCCGGACGGTGCGCGCCTGCTCTGGCCCGCAGCGGACGGCCTGACATTCTCCGCTGCGCCGGGGGACTACTGCCTGCTCACGACGAACCGGCTGCCGAACGGCGACCAGCGCGTGCTGCGGCTGCATTTTTCCCTTGCGGCGGGCGAACGGCGCACGATCCGTCTGGAGCGAGCCCATGCAGCCCTTTCTGAGATGCTGGGCAGCCATGCGATGGAGGACTTCTTTTCCGCGCGGACAGCGGCGGGCGAGCCGGTCTCCGGTGCGGCGCTCACGGCCCGCGGCGGCCTGTTGGCGTGGCTCGCGCCCGGGCAGGAGCCGACAGAGCACCTGCTGCGCGAGCTTCTGGACGAGGACCTGCAGGGTGTGCCCCTGACGCTGCTCGTGCCGGATGCCGGTTCCCTGCGCAACGAGACGATGCGTCGCTTCTGCGAAAAGAACCCGGACGTCCCTGTCTTGCTGGACGGCGATGCGCGCACGGCGGAGACTGCCGCGCGGCAGACGTTTGCCGAGGCGGGCAAGCTGCCGCTGCTCGTTGTGCTGCGCGGCCCGCTCACGGCGGTCTATGCCGTCAGCGGCTATCATGTCGGCAGTGTGGCGCTGGCCCTGCGCGTCTGGCAGGCGGTGCGGCCATGACGGAGCTGCGGATCGTCCGCAGCCGCCGGAAGACGCTGGCGCTGCAGGTCCTGCCGACGGGCGAGATCGTGGCCCGCGCGCCCCTGCGCCTGCCGGAGCGGGATATCCATGCCTTTGCCGAGCAGCATGCGGCATGGCTCGAGGCAGCCGTGGCCCGCGCCAGAGCGGGGAGCCGGGCCGCACAGCGGGCGGGCATCCTGAGCGAAACGGAGCTGCAGCGGCTCCGCACCGCGGCGCGGGCCGATCTGACGGAGCGCGTGACGCGCCTTGCGGCCCGGATGGGCGTCGACTTTGCCGGGATCACGATCCGCGCGCAGCGCACCCGCTGGGGCAGCTGCTCTGCCCGCGGGAGCCTGAGCTTCAACTGCCTTCTGATGCTGGCCCCGCCGGAGGTGCGCGAGTATGTCGCCGTGCATGAGCTGTGCCACCGAAAGAAGATGAACCACAGCGCCGCGTTCTGGCGCGAGGTCGCGTTATGGCTGCCCGACTATGCCGCGCAGCGCGCCTGGCTGCGGGAGCATGGCCCTGCCCTGCTTGGCCGCCTGCCGAAAACATAAGGCAGCACCGCATATATTCCTCTTCGGCCTTCGCCGGACATTTTTCGCCGCTCTATCGGTTCGAAAAGTTTGAGGTACACAAAGTATTCCTGCAATTTCCAAACCTCAATTTGGAACAAAATCCCTCGCTGACCGCTCTTGCAATTTAATCAGAGGTTCCCTGGACTTGCCAAAGGATCTTTCGCCATCCACGATTGCGGATCTAATCAAAGCTTCCCTAGTCTCAATAAAAAACCTCTCACCGTCTGCTCCCGTTGAATTGTGCGGTGATATTGTAAAAAATCCTGTGGAAATATGTGCCAATTTGTGGTAAAATATCCAAGATATCGGCTGCGCGATGAGGTCTGCGCAGCTACTGCAAAGGAGACACTGCCATGAAGGAGATCAAAACAGTCGCGCTGGTCGGCCTCGGAGCCATCGGCGCATATTTCGCGGACAGGCTGCAGCCGGTGCTCGGCGACGATCTGCGTGTCATCGCAGGCGGTGCGCGTGCGGAGCGGATCCGCCGCGAGGGCCTTGTCATCAACGGCAAGCAGGAATACTACCACGTTGTGGAGCCGGGCGAGGGCGAGCCTGCCGATCTGGTGATCTTTGCCACGAAGATGTCCGGCCTGCAGCAGGCCATCGAGGACGTGCGGGCGCAGATCGGCCCGGAGACGCTCATCCTTTCGCCGCTCAACGGCGTGGAGAGCGAGGAGGACGTGGCGAGGACCTACGGCTGGGAGAACATCGTCTATTCCCTGATGCGCATCAGCAGCGTCAAGGTCGGAAACACCGTTTCGTTCGACCCGAACGCCGCGTTCTATGTGGAGTATGGCGAGAAGAAGAACGATCCCGCGAACCTGTCCGAGCGCGTGCTGCGCCTCAAGGCACTGTTTGACGGCGCGGGCATCCGCTATCAGATCCGCCCGGATATGCTGCTGGCCATCTGGGAGAAATTTGCCTGCAACGTCAGCGAAAATCAGGTCGCTGCCGTGCTCAACCTGCCGTATGGCGCGTGGGGCAGCTGCGAGGACGCCGAGGCGCTGCGCATCATGGTCGCGGCAGAGGTCATCGAGATCGCGCAGAAGAAGGGCATCCCCATCGAGACGAACTATGCACGCGACCATCTGGATGTCATCAAGGCCGTTCCGCCGCGCAACAAGCCCTCCACGCTGCAGGACATTCTGGCCGGGCGCAAAACGGAGGTCGATATCTTTGCCGGTGCGGTCATCCGCCTTGGCAAGGAATATGGCGTCCCCACGCCGTATAACGAGTTCCTGTATCACGCCATCCGTGTGCTCGAGGCGAAGAACGCCGGCACGGTCGAGGGAGTATAATATCAAATAACAGATCCTGACGATCCACAGGCCCATGTGGATCGTCAGGATCATTTTACTTGTTCTGCAGCGAAAGAAGCATCGTTTCGAGCGCGGCGGCCGCGACGCTGCGGGGCCGGTCCGTGCGGCGGATGAGGCAGACGGGCCGCTCCGGCAGGCCCTCGCGCAGGTGCAGGCGCTCGATGCCGGGGGCGGGGAGCAGAACATCCGGCACAAAGGCGATGCCGAGGCCGTTTTTCACAAGCGGCAGGAGCTGCGTGGAGGTCGCCGCCTCGATATCCGGCGCATAGCTCAGCCCATGGCGGCGGAACAGGCTCTCATAGAGGTCAAACGTGCTCGTGCCGCGCCGCAGGGCGATGAGCGGCAGGGCCGCGATCTCCCGGAGCGTAAAGGTGCGGCCGCTGTCCAGCGGGAAGGCCGTGCTGCACACGGCGACCTCGCGGAACGAGGCCAGCACCGTCGCCTCCAGCGGGGCGGACAGGGGAGCGGGCGGCATTGTGACGACGGCAAGCTCGGCAAGGCCGCTGCGCAGGGCGTCGATGGCCTCCGGCGCGGACTGGTTCGAAACGCGCAGGCGGATGGCGGGATTTTCGCGGTGAAAGCGGCTGAGTACCTGCAGCAGCACGGCGTGCAGGGCCGTCTCGCTGCAGGCGATGGAGACCATGCCGCTGCGCAGCTCGCGCTGGCGCTGCAGCTCGGCCTCGCCTGCGCGCAGCTGCTCCATGGCGGCCGTGACGTGGGCATAGAGGGCCTCGCCCTCCGGCGTCAGCTCCACGCCGCGGCTGGAGCGCAGGAACAGGCGGCAGCCGAGCTCCGCCTCGAGATTGTGCACGGCGCGCGTCAGGTTCGGCTGGCTGTTGACCAGTGCCTCCGCCGCGCGGGTAAAGCTGCGGTGCCGCGCTACGGCTTCAAAGATGCGGTAATAATCCAGCGCAATGTCCATGTGTTCCTCCTATATAAAATTGATATGGAGACCATATCAACAATAGATTATCCGTATAAGAACAGAGCCATTATAATACACCCTTGGAATGGAATCAAGGAGGAATCATTGTGAATCAGGACTTAACGACCGGCAAACCCAGCCGGGTGCTCTGGAAATTCTGTCTGCCGCTGTTCGGCAGCATCATTTTCCAGCAGCTTTATAATATCGCAGACAGCTTTGTCGCCGGTAAATTCATCGGCGAGAATGCGCTGGCTGCCGTCGGCAACAGCTATGAGATCACGCTGATCTTCATCGCCTTTGCCTTTGGCTGCAACATCGGCTGCTCCGTCGTGGCGGCGCAGTTCTTCGGCGCGAAGGACCTGCGCAGCATGAAGACGACGATCTATACCACGCTCATCGCCAGCGCGGGCCTGTGCGCTGTTCTGATGCTGGTCGGCCTGCTGCTGTCGCGTCAGCTCCTCGGCCTCATCAACACGCCGGATGAGATCATGAAGGACTCTCAGCTGTATCTGAACATCTACATCTGCGGCCTGCCGTTTGTGTTTTTCTATAATGTGGCGACCGGTATTTTCTCCGCGCTCGGCGATTCCAAAACGCCGTTCTTCTTCCTCATGGCTTCGTCTCTCTCGAACATCGCGGTGGATATCCTGTTCGTCACGGCGTTCGGCATGGGCGTGGACGGCGTTGCGTGGGCAACGTTCCTGTGCCAGGGCGTGAGCTGCGTGCTGGCGCTGGTGTTCGTGTTCCGCCGTCTGGCGAAGATCCACCTGCCGGAGGGCCAGAGGGCTCCGGTCTTCTCCGGCAGACTGCTCGGCCGCGTGGCGCGCGTCGCCGTCCCGAGTATCCTGCAGCAGAGCTTTGTCTCCGTCGGCAATATCGTGCTGCAGAGTATCATCAATTCGTTCGGCACGGCCGTTATGGCGGGCTATTCCGCGTCGGTCAAGCTGAATAATCTGGTCATCACGTCACTCGTGACGCTGGGCAACGGCATTTCGAACTTCACGGCGCAGAACCTCGGCGCACAGAAGCCGGACCGCATCCGCAGCGGCTTCCGCGCGGGTCTGTACCTTGTGTGGGCGCTGTGTGTCCCGCTGACGGTGCTGTATTTCTTTGCGGGCGCACCGCTTGTGAAGATCTTCGTCGATAACCCGACGCAGAAGGCGCTGGCGACCGGCGTGCAGTTCCTGCACATCGTTGCGCCTTTCTATGTGATCGTCGCCTCGAAGATCGTGGCCGACGGCGTCCTGCGCGGCGCGGGAAAGATGGGCCCGTTCATGGTCTCCACGTTCACGGACCTGCTGCTGCGTGTCGCGCTGGCCTTTGTCCTGTCCCGTACCTTTGAGGAGACCGGCATCTGGCTGTCGTGGCCGATCGGCTGGACCGTTGCAACGGTCTTGTCTCTGCTGTTCTACCGCTTCGCGCGACTGAAGCCGGAGACCCCGGCTGAGGCCATCGCACTTGAGACAGAGGCTGCCGTCGAGGCGGAGGACGCTGCCGAGGGCGAGTACGCCGAGTTATAACTGAGAACAAAAGTTCGGACCGTGCTGCGGAATACAGCACGGTCCGTCAGACTGTCAAATAACCTGCCCAGCCAAAAGTCTCGGAGGGAAGGATCGTGTGAAAGGAAACCGTCAGGGTTTTCTTTCGCGTTCTATCACCCGCCGCAGCGGCAGAATTGCAAAATCATGATACAAAAATTGATTTTGCAAGTCTGAAAGCATCTTGTCAAAAAATCCCCGGAGGGACTGTTTGACAAGATGACGGGAGAAACCGCAGCATACCTGCGATTTCTCCCGTTTTTCATTTTTTGTGACGGTCATCACAGAGAAAACAAGAAGTCTGTGATGAAACGGCGCAAAAAAACAAAAGGCAATACCGCGTGGTCCGGGAAAGCATTTTCCGGAGGACGAATGCAACGGTGCGATATTGCCGGAAGAATCCTTTCAGCAGTCTTCCAGCAGGTCGTCGCAGCTCACGCCGAGCGCCTTGGCCAGCTCGGCGACCTCATAATCCGGCACGAACCGAACGCCCTTTTCAATGCGCAGAATGGTTACTTCGTTCATTTCCATTCCGGCAAGCTGCATGCGCGCGGCCAGCTGACGCTGGGTCAGGTGCTGACTGATACGCAGGTCGTGCAGACGGTGCCCGATCAGGTTCTTGGAATTACGGTACCAATAGATTTTCACGATCCTTCACCCCGGTTCTGACAGCATATAATCTCTTAAAGTTTAATCGATTTTTTGCGCGCAGATACTTCTAAAGATGAAACTGCCGGATAAAAATCTGATTATATCGAATGGCTGTGAGGTCTTGCAAATTTTATGCCGTTGGGGTATGATAAGAGGCAAGATAACGGGATGGGAGGCGCGGATATGGAACGGATCCTGCTGGTGGAGGATGACAGCGCGATCTATCAGCCGCTGACGTCGTTTTTGCGCGGTGAGGGCTTTGCCGTGCGGCAGGCCTCCGGTCAGCGCGAAGCGCTTGCTCTGCTGGAGACGGAAGAATTTGACCTTGTGCTGCTCGATGTTGGCCTGCGCGACGGGAACGGCTTTTCCGTCTGCTCGGCTGTGAAGCAGCGCGGCGGGACGGCCGTGATCTTCCTGAGTGCGTCCGGGGACGAGTACAGTGTTGTGACGGGGCTGGACCTCGGCGCGGACGACTATATCGCCAAGCCCTTCCGCCCGCGGGAGCTTGTCTCGCGCATCCGCAGCGTGCTGCGCCGCACGGGGCGGGCACAGTCCGTTTTGGATGTCGGTCCGCTGCGCGTCGACACCGAGCGCGCCTGCGTGAGCAAAAACGGGCAGGAGCTGAGCCTTTCCGCGCTGGAATACCGGCTGCTGCTCGTATTCCTGAATCACCGGGGCGCGACGCTCAGCCGCGCGCAGCTGCTCGAGGAGATCTGGGACGTGGCGGGGGACTTCGTGAATGACAATACGCTGACGGTCTATATCAAGCGCCTGCGCGACAAGCTCGAGGATAACCCGCAGGAGCCGACGCTCATCCGCACGGTGCGCGGCGTCGGCTACCGGATGGAGGGCTGAACGATGCTTCGAAATCCGGAACTGCGCCGGGCGCTGCTCCTTGGAGGACTTGTGACGCTTCTCGCCTCGGCAGCGGCGGCGCTCTTATCCGGCTGGCGGGCCGCCTGTGTAACGCTGGCGCTCGGCGTTGTGCTGCTGGGGCTTTATAGCGTGGAGCTCTGCCGCCGTTACCGGGCCATGGCCCGCCTGGCGGCCGACATCGACGCCGTGCTGCACGGCAGCGGCGATATCCATCTGGCCGATTACGGCGAGGGCGAGGTCAGCCTGCTGCGCAGCGAGGTGCGCAAAATGACGCTCCGCCTGCGGGAGCAGTCCGCGCAGCTCGAAAAGGAAAAGCTGCAGCTCGCCGATGCCATGGCGGACATCTCGCACCAGATGCGCACGCCGCTCACGGCGGTGAACCTGCTGCTGACGAGTCTGGCCGGGCATGTGGACGAAGAAAGCCGCGGCGACGTGCGCGCGCTGCGGCGGCAGGTGGCGCGGATGGACTGGCTCGTAGAATCGCTGCTGAAGCTGGCAAAGCTCGATGCCGGGACGGCGCGCTTCTGCCCGGAAACCATTCCGCTTTCGGCCCTGCTGGCGCGGGCGGCGGAGCCGTTTGCCATCGGCATGGAGCTGCGCGGCCAGCAGCTGCAGGTCGAGGCGTCCGGAAACGTCCGCTGCGATCCCGCGTGGACGGCGGAGGCCCTCGGCAACATTCTGAAAAACTGCTCGGAGCATATGCAGGAGGGCACGATCACGGTGCGGGCGGAGGAAAACGCCGTTGCGTCGGTCGTTGTCATCCGCGATACCGGCGGCGGCATCGCACCGCAGGACTTGCCGCATCTGTTCGAGCGCTATTATAAGGGCGAAAACGCGCCGGAGCAGAGCGTTGGCATCGGTCTTGCACTTTCACGCTCCATCGCGGCGGCGCAGAACGGCACGCTCACGGCAGCTAATGTGCCCGGCGGCGCGGAATTTACGATGAAGCTCTATAAGGGGATCGTATGAGCGAACATATCACACTGGCGCAGCTTGCGGCCATCTCCATGCTGACGGAGCGCACGCTGCGCAGCTATCTCAAGCGGGGCCTGCTCGCCGGGGAGAAGACGCCGGGCGGCTGGCGCTTCACGGCGGAGCAGACCGCGGCGTTTCTGGCCCTGCCGCAGGTGCGCAGCGCCTCGAACACGCGGCGGAACGCCGTGGCAGAGGACTTCATCCAGCGGCGCATGGACACAACGGGGCAGCTGTGCGCCGTGCCCGACCTGCCGGTCGCGGCAGCGGAGCTTTGCCGGACTGTGGCCGCCCTTGCGGCGGAGCATGGCGTGACCATGGCTTTCAGCGGTGATGCGGCGCTCTCACGCGTGACGCTGCGCGGCCCGGCGCAGGATGTGCTGGCGGCGCTGCAGGCGCTGTCCGTCTATTTCCCCGGAAAATCCTGCCGGATTTCAGGTTGAAGTTCCGGCGGGATTTTATTATGCTGTGGGAAAGGAGGCGCAGACACATGGATCTGAAAAACTGGTACGATCGGGTACGGGAGCAGCTGGACAGGCTGGACTTCCCGGCCCTGTGGGCGGGCTTTGCACCCTGCCCGTTTGCCCTGTACACGCACGACACGGCCGTTCTGAACGGCGAGGTGATGCCCCGCCCGGCGGAATTCTACGGCAACACCAGCGTGTGCCGACAGGGAGAGCATCTTGCCATCTGGGATATGGAGGCCGACCCGCCTGCGGATGTTGCGGGGCTTGCGGCCTCGCTCGTGCACGAGATGTTCCACAGCTTCCAGTTCCGCTGCGGCGAGCAGGGCTGGCCGGACGATCTGGTGCTGGCGGCTACGGAGCCGCAGCCTGCGTTTCTGGCCCTGCGCGCACAGGAGCACCGCGCCCTGACAGGCGGTGCGCCGCTTTCCGAGGTACTGGCTCTGCGGCAGAGCCGCGCGGCGCTCCAGCCGGAGCTTCTCCTGGAGGAGGCGCGCATGGAGACCATCGAGGGTACGGCGGAATATGTCGGCCGCCTTGCGCTGGCGCGCCTGTCGCCCGCGGCCTGCGAAGGTGCCTGTGCCCGCAGTGCGCAGCGGCTGCTGCAGTGGCCGGACCTGCGCCGCGGCGCCTATGACAGCGGTCCGTGGCTGCTGCGGCGGGCGGCAGAGGAGGGGCTGCCGATGCCGGTGCACCCCGGCGGGGAGCCGATCGCCGATCAGCTGGCGCGGCAGCTCAGCCTACCGGAGGTACGGCTGAAGCCGGAGCTTCTGGCCGAGGCGGAGCGGCGGCTCGAACGGGAGCGGTCGGCGCGGCGTGTGACGCTGCGGGCCCTGCTCGAAACGGCGGAGCGGACGGAGGGGGACTTTGCTGTCTGCGGCTATGACCCCATGCAGCTCCGGGCGCAGGACGGCCTGCTCTGGAGCGGGAGCTTTCTCGCCCTGCGGCAGGCGGATGGCACGGTGCGCCGTCTGTTCGGCCCGTGCGCCGTGCAGCTTGCGGACGATCCCCACCGGGCGACGGCGCTGTTTGTGCCGCGAATGTGACAAAATTGTCACCTGCGAGTCACTGGCCCGTCACCGGGGCATGGTAAAATGAAGGCATCAAACGAAAGGAAGAAAATATCTATGGATCTTCTGACGGTCGAACATCTGACCAAAACCTACGGCACGGGGGAGAACGCTGTTCATGCGCTGGATGATGTGAGCTTTTCCGTCCCGCGCGGGCAGTTTCTTGCCATCATCGGCCCGTCCGGCTCCGGCAAATCGACGCTGCTGCATATTCTCGGCGGCGTGGACCGCCCGACGAGCGGCCACGTTTATATGAATGGGGAGGACGTCTACTCCCGCTCCGACACGGCGCTGGCGATCTTCCGCCGCCGCGAGGTCGGCCTCATCTATCAGTTCTATAACCTGATCCCGGTCCTGAACGTAGTGGAGAACATCACGCTGCCCGTTCTGATGGATGGACGGAAGGTGAATGACGCGCGCCTCCAGGAGCTTCTGGACACGCTCGGCCTGCGCGGCCGCGAAAAGCACCTGCCGAATCAGCTTTCCGGCGGCCAGCAGCAGCGCGTCTCCATCGGCCGCGCGCTCATCAACGCGCCGTCCGTCGTGCTGGCGGACGAGCCGACCGGCAACCTTGACCGCAAGAACTCGCAGGAAATCGTGGAGCTGCTGAAATACTCCAACCGCCAGTACGGGCAGACGCTCATCGTCATCACGCATGACGAGTCCATCGCCCTGCAGGCCGACCGCGTGCTTGCCATCGAGGACGGCCACATCGTCCGGGACGAGGTGATCCGCAAATGAATGTGTTTCACCGTGTTGCGCAGCGCTCCATGCGCGCAAACCGCATGCGGACGATCGTCACGATCATCGGCGTGATCCTTTCGGCGGCCATGTTCACCGCCGTGACGACGTTCGCGACCACGCTGTTGACGCATCTGCAGCGGGTCACGGCTTATTTGGACGGCGCTTACTATCTCGGCGTGCATAATGTGGACGCCGACACACTGGCCTCCATGCGGGCCGACAGTGATATCGAGGCTTTTTCGACCGCCGAGGTGCTCGGCTATGCAGAGGTCACGGTCAACAACAGCAATAAGCCCTATCTGTATGTCGAGGCGATCGACTCCGGGTTTTCGGACCGGATGCCGGTCCATCTTGTCGAGGGCCGTATGCCGGAAAACGGCACGGAGCTGCTCATCCCGGACCACCTGCAGGCCTATTCCGACGCGGGGACCTATCTCGTCGGCGACACGCTGACGCTCGAGCTGGGCGACCGCTATTCCGGCGGCTGGCGGCTGTGGCAGAACAACGGCTTCCAGCCGGAGGGCGATGAGTCTGCGGACCCCGGCCTGACGGACGAGCCGGAGCAGCCGGAGCAGCTGCTGGCGCGCGAGACGCGCACCTATACGATCGTCGGCGTCTATCAGCGCCCGAATTTTGAAGACTACTCCGCGCCGGGCTTCTCTGCCCTGACGGTGCAGGAGAATGAGCCGCAGACCGGCCTGTATGATGTCTATTTGCTGCTGCGTGATGCAAAGCAGGAGACGCTTGACCGGGTCATGGCGCGCTATTCCGATGCGGCTGAGGGCGGCATCAGCATGAACTGGGATTACCTGCGCACACAGGGCAATTTCCGCTATGACAACTATTCGAGATTCTTGCTGATGTTTGTGATTATCTTTGTCCTGCTCATCATGCTCGGCTCCGTCAGCCTGATTTACAGTGCGTTTTCCATTTCCGTCAGCGAGCGGACGCGGCAGTTCGGCCTGCTGGCGTCCATCGGCGCGACGCGGGCGCAGCTCCGCCGGACGGTCTATGCCGAGGCCGGGACGGTCGCGCTCATCGGCATTCCGCTCGGCCTGCTTGCGGGCTGCGGCGGTATGTGGGTGACGATCCGCCTGCTGAGCCCACGCATTTCCGGTATGATCGGCGCGCGCGAGGTCGCGATGCGGTTTGCCGCCTCGCCGCTGTCCCTGCTGGCGGCGGCCCTGATCGCGCTGGCGACGGTTTTCCTCTCGGCGCAGATCCCGGCGCGGCGTGCCATGCGTATTTCGCCCATCGAGGCCATCCGCCAGAGCCGCGACGTGCGCGCGGCGGCAAAACACGGCGGCTCCGGCCGCCTGAGCTACCGCCTGTTCGGCCTGCCGGGCCTGCTTTCCAGCCGCTATTTCCACCGCAGCCGTAAAAAGTACCGTGCCACGATCTTCTCCCTTGCCATGAGTGTGCTGCTGTTCGTCTCGGCGAGTACTTATGGCATGTACCTGACGGAGAGCGTGACCGAGAGCGTCAACCTGCCGCCCTATGACCTGTCCTATTCCACGGGCGAAGGGGAGAAGGATGTTGCCATGCTGCCCGCCCTGCGGGCGGCGGATGGCGTCGAGAAGGTGTGGTTTGCCTCCTGTGACAACGGCGACTATGTGCTGGACAGGAATGAATTTGCCAGCGGTTACCGGAATATTCTGGAGAAATCCGGCGCCGGAACCGAGAAAGCGCGGAGCTATTCCGCCTGCTACCTCGATGACGAGACGTTCAACGCCATCCTCGCCTCTATCGGCATGACGCGCGCGGAGTATGATGCCGCGCCCGGCGCGATCGTCTGCGACCACACAAGCGTGACCTATTATGACGAGAATAACCGCCTGAGCTATACCGGCCGTGTACTGAACGACGGCGTCACGGCGCTGCGCACGTTCAGCGCGGACAGCCTCGAGGACGGCTCGAAATACGTCTATACCGCTTACGAAGACGGCGGCTATGTCAGCTACTATTACAACGAGACGAAGCAGACCTATCAGCCGCGCCCGGCGTCGTTCGGCGATGGGATTGCAATTGTTGGCCGGACGGAGACGCAGCTGACGAACAGCGGCTCTGACAGCCTCGTGCTGTACTATCCGTTCTCCATGGCCAAGGGCATTGCCCGGAACACCGGCTCGCTGATGCTGGTGACGGATGACGCGAAGCAGGCCCAGAAGAGCCTGGAGGAGGTCGTGAACGCCTCCGGCGAGACCTATACGGAGGGCAACCTCTATGACGCACGGGAGGAGTACCGCGACGCGGAGAATGCCCTTATCGTGGTGCGCGTGTTCGCCTATGGCTTTATCACGCTGATGTCGCTCATCTGTGTGGCGAACGTCTTCAACACCACGACGACGAACGTGCTGCTCCGCCGCCGGGACTTTGCGATGCTGCGCTCGGCCGGTATGACGCGCGGCGGCCTGAACCGCATGATCTGCTATGAGTGCCTGCTCTACGGCACGCGGGCCCTGCTCATCGGCCTGCCGCTGTCGGTTGCGCTGGCCTTCCTGATGTATCGCTCCGCCTCTTTCATCGGCGCGTCGTACTTCCGGCTGGACTGGACGGCTGTGATCATCGCGTCGGTCATGGTGTTCCTCGTTGTGTTTCTCTCAATGATGTATGCCATGCGCAAGATCAAGCGCGACAATCCCGTCGATGCCCTGAAGAACGAAACGACCTGACGGCTTCCCGGAGCTGCCATTGCGAGGGCGCCCGCAGCGATCCCGCAGCGGGAATCCTGCAAACGGAATATCCCACGGACCTCCTTTGCGCAGGCAAAGGGGGTCCTTTTGTCCGCTTTTGAGAGCGAACAAGGCCACTGTTCACATTGAAAAAGTGAATATTCACTGAAAATTCACTTTTTCGGTTGACGGAGCGGATTTTGTGAGTATAATATAATCAGATTCTTTATGAGGAGGCGGCCCCATGAACTTCGAAACGGAAAATATAGAATTCAAGGCTCAGTTTACTGAGGAAATTTATAAAGAAGTGATCGCTTTCGCAAATACAGACGGCGGCGTGGTGTTTGTCGGCATTGACAACGATGGAAATGCCGTCGGATTGACAGATGTGGATCAGGAGTATACCCGCATCACCAACGGCATCCGCGACGCTATTGTGCCGGACGTTACGATGTTCGTGCGCTTTTCAATCCAGGATAACAAGGTGGTGCGCATTGCCGTCAGCGAGGGCACCAACAAGCCCTACTACCTCAAAGGAAAGGGGCTGAAGCCCAGCGGAGTTTATGTACGCCAGGGCACCTCCAGCGTACCGGCATCCTCTGAGCAGATTCGCTGGATGATCAAGGAAAGCGACGGCGATGTATTTGAGGAAATGCGCTCCATGGAGCAGGACCTGTCTTTTGAAGCTGCAGCAAACGCTTTCAAAAAATATGGAGTGCCGTTCGGCAAGGAAAAGTATCGTGCCCTTGGGATCACACAGAAGAATGACGACCTGTTTACCAACCTTGCACTGATCATCTCCGATCAATGTGCGCATACGACGAAGGTGGCAGTTTTCGGTGATGATGCCAATACCACCTTTAAGGATAACAAGGAGTTCGGAGGCTCCATCTTTACACAGCTGGAGGATACATTTGACTATCTGATGCTCTGCAACAGAACCACGGCATCGTTTAAGGGGCTGGAGCGTATTGAAAAGCAGGATTACCCCGAGGAAGCCCTTCGCGAGGCGCTTTTGAATGCAATTGTACACCGGGATTACAGCTACAGCGGCAGTATTATCATCAATGTGAACGATGGGCGGATAGAGTTCATCTCGATCGGCGGCCTACTCCCTGGGCTCTCCACCGATGATATCCGTATCGGTATTTCACAGCCGCGCAACAAGAATCTTGCCGAGATGTTCCATCGCCTGCGTTTGATCGAGAGCTACGGCACCGGCATCCGCAGGATCTATAAGCTTTATGAAAAGTGCCCCGTGCAGCCGGTCATCGAAGCAACGCCCAATGCTTTCAAAATGGTCCTGCCCAATATGAATGCCATGACCGCGGCCGACTCAAAGCAGGATTCTCCGGTCACTGCGCAGATGCAAAAGGTACTTAATTATATCTCTGCGCACGGCCATATCACGGATGAAGAAGTCCAGTTCCTGCTTGGGATCAAGAGGACCCGCGCCTTTGGCCTTATGAAACAGATGCGGAATATGGGCCTTGTGCAGATGGCCGGCCGCGGAGCCGAAAAAGAGTACTTGCCGAACTAGGGAACCTCTGATTAAATTGCAAGAGCGGTCAGCGAGGGATTTTGTTCCAAATTGAGGTTTGGAAATTGCAGGAATACTTTGTGTATTTCAAGATTTTCAAACCGATAAGTTGGGGCGAAAGACCCGTTGAGCGCCGCAGCCGATTTATTCAGAGGTTCCCTAGCTTTCGGCCAGTTATTTGCTGTAAATAATGAATTGCATGCGGCTATCGTCAGCCGCCAGATATTTCGCGTCCATACGACAAAATTCGCCCCCGGCAGGTGACCCTGCCGGGGGCGAAAGGCTATGTTGTTGGTTTTTGTCGCTCGGCCAGCAGCCGCGCGGCCTCCGTGCGCATGGCCCAGACCATTTCGCACAGATATTTCGGAATGCCGGAGACGTTTCCCGTCTCGGCCATGGCCATGGCGGCGCAGGAGTGGCAGATGCGCCGGTTCTGGCAGCCGGTGCAGGTGCCGGAGAGGCGCTGCGCGGCGCTGACGCGCGTCAGCTCGCTCCAGGCCTCGCGGAAGGGCTTGCCCTTCAGCTCGATGCGCGGCTTCGGCATCATGCCGCAGGGTGTCAGCCAGCCGTCCCACGTCACCCAGAACGAGGCGTTGCCCGCGCGGCAGGAGATCGTGCCGTCTACGGGGTCGACGCAGTCCTCGTCCAGACCGGGGGGCGGGGCGATGCCGCGCAGGATGTTCTGCAGGAAGCGGGTGAAGTCCTCCTCGCCGCGCTGCAGGCGGTAGCGCTCCATGTGATAGTGCGCCGTTTCCGCCGGGGTGAAGCGGTCGTTCCGCCCGACCATGGCCGGGTCGCGGCGCAGCGGGGGGAACATATAGGTGTTGACCTCAAGGATGAGATCCCGTTCGGCGGCGTAGCTTACGATGCCCTCCAGATCGCACGCGTTGTGCGGTGTGAGGGAGCAGTTGAGCTTGACGAGGATGCCTGCCTGCCGCAGCAGGGTGATGGCGCGGTCCACGCGGTCAAACATGCCGCTGCGGCCGCACAGGGCTTCGTAGGTCTCATTGCCCGCGCCGTAGAGCGTGATGTTGATGCGTGTGGGCGGATGCTCGGCCAGCCGGGCCACGCGGGCCTCGTCCAGCAGGGTGCCGTTGGAGTTGATGGAGATAAGGAAGCCCATCGTGCTCAGCCGCTCGTAAAGCGGCCAGAAGTCCTGCCACAGGAACGGCTCACCGCCGGTCAGCAGCAGGTAGAGCATGCCTGCGTCGCGCGCCTGCTCGGCGATGGACAGCCACTGGATCAGCCCGACGGGCGGGCGCGGCGAGGCGGCGACCTCGGCGGGCGTCTTACGCACATAGCACATCTTGCAGGCGAGGTTGCACACCGGCGAAAGCTCAAAGGTACCGCTCAGCGGCGTGAGTGTGCGGCTGGCGCGGTCAAAAAGATACTGTGTCAGGCGTGGTTCAACATAGCGTTCAGGCTGTTTCATGTTCCAACTCCGCTTTCAGGCAGTCGACCGCGGCGCGGTCGGGCGTACAGGTCAGGGCGTAAACGGGAACGTCCAGCGCCGCCAGCAGGTCGCAGACCCGCGCGACATAGCGGTCGTCCCATAGGTTGACGGTCATTCCCGCATACAGGCCGCGGAACGCGGCGGCGGGGGAGAGGCGGCGCAGCGAGCACGCGCTGCCCTGCGACAGCAGGACGATGGCGCGCACGGGGCGGCTCTCGTTTACAAAGCAGTTCGAGGACCCGGCGTATGGCGAGCCGAAGGCCGTCCACACGCCGTCCATGCGGCGCAGCACGGTGCGGTCGCCGTTAAGGAGCTCCGCGCCCTCATAGCGCTGCCAGAGGTCCGCCTGCGTGGACTTGCCGATGCCGGATACGCCGGAGAACAGCAGCCCGCCGTAGCGCGTGGAGACGAACGAGGCGTGCAGGATCATGGCGTCCCGCTGCAGCAGCAGGGCCTCGAGGGCAATGTGGGAGAAGCAGTTGGCCGTCTCGGAGAAAAAGCCCCGGTCGGCCTCCAGATATTCGATGGTCTCGCGCCCGTCTGGCTCCAGATGGCCGACAGCATAGGGCCGGTCGCCCTCGCGCCGGTCGTGGAAGACACGAAAAAAGCCGTCCTCCGTTCGGAAGACGGCAAAGGCATAATTTCGCAGAAGCTCGCGGCCGCGGACCTCGGGCAGAGCCTGCACGGGCAGCAGCGAGACAGTCAGGGGAGCTTCGCCGGGCGCACAGAGGAAGGGCTGGAAGCCGCGCGTGACCTCCGGCCGGAACGGCATCAGCAGGCGGATCTCACAGCCTGCGATGGAGAAAGAGATCGGTTCCACAGGGGGTTAAGACTGGAAGAGCCTCGGCATACCAGCAGCACCATTGGTATAGCAATAACGAGTAAAATCATCTAAAACACGAGAACATGCTTCCTTGGAGAGAAAAATCCCCTCAAAGTTACCGTAGTCATCGTCGAAGTTATCTTTCTCTACAACACAGCTTGTGGGATCATTAAGACCAAGTGTATAATCACATTGTGCAATATGCTCAGCGAGTGCAAAGTTCTCCCAAAGAACCTCGGGCTTCTGATACTGCTTCATCTGGAATTCCCCCTTCAGAATGCGAACGGCGGCGCGAATGCGCAGGAGTGGCGCGTCAAAGGACAAACCGCCGGATTTTCTTTAATTACCGTAATCATAGCGCAGAGAACGCGTTTTGTCAACGTTTTTTTGCAGAAAATGCAACTTTTCCCGCGGCTTCGTCCGGAATTTCCATATGTTTCCAGATAAGGCAGCAAGTTCTGCGCCTCACTTTTCCTCGAGAATTTTGTTCAGCTCGCGCATGAAGCTGTTGATATCCTTGAACTGGCGGTAAACCGAGGCAAAGCGGACATAGGCGACCTCGTCGAGCGGCTTGAGCCGCTCCATGACCAGCTCGCCGATCTGGCCGGTGCTGACCTCGCGCTCGAGGGAGTTCTGCAGGATCTGCTCGATGTCCAGCGCGGCCGTCTCCAGCGCGGCCAGACTGACCGGGCGCTTTTCGCACGCGCGGAGCATGCCGTTGAGGATCTTGTTGCGGTCAAAGGACTGGCGGCTGCCGTCCTTCTTCACCACCACGATGGGCAGGCTCTCGACGGTCTCATAGGTCGTGAAGCGCCGCTGGCACTGCAGGCATTCACGGCGGCGGCGGATGCTCAGGCCGTCGTCCGAGTGGCGCGAATCGACGACCTTGCTCTCGGGATAGCTGCAATAGGGACATTTCATGGCAATTTTCCCCTTTTGTTTCGTTTCTTTTAGTTTATCAAATCCTGTCAAATTTGTCCATTGCTTTTTTGCGTCAGCGGGACAGAAGCTCCTCCAGCACGTCCCGCACGGCGCAGGGCGTGACCGTCCCGCGGTGCAGCGTGCGGCCGAGCCGCAGCGCCTCGCGCGGCGTGTGTGAAAGCTCCGGCAGGCAGGCACGGCATCGCTCCTGCCCGCGGCGCATGCGGACCTCCAGCCCGAAGCGCCCGCCCGAGCGCAGCAGATAATAGTCCAGCCGGGCGCGGCGTCCGTCCGCGCAGCGCACCCCGGCGCGGCCGATCAGCGTTCTGTGTTTCATGGGACCACCTCCGGTTCCTATTGAACCACAGAACCGGCCTGCGCGCTACGGTGAAATTTCTGCATATTCCGACAACGAAAGGAAGAAATCAGCCGAAAACTTCCCTTTTCCTTTCATTATTCGACAACAGACAGAAAAACACCGGACGAAAAGTTGGAGAACAAGTCGTTATTTGTCGAAACTTTCCCGCCCGGGGAAGATCGGCGCGTGCAGCAGCTGCCGCGACAGCGCCAGAATGGCGGGGGAATCCAGGCTGTTTTCGATCGTCACGCTGCCCTCGCCCTGCTGCACCAGCAGCCCCGCGTCCAGCAGGCGGCGCTTTGTCTCGCGCGCCGTGCCTGCGCTGCCGTCCAGCAGCTCGACGTCCGGTCCCACCACACGGCGGATGGCTCCGGCGGCGAAGGGAAAGTGGGTGCAGCCCAGCACAAGGGCGTCCGGCCCGGCGGCAAGCACCGGGGCAAGCCGTGCGGCAAGGCAGCGCTCCAGTGCAGGACCGGTCAGTTCACCGCGCTCGACGAACTCCACCAGCTCCGGACAGGGGCATTTCAAAATATGGCAGTTCTCGGCGCAGCGCTGCAGCAGGGCGGCAAATTTCTCCTCGCGGAGCGTGGCCTCCGTGGCCAGCACGCCGATGCAGCCGCCGGGATGGCGCGAAACGGCCAGCTTGAGCGCAGGCTCAATGCCGATGATGACCCGATCCGGCCAGCGGGCGCGCAGCGCACCGATGGCGGCGGATGTCGCCGTGTTGCAGGCCACGACAAGGGCCTTTGCGCCCCGGTCAAACAGGCGCTCGGCATGGGCGAGCGTCAGAGAACGAATTTCTGCGGTCGGGCGCGTGCCATAGGGCGCGTTGGCCGAGTCGCCGAAGTAGAGAAAATGCTCGCTCGGCATCTGCGCGACCAGCTCCCGCAGGACGCTCAGTCCGCCGACACCGGAATCAAATACGGCAATGGGGCCCATACGACCGCCTCCTTTCCAACAGTTGGTTTCTTATTATACACCTTTTCGGCCCAAAAAGCAAATTTCGGGCAGGGAAAATGCAGCGGTGCGGCGAACCTCTGCAAAATTGTGCTTGACAAGTGACCGATTGGTTACTATAATATAAATGTGACCGAACGGTTACGAAAGGAGAGCGTACATGGCAGGCAATACCAAAGAGCGCATTCTGGAGGTCTCACTGGAGCTGTTCGCGCAGAGTGGATATCTGGGGACCTCTATGAGCGACATCGCAAAGCAGCTCGGCATCACAAAGGGCGCTTTGTATAAGCACTATCGCAGCAAGCAGGAAATTCTGGACCGGATCGTGGAGCGGATGAACGAAATGGACTATGCCCGCGCAGCGGAATATGAGATGCCGGAGACGGAGCCGGACGGCTTTGCGGAGGCCTATCTCCATACGCCGGTCGGCAAGATCCGCGCCTACAGCGAGGCGCAGTTCGACCACTGGACGAAGGAGCCGTTTGCCGCGAATTTCCGCCGGATGCTGACGCTGGAGCAATACCGCGAGCCGAAGCTCGCGCAGCTGTATCAGGACTATCTGGCGGGCGGGCCGCTGCAGTATATGGCGGCGATCTTCCGCAGGCTGGCGGATTCGGACGAGGCCGCCATGCAGCTGGCGCTGGAGTTTTACGGGCCGATGTTCCTGCTCTACAGCGTCTATGACGGCGCGGCGCAGAAGGAGACCGTCACGGACCTGCTGCGGCAGCACATCGACCGGTTTATCGCACGCATCGAGGCGGAAAAAAGCCTGACGGCCGAAAAAACCTCTTGAAAAGGGCAAAAAGCGGATTATAATATAGCTAACGAACGTTAGTTAGTGAGGCGGACCCATGAAGCAGGAGGATACCCGGCAGAAAATTCTGGACAAGGCGCTGGAGCTGTTTGCGGCGAAGGGCTATGATTCCGTCAGTGTGGGCGAGATCGCGCAGGCGGTCGGCATCAAGGCTCCCTCGCTCTACAATCACTTTCCGGGCAAGCAGGCCATTTTTGACGCGATCGTCGAGGCAACGGCGGCGCAGTATGAGGCGGATACCGACCGGATCGACATCCATGTGCAGGATGCGGGGCAGCACATTCCTGTTTTTACAGAGATCACGGAGGACGCCCTGTTCGAGAAGGTGCGGCAGATCTTCTCTTACTCCCTGCACAACGAGACCATCAGCCGCTTCCGCCGCATGATGACCATCGAGCAGTTCCGTTCGCCGGAGCTGGCGGCGCTGTACTCCCGGCGCTATGTCGGGCGCGTGCTGGACTATCATGCCGGGATTTTCCGCGCCCTGATCGCGGCCGGAGAAATTTGTCCGGAGGACCCGGACACGCTGGCGATGCTGTATGTCGCGCCGGTCGTGACGCTCCTCGGCGTCTGTGACCGCCAGCCGGAGCGCGAGGCGGAGTGTCTGGAGCGGCTCCGGAAGCATGTGGGACTCTTTTTTCGCATGGTTCATGGCAAAACGCCGGAAAGTGGGGGAGACGATGGAACAGCCCGGTGAACGGTGGGTCCTGTGCCCGATGTGCGGGGCGAAGACGCGCCTTCGCCTGCTGGCAGGGAAGGCCCTGCTGCTCCGAAAGCGGCCATGACACGATCCGTGTCGCCCATGTGACAGACAGATTCTTTCCTTTTTCGCCGGGATCGTGCAGAATGGTTCCCGGCGGATGCCAAAAATCATTGCTGCAAAGGAAAGATCTACATGGAAAAACAAAACAAAAGGCTTCTTTGGAGCGCGCTGGGCTTTTTCGCGGCCTTCGTGCTGTGGACCGTTCTGGTCTGCCGGGCGGACGTGCGGCCGGATCGGGTCCAAATCGGGAAAGGAGAACAGCAATGCATATCAGCCAGTATTTCCTGCGCGGAGACGTCAGGGGCGCCATTGCCCATATGCGCGCGCACGAGGAATTCCGGGATGTTCTACCGGCCTACCTTGCGATTTTTGAGAATTGCGAATACCGCACCTACGGGATACCGGCCCCGCTCAACGATATCCTGCGCCTGTATCAGATCTACTTCCGGGATACCTTTTACTGCGGCCTGCCGGAGGCGGAGGCCGCGGACAAACTGCTGGCGCGGCTGAAAAAGCGCCTGGATTTGCCGGATGCAGACGAGGCACGGCTGACGGAGCGGCTGCAGGCGGCGTTTGAAGCGGAGGGCTATCATGCGCTTTTCGGGAAAACGCAGGGCTATTACGGCCCCTATGTCTGGCGCGAAACGGTCCCGGCCGTCTATCAGGTGGAGCTGCCGGACGGATCGGCGGAATATACCGTCAATCTTCTCAAGGGCTTCGTGTTCCGGAGCTGGATGGATTATCTGACTTTCGGCCGGTACGGCACGGGCGGCTGGGCCTCGCCCGACGGCACGATCAACTGCATCGAGCAGGCGTATGATCTGGAAAGCGAGCGGTTCCGGGTCTCTCTCCTGAAGCATGAGGCGCAGCATACCGTGGACAGAAAACGATTCCCTCAGATCACCCCGGCGGAGCTGGAATACCGGGCCAAGCTGGTGGAGCTGCATTTCTCCGGCGACCCGGGGCTGCTGCAAAAGTTCCTGTCGGAAGCGGACGAGAGCAAACCGGACGACAGTCACGCGGTCGCCTCCGCAAGGATCGGACGAGAGTTTGCAGATACGGACCAAACGGTGCTTTCGTGCATTCAGACGCGGGCGCTGGAGCTACTCCGCGCGCATACGCGGGAACTGGAGGAAAAGTACGGGGAAAGCCGGGACCACCCGAACGGGGAAGCTGTATGAATCAGGAGAATGCCGTATGGACGAATGGACCGGCCGCTGCGGACGGGACTGCGGGACCTGCGGAGCCCTGTGGACGGCGCTCAACGGCGTGCCGATCACGCCGGACATGCTCCGCTGCCATGCCTGACGCATGGACCGTAAACGGCGCGGAATATGCCGTGCTCCGGCTCCTGGGAAAGGGAAAGGGCGGATATTCCTATCTTGTGACGGATGGGGCCTCGCAGTATGTCCTGAAGCAGATCCACCACGAGCCCTGCGAATACTACACCTTCGGCGACAAGCTGCAATCGGAGCTCCGCGACTATGAAACGCTGCGGAAGCTCGGCATCCCGATGCCGCGGCTGCTGGCGGCGGATATCCCGCAGGAGCGCATCCTGAAGGAGTACATCGCCGGACCGACGGTCGCGGAGCTCCTCAAAGCGGGACGGCCGGAGCCCGGCTGGCTTGCGCAGGTGCACGCCATGTGCCGCCTGCTGTACCCGGCCGGACTGAATATCGACTACTATCCCACCAACTTCGTCCCGCGCGCCGGAGTGCTTTATTACATTGACTACGAGTGCAATGCCTACGAGGAGCAGTGGGACTTTGTACATTGGGGCGCGCAGTATTGGCGGGGAGCGGAGCAGAAGGAAAACGGTTGAAAGAGAACCGCCCTAAAAGCTCGCTGCATTCGATCTCTGCGGATATGTGTAAAATGTAAAAACGGTAAGTATATCTCAGCGGAATTAGAAGGAACGCCATAAAAAGCGCTATCTGACTGGACTTCCGATCAGATAGCGCCGTTTTCTTTTGCTGGCGAAATTATTCAAACGAGGTATGACCATGAGCAAACTTATATCCTGTCAATTCAACATATGACTGCACAGCCGTTGAAAACGAAGTTGCCGTCAACCGCTTCCAGCGGTCAGAGCGGAACGATCTGATCTACAAGAACCCGCTTGCCTATGCCGATCTGATTCTGAACAGCAAGCTGAATGTCCTGTTTGAATAAACCGACATGAGCATAAACGACAGCGTCCCGGATCATAATGATTGGGACGCTGTTTCTTATATCATTGTATTTTGCGAATTCATTCCTCAAACAGGTACAGGAGATATCCGTAGCCCTCGGCCTCCATCTTCGCATAGGGGACGAAGCGGAGAGACGCGCTGTTGATGCAGTAGCGCACGCCGTTGGGGGATTCCGGATCGCCGGTGAACACATGCCCGAGGTGGGAGTCTCCGGCGCGGCTGCGCACCTCTGTGCGGCGCATGCCGAAGCTGTTGTCCTCAAGCTCCACCACGGCAGGCTCTTCAATGGGCTTTGTGAAAGCCGGCCAGCCGCAGCCGC
>ENA-OWPP01000031-OWPP01000031.1-human-gut-metagenome-genome-assembly--contig:-NODE-31-length-165624-cov-9.719736_pt1 | contig 165624 bp, 133 predicted proteins | sample MGYA00248265_ERZ651848 | MGnify/ENA primary metagenome ERZ651848 (study PRJEB26924, sample SAMEA4378233) | human gut metagenome | biome: human gut; feature: human-associated habitat; material: faeces...
TTCGCAACGGTCGTTGAATTAAGAATCCCCTGCGTTTACGCATGGGGAGTGTCAAGGCAAACTATGATGAGTTGGAATGATTTGGAGAGATGATGATGAAGAAAACGTTGGTTGCTGGAATGATGGCAGCGGCAGCTTCGGTCATGGTGCCGGGGCTGGCTGGAGCAGAGGCCGTGACGGCAGATGTGCCGGTCGGCAGTGTCTACTACGATTATGTCGACAAGCTCAGCGGCATGGGCTATATCGACTCGCTGCCGGATGGCGCGCGTCCGTACAGCCGCATGCAGATGGCCAAGTGGGTGCTGCAGGCGGAGAAGAATGCCAAGGCGAAGCCGATGCCTTCGTACCTTGCCGATGAGCTCGCCTCGATGCGCACGGCCTTTGACGCGGAGATTGAGGTGCTCAAGGGCAAGAGCGACCAGGATGATCTCGCGCTGCGCCAGGCTTCGCTGCAGCTCGCGAGCTACAACAGCGACCAGGCGTCGTACAAGCAGAGCAAGAAGGATTTCCAGCCGAATGCAAAGTGGCAGCCGTTTGGCCAGGGCACGAATGGCTACGACTATGCCGACGGCTTCAATGCCGTCGCCAAGGCGGAGTTCTCGGGCAACATCGGCCATAAGACGGCCGTCTCGCTGACGCCGCGCCTGATCTGGAACGACGATGATGATGCAGAGCTCAAGCTCGAGGAAGGCTACGTCAAGACGAAGACGGGCATCGTCGAGTACCTCGCTGGCCGCCAGGCGCTGAGCTACGGCCAGGGCAAGACGGGCAAGCTCGTGCTCGACAACACGATGAAGCCGATGACGATGGCACAGGTCCACCTCGAGGACGACATGCCGGTGCGCGGCTTCTTCCGCTTCCTCGGCAAGCAGAATTACCATGTCTTCTATGCACAGCTTGAAGGCGACCGCGAGGACCGCGTGGCGAAGGGCCATACGGATTACGATCATGCGGGTCTCTTGGGCCTGCGCGCCGACTTCACGCCGTCGGATGCCTTCACGTTCGGCCTCATGCGCGTCTCGATGCTCGGCGGCGATGGCAACGCACTCTCGAAGTCAGACTGGCGCCACTGGGTGACGGGCCACAATTCTGATGCGGAAGGGGACCGCTGGAACGACATTGCGGGCGGTGACTTCCGCGTGCGCCTGCCGGGTGTCCAGTTCTACGGCGAGGTCTACGGTGAGGATGCAGGCGGCCTGCAGCCGACAGAGCGTGGCTACCGCTTCGGTACATACCTGCCGCAGCTCACGCGCGACGGCTCATGGGACATGACGCTCGAATACGCCTCGACGAACCCGTTCTGGTATAAGCACCAGAAATACCAGAATGGTTGGACGTACAGCGATGACATCATCGGCGATTCGATGGGCAACAACACCAAGAAGTACTACCTCGGCGTCAACCACTACCTGCCGGGAGAGAACCAGATCGGCGCGTACTTCATGCGCACACAGATGGACCGCAGCACCGGCAATCACCCGAATGTCTATGAAGCCGCATTGACGGGACGCCTCAAACTGCAGGACCACTTCTTCCTCGACGGCTCGCTCGGCCTTGCGAAGATCGAGAATGCGGATTACACGGACCGCACGGACAAGGATGTCTTCGCGACGGCCATGGCGCGCTGGCAGTACTGATACCGGATGCGGATGGCGGTGGATTGCAGAGGAAATCCTTTGCACCACGCCTCTGCCGGTGCTATAATAAAACCGTAGATTTTTTGCAGATGATGACCTGCCTCTTGTAATATTGTAAACCGAGTTCTGGAAAAGAGATTGACAGCCGTTATCCTTTATAGTAGACTGGTAGCAATATATTTGAGGCAGGTCTCATAGTATCAAGAAAGAAGGGGTTACGTTGGCATTCTATTTCAAGGAACCATCACACACGTTTGGAGAGTATCTTCTCGTCCCAGGGTATTCGTCGGATAAATGTATCCCGAATAATGTATCTCTCAAGACGCCGCTCGTGAAGTTCAAGAAGGGTGAAGAACCGAAGATCTCGATGAACATCCCGATGACGTCTGCCATCATGCAGGCAGTCTCGAATGACAAGATGGCAATCGCACTTGCAAAAGAGGGTGGCGTTTCCTTCATCTACGGCTCGCAGAGCATTGAAGCAGAAGCTGCCATGGTATCCCGCGTCAAGAACTACAAATCCGGTTTTGTCAGCAGTGACTCCAACATCAAGCCGACGACGACGCTCGGCGAGATTCTCGACCTCCTGCAGAAGACGGGCCATTCGACGATGGCTGTCACGGAAGACGGCACGCCGACGGGCAAGCTCTTGGGCATCGTGACGAGCCGTGACTACCGCATCTCGCGCATGAGCCTCGACACGAAGGCCGAGACGTTCATGACGCCGTTTGAGAAACTCGTCTATGCGGATGCTGACACGACGTCGCTGACGAAGGCCAACGACCTGATCTGGGAGCACAAGCTCAACATGCTGCCACTCGTCGACAAGAACCAGCGCCTGCGCTACATGGTCTTCCGCAAGGACTACACGGATAACAAAGAACATGAGCTCGAGCTCATCGACGAGAACAAGCGCTACATCGTCGGCGCCGGCATCAACACGCGCGACTATGCAGAGCGCGTACCAGCTCTGCTGAAGGCTGGTGCGGATGTGCTCTGCATCGACTCCTCGGAAGGCTTCTCCGAGTGGCAGCGCATCACGCTTCGCTACATCCACGAGCATTTCGGCAATGACGTCAAGGTCGGCGCCGGCAATGTCGTCGATGCAGAAGGCTTCCGCTTCCTCGCAGAGGCAGGTGCGGACTTCATCAAGGTCGGCATCGGCGGCGGCTCCATCTGCATCACGCGCGAGACGAAGGGCATCGGCCGTGGCCAGGCCACGGCGCTCATCGATGTCTGCGCCGAGCGTGACCGCTACTACGAGGAGACGGGCGTCTACATCCCGGTCTGCTCCGACGGCGGTATCGTCCACGACTACCATATGACGCTGGCCCTCGCGATGGGCGCTGACTTCCTGATGCTCGGCCGTTACTTCTCGCGCTTTGACGAGAGCCCGACGGACAAGGTCAAGGTCAACGGCACGTACTACAAGGAGTACTGGGGCGAAGGTTCCAACCGCGCCCGCAACTGGCAGCGCTACGACCTCGGCGGCGCGCGCAAGCTCTCCTTCGAGGAAGGTGTCGACTCGTACGTCCCGTACGCTGGCCCGCTCAAGGACAACGTCAACATCACGCTGTCGAAGATCCGTTCGACGATGTGCAACTGCGGCGCACTGACGCTGCCGGAGCTGCGCGAGAAGGCGAAGATCACGCTTGTCTCGGCAACGAGCATCGTCGAGGGTGGCTCGCATGATGTCATCCTCAAGGACAAGTTTGGTCGCGATTGATGGACGATTGCGCGTCAGATATATAATAGTGACAATGATGACTTGGGACTCACGGGTCCCGAGTCATTTTTTTGCATAAAATAAGTGAGTCGGCAGGATTTTGGCATTTCGGCACGAAAGTATTCCAATATAGCACGAAAGTACTGCAATACGGTACTTCGATATATGGGATATTGACAATGCATCGCATCATGATAGGATCGTGCATGAAAGATAGAAGAGAGAAGAGCATAGAACGAGCCCCGCTATGGGATCATGGAACTATAGGACGGCGATCATGCGTCAGGGGCAGGGGGAGGATTGCACATGATACTGCAATTCAAGGAGAATGAAGTGGAAAAGGAGGTCGCGCGATTAGCGAAGGAGTATGACATCGTGCGGCTCGTCGACCCGGAGGAGTGCCATGCCTTCACAATCGGGGAGGATAATTCATATGAATACGGGCCGAGCTGCTATTCGGTCTGGCGCAGTACAAACCGCTGCCGCAACTGCATGGGTCTGCGTGCGCTCAAGACAGGCATGGAGCTCCGCAAGACGGAGGTCAAAGACGGCGACCTGTATTTCATCATCTCGCGTCCCATCGAGATTTTGTGTGCGGATGACACGACGTTCTCGTGTGTCATCGAGATGATCCACATAGAGAGGGGCAAGGGAATGAAGAGAGACGGGCATCATGCGGTACTGCAGGACGGATTTGACAAGCGGGCCTTTGCTGAGACACTGCGCATGGCCATGCAGAACCTGCCGACCGGCGTCATCTGGTTTGATACCTTGCGGCCAGCGTCCTCAAGACGCAGGAGAGCAATGGCTACGTCTGGTACTCGGAGCACATGATGTCCGAAAAGATCCGCGACCGCGCCATCCTGAGCCGTTTCTCGGATGCGCTGAGCCGCGGGGAGGTCCAGATCTACCTGCAGGCGCAGGTCGCGGCCGACTCGCGCCGCGTGATCGGCGCGGAGGCGCTCTCACGCTGGGTCTGCGACGACGGCCGCGTGATCCCGCCGGCGATGTTCATCCCGATACTCGAAGAGCACGGCAAGATCTGGCAGCTCGACTATCACATCTGGGAATTGGCCTGCAGCCTGCTGAAGTCGTGGCAGGGCAGCGAGGACTTCGCGGACTACTGCATCTCGGTCAACATCTCGGTCAAGGACATCTACTACCTCGACCTCTACGAGGTCTTCACGCATCTGGTCGACGAGTACAAGATTGACCCTGCGAAGCTCGAGCTCGAGATCACGGAGACGGTCTTTATGGACAAGCCGAAGGAGGCCATCCTCTTGATCCAGCGGCTCAAGGAGTTTGGCTTCCGCATCGCCATCGATGATTTCGGCAGCGGCTACTCGAGCCTGAGCTTCCTCAAGGACATCCAGGCGGACATCCTCAAGATCGACATGGGCTTCCTGCGCAAGACGGAGCATCAGGAGCGCAGCCGCATCATCCTGCGTTCCATCGTAGCACTGGCGCGCGAGCTCGGCATGCCGACGGTCATCGAGGGTGTCGAGACGAGCCAGCAGGTTCACGACCTTGCGAAGATCGGCTGCGATATCTTCCAGGGGTTCTATTTCTCGCGGCCAATTCCCGTCGCGGATTTTGAGACGCGCTTTCGCGCGGGCAGGATACAGCCCTTGCGGAGGAAGTCCGGCGCAGCGGGAAACGTGGAGGAAGAAGCAGAAAGAACAGAAGGATAAGGGGCTGAAGCCTGCGGGCTTCAGTCTTTTTTCACGGAATGCGTGTATATATATAGAAGCAATTGATTTTTTGAGGAGTGGTAATGATGCGGGTTTTGCTGGCAGAGGACGATAAGCGTCTTGGCAAGCTCATCCAGTACATGCTGGAGCAGAATGACATCCAGGTCGAATGGGTGACGAACGGCAGTGATATCTATGAGTACGCGATGTACACGGACTACGACATCCTGATCCTCGACTGGATGATGCCGGGGGAGACGGGTGTGGAGGCGTGCAGCCGCCTGCGCAAGGACGGTTATGAGAAGGCCATCCTGATGCTGACGGCGCGCGACTCGGTCGAGGACCGCGTGACGGGTCTCGATGCGGGTGCAGACGACTATCTCGTCAAGCCGTTCGAGTTCGCAGAGCTCATGGCGCGCCTGCGCGCGCTCGGCCGCCGCAGCACGCAGAAGATCCAGCAGGATGTCGTCGAGGTCGGCGAGTTCACGCTGAACCGTACGGCGAAGGTGCTCAAGAAGAAGGACAAGGTCATCCAGCTCTCGCCGCGCGAGTTCCAGATCTTCGACCTGCTCGCGCAGAACATCGGCATCGTCGTGCCGCGCGACATCATCCTCGACCGCATCTGGGGCCTCGAGTCGGATGTCAGCTCCAATAACATCGACTCGTACATGAAGATCCTGCGCAAGAAGCTTGACCTTGGCGACGGCGGCACGGTCATCAAGACGGTCCGCGGCGTCGGCTACAAGCTGGAGGCCCGGAGCTGATGGCGCAGAACATCTTCGGCAGCAGCCGGCGCAAGCTGACGCTCCTCTACTCGATTGTCATGACCATCTTCCTCGTGACGCTGCTCTTCGCCATGCACAAGACGATGGAGTGGGCCATCACCTCGGAGCAGGCCCGCGAGCTCATGGACACGGCCAGCAATGTTGCGGAGGCGCAGGAGTATTTCAACCAGCACCCCGAGATCGTCTTCGACGATGCGACGGCCTACAAGAGCACAAATGACCGCCTCTTCTTCTATGTCTTTGACGAAGAGGGACGGCTGCTGAACTTCGCGCGGGCTTCATTCCGCATCGAGCCCTTCATCCTCGACACGATTGCGCAGGGAAAGGTCGAGCCGGGCGAGGTCAGGGTCTTCAGCAAGCCGGGCACCGAGAACACGCGCAAGGCCCGCATCATGCTGACGGCCCAGCAGGTCCGCGATGATGAGGGCAATGCGACGCAGACGGTCTACGTCGGCAAGGACGTCACGGCCATGTACAACGGCATGGAGAAGGCGACGTACGCGCTGGCCTTCCTCGGCGCCATCGCGCTGATCATCGCGACAATCGTCGGCCACCTGCTCTCGGGCAAGGCGATGATCCCGTTGCGGCAGGCCTACGAGAAGCAGCGCCAGTTCGCGGCGGATGCCTCGCACGAACTGCGGACGCCGCTCGCGGTCGTCATGGCCTCGGCGGAGCTCTTGCAGAACGACCCGTCGATCCAGTCGCCGTTCCTGCGGCAGGTCATCGACGATGTGCGCGATGAGGTCAAGAAGATGACGAAGCTCGTCAGCGACCTGCTCGTCGTCGCACGCAGCGACAACAAGGCCCTGAAGCTCAAGCCGCAGAAGTTCAACCTTTCGGCGCTTATCGAGCAGACGGCGCGTCTCATGCAGCCGCTCGCCGACCAGAAGAAGATCGACCTGCAAGCGGAGCATCTGCCGAAGGTCGATATCCAGGCCGACGAGCAGAAAATCCGCCAGCTCGTGCTGATCCTCGTCGACAACGCCGTCAAGTACACGCCAGATGGCGGCAAGGTCAGCGTGCGCTACGAGAGCACGGAGAAGGGCAAGGTCCGCTTCGCCGTCAGCGACACGGGTATCGGCATCGCCAAGGAAGACCAGGCGAAGGTCTTCGACCGCTTCTACCGCGTCGACAAGGCGCGCTCGCGCGAGATGGGCGGCAACGGCCTCGGCCTCGCCATCGCGCAGGAGATCGTCCATCTGCACAAGGGCCGCATCTGGATCCAGAGCGAGCTCGGCAAGGGAACGACCTTCTTCGTCGAGCTGCGCCAGAAGTTCAAATAAGAGAATATAAGAGAATACAGAGAGCCTGCTGGAAATGTTCTGGCAGGCTTTTTTATAACTGCTTGGAAGGAGAGAGAAGATGGGAGAGACGAAGCGACATGGCCTGCTCATCGTGCACACAGGAGCGGGCAAGGGCAAGACGACGGCGGCCATGGGCCTTGCCATGCGCGCTTGGGGCGACGGCCTGCGCGTATTGATCCTGCAGTTCATCAAGGGCGGCTGGACGACGGGCGAACGCCATGCCATCGAAGTGCTCGCGCGCGCGGAGGGGCGCATCGAGCTGCGCGCGCTCGGCCTCGGCTTTACGCGAAAAGGAGAGAAGCCTAGAGAAGAACACCGTCGTGCGGCCCGCGAGGCACTGACGATGGCTGAGCGGGAGATCACGAGCGGCCGCTGGGACATGGTCATCCTCGATGAGATCAACTACGCCGTCAAGTTCGGCCTGATCACGGAGCAGGAGCTCGGCGCACTGCTCGAGCGCCGCCCGAAGAATCTCCATCTCGTCTGCACGGGACGCGATGCCTGCCCGCTGCTCTTAGAGCGGGCCGACCTCATCACGGAGATGCGCGGCCTGCGCCATCCATTCGAATTGGGAATAAAAGCACAAAAAGGCATTGAATTTTGACTCGTAATGTTGTAAACTAGGTATCACATTACATCTTTACATCTTTGCATCTGATGCGCCTGTCATGTGTGGGCGCATAATACAGATAGATAGGAGAGTTGCTTATGAGAAGCGATATTGTCAAAAAAGGTGCTACACGCTGTGCACATCGTTCCCTGTTCCATGCAAATGGCTACGGTCCTGAGGACCTCCAGAAGCCGCTGATCGGCATCTGCAATTCCTTCAACGAGATCATCCCGGGCCACATCCACCTGCGCGAGATCGCCGAGGCTGCGAAGCTCGGCGTTGCAGCAGCAGGCGGCACGCCCTTTGAGTTCCCGGCCATCGGCGTCTGCGACGGCATCGCCATGGGCCACACGGGCATGAAGTACTCGCTCGCGAGCCGCGAGCTCATCGCCGACTCGATCGAGGCCGTCGCGATGGCCTCGGGCTTCGACGGCCTCGTCCTGATCCCGAACTGCGACAAGGTCGTGCCGGGCATGCTCATGGCAGCGGCTCGCCTCAACATCCCGGCCGTCGTCGTCTCGGGCGGCCCGATGCTGCCAGGACGCTTCCACGGCCATGACGTCAGCGTCAGCCAGGCCTTCGAGGCAGCCGGCAAGTTCGCTGCCGGCCAGATGGATATCGCTGAGATGACCGACCTCGAGTCGAAGTGCTGCCCGGGCTGCGGCTCCTGCGCCGGCCTCTTCACGGCCAACACGATGAACTCCCTGACGGAAGTCCTCGGCATGGGCCTGCCGGGCAACGGCACGATCCCGGCCGCCTACACGGGCGCACGCCGCCTGCTCGCCAAGCGCGCCGGTGCAGCGCTCATGGACCTCATCAAGAAGGACATCAAGCCGCGTGACATCATGACGCGCGAGGCCTTCGAGAACGCCATCACGGTCGACATGGGCATCGGCGGCTCCTCGAACACCGTCCTTCATCTGACGGCCATCGCGCATGAGGCTGGCATCGAACTGCCGGCACCGCTCTTCGATGAGATCTCGCGCCGCACGCCGTATATCACGAAGCTCAGCCCGGCTGGCAAGCACCACATGACGGACCTCAACGAGGCTGGCGGCATCCCGGCTGTCATGCACGAGCTCTCCAAGAAAGGCCTGATCCACCTCGACGCGCTGACGATCACGGGTACGGTCGGCGACCGCATCAAGAACGCCGAGGTCCTCAACCGCACGGTCATCCACAGCGTCGATGACCCGTACCGCAAGGAGGGCGGCATCGCCATCCTCAAGGGCAACCTCGCACCGGACTACGCTGTCGTCAAGGCTTCAGCTGTTGCAGCCGACATGCTGACCTACACGGGCAAAGCGAAGTGCTACAACTCCGAGACCGAGGCCTGCGATGCCATCATGGCCGGCGAGATCCACGACGGCGATGTCGTCGTCATCCGCTACGAGGGCCCGAAAGGCGGCCCGGGCATGCAGGAGATGCTCAACCCGACGGCCGTCATCACGGGCCGCGGCCTCAAGGTCGGCCTGATCACCGACGGCCGCTTCAGCGGTGCCAGCCAAGGCGCCTGCGTCGGCCACATCTCGCCGGAGGCGATGGAGGGCGGCCCGATTGCCCTGATTGAAGATGGCGACGAGATCACCATCGACATCCCGAACCGCAGCCTCTCACTCGCCGTCAGCGACGAAGAGCTTGCGAAGCGCAAGGCAAGCTGGAAGAAGCCAGAGCCGAAGATCAAGACTGGCTATCTCTCCCGCTATGCTAAGCTCACGACTTCCGCCAGCACGGGTGCCGTACTCAAGTGAGCCAGTACGATAAATAACACACCCCTTCCCATAAAGGAGAAGCGACATGCCTGCCGCTTCTCTTTTTGGTATGCGGTGCCTCGATGCGCCTTAAGTCTTGTAATTTTTTTCGGGATTCGTTATAATGAGTAGGCTATAAGAAATAAATGAGATTTCCTTCACATATCCATATCCGAGGTGTTGAAACCATTGCATATCGTACTGATTGAACCAGAGATCCCGGGCAATACGGGAAATATCGCGCGCCTCTGCGCAGGCACGGGCATCGAGCTCCACCTCGTGCGTCCGCTCGGCTTCTCGACGGACGACAAGCACCTGAAGCGTGCCGGCCTCGATTACTGGCCGCTCGTCAAGGTTCACTATCACGACAATTTCGCCGAAGTCCAAGAGCGCTATGCCGGCCATAACTTCTACTATCTGTCGACGAAGGCGCCGCGCTCCTATACAGAAGTCCACTACACGATGGATGACATGCTCGTCTTCGGCAAGGAGTCCGCGGGTATCCCCGAACCAATCCTCAAGGCGAACTGGGAGCACTGCGTGCGCATCCCGATGATCCCCGAGGCGCGCTCCCTCAACCTCTCGAACTCCGTCGCCGTCGTGGCCTACGAGGCCATGCGCCAGATGGACTTCCAGAACCTCGCCGAAGCCGGTCCCGGCCTGCGCATGGACCAGCACTGAGCGCAGCAGAAGACTGAGAAGACCGATATAGTGGGAAAATAGATGGGAATGACGACTGATGATTGATAAAAACTTTATCCAGAAATGCCAGGCCTTCATCGAGCCGAACCGCTTCCGCCTCGATGAGCCGATGAAACTCCACACGACCTTCAAGATCGGCGGCCCCGCCGACTGCCTGATCTTCCCCGCCTCGATGGAGGAGACCGAGAAGGTCCTCGCCCTCGTCAGCGAGTACAAGCTGCCGCTGACCATCCTCGGCAATGGCTCCAACGTCCTCGTCCAGGACAAGGGCATCCGCGGCGTCGTCGTGAAATTCGCGCGCCCGATGGCCAAGATCCGCCATGAAGGCACGCGTATCATCGCCGGTGCCGGCGCCCTCCTCAAAGACGTCTCCGAAGCCGCCGCTCAAAGCAGCCTGACCGGCCTCGAATTCGCCTGCGGCATCCCGGGCAGCATCGGCGGCGCCATCTTCATGAACGCCGGCGCCTACGACGGCGAGATGAAAAACGTCGCCGACACCGTGCGCACCGTCGACCGCGAGGGCAAGATCCACACCTACAGCCGCGACGAGCTCGACCTTGGCTACCGCCACAGCCGCTTCCAGGACAACGGCGAAGCCATCGTCGAAGTAGAGCTGTTGCTTCAGCCCGGCGACAGCGAAGCCATCCGCGCCAAGATGGAGGACTTCACCGAGCGCCGCGAGAGCAAGCAGCCCCTCGAGATGCCGAGCGCCGGCAGCACCTTCAAGCGCCCCAAAGGCTACTTCGCCGGCACCCTGATTCAGGAGACCGGCCTCAAAGGCCTCCAGGTCGGCGGCGCCCAAGTCTCGACTAAGCACGCCGGCTTCGTCGTCAACGCCACCGGTACGGCCACCGCCGCCGACGTCCGCGGCCTCATCCACGAAGTCCAGCAGCGCGTCTACAAGAAGCACGGCGTCATGCTCCACCCCGAAGTCCGCATTATCGGTGAAGCATAAGCCCCGCAACATATAGGAATCAAAAAAGACTGCCACAGTAAAGTGACAGTCTTTTTCTTGTACAAGAAAACATCATGCAAACTCTGGGGCGGAGCAAAGCAATCGCTCCCAAAATTCTTGACCTCGTTTATGTACTTCATGTACTTTAGGCCGGACTAAGTCCATACGACGAACCGAGCAGGGCGCAGCGCAGCGTCCGCCCGCAGCAGGCCCTGGCTAAGTTCCGGAATGCGAGCAAGGACTAGGGCGGGGAGCGGCTGTTTCGCCTGCAGGAGCGCAGTGACCGCCCGCAGGGCTGAGCCCCGAGCCGTCACATCTAGATCCAGCGATGTCAGAACGCCGCGTCAGGCGGCGAACTCTCTAGACACACACATCACAGCATGGGGCTCATTCAACGGAGCGACGAAGCCGAAACAGCCGCTCCCCGCCCACGCCACGATGTAAACCTAAACTCCCAAACTCCCTCATCCAAGCACCGTATCGAGTGCCATCATCAGCGTAAACCCAACGGAGAACGCGATGACGCCAATATTCGAGTGATGCCCTGCGCTCATCTCCGGGATGAGTTCCTCCACGACGACGTAGAGCATCGCACCCGCCGCGAACGCGAGCAGGTAGGGCAGCACCGGCACGACGAAGCTCGCCGCGACGATTGTCAGCGCGCCGCCAATCGGCTCCACGATGCCCGAGAGTGTGCCGAGTACGAACGCCTTCGTGCGCCCCTCGCCATTGGCCGCGAGCGGCAACGAGATGATCGCGCCCTCCGGGAAATTTTGGATCGCGATGCCGAGTGACAGCGCGAGCGCCGCGCCGAGCGAGACTTCCGTGCCGCCCGTGAGCCAGCCCGCGAGCACGACGCCGACCGCCATGCCCTCCGGGATGTTGTGCAGCGTCACCGCGAGCACGAGCTTGAGGTTCTTCGAGAGCGCGCTTTTCGGGCCCTCCGCCTCATCGCTGTTCAGATGGAGATGCGGGATGATGTGGTCGAGCAAGAGCAAAAAGAGCGTGCCCACCCAGAAGCCCACGACAGCCGGCAGCACCGCATAGGAGCCGAGCGCGCTGCTCTCTTCCATCGCGGGGATCAAGAGGCTCCAGATCGATGCTGCGACCATGATGCCGGCCGCAAAGCCCGTGAACGCCTTCTGGATGCGGTGGTCGAGCTCACCGCGCAGCAGGAAGACACAGGCCGCGCCGAGCGTCGTGCCGAGAAATGGGATGGCAAGTCCTTGCAGGATCTCAATCGGCATGAGAATCCCTCCTTTTCGTTTTCATTTTCTTTTATTATATATTATACAGGATACTGTGCAAAAAGGGAATCGGGCAAGAGGGACATTGAGGACGGAGCCACCCCTGTGCTATAATAAAGGTATGTGTTTTTAGTGGAGCGTGTTGATATGGCGAACAGCAGAGAGAAGAAGACGCGCAACGTCTTCACCGAGAAGGCGGCCCTCGAGCAGGAGATCGCCGCATTAAGGGAGAGCCTGAGCGAGCAGGCCGCAAAGCTCGCGCAGTGCCGCAAAGAGATTGAAGATGCGATTGTCGAGCGCATCAAGCGGCAGGAAGAGATCGACGCCCTGCGCGAGGAGAACCGCCGACTGCGAAAGCGGCTTGCAGAGTATGAACCGCCTGCCGAGCCGGCAGAGGAAGGAGCGGAGGAGGCATCGAGCCCGGATACACCAGACGAATCGGCTGGGACGCGGGAGGAGGATGAGTTCTTCACGGCCTTCCGCATCTACGTCGTCGGCGGCACCGAGAAGTGGCAGAAGAAGGCCGCTGAGGTCTTCCCGACGATGCATTTTCTCGGCAGTGAGAAGAACTTCGATAGCTCAGCACTCACGCAGGCCGACTACGTCATCATCAACACGAATGCCGTCTCGCACGCCTGCACTGAGAAGGCCAAGAATGCGGCACCGAAGTCGGCGGCCATCATCATGACCTCCAACAACAACCTCCCTCTCCTGCGGCAGAAGCTGCTCGAGACCATACAATGACAGATCGCATAAAGGCATAAAGGAGAATCAGAATATATGGAAGTAAACGACAGAATCCATGGCTTTTGCCTGCAGCATAAGGAATACATCCCGGAAGTCGACTCGACGGCCTACACGTTCGAGCACGAGAAGAGCGGCGCGCGCCTGTTCTTCCTCGAGAACGGTGACGACAACAAGGTCTTCTCCATCTCGTTCCACACGCCGCCGGTCGACGATACGGGCGTTGCGCACATCGTCGAGCACTCGACGCTCTGCGGCTCGCGTAAGTACCCGCTCAAGGAGCCGTTCGTCGAGCTCGTCAAGGGCTCACTCAACACCTTCCTCAACGCGATGACGTATCCGGACAAGACGATGTACCCAGTGGCCAGCCGCAACGACAAGGACTTCCAGAACCTCATGGACGTCTACCTCGACGCCGTCTTCTACCCGAACATGCGCGAGAACCCGCAGGTCCTCATGCAGGAGGGCTGGCACTATGAGATCGAGAAGCCGGAGGACCCGCTCACGTACAGCGGCGTCGTCTACAACGAGATGAAGGGCGCGCTCTCCTCGCCGGACGACCTGCTCGAGAGCCGCATCATGCACGCACTCTACCCGGCGACGACGTACGGCCATGAGTCGGGCGGCGACCCCGAGGCCATCCCGGACCTCACGCAGGAGGCATTCATCGCCTTCCATGCGAAGTACTACCACCCGTCGAACAGCTACATCTACCTCTACGGCGCGATGGACATCGCAGAGAAGCTGCGCTACCTCGACGAGGAATACCTCTCGCATTTCGACCGCATCTCCGTGCCATCGAAGATCGACCTGCAGCCGGAGTTCTCGCATCTCGAGCGCGAGACGGCCTTCTATCCGGTCAGCGAGGAGGAGGGCACGGCCGAGAAGACTTTCCTCGCGCTGAGTTGGACGACGGGCCAGTCGCTCGACCACAAGGCGATGATGGGCCTCGAGATCCTCGAGCACGCTCTCTTGCGCACGCCGGCCGCGCCGCTGCGCAAGGCGCTCGTCGATGCGAAGCTCGGCAAGGATGTCGACTCCATCTTCGAGACGGACATGCTGCAGCCGTTCTTCAGCATCGTCGTCAACAATTCGGAGCCGGAGCGCCTCGACGAGTTCTACCATCTGACCATGACGAAGCTGCAGCAGCTCGCCGAGAACGGCATCGACCGCCAGCTGCTCGAGGCGTCTATCAACCTCATGGAGTTCCGCCTGCGCGAAGCGGACTTCGGCTCGGCGCCGAAGGGCCTCATCTACGGCATCCGCATCATGAAGAGCTGGCTCTACGGTGGGGCGCCGGAGACGTACCTGCGCTATGAAGACCTGCTGCAGCAGATGAAGGCGGGGCTCTCGAGCCGCTACTTCGAGTCGCTTATTGAGGAGTACTTCCTCGCGAACCCGCACCGCAGCCTGCTCGCGATGGTGCCGGACACGCAGATGGCCGCGCGCCGTGAGAAGGAGCAGCAGGAAAAGCTCGCCGCGAAGAAGGCAGCGATGAGCGAAGCGGAGATCGAGGCGACAATCGCGGCGACGCGTGCTCTCAAGGAGCGCCAGCAGAGCCCGGAGACGGAGGAGGCCCTGCGCACGATACCGGTCCTCAAGCTTTCCGACATCCGCAAGGAGTCGTACCCGCTGCCGCTCGAGGTCCGCGACCTCTCGGGCACAGAGGTGCTCTTCAGTGACGTCAATACGAATGGCATCGCTTACCTCAACCTCTACTTCGACGCGAGTGCCGTGACTGAGGAGGAGCTTCCGTACCTCTACCTCTTGAGTGAGCTCCTCGGCATGGTCGACACGGAGCAGCACACGTATGCTGAGCTCGCGAACCTGCGCAACCTGCACACGGGCGGCATCACCTCGGATGTCGTCGTCTACACGAAGAAGAACGAACCCGACTCCATGATGCCGAAGCTGCGCGTCCGTGCCAAGGCGCTCGTCGCGAAGCTGCCGGAGCTGATGGATCTCTTGAAGGAAATCCTGATCGAGAGCCGCTTTACGGACGAGAAGCGCATCCGCGAGCTCATCGAGCAGGAGGAGGCGTCAATCGAGCTCAACATGCAGCGCGCCGCCAACCAGATCATCGTCTCACGCCTCGCGGCCTATCTCTCGCGCGCGGGCCGCTATGCCGATGAGGGCGGCCTGCCGTTCTACCCGTTCCTTAAATCATTCGAGGCGGACTTTGCGGGCAGCCTCGAGAAGATGCAGCAGGTCTTTGCTGGCCTGCTGCCGAAGCTCTTCAACCGCCATGGCCTCATTGTCAGCGTCACGCTCAAGAAGGAGGAGTATCCTGCGTTTGAAGAGGCGTTCGGAGCCCTGCAGCAGAGCTTCTCGCAGGAGGTATTCCCGGCCGCTTCGCTTGACTGGGAAATCAAGCCGGAGAACGAGGGCCTGACGTCGTCGAGCCGCGTGCAGTACGTCGGCAAGGGCGCGAACTTCCTGCGCCTCGGCTACCGCTACACGGGCAGCATGGCCGTCCTCGAGACGCTCCTGCGCTACGATTACTTCTGGACGAAGGTCCGCGTGCAGGGCGGCGCCTACGGCGCCTTCACAGGCTTCAACCGCAATGGCTTCATGTACTTCGGCTCGTACCGCGACCCGAACCTGCGCGAGACGCTCGCTGTCTTTGACGGCACGGCCGACTATGCGGCGCACTTTACGGCATCGGAGCGCGAGATGGACAAGTTCATCATCGGCACGATGAGCGGCGTTGACACGCCGCTGACCCCGATGATGAAGGGCGATGCCGCCGCGACCTGCTACTTGCGCGGCATCACACAGGAGGACCGCCAGCAGCGCCGTGATGAAATCCTTTCGACGCGTCAGGAGGACATCCGCGCGCTCGCACCGCTCATCGAAGCCTGCATGAAGGAGAACGTGCTCTGCGTCTTCGGCAACGACGAGAAGATCGCCGAAACAAAAGATGTATTTGGCAGCATTCACCCGGCGCTGCCAGCACTCGACGAGGCGGAATAAGAGACGGCTGCCGTGTTACAGGACATATGTACACACATGGAAGGATTGACTTTCCTAGATGGACATGGGATAATGAAGAGGACATCATAAATTCAGTCTATGTTGCTGCTATGCGGCAGCTATCGCGACAGGAGGCTTTTTGGATGAAGAAGACAATTTTCAAGGGTGCAGGTGTCGCCATCATCACGCCGTTCACGGAGGATGGCGTCAACTTTGCGGAACTCAGCCGCATCATCGAAGACCAGATCAAGGGTGGCACGGATGCCATCGTCATCACGGGTACGAGCGGTGAGTCGGCCACGATGACGGACGAGGAGCACAGAGCAGCGATCAAGTGCGCCGTCGATACGGTCAAGGGCCGCATCCCGGTCATCGCCGGCACGGGCTCGAATGAGACGTCGTACGCCATCGAGCTCTCGAAGTACGCGGAAGAAGTCGGCGCAGACGCCGTTCTCGTCGTCACGCCGTACTACAACAAGTGCACGCAGAGGGGCCTCATCGCACATTACAAGGCAATCGCCGACAGCATCAACATCCCAATCGTCCTCTACGATGTGCCGTCGCGCACGGGTGTCGGCATCCAGATCCCGACGTACGTTGAGCTCGCCAAGATCCCGAACATCGTCGCAGTCAAGGAAGCCAATGGCGATCTCTCGAAGATTCTGCGCCTGCGCGCTGCTTGCGGCGACAGCCTCGACGTCTACTCGGGCAACGACGACCAGATCGTGCCGATCCTTTCGCTCGGCGGCAAGGGCGTCATCTCCGTCCTCTCGAACGTCGCGCCGAAAGAGACGCACGACATGTGCCAGCTCTACTTCGATGGTAAGGCAGAGGAAGCCGGCAAGATGCAGATTGCGTACACCGACCTCATCGACGCACTGTTCTGCGAGGTCAATCCGATTCCGGTCAAAGTCGCGATGCGCAAGCTTGGCTATGCAGCCGGCCCGCTGCGCATGCCGCTCTCTGAGATGGAGCCGGAGCACGAGAAGCAGCTCGAGACGGCCCTGCGCAACCACGGCCTGATCAAGTAAGCCGCTGCGGCACTGCCTTTTTTCAGCAGATCAAAGCCTTCGGGACTACTGCCCCGAGGGCTTTCTTTTTTGGAGATACTAGAGATAGTAGACAGGAGTTTTTTTATGCACGGTGTATTTGACATTGTCGGGCCCGTCATGATCGGCCCGTCGAGCTCGCATACGGCAGGGGCCGTGCGGCTCGGCCTCATGGCCCGCAAGATACTCGGCGAGCCGGCGGTCCGCGCCGACATCAACCTGCACGGGTCGTTCGCGCAGACATACCGCGGCCACGGCACGGACAAGGCCCTGATCGCGGGCATCCTTGGCTTTGCGCCCGATGACGAGCGCATCCGCGAGGCCCTGCAGCTCGCTGAGGAGAAGGGCCTCAGCTACCGCTTCCAGAAGGTCAATCTCGAGCAGGCGCACCCGAACACGGCCGTCATCCACTTGACGGGAACTTCGGGGCGCACGGCGCGCGTGCGCGGTTCGTCTGTCGGCGGCGGCAACATCCGCATCACGAATATCGACGGCTACGAGGTCGAGCTCACGGGCACGTATCCGGCACTCATCACGATTCATCACGATCGGCCCGGCATCATCACGAAGGTCACACAGATTCTCGCGCGCTACGAATACAACATCGCCTTCATGCGCGTCTCGCGCCACAGCCGCGGCGAGATGGCCATGATGATCCTCGAGCTCGACGAGCCGCTCGATGAGGATGTCGTCGCAGAGTGCTGTGAAGTCTACGAGGTCGAGCATGCCTTCGCCATCCCGGCCATCTGACTGGTGGGCGAGAGCATGAGAAAGGGATATGAGATGATACAGGTGAATTTCAATACGGTCGCGGAACTCATGACTCTCGCGGAGAGCCAGCAGGTACCCGTCCACGAGATCGCGCTGGCGCGTGAGATGCACGACAGCCAGCGCTCGCGCGGCGACATCCTGCAGGAGATGCTCAGGAACTGGCAGGTCATGCAGGAGTCCATCGAGCGCGGTATCCAGAGTACGGAGCGGTCGCTCTCCGGCATGACGGGCGGCGACGCCAAGAAGCTCTACGCTTACCGCAATCAGGGCTACATGGGCGAGGCCGCTGTCTCGGCGGCGGCCTATGCCGTGGGCATCAGCGAGGTCAATGCCGTCATGGGGCGCATCGTCGCGTGCCCGACGGCCGGCTCGTGCGGCATCGTGCCGGCCGCGCTCTATGCGGCAAAGAAGCAGAAGCACCTTGCTGACGCTGATGTTGTGCTGGCCCTGCTGACGGCAGCCGGCATCGGCATGGTCATCGACCAGAACGCCTCGATTGCCGGCGCGGCGGGCGGCTGTCAGGCGGAGTGCGGCACGGCGGCCGGCATGGCCGCCGCGGCGCTCGTCGAGCTCGCGGGCGGCACGCCCTCGATGATCGGCACGGCGGCGGCGCTTGCCATTAAGAACCTCTTAGGCCTCGTCTGCGATCCCGTCGCCGGCCTCGTCGAGGTCCCCTGCGTCAAGCGCAATGGCTTTGCGACCGTCGTCGCCATGACGGCCGCCGATATGACGCTCGCCGGCGTCGAGAGCGTTATCCCCGTCGATGAGGTCATCGCCGCGATGAACGAGATCGGCCGGGCCCTGCCGAAGTCCCTGCGCGAGACGAGCGAGGCCGGGCTCGCCGTCACACCGACGGCCAAGGCCATCGAGAAGCGCGTCTATCCTGACTGAACGGGCTGCCCGCTTTCGGAGGCGCGTTTGTTCTTTTTGCGTTTGCCGCGCGGAAAGCCTTGCGAATCTCGGGCGGGCAGTGTAGAATAGACATAACAATGCGAGAGGATTCGCAAAATATTGTGCAAGGGGAGAATTGAATATGAAGAAAATCATCCAGATGCTGCTCATCGCCTGCCTGGTGGTGCTCGGCACGCAGGTCGCTTTTGCAAACTCGGACAAGGTAACGGTCCAGGAAGGTGCAGATCTCACGGCTGTCCATCGCCTGGCCATCGGCTCGCCGCTCTACATGCAGGTCGACCCGAAATCTCCGAACAAGGACATGCTCACGCAGATCGTCTACGAGTCGAGCCGCGTGGCGCGCTGCTACGTCATCTCGTATGACACGATTGCCCAGAACATCAAGGCAGACCAGAACATCGACCTCAAGGCCCTCGACCGCCGCACGGCTGCCAAGGACTTCAAGCAGTATGTCGGCAACTACGCCGATGCATACGTCATCCTGACGGTCGCAAATGACAGCCGCACGACGTTCTTCTTCGATGTCTACAAGGCTGGCACGAATGAGCTTCTCTACACGTACCAGATCCAGGCCAACCGCAACGAAGGCGATACGGTTGCCACCTACACGAACATGGCAGAGCAGTTCTACAAGCACTTTGAGCGTTCGGCTGTCGAGCAGCAGAAGGACAACAGCAAAAAGAAATAATGCATGAAAAAAAAAGACAAGGCACACGATTGATGAATCGATGCCTTGTCTTTTTTGTATCTGGATTGCGATGCCCTGTCAGTGGGCGAGGTAGAGCGGCTTGATCTTGGCATCCTCTGCCATCGTCTTGTCGATGTAGCCACAGCTGACCATCGCATCGAGCACGATGAACTGGCGCTTCTTGGCCATCATGAAATCGACGTAAGGGGAGTAGAGTGAGGGCGCGTTCGGCAGGCCCGCGAGCATGGCCGCCTCGGGCAGGGCGAGCTCGCGCGGCCGCTTGCCGAAGTAGCCCTCGGAGGCCGCGCCGATGCCGTAGTAGTTCGAGCCGTAGTAGATGGTGTTGAGGTACATCTCGAGGATTTCGTCCTTTGAGTAGTTCCACTCCATGTCGAGCGCGAGGAGGAATTCCTCCGCCTTGCGGCCGAAGGACTGCTCGTGCGAAAGGAAGAGGTTCTTGACGAGCTGCTGCGTGATGGTGCTCGCGCCCTCCTCAATCTCGCCTGACTGCAGGTTGACGAGCGTCGCGCGCGCGATGCCCTCGAAGTCGAAGCCGTGGTGGCTGTAGAAGCGCCGGTCCTCGACGGCGATGACGGCCTGCTGCAGCGACTCCGGCGTGTCCTGCAGCTTGACGTAGTGCGGGTCGTGCACGTTGACGCGGCTCTCGACCGCGCGCCGCAGGAAGATGATGCGGCTCAGGCGGTCCGAGAAGCCCGGGTGGTGCACCTCGTCCGTCATCTCGTTGGCCGGCACGCTCTGCGTCGGCCGCGGCAGGAAGGCGCCCGCGCTCTGCCACGTCTTCGAGGAGAAGACGGCGAGCCCGCCCGACAGGAAGTAGGCGGCGAGGAACAGGATGAAGAGGAAAAAAAGAAAGCGGATCAGCCGTTTCGGCGACCGCCGTCGTCTCGTTGCCATGAAAAACACTCCTTTGCATGTAATCCTATTATAAGGCCATTATCCTGGATTTGCCACTGACAAATTTCCTCTTGGTTTCGCCGCGGCAAGAAAAGATAAAAAATCTGTAAATCTGTAAAGAAAAGGCTTGCAATTTTATACATCGCAGTTGTATAATTATAAACATCAATTCAAGACGTACCCAGAGGAGGAAATCGCTATGAAAGTCAGTGTCCTGGGAGCAACGGGGTACGCGGGGGCAGAGCTCCTGCGCATTCTCTACAATCATCCACAGGCGGAAGTCGTGCATATCACATCCGAGAGCCACACGGGCGAGAAGATCGCTGATCTCTACCCGCACCTGCGAGGCTGCTACGATATGGTGCTCGAGAGCATGAAGGACATCGAGGCCATCGGCAAGGACAGCGACTTCGTCTTTATCGGACTGCCGCACGGCCATGCGATGAAAGTCGGCAAGGCGCTTGAAAACCTGCCCGTGCGCATCATCGACCTCGGCGCTGACTACCGCTTCCACGATACGAGCGTCTACGAGGCCTGGTACCACGTGCCGCACACGCATCCCGACGCCAAGCGCGTCTACGGACTCGCCGAGCTCTACCGCGAGGAGATCCGCGATGCCAAGATCATCGGCAACGCCGGCTGCTTCACGACGGCGAGCATCCTCGCACTCGCGCCGCTCGCGCGTCAGCACCTAATCGATGTCAATACCATCATCGTCGATGCGAAGTCGGGCGTCTCGGGTGCCGGCCGCTCGCCGAAGCAGGCGAACCACTTCCCGGAGCTCTACGACAACTTCCGCGCCTACAATGTTGCGCATCATAGGCATACGCCGGAGATCGAGCAGGCCGTCACCGACCTCTCGGGCGAGGCGACTGTCATCAACTTCACGCCGCATCTCGTGCCGATGTCGCGCGGCATCCTCTCGACCTGCTATGCGACACTGAAGGAAGGTGTGACGCCGGAGTTCGTCGACGCGGCGTTCGAGAAGGCCTACAGCAAGGAGTTCTTCATCCGGCTGCTCGGCCGCGGTGGCTATCCGTCGACGAAAGAAGTCCGGGGCTCGAACTTCTGCGACATCGCCTGGCACATCGACGAGCGCACGCACCGCGTGATTGTGCTCTCCGCCATCGATAACCTCGTCAAGGGCGCGGCTGGCCAGGCCGTCCAGAACTTCAACATCGCCTGCGGTTTCGATGAGAAGATGGGGCTCGACTTCGTGCCGATGTACCCCTGAGCAATCTATGAAATAGACTTTATATAGCATACAATAGGAGGAATCCGATATGGTAAACGAATTCAAGAACGCAGCGGGCGTCACGTTCCCGCAGGGCTTCAAGGCAGCTGGCGTCAAGGCCGGCATCAAGAAGAGCGGCAACCTCGACGTCGCCGTCATCTACACGGAGAAAGAGGCCGTCGTCGCCGGCACCTTCACGCAGAACGCCGTAGCGGCAGCGCCGGTCTTCGCTTCGAAGACCGTCGTCGCCACGGGCACGGCGCATGCGATCGTCGCCAATGCCGGCTGTGCCAATGCCTGCACGGGTGAGCAGGGCGAGAAAGACGCCAAGGCCACGCAGGAGATCGCGGCCAAGGCACTCGGCTGCGACCCGCTCGACGTCATCGTCGCTTCGACGGGCGTCATCGGCGTGACGCTGCCGATGGACAAGATGGAAAACGGCGTCAAAGAGGCGGTCAGCGCGCTCTCCGAAGACGGCAGCAGCGCGGCTAGCCAGGCCATCATGACGACGGACACGCATCCGAAGTCGGCCGCGCTCGAGATCGAGGTCGGCGGCAAGAAAGTCCGCTTCGGCGTCATCGCCAAGGGCTCGGGCATGATCCAGCCGAACATGGCCACGATGCTCTGCTTCATCACGACGGACCTCGCCATCGACGGCAAGCTCTTGCAGAAGGCTCTCTCGGAGATCGTTGAGACGTCGTTCAACATGATCTCGATCGACGGCGACATGAGCACGAACGACATGGTCATCGTCATGGCCAACGGTGCTGCCGGCAATGCGCCGATCACCGAAGAGAACGAAGACTATGCCATCGTCAAGGAAGCACTCGACAAGCTCTGCAAGGAGTTCGCTAAGGAGATCGCCGACGATGGCGAGGGCGCGACGAAGTTCCTGACGGTCCATGTCACGGGCACGAAGACGTTCGCCGACGCCAAGACAATCGGCATGAGCGTCGCCAAGAGCCCGCTCGTCAAGACGGCGTTCTTCGGTGCCGACCCGAACTGGGGCCGCGTCATCTGTGCCGTCGGCTACGCCGGCGTGCCGATGGACCCCGAAGAAGTCGTCGTCAAGTTCGGTGACATCCCCGTCTACGCGCACGGCGTCGGTGCCGAGCATGATGCCGAGGCGCTGGCGAAGGTCATGGAGCAGCACGACATCACGATCTCCATCGACATGGGCCAGGGCGAGGAAGAGGCGACCGTCTGGACCTGCGACTTCTCCTACGAATACGTCAAGATCAACGGCGAGTATCACACCTGATCGGGCGAAAGACTCGAGATTTGGATGATATAGGGGAAGGAAAATAAGGAAATCATGACATTTACAGCCAAGGATAAGGCGGCCATCCTCGTCGAGGCGCTGCCCTACATCCAGGAATTCTACGGCAAGACCATCGTCATCAAGTACGGCGGCAATGCGATGATCAACGAGGACCTCAAAGAGAAGGTCATGCAGGACGTCGCGCTGATGAAGTACGTCGGCATCCGCCCGGTCATCGTGCACGGCGGTGGCCCGGAGATCACGGGCTTCCTCAAGAAGGTCGGCAAGAAGTCGTCCTTCGTCGCCGGCCTGCGCGTGACGGATGCGGAGACGGTCGAGATCGCGGAGATGGTGCTCGACGGCAAGGTCAACTCCGAGATCGTCAACCTGCTCAACCACCGCGGCGTGCGCGCCGTCGGCCTCTCGGGCAAGGACGCGAACCTCATCTGCGCGCAGAAGAAGCTCGCGACCGTCTACGAGGGTGATGAGAAGAAGAAAGTCGACATCGGCTACGTCGGCGCCGTCGAACAGGTCAATGTCGCCCTCATAGAGGACCTCTTGGACCAGGACTATGTGCCGGTCATCGCGCCGATCGGCGTCGGCAAGAATGGCGAGAGCTACAACATCAATGCCGACTACGTCGCGGCGGAGATTGCGGGCGCCCTGAACGCCGAGAAACTGCTGCTGCTGACGGACGTCGAGGGCATCTACAAGGACTTTGCCGACAAGTCCTCCTTCATCTCGACGCTCCACATGCAGGAGGCGCGCGACTACATCAAGTCGGGCATCATCCAGGGTGGCATGATCCCGAAAGTCGAAGCCTGCCTGACCTCCCTTGAGAAGGGCACGGGCAAGACGCACATCATCGACGGGCGGCTCGACCACTCGATCATCCTCGAGATCTTCACCTCGCAGGGTATCGGCACGCAGGTCGTGCGCTGAATTTCAGATAAAGAAGGATGCGATTTCATGCAGGAAACAGATAAGGATATATTCGAGAAGGATGCGAAGGACTACCTGCCGGTGTTCAACCGCTACAAGATCGTGCTGGACCACGGCGAGGGCGCGTACCTCTGGGACAACAACGGCAAGAAGTACCTCGACTTTCTCGGCGGCATTGCCGTGAACGTGCTCGGCCATGACTACGAGCCGCTCGTCACGGCCATCTCCGAGCAGGCGAAGAAGCTCATCCACTGCTCGAACCTCTACTACACGCAGCCGCAGGCCGACGCAGCGGCGAAGCTCGTCGAACTCTCGGGCCTCGACAAGGCGTTCTTCGGCAATTCGGGCGCCGAGGCGAACGAGGGCGCCATCAAGATTGCGCGCAAGTACGCGCATCAGTTCGCCCCGGAGAAATCCCAGATCATCACGGCCTGGGACAGCTTCCACGGCCGCACGATCGCGACGCTGACGGCGACGGGCCAGCCGAAGTACCACGAGGGCTTCGGCCCGCTGCCGGACGGCTTTGACTACGTCCACTACAACGACATCGAGGAGCTCGAGTCGATGATGAGCGAGAAGACGGCCGCCGTCATGCTCGAGACCATCCAGGGCGAGGGCGGCGTCTACACGCCGGAGAACGACTACCTCAAGAAGGTCCGCGCGCTCTGCGACAAGTACCACGCGCTCTTGATCTTCGACGAGATCCAGGCCGGCATCGGCCGCAGCGGCAAGTTCTTCGCCTACGAGAAGTACGGCGTCAAGCCGGACATCGTCACGCTGGCCAAGGGCCTCGCGGGCGGCGTGCCCATCGGCGCCTTCATCGTCACGGACGAGGTCGCCAAGGCCTTCCACGCGGGCGACCACGGCACGACGTTCGGCGGCAACCCGCTCGCCTGCGCCGCGGCCAATGTCGTCCTCGACACCGTGCCGAAGCCGGAGTTCCTCGCGCATGTCGAGGAAGTCGGCAGCTACTTCAAGCAGCAGCTCGAGGCGCTCAAGAAAAAGCATCCAGCGCTCATCACGGAGGTGCGCGGCACGGGCCTGATCCTCGGTGCGGAGCTCGCCTCGGCTGAGCACGGCCGCGACATCGTCAACGACTGCCTCGCTGAGGGCGCCATCATCAACTGCACGGCCGGCAAAGTCCTGCGCTTCATCCCGCCGCTCATCATCACGCAGGCGCAGGTCGATGCCGTCATCGCGACGCTCGACGATGTGCTCGCGAAGTACGACAAGTGAAAAAATTCAGCGATTCCAGCCGATGTGAATAGAAATACAAAAAAAATGTATATCTACACTTTTCAAGCGGCAGAAATTGATGTATAATATGCAATAGTTACGGACGAAGAAATCTAGTTGTTCCAGTAAGTCCAGTAGGGAGGTCATCTAATGCTGAAAGGAAAAGACATGTTATCCATCCACGACTTATCCGTGGATGAGGTACAGGAGATCCTGGCACTCGCCAAGGAACTCAAGGCAAAACAGAAGGCGGGTGTGCCGCACGAGATTCTCAAGGGCAAGACGCTCGGCATGATTTTTGAGAAATCCTCGACGCGAACGCGAGTCTCCTTTGAGACGGGCATGTACCAGCTCGGCGGACAGGCGCTTTTCCTCTCGAACCGTGACCTCCAGCTCGGGCGAGGCGAACCCATCCGTGACACGGCACGCGTGCTCTCGCGCTACCTCGATGGCATCATGATCCGCACGTACGGCCATGACCGCGTTGAGGAGCTCGCCAAGTGGGCGGACATCCCCGTCATCAACGCGCTGACGGACCTGCTGCATCCGTGCCAGGTGCTCACCGACCTCCTGACGATTGAGGAGTACAAGGGCAAGAACCTCAAGGGGCTCAAGATGGCCTATGTCGGCGACGGCAACAACATGACGAATTCCTTCCTCTACGGATGTGCGAAGGTCGGCATGACGTTCGTCGCAGCGACGCCGGAGGATTACCGCCCGGACGAGACGGTCGTCAAGAATGCCTTTGAGGACGCCAAGGAGATGGGCGCAGAGCTCAGCCTCGTGACAGACCCGAAGGAAGCCGTCAAGGACGCCGACATCGTCGTCACCGACACCTGGGCCAGCATGGGCCAGGAGGCCGAGCACGAGGCACGCAAGAAGATCTTCGCTCCGTACCAGGTCAACAAGGAGCTCCTGAAGGGCGCCGACAAGCGCGTCATCGTCATGCACTGCCTGCCGGCTTACCGTGGCGAGGAGATCACGGAGGAGGTCCTCGAGGCCAATGCCAACGTCATCTTCGACGAGGCGGAGAACCGCCTGCATACGCAGAAGGCCATCATGGCGCTGACCATGGCAGATTGAGTGTCTTGCTGCCGCATGAATCGTGTAATATCCCTCCCCGTTCCCACAACAACGATGGGAGAGGGAAGGAATCATAGGAAAAGAGGTTTTTATCATGGCTAAGATCAAGAAAGTCGTACTCGCATACTCGGGCGGTCTCGATACCTCCGTCATCATCCCGTGGCTCAAGGAGCATTACGATGGCTGCGAAGTCATCGCAGTCTGCGCCGATGTCGGACAGGGTGACGAGCTCAACGCCGTACACGACAAGGCCCTGAAATCCGGTGCTTCCAAGGTCTACATCGAGGACCTCAAGGAAGAGTTCCTCAAGGAATACGTCTGGCCGACGCTCAAGGCCGGTGCTGTCTACGAGGACAAGTACCTGCTCGGCACGTCGTTCGCACGCCCGATCATTGCGAAGAAGCTCGTCGAGATCGCCAAGAAAGAGGGCGCTGACGCCATCGCTCACGGCGCTACGGGCAAGGGCAACGACCAGGTCCGCTTCGAGCTGACGGTCAAGGCACTCGCACCGAACATCACGCTGATCGCTCCGTGGCGTGAGTGGGACCTCGATTCCCGTTCCGCTGAGATCGAGTATGCCAAGAAGCACGGCATCCCCATCGCGACGGAGAACAAGACGTACTCCATGGACCGCAACATCTGGCATCTTTCCCATGAGGGCTCCGACCTCGAGGATCCGGCCAACGAGCCGCACAACAGCATGTTCCTGATCTCCAAGGCACCGGAAGATGCGAAGGATGAGCCGGAATACGTCACGGTCGACTTCGAGAAGGGCGAGCCGGTCGCGGTCAACGGCAAGAAGATGGACCCGGTCGCTCTCTTGACCGAGCTCAACGAGATCGGTGCGCGCAACGGCGTCGGCATCGTCGACATCTGCGAGAACCGCCTCGTCGGCATGAAGTCCCGCGGTGTCTATGAGAACCCGGGCGGATCGATCCTCTACTACGCACATCGCGAGCTCGAGTACCTCTGCCTCGACCGCATGACGTTCCACTTCAAGCAGCACGTCGCTGTCCGCTTTGGCGAGCTCGTCTACGATGGCATGTGGTTCTGCCAGCTGCGCGAAGCGCTCTCCGCTTTCGTCGACAGCACCCAGCAGACCGTCACGGGCACGGTCAAGCTCAAGCTCTACAAGGGCAACATCATCTCCGCTGGCTCCACGAGCCCGTATTCCCTCTACAGCAAGGAATTCGTCACGTTCGAGCACGATGATGTCTACAACCAGGCTGACGCCACGGGCTTCATCAACCTCTTCGGCCTGCCGCTCAAGGTACGCGCCCTGATGCAGGAGAAGACCGGTAAATGAGCAAAGCAATGTGGGGAGGCCGTTTCTCCAAGTCGACCGATGAGATGATCAACGAGTTCCAAGCCTCCATCAATTTCGATAAGCGCATGTACCACGAGGACATCGCTGGCTCCATCGCGCATGCGACGATGCTCGCGAAATGCGGCATCATCACGGACGAGGACCGCGATAAGATCGTCGCGGGGCTCAAGGACATCCTGCAGAAGATCGAGGAGGGCAACTTCGAATTCTCCGTCGACCTCGAAGACATCCACATGAACATCGAGAAGCGCCTGACCGACGCCATCGGCGAGGCCGGCGGCCGCCTGCACACGGCGCGCAGCCGCAACGACCAGGTCGCGCTCGACACGCACATGTACGTGCGCCGCGAGATCGTGGCCGTGCAGAAGGAGATCGAGAACCTCCAGCGCGCGCTCGTCGAGACGGCTGAGAAGTACAGCGATGTCATCATGCCGGGCTACACGCATCTGCAGCGCGCCCAGCCCATCCTGTTCTCGCACCATCTGCTCGCGTACTTCGGCATGCTCTCGCGTGACTTCGCCCGCTTCGAGGGCGTCTACAAGCGCGCGGACATCATGCCGCTCGGCGCCGGCGCCCTTGCGGGCACGACGTTCCCGATTGACCGCGAGTTCGTGCAGAAGCAGCTCAACTTCGAGAACATCTACACGAACAGCCTCGACGCTGTCAGCGATCGCGACTACATCATGGAGTTCCTCGCCGCAGCCTCGATCCTCATGGTCCATCTCTCGCGCCTCTCGGAGGAGACGATCCTCTGGTGCAGCCGCGAGTTCCACTTCGTCGAGCTCGACGATGCGCACTGCACGGGCTCCTCGATGATGCCGCAGAAGAAGAATCCGGATGTCTCCGAGCTCGTCCGCGGCAAGACGGGCCGCGTCATCGGCCACCTCATGGCCATGCTGACGACGGTCAAGGGCCTGCCGCTTGCCTACAACAAGGACCTGCAGGAGGACAAGGAGGGCATCTTCGACGCGATCGATACCGTGAAGTTCAGCCTCGCCGTCTACGCGCAGCTGATTCGCGGCATGAAGGTTCGCAAGGATGTCATGAAGAAGGCCGTCACGGAGGATTTCTCCAATGCGACCGACCTCGCCGACTACCTCGTCAAGAAGGGCATGCCGTTCCGCAAGGCGCATGCCGTCTCGGGCCAGGCTGTCCACGACTGCATCGAGAAGGGCATCTACCTCGAGGACATGAGCCTCGAGGACTTCCAGAAGCTCTCGCCGCTCTTCGGCGCCGACATCAAGGAGGCCATCAGCCCCGAGACCTGCGTCAAGAACCGCAACTCGCTCGGCGGCACGTCCTACAAGCAGGTGGAGCTCCAGCTGTCCGCCGCGAAAGACCTGCTCGCATCCGAGGAGAAAGTCTCCGACAAGGCTGCTGATAAGCAGATCCAGGTCAAGTAAGACTAGAACAGGTTCTAGCAAGTTCATAGATAAAAGAGAAGCCCGCTTCTCTCCACGCTCTTGCGAGCGGTGGGGAAGCGGGCTTCTCCTGTTTGCAGCAGCTTCAGTCCTTGTGCAGCAGCGGTGCGATGCGCGGGGCGAGGTAGGCGGCGAGCTTAGCGGAGCCCGCCTTCGTCGGATGCGTGCCGTCGCCGACGAAGTCCTCGGGGGCGAGCAGCGGGCTGTTTGCATTGAGCGCGATGTAGTGCGCTGCGATGCCCTCGCCTTGCGCGCGCTCGCAAGCCTCTTTGATCCAGAGCCCCGCGAGCGGCGAGACGGCAGCGGGCAGGGGCTCGAGGCAGATGATGGGGGCCTCGGGGTTCATCGCATGGACACGATGGATGAGGCTCGTCCACGCCTGCACGTACTCCTCGTGATAGGGGCGGCGCTTCGCATCGCTGAAGTCATTCGTGCCGAGCGCGAGGATGACGGCCGAGACGGGCCGTTTTTCTGCCTGCCAAATGGTGTTGCCTGTGGTCTTGCGCGCGCCGTAAAAGGTCCAGGGGTAGCGCTCCTCCGTATGGAGGCCGCGGTCCGGCCAGCCGGCGCCCCAGTTGTGCACGACGCCCTCGCCGGACTTGGCGAGCACGCTGTAGTCGGCATCGAGCAGGCGCGCGAGCTGCGGGGCAAAGGACATGGAGCCGTCCTCGATGTCGGCATCGTTTTTGCCGCGTTTCCTGCCGTCATTGCGGAAGCCCGCCGTGATGGAGTCGCCGACGAATTCGAGACGCAGGCGCGAGGCCTGCCTCGTGGGTGCCTCGATAGAGTCAGCCTCGAGCCCCGCAAAGCGGCTGACTCCGTACGAGCCCTCGGTCGCGCGCTCGAAGCGCAAGGTATGGCGCCCTGCTGAAAGCCTGTCGGCAAGTACGGTCGGACTGCCTTTGGCTGCGCGTATCTTGCGCGCCGGGCCGCCGTCGATCGAGACGAGCCAGCGGTTTTCGGTGTCATCGAGCTTTGCAGCGACGCTCGTCCCCGTGAAGATGGTCTCAAGGTAGACGGCTCCCTGCGCCGCCTCATAGCAGCCGTCCGCCGCCTCTTGCCAGCGTCCCTCGTAGTGGATGGCGGGATCAGTGGCAGGGTAGGAGGCGGCGAGGGCAGAGGCTGGCAGGGCCAGCAGCGCGAGGCCCAGGGCGAGCAGCGCGGATGGATTTCGTTTTCTCATGTTCTTCTTCCTCGTTTCCTTTCTTATTTTATAGAAGGGATTGGTACCAGCATTGTGATGTTGCTTTTTCCCTGTGTTTTTCGTTTTTGGGCTTGCTTTTTCCTTCTTCTCACTCTATATTATTAACTATATGTGAGGGGCAGGCCTGAAGCCCTTCCGGGAAACCCATTCTATCAAACTGTTTTAGGAGTTGATCACCTTGTCATTATTTGGACGTGAAGTGGCGGGCAGGCGGCATATCGACGGCCTCAATGTGCTGCGCACGCTGGCGATTGTCGGCGTCACGCTCTTTCACATGTTCCCCGAGCGGCTGCCGGGCGGCTACCTCGGCGTCTCGCTGTTCTTCGTGCTCACGGGCTTCTTGCTCGCCTACACGAGCAAGCGCAGCTGGCTTGAGCACCGCTTCCGCGTGAAAGCGTATTACTGGAAGCGCATCAAGCGCATCTACCCGTCGCTCCTCATCGTGCTGCTGACGACGATCGGCATCTACCAGTTCGTGCTGCCGAAGGCGGTCGCGGCCATCCGGCCGGAGTTCCTCTCAGTCGTGCTGGGCTACAACAACTGGTGGCAGATCGCGCAGAACGCCGACTACTTCACGCGGCTGACGAACGCCTCGCCGTTCACGCACCTCTGGTTCATGGGCATCGAGATGCAGTACTACCTCGTCTGGCCGCTGCTCTTCGCGCTCTACGCCTTCCTCGACATTCTCGCCGGGCGCCGCGTGGGGCTCTTCGTCCTCGCCATTCTTGCGCTCGGCTCGGCGGCCGTCATGCCGCTGCTGTACGAGCCGGACATGGATGTCACGCGCCTCTACTACGGCACGGACACGCGCGTCTACGCGCTGCTCTTCGGCGCCGTGCTCGGCCTCTGGTGGGTCGACCATCCGCGCGCGCGCCTCGGCAAGTACAGGATGCTGCTCGGCTATCTCGCCTGGCCCGTGCTCGTGGGCATTTCGATTGCCGCGTACTTCATCTTTGACGGCCAGTCCGCCTACGTCTACGAGTGGGGCATGCTCGCGATGACCGTGCTCTTCTGCGCGCTGCTCTTATTGACGGCCGACGACCGCTTCTTCATCGGCGCGGCGCTCGAGAGCCCGAAACTGCGCTGGCTCGGCTGGCTCGGCAAGCGCAGCTTCGGCATCTACCTCTGGCAGTACCCCGTCATCTACCTCTTCGCCAAGCTCGGCTGGACGCAGCTGCCGTACTACGCGGCGCTCGAGATCGCAGCAATCCTCGTACTGACCGTCTGGTCGGACGCGCTCGCAAACGTCATCACGAGCCGCCGCCTGCCAGCCATCAATGGCCGCCACGTCGTCACGGCCTGCATTTTCCTGACGGTCTTCACGCTACCGGGCCTTGCCATGATGGGCTTCGGCGGCCATGCGATTGCTGTCTCGGCCAATCAGAAGGTCAGCGACACGGGCGAGCTGCAGGAAAAGCTCGCAGCCAACGCCGCAGCGCAGCAGGCGGCCAATGATCAGGCCGCAGCGGGAGCGGCCGGGCAGAGCGAAAATGCCGCGGCACCGGCGGATGTCGACCTCTCCGGCGTTGCCTGCATCGGCGACTCGGTCATGCTCGGCTCGTCTGGCGAGCTGCGCAAGGTCCTGCCGGGCTGCATCATCGACGCGGAGGTCTCGCGCTACGTCGGCGGCGGCCTCGATGCAGCCAAGCAGATGGATGCTCAGGGCCGTCTCGGCAAGAATGTCGTCATCGCGCTCGGCACGAACGGCCCGATTGCCGGCTACGAGAAGTACGAGGTTCAGACGCGTGCCCTGCTCGAGTACCTCGGACCTGACCGCAACATCTTCTGGGTCAACGTCTACTGCCCGGAGCTCTCATGGCAGCAGACGAACAACGACTACCTCGCGAACATGGTCAAGGACCATCCAAATGTGACGATCGTCGACTGGTACGGACTCATCTCGCAGCACACCGACTGGCTCGGCGGTGATGGCATCCACCCGAACGACGAGGGCACGGCGGCTTACGCCAAGCTCATCCATGACACGATGGAGAAGACGCTCGCCGCCAAGCAGAGCGCGGCAGTGGACGGAAAGGCTTCGTGACATTTCGCCGTCTTTCCGTTACTTTTCAGAAATGCCTCGTATACTGGTAGCCAGATTACAGAAGGAGTGATACATATGCTGATGCTGTTCTTAGTCCTCGGACTCAATCTCGTCATCAGTTTCCTCAATGCCCGCAACGTCGGGCGCATCTGGGCCGAATCGAAGGCCGTCGGCGGCTGGGTCCGCCTGCTGGCCTGGTGCGGCGCCATTCAGTCGGCGGCCGGCTTCACCTTTGTCTACGCCGTTGTCGTCGGCTACATCGCCGTGAGCACGGGCTACCTGCCCGCCGCGATGCTCGGCGTCATGATGAACCTCATCTACATCATGCTGATCGTGCCGCTGATTGGCTCGGGCATCTTCATCACGATCCAGTCGTGGATCGCCTTCGCGCGCGATAAGTCGCTCTCGAATCTCGGCGTGGCCGGCTGGAACACGTTCGCACAGGCCTACAACACCTACAACGCGATCCAGAGCTTCGGCCCGGCGCTCGACAGCGTGCAGCAGGGGCTCGGCGGCCTGTTCTCGGATGATGGCGACAGCGACAATTCGACGGCGCGCGTCATCCTGCTCGTCGCCATCGTGCTGCTCGCCGGCGTGCTGACGACGTCCGTCATCGTGCGCCGTTACGAGGCGAGCCTGCCCGTCTCCGAGGAAATCCGCCGCGGCACGCGCGACCTCGAATACCGTTGATGAACGCAAAAATGCACCATCGAGGTTCTGAAATAACTTGAATCTGACTCCAATCTCGAGTAGTATAAAGGCAAGAATACACGAGATTGGAGTCTTTGATTTGAACAGATTGAATGGAAAGAACGACAGGGAAAGAGAGAGCTGGCTCTCAGCGGCGGTCAAGCCGATGGACGGCGTGATCGCCATCGCGGCTATCTGCATCCTCTCGGTGATGGACTTCTCGAAGCTGGAGACCGTCGACTGGATCTTTGTCGTGACGATTGCCATCTGGTTCGTGCTGACGCTTGTCCGCTGCTACATCTACTACCGCAAGTCGCGGTGAAACAACTGGGGAACAAGGGGGATTGCCTGTGATACAGGAGAAGAAAGCCGTCTTCTTTGACATCGACGGCACGCTGATCAACATCATGAAGGGGCAGACGCAGATCGCGCCGGCCGTCAAGGGTGCCATCCGCGCCCTGCGCGCGGCGGGCCACTGCACGTTCATCGCGAGCGGCAGGCCGTATGCCTATCTCGACCCGGAACTCGTGCAGCAGGACCTGTTCGACGGCTACGTGCTCATGAACGGCGCCGTCGTGCTGCTCGGCGACAAGACTATCTACAAGCAGATGCTGCCGCAGAAGACCGTCGAGCAGATTGCCGCGCTCTCCGAGCAGCACGGCGTCGAGTACATCCTCGAGGGGCCGCGAAACGTCTACCTCAAGCAGGAGTACAAGCTGACGGAGAACTTCTACCGCAGCATCGACGTCGATGTCACGCAGTTCGTGCGCGACTACGACCTCGCGAAGGTCCCCGTCGCGAAGATGGAATTCGCCTCGGAAGACCCGGGCGGCCACGGGCTCTTCGACAAGCTGCTCGCATGGCCGGGGCTCACGGGGCTCATGGACCCGTACCACAAGAAGAACATGGAGCTCTACGCCAGCGACGTCACGAAGGGCTCGGGCATCCTGCACGCACTCGCGTACCTCGGCATCCCGGTCGAGCGCAGCTTCGCCTTCGGCGACGGCCTCAACGACATCGAGATGATGACGACGGTCGGCACGAGCCTCGTCATGGACAACGCGCGGCCGCAGCTCAAGGCGATTGCCGACCACATCGTGCCGTCCGTCGACGAGGACGGCGTGGCCGCCGGCATCGAGCACTACCTGCTCTGACGCTGCACGATATCACGATATTTTGAAAAATGTTTGTTTTTAGGGGGAAAGACAGTGAGAAAGAAAATCGGCATGATTCTCGGCATCCTCATGCTGGCCATCGCCGTGCTGACGGGCTGCGGCAACAGTCAGGGGTCGAGCGCATCGAGTTCTGGTGCAGCGAAGTCCTCGGCAGTGGCACAGGCCGGCAAGGATGTCACGATCAAGATGCTCAACGTCGGCCAGGGTGACTCCATCCTGATCCAGACGTCGGAGCAGACGGTGCTCATCGATACGAGCGACGTCGACGAGCGCGACAAGTTCAAGCGCGAGCTCGACAAGGCGGGCGTCAAGAAGATCGACAAGGTCATCCTGACGCATCCGCATGCCGACCACATCGGCGGCATGGACGTGCTGCTCAAGGATTACCAGGTCGGCGAGGTCTACGACAACGGCATGCCGTCGACGTCGAAGCTCTACATCGGCTACATGAAGCAGCTCAAGTCGAAGAACATCAAGCACACGGCACTCAAGGCCGGCGATGTGCTCGACTTCGGCGGCGGCGTCTCGTTCAAGGTGTTCTACCCGACGAAGGAACTCGTCGAGAAGGGCACGCAGAAGGGCTACAAGCACGACCCGAACAATGAGTCGGTCGTCGGAAAGCTCACCTACGGCGATTTCTCGATGCTCTTCACGGGCGATGCCGAGCAGCCGGTCGAGGAGCAGCTCTTGAAGTCGGACGCCAAGGACCTCAAGAGCACAATCCTCAAGAGCCCGCATCACGGCAGCAGCACGGGTTCCTCCGTGCCGTACCTCAAGGCTGTCTGGCCGGAGGCCGTGCTGATCTCCTGTGGCAAGGGCAATGACTACGGCCATCCGCACACAGACGTGCTCGCGCGCTACCTCGGCCAGAGCACCTATAAGGACCGCCGCGACGGCTCGCAGAAGAAGACGAAGCTCGTCAAGAACGACAAGGGTGAAGTCTACAAGGGCAAGGTCTACGAGACCGACAAGAACGGTACGATCACCGTCACGACGAATGGCAAGGACTACAGCATCAAGGCAGAGGAGGGCGATGCACAATGATTTCTGCATATCTCGACCGCTTTGAGGACGACCTCGCCGTGCTGCTGCTCGGCGATGAGATGAAGAAGGTCAACTTCCCGAAGTGCTTCCTGCCCGAGGGCGTCGGCGAGGGCGATTATTTGAAGATCGACATCGCCTACGACAAGGAAGCGACGGAGAAAGCCGAGCAGGAAGCGCTCGACCTTCTCAAAGACGATTGATGCATGAATCAAGACATACATGAAGGACTAGAGAAGGAGGAACCCTTTTTGTTCAGCAAGATATGCCGCGCAGCAGCGCTATGCTTCATGCTGCTCGCGTGCCTCTCGGCCATCCTGCCGCAGAGCAGTGAGGCCGCGAAGCGCGAAGCGGTGCATAAACTCAATTACTTCCAGTCGTATGAGACCGAGGTCGACGGGCGGCAGGCCCTGCGCATCGAGATCGGCATGGACCGCGACAATGTGACGTACGACGTCACGGCGCATCCGTACCTGCAGAAGCAGCTCGTCATCGACCTCTCGAACACGGAGCCGGACAAGCTCAAGTCCGACTACGAGTTCAGCAGCAAGTTCGCCAAAGCGCTGCACATCCGCGAGCTCGAGGCGCGCCACACGCAGGTCCGCATCGACTGCAAGAACCCCGTGATGGACGGCAGCTACGCCGTCCATGCGGAGCCGGCTGACCGCAAGGCGAAGAAGCCTTACCGCCTCGTCATCGACATCTTCGCATCGGGCGGCACGGCGAGCAGCTCGCGCGTCGCGGGCGTCAGCGGTCACTCCATCGTCATCGACCCGGGCCACGGCGGCAGCGATACGGGTGCCGTCGGGCCGACGGGCGTGACGGAGGCTTCGGTGACGCTCGCCGTCTCGAAGGACCTGCAGTCCATCCTCGAGAACTCGGGCGCGCGCGTCACGATGACGCGCGACAAGGACGTCGATGTCTACGGCCCGTATGCGTCGGACCGTCAGGAGCTCCAGGCGCGCGTCAATGTCGGCGAGTACACGCCGGGCGCGGAGATCTTCGTCTCGATCCACTGCAATGCCTTCTCGAATCCGGCATCGAACGGCATGGAGACGTACTACTACGCGGGCTCGCCGAAGGGCGAGCGCCTCGCGACCCTGCTCAATGAAGAGCTCGAGAAGGCCGGCGGCCTCTTCAACCGCGGCGTCAAGACGGCAAACTTCTATGTCATCAAGCACTCGAGCATGCCGGCGACGCTCGCCGAGCTCGCCTTTGTCACGAATCCCCAGGAAGAGCAGCTGCTCGCAAGCCCTGCGTACCAGATGAAGCTCGCCGAAGGCATCGCGCGCGCCATCAGCCGCTATTTCAGCGGTAACTGAGGCAGGGAATCGCACAGCGAATCTCGAACTTAAACAGTAGAAGTATAAGACAAGAAGCAGACGGAATAGACGGAACAGGAGATGAACTATGATGAAGAAATATGTCCGTTACGCAATGCTGGGGCTCGCAATCTTCGCGCTCGCCCTGCTGGCCGGCTGCGGCTCAGGGGCGACGGGCAAGGGTACGCCGGACGGCAGCTCCTCGGCTTCGGTCCAGAGTGAGAGCACCCCGCAGGCGGCCTCGTCCTCGACCTCAAGCGCCGAGAAGAAGGCACAGAAGCTCACGATCAAGGTCTACTACCCGGATGAGCAGGGCATGAAGCTCATCGCTGATAAGCGCACGGTCACGCTCGAGCAGCAGGAGAAGTACACGGCGGCGATGGAGTCGCTCTTAGAGGGCACGACGGAGAAGGGCCAGACGAACATCATCCCGAAGCAGACAAAGCTCCGCAGCGTCAAGGTCGAGAATGGCACGGCGACGGTCGACTTCACGGGTGACCTTCGCAAGAATTTCGTCGGCGGCTCGACGGGCGAGACGATGCTCGTCGGCTCAATCGTCGACACACTGACCGAGTTCCCGGAGGTCAAGAAAGTCCAGATCCTCATCGACGGCAAGAAAGTCGAGTCGCTCGGCGGCCACATGGACCTCTCGCAGCCGCTGACCCGCATGACGGATCTCTTGAAGTGAGTTGAACTTGATATTTTGACTTTATCGCCCGCTGATGCGCAGAAATCCTTGTATTTCTGCGCATTTTATGTTATGATAAAATCCATATGGCATGTTTTTGTGGCTGATAAGCCGGAACTGGCCAATCATGATTGCAATAAGATGATACAGGAGGTCATTTCACACAATGAAAGTTACGGTAGAAAATGGAGAGAACCAGCAGGTCACTCTGACGATTGAAGTCGAAGCAGCAGAGGTCAACAAGGCAGTCGAGCAGGCATGCAAGCGCCTCGCAAACCGCGTCAGCATCCCGGGCTTCCGCAAGGGCAAGGCTCCGCGCATGATCGTCGAGCGCCACGTCGGCAAGGACGCTGTCCTGCAGGAGGCTTTCGACATCGTCGCTCCGAAGGCCCTCAGCAAGGCATTCGATGAGCAGAAGATCGATCCGGTAACGCGTCCGAGCGTCGACATCGAGACGCTGGAAGAGGGCAAGGACCTCGTCTTCAAGGCTACGGTCACGCCGCGTCCGGAAGTCAAGCTCGGCGACTACAAGGGCCTCAACGTGCCGAAGAACGAAGTGAACATCACGGATGAGGATGTCGAGAAGCAGCTCAAGACGTTCCAGGACCGCCAGGGCAAGCTCGTTGACGCACCGGAAGGCGCTGAGGTAAAAGACGGCGACTTCACGACGCTCGACTTCAAGGGCTTCGTTGACGGCGAGGCATTTGACGGCGGCGAGGGCAAGGACTACCCGCTGCAGATTGGCTCCAACAGCTTCATCCCGGGCTTCGAGGATCAGCTCGTCGGCGCAAAGATCGGCGAGGAGCGCGACGTCAACGTCAAGTTCCCGGAAGAGTACCATGCAAAAGAGCTCGCTGGCAAGGACGCTACGTTCAAGTGCACGATTCGCAGCATCAAGACGAAAGAGCTGCCGGCTATCGACGATGAGCTCGCCAAGAAGGTCAGCAAGTTCGAGACGCTCGATGAGCTCAAGGCTGACATCCGCAAGAACCTCGAGGAGAACGCTGAGCGCACGGCTGAGAACGACCAGAAGAGCGCTGCCATCGAGATGGCGACGAACAACATCACGGTCGACATCCCAGCTGTCATGATCGACAACCGCGTCACGGCTATGATCCAGGAGATGGCAATGCGCCTCGAGCAGCAGGGCATGAAGCTCGAGCAGTACCTGCAGTACGCTGGCACGGACATCGCCAAGCTCCGCGAGCAGTATCGCGAGACGGCCGAGAAGAACGTCAAGACGGACCTCATGCTCGAGGAAGTCGCCAAGGCTGAGAACATCAAAGTAGAAGCAAAGGACCTCGACGAAGAAGTCGCTGCTATGGCAGCTGCTTACGGTGCTACGCCGCAGCAGGTCCAGAAGATCATCAAGGAACAGGGTCGTATTGGCGATCTGGCTGCATCCGTACTCCGCAAGAAGACGGCTCAGTTCATCATCGATAACATCGCCAAATAAGATCCCTGATATGGGGGTATACCTATGAGTTATGTACCAATGGTAGTGGAGCGTTCCAATACGGGCGAGCGCGCGTACGATATCTACTCGCGCCTCTTGAAGGACCGCATCATTTTCCTGGGCGGCCCGATTGACGACGCTGTCGCCAATACGGTTGTTGCGCAGCTCTTGTTCCTCGAGTCGGAAGACCCGGACAAGGACATCCATCTGTACATCAACAGCCCGGGCGGTGTTGTCACGGCAGGCCTTGCTATCTACGACACCATGCAGTATATCAAACCGGACGTGTCGACGATCTGCATTGGCCAGGCGGCGAGCATGGGCGCGCTGCTCTTGACGGCAGGCGCCAAGGGCAAGCGCTATGCGCTGCCGAATGCCCGCATCATGATCCATCAGCCGCTCGGCGGTGCTCAGGGTCAGTCGACGGACATCCAGATCCAGGCACGCGAGATCCAGCGCATCCGCGAGGTCATCAACGATATCCTCGTGGAGTCGACGGGCAAGGACCGCGAGACGGTCGTGCAGGATACGGAGCGCGATAACTTCATGACGGCAGAAGAAGCCAAGGCGTACGGCCTGGTCGACGAAGTGATTACTCGTCCTGTCAAGAAGGGCAAGAAATCGGAGACCAAGGCATAAGAGGTGATGTCATGTTGAAGTTTGGGGATGAGAAAGGCCAGCTCAAGTGCTCGTTCTGCGGCAAGACGCAGGACCAGGTGCGCAAGCTGGTCGCTGGTCCGGGTGTTTACATCTGTGATGAATGCATCGAGCTCTGCAATGAGATCATCGAAGAGGAATTCAACGATGATGTCGAGGTCGAGCTCAAGGACGTCCCAAAACCGAAGGACATCCGTGCAATCCTCGACCAGTACGTCATTGGACAGGACGAGGCCAAGAAGACCTTGTCCGTGGCTGTCTACAACCACTATAAGCGCATCAACATGGGTCAGGGCAAGCCGGGTGAGGATGTCGAGCTCTCGAAGTCGAACATCCTCATGATCGGCCCAACGGGAAGCGGCAAGACGCTGCTTGCCCAGTCGCTCGCCCGCATCCTCAATGTGCCGTTCGCCATCGCTGATGCGACGGCGCTGACGGAGGCCGGCTATGTCGGCGAGGATGTCGAGAACATCCTCCTGAAGCTCATCCAGGCTGCGGACTACGACGTCGAGAAGGCGGAGCGCGGCATCATCTACATCGACGAGATCGATAAGATCGCGCGCAAGTCTGAGAACCCGTCCATCACACGCGACGTGTCGGGCGAGGGCGTCCAGCAGGCGCTCCTCAAGATCCTTGAGGGCACGACGGCTTCTGTGCCACCGCAGGGCGGCCGCAAGCATCCGCATCAGGAGCTCATCCAGATCGATACGACGAACATCCTCTTTATCTGCGGCGGTGCCTTTGACGGCATCGAGAAGATCATCGAGTCGCGTCTCGGTCAGAAGCAGATGGGCTTCGGTGCGCCAATCAAGTCGAAGCGCCAGAGGAACATCGGCGACACGCTGCGCAAGGTGCTGCCGGAAGACCTCTTGAAGAGCGGTCTTATCCCGGAGTTCATCGGCCGACTGCCTGTCGTCGTGACGCTCGACGCGCTCGACGAGGAGGCACTCGTCAACATCCTGACGAAGCCGAAGAACGCACTCGTCAAACAATACCAGAAGCTTCTCGAGCTCGATGGAGTCAATCTGACGTTTGACGACGACGCCCTGCGCCAGATCGCCAAGGAGGCGCTCAAGCGCAAGACAGGGGCTCGCGGCCTGCGCTCCATCATCGAGGGCATCATGCGCAACGTCATGTACGATGTGCCGTCAATCGAGGGCGTGACCGCCTGCCGCGTGACGAAGGACGTCATCACATCCAAGAAAGAACCCATCCTGACCATCGACAAGAGCGGGAATACGGACAACAAGACCGATAAGCCCGACAAGGACGATAAGGGTGGCAAGGAAGCATCGGCCTGATACGATGCAAGACAGGGCGCTGCAATAGCAGCGCCTTGTCTTTTTATCCACGAGATCCATGAAATACAAGATACAAGATATCGATAAGGGGAGGGATAATATGTCAGAAGCACCAGAAAAGAACGAGAAACGAAAGGCACCCACTGCACCGACGAAACGCATGCCGCCCGAGATGAAGACACTGCCACTCTTGCCGCTGCGCGGCATGGTGGTCTTTCCCTACATGATCATCCATCTCGACGTCGGCCGCGAGCGGTCGCTTGCCGCCCTGGAAAAGGCAATGGTGGAGGACCGCCGCATCCTGCTCGTCGCCCAGCTCGACGCCGACAAGGACGACCCAGGCCGCGAGGACCTCTACAACTACGGTACGGTTGCCGTCATCAATCAGCTCATCAAGCTGCCGGGGGGCACGGTCCGCGTGCTCGTCGAGGGCGAGAAGCGTGCACGCATCAACGATTACCACCGGCTCGAGAATTACGATGAAGTCGAGGCCAAGGTCTACACCGACCCAATCTACACCTCGATGGACGTCGAGGTCGCGACGCGCTCCGTCGTCCACCTCTTCGAGGAATGGGTCAAGCTCTCGAAGCGCATCCCGCCCGACACGCTCGTCTCCGTCGCCATCATCGACGACGCTGGCCGGCTGGCCGACCTCATCGCGAGCCATCTGAACCTCAAGATCGATTCGCGCCAGGACCTGCTCGAGAGCATCAACATACGGGACCGCCTCAAGCTGCTCTCGTACGACCTCTCGCATGAGATCGAGCTCCTGCGCATGGAGCAGAACATCGATGTCAAAGTCCGCAAGCAGATGGACAAAGCCCAGCGCGACTACTACCTGCGCGAGCAGCTCAAGGTCATCCGCAAGGAGCTCGGCGACAAGGATGACGTCATGTCCGACGTCATCGAGTACCACAGGACGCTCCTCAACGGCAAGTACCCTGAGAGCGTGCACCAGGCCGTCAATCGCGAGCTCCACCGGCTCGAGAACATGAGCAATACAAACGCCGAGGCGAGTGTCATCCGCAACTATATCGAATGGCTGCTCGCCCTGCCGTGGAATGAGGAGTCGAAAGACACCGTCAACATCAAGAAGGCGGCGAAGATCCTCGATCACGATCACTATGGCCTGCAGAAGATCAAGGAACGCATCCTTGACTTTCTCGCCGTGCACAAGCTCGTGCCCGACAAGAATGCGCCAATCCTCTGCCTCGTCGGTCCGCCGGGCGTCGGCAAGACATCACTGGCGGCTTCGATTGCGCGCGCGACGGGGCGCAAGTTCATCCGCGCTGCGCTCGGCGGCGTGCGCGATGAGGCCGAGATCCGCGGTCATCGTCGCACCTACCTCGGTGCGATGCCGGGCCGCATCATCGAGGGCATCCGCAATGTCGGCACGCGCAACCCGGTCTTCCTGCTCGACGAGGTCGACAAACTCGTCACCGACTACCGCGGCGACCCATCAGCGGCGCTCCTCGAGGTACTCGACCCCGCGCAGAACAAGACGTTCAGCGACAACTACATCGACATCCCGTTCGACCTCTCGAAGGTCTTCTGGATCGTCACGGCCAACAGTCTCGGCCCCATCCCGCGCCCATTGCGCGATCGCATGGAGATCATCGAGCTCTCGAGCTACACCGAGTACGAGAAACTTGAGATTGCGAAACGCTATCTCGTCGCCCGCCAGCGCGAGCAGAACGGCCTTGCGGGCAAGGACATCCGCCTCGGCGCGGGCGTCCTGCAGGACATCATCGAATATTACACGCGCGAGTCGGGCGTACGCGAGCTCGAGCGCCTCATCGGTCAGGTCTGCCGCAAGGCCGCGCGCAAGATCGTCGAGGGCGAAGAACCGCCCATCCGCGTGACGCGCCACAACCTGACCGACTTCCTCGGCCGCAAGAAGTTCATCGAGACGAAGGCGGAGAAGAAGCCGCAGGTCGGCGTCGTTACGGGCATGGCCTGGACCGAAATCGGCGGCGACATCCTGCCGACGGAAGTCACCGTGCTCAAGGGCAAGGGCAAGCTCATCCTGACGGGCCAGCTCGGCGACGTCATGCAGGAGTCGGCGCAGGCCGCGCTCTCCTACATCCGCAGCCGTGCCGAAGCGCTTGGCCTGCCGGATGACTTTTACGAGAAGGACGACATCCACATCCACCTGCCTGAGGGCGCCGTGCCGAAAGACGGCCCGTCCGCTGGCATCACGATGGCCACGGCCATGATCTCGGCCCTGACGGGCCGCAAGGTCCGCAGCGATGTCGCGATGACGGGTGAGATCACTCTGCGCGGCAATGTCCTGCCAATCGGCGGCCTCAAGGAGAAAGTGATCGCCGCCTACCGCGAGGGCATGAAGACCATCATCCTGCCGAAGGAGAACGAGCGCGACATCGAGGAAATCCCCGAGAACGTGCGCGAGAAGCTGACCTTCGTGCCTGTCTCGCACATGGACGAGGTCCTGAAGACCGCACTGCTGCCGAAGGAGACGGCCAAAGCCGCGCCGGCCGCAAAGGGACCACAGGGGGTACAGACCGCGCAGGATACAAAGACTGTATCATCTGTAGAATCCACACAATCCATAAATGAGGAAGGGGGCCAGAGCCATGACGGAGCAGAAGACAGACCGACCGCTTGACGCAAAGCCGGCAGAAGCTAGCGATGAGAAGGCCAAGACCGCAGAGCCAGTCGTCATCACGCAGGGCAAGTACATCGCCTCGGCCGTCAAGAAGGACCAATACCCCGAGCGCGAGCTGCCGGAAGTCGTCTTCATCGGCCGCTCGAATGTCGGCAAGTCGTCGCTCATCAACTCCCTGACGCGCATCCGCGGCCTCGCGCGCGTTTCCTCGCAGCCCGGCAAGACGCAGACCATCAACTTCTTTGAGCTGACGGCCAAGCTGCGCGACCCGGAGAGCGGGGAGGAACAGGGGCGCAAGGACTTCTACCTCGTCGACCTGCCCGGCTACGGCTACGCCAAGACGGGCAAGGAGCGCCGCAAGATCTGGAAGAAGTTCATCGACGAGTACCTGCTGACCTCGCCGCGGCTGCAGTTCGTCTGCCAGCTCATCGACATCCGCCATGAGCCCATGGCCTCTGACGTCGAGATGTTCCAGTGGCTCGTCGAGCACCATGTGCCCGTGCTGATCATTGCGACGAAGGCCGACAAGATCGGCAAGAACGCGCGCCAGAAGAACGTCGCCGCGATCCGCCGCGCACTCGGCGTCAAGGAGATCTCCATCCTGCCGTACTCTTCCGTAAAAAATGAAGGACGTTCAGATTTACTTGACGTCATCCGTGAGATTCTAGTATAATAGAGATAACGAAAGATGAATTGGATTCACGTTTCGCGTGAATCCAATTTTTTTAGGAGCATAAGAGAGTGTGTAGAAAAATCTTGGGGGAGATATCATGGAGCTGACATCGTTTGACAAATCCTTACTGAACCTGCTGCAGGGCAGCCTGCCCGTCTGCAGCCGCCCGTTCGCTGCCTTGGCTGAGCAGCTCGGCACGACGGAGGAGATTGTCATTGACCGCCTGCAGGTCCTCAAAGAGGAGGGCTATTTGCGCCGCATCGGCACGTTCTTCAACTCGAACCGCCTCGGCTACAAGGGAACGCTCGTCGCCCTGCGCGTCGATCCCGAGAAGATGGAGGCCGTCGCCAAGGCCATCAACCGCTATCCGGGTGCCACTCATAACTACGAGCGTGAGGGACGCTACAACCTCTGGTTCACGCTGCTGACGCCGGGGCTCGACAAGGAGCATGAGATCCTCACAGAGATCCAGGCCCTGCCAGGCGTCGAGAGCATGCTCAATCTCAAATCGCAGAAGAAGTACAAGATCAACGTCCAGTTCAAGCTGGCCTGATAAAAGAGAGAAGCAAGGGGGAGCCGGCCGATGGCAGAACACAGCACAAGTACCGCAATCAATGAATTAGACAAGAAGATCATCTGCGCACTGCAGGGCGACTTCCCGCTCGTCGCCGAGCCCTACAAGGTCCTGGCCGAGAAGGCCGGCGTCAGCGAGGAGCTCTTCCTCGAGCGCGTCAAGGCGATGGAGGAGGAGAAGAAGATTCGCAAGATGGGCGCCGTGCTGCGCCACCGCGAGGTCGGCTTCTCGTCAAACGTGCTCGTTGCCTGGAAGGTCGACCCAGAGCGCCTCGACGCAGTTGCCAAGCAGATGGCCGCCTCGCCGTCCGTCTCGCACTGCTACGACCGCACGACCGCGCCCGACTGGCCCTACAACCTCTACACGATGGTCCATGGTCACAGCCGCGAGGAGTGCGAGCGCATCGTCACCGGCCTCGCAGCCAAGACAGGCGTCGAAGAGCGCGCCATGCTCTACACCAAACGCGAGTGGAAGAAGGTATCCATGAAGTATTTTCAGGAAACCTGATCCCTGTCCTATACGTTCACACATCTCACACATCTCACACATCTCATACATCGTGTAAGGTGCCGGAAATTTGTCCGGCATCTTTTTTTTCGATTTCATTTGTGGTAAAATGTTAATTATGTTCTAGCATGAAAGAACTCTGTCCATGAAAATACAGCAAGACATGAGATATAAAAGGTGGTTATCAAATGGTTTCTGAAAAAATGTACGAGCTCGGCACCAAAAAGTCCACGATCCGCACGATCTTTGAGTTTGGCCGCAAGCGCGCGGCGGAGGTTGGCGAGGAGAATATCTATGACTTCAGCCTCGGCAACCCGAATGTGCCGACGCCGGAGTTCGTCAAGCAGGCAGCCATCGACATCCTGCAGACGATGCCGCCTGAGGCCGTCCACGGCTACACGATTGCCCCAGGCAATCCGCAGGTCCGCGAGGCGCTCGCCAAGAGCATCAACGACCGCTTCGGCACGCATTTTGCCGGCAAGAACCTCTTCATGACGGCCGGCGCCGCTGCCGCCATCACGATCTGCTTCAAGGCGCTCTGCGAGGAAGGCGATGAGTTCATCACGTTCGCGCCGTTCTTCCCCGAGTACCGCTGCTTCGTCGAGTCGGTTGGCGGCAAGCTCGTCGTCGTGCCGGCGCGCGTCGAGGACTTCCAGATTGACTTCGCGGCCTTCGAGTCGCTCCTGACGCCGCACACGAAGGCTGTCATTGTCAATTCACCGAACAACCCGAGCGGCGCCGTCTATTCCGAGGCGACCATCAAGGAACTCGCCGCCATCCTCAAGCGCAAGGAGGAGGAGTACGGCCACCCGATTTACATCATTGCGGACGAGCCGTACCGCGAGATCGCTTACGAGGGCAACACCGTCCCGTACATCCCGCTCTACTACCGCGATACGCTCGTCTGCTATTCCTACAGCAAGTCCTTCTCGCTGCCGGGCGAGCGCATCGGTTACATCGTCGTGCCGGACGAGCTCGAGGGCTCAGCGAAGGTCTACGGCGCCATCGCCGGTGCCGCCCGCGTGCTCACGCATGTCAATGCGCCGTCGCTTTGGCAGCTCGTCGTCGCGCGCTGCGCCGGCATGCCGTCCGACATCTCGACGTACCGCAAGAACGGCCAGCTGCTCTACGATGGGCTCATCGAGGCAGGTTTCACCTGCGTCAAGCCGCAAGGCGCCTTCTACCTCTTCCCGAAAGCGCTCGAAAAAGACGACTATGCGTTCTGTGAGCGCGCCAAAAAATACGACCTGCTGCTCGTTCCGGGCACGGACTTCGGCTGTCCGGGCTACTTCCGCGCGGCCTACTGCATCAAGACGGAGACGATTGAACGTTCCCTGCCTCTCTTCAAGAAGCTCGCAGAAGAATATAAATAAGAATTAATCTCGTAATCAACCCATCATGTTCTCCTGTGGAAAACGGGAGAACATTTTCTTTTTTTAAGTGAAAAACAAGGCATTCTGTGATAGAATACAGTTTATGCTAAGATATGTCATACAGATGATGCATGACAAATGAAGGTGATAGGAATATGAATACGATAAGAGATAAGGTCAGCCTGAGGATCATGACCGGGAAGGAAGCTGTATATGGAAATAGAACGTCAGTTTCTTGTTGATATCATACCGGCCCTGCCGGATACGTTTGACTCCATCCTGCAGGGGTATGTCTCACTGTTTCCCGAGATCCGCATCCGCAGTATACGCCCGATGGAAGGCCCTGAGAAATTCTACCTGACGGTGAAGCGCGGCGAGGGACTCATGCGCGATGAATGGGAGACGGAGATCAGCTCGCGCGAGTTCTCGCATCTCGTCGAGTGTCTCGAGAAGGGCACCTGGTTCATCGAGAAGCGCCGCTATCGGCTGCCGCTTGCGGACGGCCATGTCGCGGAGTACCACCGCCACAGTGGCCATCTCAAGGGCTTTGATTACATCGAAGTGGAGTTCGGTTCAGAAGAAGAGGCCAAAGCCTTTGAGCCACCGTACTGGTTTGGTCGCGAGGTCACGGAGGACCCGCGTTTCAGCTACGGCAAACTCGCGCGCGAAGACGGCACGTGCCTGGCCAAGCTCATTCTCGCACGCCCGCCGAAACCGTGGACGCCCGACGATGTCGAGACGATCGAGATGGGCGGTTTCTCGGAGCTGTCGAGACCGCTGAATCAAATGGCGCAGATGGTATCGACTGCAAGCGATGAGCAGGCTGAGTCATCTGCATCATCTGCCTCGTCTGAGCCGTCGGAACAGACGGAGCAGGCCGACGGGATGGACCCGTTGACGGAGGACTCCGCGCAGCCGGAGCAGTCGACTCAGTCGGATGCACAGGAAGCGCCTGTGACGTCAGACGCGGAGAAGGCAGAGAGGAATGGGGACCGTGAATCAACCCGCTGAGGGTGTCCCGTCTCTTGCGTCACGAGGAATATGCGACGTCAACCTGATGTTTTATGCCATTTTATGATATTTTTCTGCACTTAGGGGCTGACCCTGTCGGATATGACAGGGTCAGCCCCTTTTTATTTTGCTAAAATAAAGAGGAGAAAGAGGAGAGGTGAACGATATGATGCAACAAGAAGATTTCTTACGTCAAGCGGAGGCGATGGCCAAGGGCTTTATCTGGGATTTTTACCAGAAGCGCAAGAGCATCTGGCAGATCATGGAACAGATGGACGAGAAGTGCTTCAGCTGGATTGGCGCGGGTCCCGGGGAATACCTGCGCAGCTACGACGAGGCGCTCCATTACTTCGCGGAGCAGCGCTATGCTGGCGCCGTGCCGCTCATCGAGATATCCGAGGAGCACTACGATGCGCAGCTCGTGACGAATCAGGTCTGCATCGTGCTCTGCGAGTATTTGTTGACCCTCCGACCTGAGACGGGCAATGTCATGCAGGAGCGTCAGCGCTCGACCATCACGATACGGCGCGCTCATGGCGGCAAGCTGTTGGCCTGTCAGGTCCACACCTCGAACCCCTGGTATCCGATGAAGGGTGATGAGCGCTGGCCGGAACAGTTCGGGCGGCAGACCTACACCTACTTCCTCGAGCTGCTCTCCGAGCTTGAGCTCAAGGAGATGCCGCATCTGAGCTCACAGCAGCGCAAGGTGCTCGTGCTCATGATGCACGGCAAGACGTATCAGGACATCGCTGCAGCGCTCGACATCACTTACCGCACGGTGCAGTACCATGTGCGCATGATCTTCAATAAATTCGGCGTCGACTGCCGCGAGATGCTGTTCGCCAAACTCATCCGCACGCTCTGTGCCACGATGAGCGACCCGAACGACCACGATGAAGACACCGTGAGCAAGGCACTCAAGGCGCTCGACGATGCCGCGAAGAAGTACAAGAGCAATCATAAAAAAGACAAGCAAGACAGGAGAGAAAAAGGGGAAAAGACAGAAGGGGGACCTGCAGATGATGTATCGCACAAATGGAGAAGCAAGGGTACTCAAGCATAGCAGGAAGGTCGGGAGCAGCATGGCCTGGCGCGGGAAGTGCGCGCTGTGGCTCGCCGTGCTGCTGGCCCTGCCGACGGCGGCCTGGGCGGCGCCTGAACCGCCGACCGACCGGCCGACCGGCTACAATGATTCCGGCGCCCAGCTGAGCCGCACGCGCCAGTACCTCGAAGAGCAGCAGGCGCGGGAACGCCTGGCCAAGGAGAACAACACCGCTGGTGTCGAGGGCACATCCGCGCCGGAAACACAGCAGGGTAGCGAAGTCGCGTTCCCACTCAAGAAGATCGAGTGGACGCAGTCGTCCGTGCTGAAGGAGGAAGAGCTGCAGCAGCTTGCCTCGCCGTATGTCGGCCACGAGGTCAAACTATCCGACCTTTATAATTTAATTAATCAGATAAATGCGCTTTATCAGAAAAGAGGCTATATGACTTGCCGCGCCTTCCTCGGGCCGCAGACGATCCACGACGGCGTTGTCAAGATCGAGCTCATCGAAGGGCGGACGGGCACGGTGAGCCTGACCGGCAATGCGACGACGCGCGAAGACTACATCCGCCACCGCCTCTCGCTCGGGCAGGGGGAGATCGCGAACATCAACGACCTCAATGAGGAGCTGCTGCGCTTCAACGCGACGAACGACGCTCAGTTGCACATCATGATGAAAGCAGGCGAGAAGGTCGGCACGACGGACTACGTCATCGCCATCCGCGAGCCCCAGCAATACCTCTTCGGCATCGTCGCCGACAATGCCGGCAACAAGTCGAGCGGCCTCTATCGCGGCGGCTTCTTCTGGCAGGACCGCAGCCTGACGGGCAACCGCGACGCATTGTTCCTCAGTACGATGGCCTCGCAGGGCACGAAGTCCTTCGCCGCGGGCTACACGGCGCCGCTCGACCACGCGGGCAGCAAGATCGGGCTCAACTACAGCACGAACAGCGTGCACATCACGGACGGGCCCTTAGAGCCGCTCGAGGTCCGCGGCCACTCGTACGCCTACGACCTCTTCGTGACGCATCCCGTCGTCACGAGCGAGACGGTGCGCTCCGAGCTCGGCCTCGACTACGGCTATCAGCACTCGCGCACGGACTTCCTCGGCATGCCCTGGGTCGACGATACGGTGCAGACCTTGCAGGCGTTCTACGACCAGCTCGACTACGGCCGCTCGACCATCTGGTACCAGAAGCACGCCTACGCCATCGGCAAGGCCCAGATGATCCAGGGCGACCGTGATTTCGGCAAATACAATTTCAATGGCCTCTTCCGCAAGCACTTTGCGCACGGTCAGTCGTGGAACCTGCGCGTCGACGGCCAGCTCTCGAGCACGCAGTACCTGCCGTCCGCTGAGATGTTCTACATCGGCGGCATGTACAGCGTGCGCGGCTACATCGAGAGCCTGCTCGGCGGCGACGGCGGCATTTTCGCGAGCCTCGAGTACGGCGTGCCGATTACGAAGGACAAAGTGCTCGAGGCCTACGTCTTCCTCGACGGCGGCCGCGTCTGGGGCAGCAGCGCCTTTGACGACCGCAGCCTCGTCGGCACCGGCTTCGGCCTGCGCGGCAGCATCGGCGGCCACGCCTATCTCAACGTCGGACTCGGCTTCCCGCTGATCCGCACGATCAACGAAGTGGAGCAGAGCAGAGCCCGTGTCCACTTCTCGTTCAACAGCCAATTCTGACTGCTAGACCACCAAGAAGGAGGCAATCATCATGAGTTATACACGTTATACGAACCGGAAGAATGAGCGCGCAAGCGATAGAAGTGCGGTCCATATGACCCGCACCGAAGAGAATCAGCTGACCCATAAGGTCCTCTCGGCCCTGCTGGCCGCAGGGCTCGTGATGAGCCCCGCGACTGTCCTTGCGGCCGATACTTCGAAGATCACGGATGCCAGTGGCAATGACCTTACGGCAGTCAATAATGTCTTTAATATCTACGCCCAGAAGTACAGCGGCAAGCACAGTGCCATCAATCAGTTCCAGAAATTTCAGCTGGATGCCAATAAGATTGCCAATATGTATTTCCGTATGCAGGGTGATACCGTAGATGTGGATAATCTCCTGAACTTTGTCGATACCCGAATCGACATCAACGGTACCCTGAACGCCATCAAGAACGGAAAAATCGGCGGCAACCTGTTCTTCCTGAGCCCCGGCGGCATGGTCGTCGGTAAGAGCGGTGTCATCAATACGGGCTCTCTCTATGTCATGGCTCCTTCCTGGACCCAGGACCTTACGGATAAGGACCAGAGATCCTATGAGATCCTGAAGGGGAAATTTGCTACCGGTACCTATGAGGATGCGGAACTGGAATCCATCAAGAACGGGGCGGCCAACATCCGGATCAATGCCAGCGGCACCATCAGCGTGCTGGGCAAGATCAACGCTGCCAATGATGTGAAGCTCTATGCCGGCAAAGTGGCCGTGGGCAAGAACCTGACCGGAGACACTATCGACGGTACGGCCGCCGGCGGCATCGAAAAAGGAGCCGCCATCAACATGGGCATCACGGATTTCTCCCAGCTGGTGAATCTGAGCGCCGAACAACAGGAAAATATCGGACTGACCTCGCTGACCGCCACGAAGGACGGCAGCGGGGACGTGGTCCTGTCCGCCCGTTCCGATGCGGCCAACAGCCTGGATCAGGCATTCAACGACCTGGTGAACACCACCGGGTTTTTGGGCAGCACGGAAATCAACGTTCCCAAGACCATCACGGCCAGCGTGGAGAACTATGGTACCGTGACGGCCGCCGGGGACGCCACCCTGACCGCCAAGGCCACCAACAGCTATTTCAAGGAAGGGGACGAAACGTATTCCAGCAATGCCAGCAGCTATGCCCAGACCGTGGCCAGCGTGGACGTGCAGGGGGATGTGACGGCCCAGGGTGCCGTGGAAATGAAGGCCAGCGCCGACAACACCTATGTGGACAGCGGCAATTCCGTTACGGATAAACTGGGGGATACCATCAGCTACCTGGTGCCTGTGAGCGCCAATGTGATGCTGCTGCAAAACGAAGCCAGCGTCACCGTGGGAAAGGATGCCACGGTCACTGGCGAAACGGTGAAGGCAGAGGCTGAGGCCAATCTGGACGGCACCGCCGGCACGGTGGCTGTGGGCAAGAAATATCTCAAGCAGATCCCCAGCCAGATTCCAGCTACAGGGGTGAGCTATGCCCAGGTGGACAACAAGGCTGCTGTCCAGATCGACGGCACGGTGAAGGCCAATGGCACGGATACCACGGACGATGACGGCAACAAGCAGGAAGCCCTGCAGGTGAAGGCCAATGCCAAATCGTCTGTGACCAACAGCGCCAATGCCGTGGTCAGTGCTGGTCCGCTGGGTGCCGGCTCCGCCCAGATCGTGACCGCTGTGGCGGTGATGAACAGTGACAACAATGCCCAGATCAAGGTGAACGGTACGGCAGAAGCTGAAAAAGGCAGCGTGAAGATGGACGCGGCCACCACCCAGAGCCTGAACACGTCGGCAGCCGCCCAGGCACCGGACACCACCGTGGGCACGGCAGCCGTGGATGTGATCACCCACAAAGGCGATGCCTCCATCGACGTACAGGGAACCGTGAAGGCGGACCAGGATGTGACGCTCACGGCCACCAACCATACGGCGGAAAATACCCACAGCGCCAACAACAACCTGGGCCAGGGCAAGTTCAAGGCCCAGCTTATGAAGGGGGTCATGAAGGCCGCCGATGTGCAGGGCATCGTAGGGAAAGTCAAGGAAAATCCTCTGGTGAAGGACGCCATGAGCAAGGCTTCCAAGAGCACGGACACGGCTGCTTCCAGCGGCTCTACCAGCTCCAAATCGCTGATGGATGCCCTGGGGAATACCCTGTCCGCCGGTGCCGCCATCACCGTGGCCGACGAAACGACCACGGCCCGGGTGAATTTCGGCAAGAATTCGGTGACGGAAGCGAAGAACGGCTCCCTGCAGGCTTCGGCCAACAATACGGTGTATGACACCCTGCTGACCGCTTCCGGTGTCACCAGCACCTTCAAGAACACGGACAGTGATTCCGATACGGTGACCATTGCCGTGGGAACCGTGTTCGGCGGCATGAAGAATTCGGCCAACGTTACGGTAGAAGACGGAACGAAGGACCAGAAGGCCCAGCTGAAGGCCGGGAAAGACCTTTCCCTTAAGGCCAATGCCCGGATGGATTACAACCGGGTGGCGGAAATCAAGAAGGGACTGGACGACAGCCTCCAGGCTGTAAAATCGGCTGCCGAAGAAATGAAGGACTGGGAAGAGCTGTCCAATCTCGGTGAATTCGGTGACCTGAAGACCATCTATGAGAATCTGGTGACCCTGGAAGGGAAACTGGAAAACATGAGTGTTACGTTCTACAAGAACTATCTGCAGCATGCCCCCGATGGGACGAACCTGACCGCGGAGGGGACGCTCAACGAAGTGACGAACCTGGCGGCCACCGGCTGGGATCTCTACAACCAGTTCCTGGAGTTGCAGGACGCGGCCATGAACCTCTATGCGGATGTCCAAGCCCAGGATCCTTTTTTCCAGGCCAAGCAACAGGCGAAGGAAAAGGTGATGAACCTGCTGGCCAGCCCCATGGATGTGGTCAGTTCCTCCATGGAATACCTGAGCCCCAATAACTATGCCAACATCTCGGCGGCGGCTTCGGCCAAGGGAGGTGCTGACACGGCCGTGGCCACGGCGGCTTCCGTCACCGTTTCAGATTTCAATTTCAACAGCCAGGTGAAGGTGGGGAAGAATGCCCAGCTGACGGCTGGAGATACCTTGAACTTACAGGCCGATGAAGCCATCAAAGATGTGACCATGACTGGCAAGAGCAAATTCTGGCTGAACGATGCGGCCACCGGCAAATCGGACGGCGTGGGGCTCGGCGGCAGTTTCAACTACCAGGATTTCGACAACGACACGCTGGTCCAGGTGGCCAAGGGTGCCAGCCTGACGGCCGGGGATATGGCCCTTTCCAGCAGTTCCGACGTGTTCCATACCGGGGTCATGCTGTCTGCCGGCAAGGCGGACGGCTCGGCCATCAGCGGCATGATGGCCCTGACAAGCAGCGACAGCTCCAATCAGGTTCTGGTGGATAAGGACGCCCTGCTGAAGGCCGTGAAAGATGAGACAAACAGTCGCAAGGGCAGCATTGCCATCACCGGATACAACAATACCAATGTGAACAATGCCATCCTGTCCCTGTCCGCTGCCAATGGAGCAGCGGCAGCCGGAATCGCCGCGGCGGTGAACAACATCGAGGTGACCAACCGGGCTGCGGTGGAAAACATCACCACCGCCGATGATGACGATGACAAAGGTCAGATCGAAGCCGCCTCCCTCCAGGTGAATGCAGAGACCACCGGTCTGATGAACGCCGTGAGCGTGGCCGGCGGCGTGACCTCCAGCGGCACGGATCCGGAAAAAGGCAAGACGGAAAAGGGCGGCATGGGCAGCGTGGGCAACCTGTTCGGCAAGGTGACGAACCCTGTGGGGACCGTCACTGATGCTGTAGGGACCGTTTCCAATAAGGTGAAGGATGCCATCACCTGGGTGAACACTGGCGGCAAGAGCCAGGGCGGTACCCAGACCGCAGTGCCCACCAAGTCGGATACGGCGCCTTCCTTCAGCCTGGCCGGGGCCGGGAGCCTTTCTCTGAACCTGGTGGACGACACCACCCAGACAGTGGTGGACGGCGCCACGGTGAACCTGAATAGCGACGGGGCCATGAATGTGGGCGCCCGGGATACGGCCTATGTGGGGGCCTACAGCGGCGGTGCTGCCATTTCCCTGCGCAAGGGCAAGGGCAGCAAGGACAACACCAGTGTGGCCTTCAGCGGTGCCGTGGGCGTGAATTCCATCGACAATACCATCGAGGCAGCCGTGCGCAACAGCACCCTGACCGGGGTGAAGAGCCTGGACATCGAAGCCCTGAGCGGCGGCACGTCCGTGGCGGCCGGCACAGCGCTGGCCCTCACGAAGAGCGGCCAGGCCGGCAACAACTTCGCCGGCGGGGCTTCGGCTTCGGTGAACCTGATTGACAAGACGGTAAAGGCCCTGGCGGAAGACAATGCGGTGACCGGAAAATCGGCTGCGGAAAAAGCAGATGTGGACGTGACGGCCTACGAAAGCGACCTGCAGGTCACCGGCGGCGTCAATGCAGACGTGGCCATCGGCGGTGGCAGTGCAGCTGGCGGCAGTCTGACCATCGCCAACATCAAGAATAAATTGGAAGCCGGGATCCACGGCGGCACCTATACCAATATCGGGGAGACTCAGGTGCAGGGCCTTCTGGCTACCAAACAAATTTCGGCGGCCATCTCTGCCGGCGTGGCCGTGGGCGGCAACGGCACGGACAACGCCTTCACCGGTGCCATGCTCTACAACGGGCTGCACAATACGGTCAATGCGAATATTTTGAACAATGCCAATATCACGGCGGATTCCATCGCTGTGAAAGCCCACGATACCACCAGCGGTTCGGACGAGGCCAAGGCCTATGAGGATCAGCTGGCCACCTATCGGGTGGAGGAAAGCCTGCTCCAGGATGCGGGCGTGGATACGGATGGTTCCTCCTATTACAAGACCTCCGACAGCAGCAACGGCCTGGATACGGCCGGTGAAACCGTGGACTTCGACGGTAACAAGGGCAGCCTCAGTGTGGGCGCCGCCTTTGTGGTGGCCGGTTCCAAGGACAATGCGGCCGGCGCGGCCGTCAACGTGGCCAATCTGGACAACGATTTCACGGCGGCCATCGACAATGCTGTACTCATGGCTGATTCGGTCTCGGCCAAGGCCGATGCGGACTCGCTGGCGGTCAACGTGTCGGCCGGCGTGGCCGCCGGTGCCAAGGACTTCGGCGGTATGGGCAGCGTCACCTGGCAGGATCAGGACAACAGGATCCAGTCCCAGGTGACGGATTCCACTCTGACCACGGACGACCTGAAGGTGCATGCGTCCAGCAACGCCCAGGCCGTGAACGTGGCCGGCTCCGTGGCCTACGGCAAGACGGCCGGCATTGGCGCTGCTCTGGCCTACAATGGCCTGGACAACCACATCAGTGCCTACCTGGCCGGCGGCATCGTCACGGCGAAAACGCCGTCTACCGGTGTGAGCGTGGATGTGGAAGGCAAGAATACGGGCAAGATCTACGGCCTGGGGGCTGCTGTGGCCGCCAGCCAGACGGCAGCCGTGAACGGTACCGTAGTGGTCAACCATGGCGGCAGTGACACAGAAGCCGCTGTAGGTGAAGTGCGCTCTGAAGACGGGAACAATACCGTAAAAGAAACCACGATCGCAAACGCCAACGCCGTGAAAGTGAAAGCGGAAAGCGACGATGTGCGGGTGGCTGCTGCCGGCAACGTCAGCGCCAGCGGCAAGGTGGCAGTGGGCGGCGCTGTGGCCTACAACGATGTGGGCGGCGCCTCCACCAGCACGGCAAAAGCCAGCCAGAAGACCCGCGCAGCTCTGAACAAGACCACCCTGACCCACGTGACCAGTGGAAGTACGTCTGTCGAGGCAGTGGATGGGTCCAAACTGACCACGGCCGCTTTTGGCGTCGGCGGTGCCGGCAAGGTAGCCGTGCAGGGTGCCGCGGCCACGGCTCTCGTCAACAAGACCGTGACGGCCGAAGTACAGGATAGCAAGATTGATAAAAATACGGATAAAGGAGCCTATGTGACGGTCCAGGCGGACAGCAAGAGCACCATCAACAGCATGGCTGTCGTCGGTGCGGGCAGCGGCACCTTCGCCGGCGGCGCCGGTGTAGCCGTCAACCGGATCAACCAAGATACGACGGCCACCCTGAGCGGCAGCACGGTCAAAGACAGACACACGACTGTGCAGGCGACAGGAGACTCTGCCATCACGTCCATTGGCGTGGGCGCAGCTGTGGCCGGCAAGGCGGCCCTTGCGGGGAATATTGCCGTGAACCAGATTGGCAACAACGTGAAGGCTTCTGTGACGGGCAGCAACCTGACTAGCAGCGGCAACATCGGTGTACTGGCCAGCGGGCAGGAAAATCTGACCAACTTTGCCGGGACGGTGAGCGGTGCAGCCGGCAATGCCGGACTCGGCATGGGCGTCAGCTACAATGCCATTACGGGCAATACGGAAAGCACCGTGGAAGACAGTTCCCTGGAGGCCCGGGGCAAGGAAAACGGGACGGTAGGCGACAAGCAGAAGGGCGTAGTCGTGACTGCGTCCGGTACCCATACCCTGAACAGTGTGGCCCTGACGGCCGGTCTGGCCGGTTCGGACAATGTGGCCGTGGGTGCTGCCGGCACGGTGACCGTGAACAACATCGGCGGGACCACCCGGGCAGCAGTGACCGGCACGGACATCAATAAAGAGCTGGATAACAGTACGTCTGATGATGTGGCCGTGAAAGCCCAGGATGTGACCACAAGCGAAAGCCATGTAGGTTCCCTGGCTGTGGGCATCGGCGCCGATGGCGGGGCCGGCGTCAGCGCAGCTTCGGATACCCTGCTGCTGAGCCGGAAGACGGCTGCGGAACTGAGCGGCACGGATACGGCGAAGAAGACCGTCAACGGCCGGAATGTGGCTGTAACGGCCGACCAGCAGTCCACGGTCGTCACCAATGCGGACGGCGTAGCAGGTGCCGGCGGGGGCTACGGAGCAGGCGCAGTGGCGGCAACGGCAGCGGCCACCAAACTGAATGGCTCCGTGACCGCCACCATGAAGAACATCACCAGCACCAATAAGAGCTTGGAAATCTCGGCCAAACACGACCATAAGACCACTCTGGTCAGTGCTTCGGCAGCTGTGTCGGCGGCCATGGTCTCCGGCGCCGTAGGCGCTGGTGTGGGTGTGGTCAACGATGACTTCACCACGGATGCAGAGCTGGTCAGCAGCACAATTACGGCGAAGAAAGACAGCAGCCTGAGCGATTCCGGCTCTGTGAAAGTGGCGGCGGACAGCAGCACCGGTGTGACCACTGTGGTGGCCGGTATGGCCGGCTCGATGGGTGCTGCAGCTTCGACGATTTCCGTCAACAACGTGAACAGCCAGACTTCGGCGGTGGTGGATAACAGCAAAGTGACGGCCGAGCAGGACTTCACCGTGGATGCCCATAACAAGGTGACCACGAAGTTCAATGCGGCCACGCTCGGTGCGGGCGGTGCTGCCATTGCCACGGGCGTGGGTGTCAACACCATCGGCACCTCCACCCTGGCCAAGGTGAACAAGAGCACCATCACGGCCCAGAAAGCGGCCATCACCTCCCGGGAAGAGCTGGACGTGGATCAGAATCTGGTGGGCGCTACGGTGGGCGGAATGGGCCTCAACGCCAATGTGATGGTGACTTCCATCGGCACCAAACTGGCGGATGCCTACGGCAACAGAGATAATAACGGAGCTTCCTTTGATACCGCCGCTGCGTTAAGCAAGGCCAATACGGCCCTGGATTCCCAGAAGACGGCGACCACGGATGACACGACAGCCAGCAGCAAGGTGGTCAAGGACACCCTCCACAATACGGATACGGGTGTCGAGAGCACGGATGATTCCGGCGTGACCGCTTCTTCCGGCAAGAGCGACGCCAAGGGTACCCAGGTGGCGGTGACGAACTCTGCTATCACCACGGCAGATACGCTGAATCTCAGCGCGGATCGCCAGACGGATGCCAAGATTACGGCGGCTTCGGCCAGCGTTTCGGGTTCGCTGGGGCTCAGTGCTACGGTTGCCGTCCTCGATGCGAAGAAAGATGCCGGCGTCAGCATCAGCGGCAGTACGCTAAAGGCGAACAATGCGCTTTCTGTAACGGCTGACCAAGGCGGCAAAACGAGCATCGATGCATATCAGGCGAACATCGCCGGTGTGGCTGCCGTCAGTGCGGCCTATGCCCAGAGCAGCTCCAGCGGTGAGACGAAGATCGAAGCCGTGGATTCCACGCTGACTTCCGACAACAAAGATATCACGATAAAGGCAGCGGACGCGTCCCAGACGATGTCGTCGGTCTATGGTGCTACGGCAGGCCTTGTGACGGCCGGAGCCCTTGTCTCCAAGGCAGATAATGCGAGTGATACGGATCTTGCCATCAAGGGAAGTATACTCAAAACGGCGCAGGGAACGGCTGACTTGCAGTCCGATAAGGCCAATGTCGTGTCCGCCAGAACGTACGGTGGCTCCTTCGGCCTGGTCGGTGCCAACGGCGTCGTCGCCATGGCAAGTGATGAGGGCGCATCCAAGATTCTCGTCGCGCAGAGCGGCAAGAAAAACAGCGTCTTTAGTGGTCAGACGGCAAGCCTGCAGGCCACGACCCGTCCGGCCGTTACGGCGGAAACGGGCAGCCTCTCCGTCGCCCTTCTCGGCAGTGCCAGTGCGTCTGCAGCAACGGCCTCTGCCAAAGGCGAGGCCGGTGTCCAGGCAGCTGACGGCACGACTTTCGATGTTGACAGGGCAGAAATCACAGCCAGCGCCGAAAGCCAGAATGGAGAAAACAACAGTGAAGCCAAGGTCAAGGGCTTTGCAGCGGCCGGCCGTGGTACGGCCGTTGTCAACACGGCAACAGCCAATACGGACATCGATACAGAGGTGACACTGGGCAAGAGTTTCTTCAAGAAAGATAGGGGGACGGCTCTGAATGTGACCTCGTCCAATACGACGCAGACCGCAGCCGATGCCCGTGGCATCACCGTCGGCGGACTTTTCGCCAGCGGCACGAATCTCGCCTATACGGGAAGCGGCACGGAAAATGATGCCAATACGGCGGCCATCACGCTGACTGGCGACAAGACGCAGTTGAAATCCTTGTCCGTCAATGCCAGCGGTACGACGCACAATCTGACCACGGCTGACGGCAGTGGCGGCGGTATGATCAGCGGCGACCTGGCCGGTGCGGTGGACAACAAGACGTACACGGGCAGTAAGGTTACCCTCAAGGGCAGCTGGGATGTGAAGGGTGACGTGGCGATCCAGTCGGCCCAGACGGACCATATGGACCTGAATGCCGATGCCACCAAGGCAGCCCTCGTCGGTGCCAGTGCTACCAAGGCTGATAATACAGCCCGCGGTGCTGCTGATGTCGTATTGACGGGCAGCCAGATCACCAGCGGCGGCACGCTCACGGCCAAGGCGGACAGCAAGGCAAATTTCGGTCAGAACAAGACATATGCTGTTGAGGGCAGCGGGTATGGCGGTGTCATGGTGCAGGGCGCTAAGCTCAATAATACGGTGAACCGCACGGCCACCGTGGATGCCGGCAATGCGTCCCTTACGAGCAGCGGCAGCCAGACCCTGGCAGCAGAAGCAGGCGGCAAGATCAATGCGGCCGGCTATATCAAAGCAGCCGGCGCCGGCGCAGCTACCTGGGTGGATGTAGATAATAACCTGACCAGCCAGAATACCATCAAGACGGATGGGAAGACCTCCCTGCGCACAGATGCGGCGGCCGGCGATATCACCCTGTCGGCTTCGGACGACTGGACTGTAACGGCCAAAGGCGTAGCCGATACCCAGGGCGGGGCCGCCGGCGGCGCTTCGTCGGATGTGAAAAACACCCTGCAGCGGACCAATAAAGTCGACGTTCAGGGCAAAGTCTACAGCCTCAATGATGTCAATCTCTATGCAGGCAAAGATGCGAATGGCACCATGGACAACCTGGACCTCAATGTCGAATCGGAAGCCTACAACAAGACGGCGCTTTCTGTAGCCGTTCCGAAATTCCAGGATACCCTGACTCAGGCCAACCAGGTCGTCGTCGGCAAGGATGCAGAAGTCTCCAGTGTACGCCATGTCAATGCCTATGCCGATGAAGCCAACAAATACCTGCGGGAGCAGTCGGTGAAGTACACCTGGTATCACAGCGATGCCAATGAAAACTTCACCAGCACATCGGTAGGCAAGAAATCCGACAACATCAACGATAAGACGGATAATTATGTACAGATTGACGGCAAAGTGACGGCCGGCGCACAGAACAAGCAGAAAATCGTCATCGGCGGGTCAGGACAGATTGTCGTCCTCGATAAAGACGAACTGGCCGCCGTTAAAGCCGTCAAGGGACAGGAAAAGGTTGTCCAACGGCCGACAATCGAAGCTTCGGATAACATTGATACGTCGCAGATTACCTATGCGAGCATCGACTACGCCAATGCCCTGATGGCACGTTACTATGAATTGTCTACTCTTATCGGCCAGTACAGTGACAGCAAGGACCTGACGGCGCTGAAAGGCTACCAGGATGAGCAGATTCGTATCTATAATGAACTCAACGACCTCGGCCTTCTTTCCAAGGCAACCGGGGCAGACGGCAAGGAATATCTGGTTCCTGTCAGCGGGCTTACGGTGGATACCATCGTCCTGCCGGATATCGTCGCTTCGGGCGGCAATATCGTGGTGGAAGCAGGCAGCCTGAAGGGCGCCGGTACGCTGAAGGCACAGGGAAGTCCGGAAGTCACCGTGGAAAACCATACGAATCTTTATATGAAAGTGGGGGATGTGAAGGCAGTCAATCCGGGCGGCGAAATCCATTACAACGGCCAGTCCCTGGCTAAGGACGCTGCTGCCGTTATCAAGAGTGCCAATCAGGACAAGGCCGCTGCCGTCAACCTGACGGTCAGCAACGATGCTGCCACCAGTACCGGCGGCACGGTCACCATCAAGAGTGACTATGGCACGTCTGCCATCAAGGCAAAAATCGATGAAGTCGATGCAGAGGGCAAGAAGACGGGCAAAAAAATTGATGCTGAGCTTGTCCCGAAGGCCGATATTGAAATCAACGGCAATGTGGAGGCGGGAAATGGCGTCGTCACGGTAGAGGATAAGAACTACAACATTCTCCTGCAGGGCGAAGGCAGCCGCACGGCGGAAGTCAACGGCAAGGAAATCCACCTGACGGCCGGCAAGAGCATCAGCCAGGGCTTTACCCAGGGCATCGTCAATATCGGCGGCAACCCGGAAGAGCTGTACAAAGACAAGTATTTCAACAGCGAAGTAAATGAATTCAACGGAGCCTATGGTTATGAACATACCTCCCGTGTCCATCGGGATGACCGGACGCATGATGAGGTGCTCAACGGCAGTGGTTCGCGCATTGCCGGTGACAACATCTACATCAATGCGTCGGACATCAACGTCAATGGCCTGATCCAGAGCGGCTATGGCAAATATGAAGTCACCATTGCCGATACGGTAACGCCGAAAGTCCAGAACTTGAATCGCAGTTGGGCGCTCATGGGCAAACAGGATCTGTCCGATGCGGTCATCACGACAGGATCGTATTATCTTGTACAGCAGGGCGGCAAAGTCCTGCAGGTGGACGGTACCTATAAGTACCAGCCCGATGTCTACTACAATCCATCGACGCAGAAACTGGTCATCCCTGATATCGATGCCCACGGAGGCAAGATTTATCTGAGCGGCCGTATTTCCAGCACGGGCAACGGGAAAATCGTTGCGCTGGATGGTGCTTATGATATCAGCGTGACCAATCCTACGAAAACGGATCTGCAGGTGGGCAAGCTCATCAGCAACAAGAATGATGGCCTGATCAGCATTGCGGATTCTTCCAACAAACGTCTCACGGAATACACCCGCGGCAGTACGGTGGTCAAGGACCTGACAAAATGGGATACGACCACAGGCGACTGGAAGGTCCTCAGCACCAGTGGGGCTTCTTCGCAGTACAATCCGCAGAAAGACCTGCGCTACAACTGGACCAGCGGCCAGAAAGTCACGACGAGGAAACACTACAAGCATGACCATAAAGCCGGCCTCTGGGGAGCCGTCACGACGCTCGATGAAACGGAACTGGCAAAGTATGAACAGGAAATCACGCCGCAGGATATGGGGCATAATACCTATACCAATGATAACGGCGTCTATATCGATACGAGCAGTCTCACGAATAAGGACAAACAGTATGTCTTTGTTTACGACAATGTCGTCCTGAACAATGATCGGACGCAGCCGGTCGTCACCAAGCGCTGGAAGACGGGCTTCTTAGGCTGGTTCCATTGGGAACGCACCGAATGGGATACCAACACGGGGACGGCCCAGCAGTATGTGGGCAGTGTCAAGGCGGATCACGGTATCAATATCGGCTTCCTTGGCAATCAGAATGGTAATTCGGCCATCAACGTGACGAGTCAGGCTGGGGTCACACTGGCCGGCAGGATCCAGTCCAGCCAGAGCGGTGCAGGCTCGACCATTGCCATCACTTCGCAGGAAGGAGCCATCAACCAGAATGGCGGCCTGCTCAAGGGCGACAACATCAATCTCAGGGCCCAAAAAGGCATGACGAATATTACCATCGAGTCCCTTGGCGATACGGTGAAACTCGACGCGGCCAATACCGGCAGCGGCAATATGAACATCACCGTTGACGGTGCCTATGGCAAAGCGGGTCATGTCGATCTCGTTCAGGCGAAGAACACGAATGGTGATGTCAGCCTGACGGTTTTGGGCAATCTGACCCAGAACGGCACGGCTGCGGCTGTCGAGGGCAATCGGATTGACCTCGTGAGCTGGCAGGGAAGCATCGGCACAGATACGGCGGCCTTGAAGGTGAAAACACCGGATACTGCTGTAGATGTGTTGAACCCGCTTTCCAGCAGTGTCAATGCCACAGCTAAAGGCAATATCCATCTGGCAGAAGACAGTGATATGCGTGTCGGTATCATCAAATCGACGGACGGCGATGTGAAGCTGAATGCGACGGGCAGCATCCTCGATGCCCTACCCAGCGGTGATATTATCGACCGTGGCAATACGGCAAACCTCGTCCAGGGCTGGAAAGACCTCGGCCTGATCGAAGGCGATGGCCAGTACAAACAGAAACAGGCAGAAGACGTGGCTGAATACAAGGCAGGTGTCCAGTCTGAATTTGCCCAGTACTTGGAGTTGAAAGCTGCTTATGAAAACAATGAAGAAGCAGCAAAAATCGATGCCAACTATCGGGTCCTGAACGACCGCTATGGCGATTATACAAGTGCTGACGACTATCTGGCTAAAAGCGATACAGCCCAAAATCATCTGGCTGATCTGCAGAAGGCCGGTGCTGGCTGGACGGAAAATGAACTGCTTTATGCCATCAGTGATGCCATCGTCAATAAACAGCAGGGCAGCACGGATACGGAGCTCAAGCAGGCCAACATCTCCGGCAACAATATCACACTCCAAGCCAAAAACATCGGCTCGGACAAAGCGGCTGAAGATGTTCTGGTCAAAGGTATCACCACGGATGAACGGCTCGACGATCTGAAGAAGGTCGTCAATGCCAACGTTTCCGATGTGGGCTATACCAAGAATGACAAGGGTGAGAATGTGTTCCGCATCTACGGCAAGGTGCCTGTGGGCATCGAAGCCAAAGGTGAGCTGAACGTTGAGTCCGATGGCAATATCTATGTAGCCGGCCGTACGTTCGGTAAAAATAAGGATACGGTCCTGAAGCTGGGCAAAGTAACGACCAGCACAGGTGATATCCGCGTCCTGGGCAAAGCCGGCGTGACCAATTCCCTGACGGATAGCAGTGCCAACCTGACGGGCAAGAACCTCATCCTCGAAGGCGGCAGTGCCGACATCGGTACGGCAGATAAGAAAATTGCCGTCGACCTGACGGGCAGCATGTCCGCTCTGACAGACGGCAGCATGTATATCAGCAGTGTGGGCAGCCACAATCTGCAGCTTACCGGTCTCTATGCCGGTAAAGACATGGTGCTCGATTCCGCGAAGGACATCCTCATGAGCCCTGACGCTTCGGCACAGGCTTACCTCAATGCCGGCAGCCTGCTTAATCTGAAGGCAGCGGGCAGCATCGGTGCGAAGGACAGCGGTGTACGCATCCTGGGAAATGGCGCGACCATCAATGCCGAAGCGAAAGATGGCAATATTTACCTGGCCGGCAAGAGCAAGGCCGGGGAACAGGACGGTATTCTCCTGCTTGGCACGGTGAAAACGAGTCCGGGCCATACGATTGCTGTGGCGGCTGAAACCAGCCTGAGCCTTGGAAACAATGAAGACGCGTCGACGCTTGTGAGCCAGGTGCAGGCAGATACGGTGAATCTGTCCAGTGACAGGGACATCGAGCTGAAAAACGGCACACTCACTGCCAATACGCTGAACCTTAATGCCGATGGTTCCATCAGCCAGTCGGCAGCCCATGCCATCAAGGCTGAAACGGCTTCTGTGGACGCAGCGGCAGGTATCAGCCTGAACAGCGGGGCAGAGGCGGAAGCCAAGAAGTTCAATGCGTTCAAGAATGTGACGCTGAAGAATGCCAGCGATACGACGGATGTCGTGCTCGGCAACGGCGGCGATGAGGATCTTACAGTCACCTTTGCCGTGGGCAGCAAGGCCAAGAATGTCACCGTCCACAACTACAAGAACGGTGTGATGAACAACCTGGCTGTCAACGGACCGGTGACGGTCGCGGAAGGCATTAGCCTGATCAACGACGAAAACAATCTGAATACCATAGGGGTTATAACGGCCGGCCAGAATGTGGGCCTGAAATCCGCTACCGGCAGCATCACCAACCAAGGCGGTGTGGAAGCCAAAGGCGGTGACGTGACCATGGATGCAAAGACCGACCTGCATAACCAGGGCACGGTGAAAGCCAGCCAGGATGTAGGGCTGACTTCCGGCGGTAGCATGGCCAACGACCAGGCCGTAACGGCCGGTCGAGATCTCACAATGAACGCCGGCACGATGCTGACGAATGGCGCTGATCTTACTGCTACGAATGGTGCAGTCAGTCTGGCAGCCAAGAAGGGACTTCACCAGAAGGGCAGTGCTATGGCTGGCAGCAGCATCATGATGGACAACCAGCAGGACGGCGACCTCGTCGTAACGGGTGATGTCCAGAGCGGTACAGCTGCAACAATCAAGAACAAGAACGGTGCTATTACGATTGGCACGCAGGATAAGCCAGGTACGGTTACAGCCGGCACAACGGCGTCCTTGCAGACGGCGAATGGACCTATCACTGTTTACGGTACGGTAACGGCCAAGAACGGTGCAAAACTCCAGGCGACGGAGTCCGGCGACATCTCGGTCGAGGGCGACCTGCTTGCAACCGAGAGCGGCAACGCCGAGGCACTGAGTCAGGATGGCAACATCGAGATCCAAGGCAAGGTCGATTCGAAGACGCGGGCGGTAACGCTCAAGACGCAGAATGGCGATGTAACGGTCAAAGGCCAGATGCATGCTGGTACCGATGTTACGGTTGAATCCGGCAGCGGTGCTATCACGATGGCTGGCCAGATTGATGCCGATGCAGGCAATGCTGCAATCCACACGGCATACGGTGATGTAAAGGTCACTGGCCCAGTAAAGGCCGGTACTGACATCACAGCCGAGTCCGATAACGGCAATGTCACGGTCAAAGACAATCTGACCAGTGGCCAAGCAACGCTTGTCAAGGCAACCAATGGCAATGTCGCGATTCACGGTGATGTCCAGAGCGGCACTTCCACGACGGCACAGGCCACGAATGGCAGCGTCTCGATCACGGGCGATGTCCAGAGCGGCACTTCTGTAACGGCGAAAGTCACGGAAGGCAATGTGACCATCGACGGTTCGCTGACTTCGAAGAATGGCGACACGATGCTCTCGGCATCCGACAGCCAGAAGCTTGGGGACAAGGGCGACATCCGCGTGACGGGCGCCATCGATTCTGCCGCTGACGTCGAGCTGACGACGGTCAACGGCGACATCGAGGCCGGCGGTACGACGCGGGCGGCGCAGGATATCCGCGCGGCGGCAGAGAAGACGGGGCAGATTCGCTTCGTCGGCGATGCTGAGGCCAAGGCGGGCAGCCTGCAGGCCACGACGGATGACGGCGCTATCTCGTTTGAAGGCCAGGCGGCAAGTGGCACAGAGCTTGCGGCTAAGACCATCACCGGAGACATTGTCTTCCGGGGCAAAGCGGTGAGTGGCACGGACCTCACGGCCGAGACGAGCGACGGTTCGATCTCGTTCGAGGGACAGGCCACGAGCGGCAGAGACCTCACGGCTAAGACGACGCACAAGGGTGACATCACCTTTGCCGGCCTCGTCAATGCGGACCGCAATCTCATCGCGGATGCGGCCCAGACCGGCACGATCACGCTGCGCAAGGATGTCACGGCGAAGCAGGATATCAACCTGCACACGCACGATGGCAGCATGGTCTTCGACGGCAGCGATGCGGGCAAGACCGAGGATATCCACCTGACCGCGCAGCGCGGCAACATCGATCTGCGCACGACGGGCACGGGCGATATCAAGGACAGCCGCCACCAGGAAAATGGCGACCGCGCTTTCGTCAATGCGACGAACGGCAATGTCGTCATCCGCCATGAGGGCACGGGCGATGTCGACCTTTACGGCCTCTACGCCAAGAAGGAGGCGGCGACCGAGCTCAAGAACGGCAGTCTCTACCTCGACACGATGGACGGTGACCTCGTAGCCATGTTCGTCCGCAACCCGGACAAAGTCATGAATGTCAAGCACATCACGGCAGGCCAGGAAATCGCAGTCGCCGGTGCCGACATCGGCATCGATGACATCCTGCAGCGTGAAGGTGCCGACACCCTGCTGACGATCACGCCGACCGGCGCATCGGACGACGCGCCCATCCAGAACCTCCACATCGGCAACATCCGCACGAATGAGGGCAGCGGCATCCGCTTCAAGCACCTCTGGTTGGAGAACGGCGACATCTCGGTCAGCAAGGGGCAGTTCCTCATCGACAAGCTCTACGTCCTTGGCAAGGCGACTTTCAGCAACGGCGTAATGGTGACGAATGTCTTCGGCACGGCGCCGATCTACGAGGACGGCGTGACAAGTGCGTACTGGAACAACACGGCCATCAACGACCCGAAAGAGGCACTCGCCGCTTGGCTCAATGGTGAGCCGGATGAACACCGCTGGATGTTCCTGCGGTTCTACGGGCAGACAGATACGCAGTACAGCAATGGCAATCTCCTGGACCTCGTCAACCACTACCACGTCTACCGCCAGCGCTACACGGAGACAGACTGGATGCGCATGATGGAGAATCATGACCGCTACGATTTCTATCGCACGTACTACCATCCGGCCCTCTCGCTCCACGACCGCTTCGGCCTTGTCGATGCACCTAACTACCTCGATGCCTTCAAGAATCCGGCAAATGCGGTGAACGTAGCGGCGGAAGATCGTGAGGAAGCATGACAGACTAGATGGATAAGACAGGAAGGCCGGAACTCTGGGGTTCCGGCCGACTGTCACATCTTCTCAAATAAGAACTAAGAACGATAAAAAGATAAAGATAAGGAAAGGTGAGCAGCATGAACAAGAAAGCAGAAGAATTCAAGGCTTATGTAGAGGAGAAACATCCTCTTGCATTCATGATTGAGGAGATTCCCGATGACACCTACGAGACGGTGGCCTTCCGGTCGTTTGCCGAAGTGCGCGGCAACCGGCTGCCTCTCGTTGTCATTCTCGACACGAGCATCTACGCGATGATCCGCATCCTCGTCGTACCGCGTGCCGTGCGCGGACAGAACCGCGAGGAACTGCTCGAGATGCTCAATCGCTACAACAAGAAATACAAGACCTGCAAATATTACCTCGATGACGAAGAGAACCTCGTCCTCGATACCTGCATCCTCTGCGGTGAAGAGAAGATCGACGGGGACCTCGTCTACGCGATGTTCCGCGTCCTCCTGCAAGAGCTCGAGGACCACTATCCTGAGCTCATGAAGATCGTCTGGGAGTAAGCGAAAAGCCGCTTCGCAGCCTGTGCTGTGAAGCGGCTTTTTGTTTGCATCAGTGAGAAGGGGAGTGTCTCAGCGTATGAGTCCCTGGACGCCGGGGGCGAAAGAGATGGCGTCGATGGCCTGCAGCTCTTCGGCGCTGAAGCTCGTGTTCTCGATCGCCTTGATGTTGTCGAGGATCTGCTCGGGCTTGGAGGCGCCAATCAGGACAGTGGTGACGTCCGTGTCCTTGAGGTCCCAGGCGAGGGCCATCTCGGCGAGCGTCTGGCCACGCTGGGCGGCTAGATCATTTAGGGCGCGGATGGCTTGCAACTTTTCGGGCGTCAAGGATTTCTCCTTGAGAAAGCGGCCATCGCGGTGGATGCGGCTGTCTTCAGGGATGCCGTGCAGGTAGCGGTCGGTCAGCAGGCCCTGGCAGAGCGGGCTGAAAGCGACGATGCCGAGGCCGAGGTCGGCGGAGGTGTCCTTGAGGCCGTTCTTCTCGATCGTGCGGTCGAAGATGGAGTAGCGGTTCTGGTTGACGATGAATGGCACGTGCAGTTCGTGCAGGATGGTCGCCGCGCGCAGGAGCGTCGGGCCGTCGTAGTTCGAGAGGCCGACGTAGAGCGCCTTGCCGCTCCTGACAATCTGCGCGAGTGCGCCCATCGTCTCCTCGAGCGGCGTCTCGGGGTCCATGCGGTGATGGTAGAAGATGTCGACGTAGTCGAGGTGCATGCGTATGAGGCTCTGGTCGAGGCTCGCGATCAGGTACTTGCGGCTGCCCCAGTTGCCGTAGGGGCCCGGCCACATGTCGTAGCCGGCCTTTGTCGCGATGACGAGCTCATCGCGGTAGGGGCGGAAGGTGTCGTCCATGAGTTGGCCCAAATTGCGCTCGGCACTGCCGTAGGCGGGCCCGTAGTTATTGGCGAGGTCGAAGTAGGTGATGCCGTGGTCAAAGGCCGTGCAGCAGAGCGCCTTCATCGTGCCGTAGTCTGCCATGTCGCCGAAGTTGTGCCAGAAGCCCAGCGCAATGCGCGGCAGGCGCAGGCCGCTCCTGCCGCAGCGCGGGTAGGCCATCGTCTCGTAACGCGAGTCGGCAGCTAGGTAAGTCTTGCTGATGTCCATCGTGATTCCTCCTGTCGTTTACCGGTCTGTCGGTTGATGTGCTTCTATTATACACCTATCCATAAAGCATGCGCACGCGAACAGGGGGCCGTCTTATTAGGTTTGTTGACTATACTACGATATCGTATTATAATAGACAAGCCGTTTCGGGATCACCGTGTTGCGCGTCAGCTCGTTCTCTTTTTCCGCAAAGATTGACAAGCCAGCGGACTGGTTGTACAATACATAGGTTTACGATAGGAAAAGGGAGATGAGATCATGACACTTGATGATACGATTGGCTACATGATCAGCCGCGTGGCGCGCAAGATTCACTACGCGGTGGACGGCATGTTCAAGGAATACGGCATCACGGTGGAGCAGTGGGTTGCGCTCAAGACGATTGCGGAGTACGAGCCGCTCTGCCAGAAGGCGCTCGCCGAGCGGATCGAGAAGAACCAGAACACGGTCAAGGCGCTCGTCACGCATCTGGAGAACAAGGGCTGCATTGACCGCACGCTCGACCCGAGCGACATGCGCCACATGATCCTGCGGACGACCGAGAAGGGGCGCGACTGCGTCGAGCGGCTTAGCGCGCTCGACGAGCACGCCAACCTCGACTTCCTCGGGGCCCTGAGCACGGACGAGCAGGAAGAGCTGCGCCGCATGCTGCGCAAGATCGAGGCAAAGCTCTGAGCCGCAGAGAAATTTGATGGGGTTTAAGATAGGAAAGGAAGATCACATGCAGAGAGAGAAGCTATGGACACCGGAATTCCTGGGGATGGGAGGCAGCAACCTCTTCTTGTTCATGTCGCAGTACATCATGGTGGCGGCGTTGCCGATTTTCATCATGGACACGCTTGGCGGCGGCGACATGGAGGCGGGCCTTGCGATGACGGCCTTTCAGATCGGCGCGGTGAGCTGCCGCCCTCTGGCCGGCCGCATCATCGACGCCGTCAACAAGCAGAAGCTGATGCGCGGGGCGACGGCGGCGTTCTTCCTCGTGATGTTCGCGTTCAACTGGTTTCACTCGGAGCAGGCCATCTACGCGCTGCGCCTGCTGCATGGCTGCATCTTCGCGCTCGCGACGACGGCTGCGGCGGCGATGGCCGCGCTCGTGCTGCCGGCCTCGCGCAAGGGCGAGGGCATCGGCTACTTCGCGCTCTCGACGAACCTCGCGATGGTCGTCGGCCCGCTCATCGGCCTCTTGATCATCGGCAATCTCGGCGGCACGGCGCTCTTCGTCTTTATGACGGCACTGGCGATCTTGACCTTCCTGACGGCCAATGCCCGCCGCCTGCCCGATGAGGTCATCCGCCCGGCCAAGCGTCCGAAGAAGGGCTTCCACCTCTCGGACTTCATTGAGCGGCGCTCGCTCACACCGGCACTGCTCGGCGGCATGGTCTTCTTTGCCTACGGCGGCATCCTGACCTTCATCCCGCTCTACGCCAAGAGCCTCGGCCTGCAGGCGGAGACGAGCCTGTTCTTCGTCGTCTTTGCTTTCGTCATCATCCTGACGCGCCCCGTCATCGGCCGCCTCTTCGACGAGAAGGGGCCGGATTGGACGGTATGGCCGGGCTTCGTGTTCTTCGCGGCCGGCATGGTCATCTTCAGTCAAGTCACGACGCTCGTTGGCCTGCTCGGCGCGGCTGCGCTGCTCGGCATCGGCTTCGGCGCGCTGTCGCCGGCCTTCCAGACGCTCGCCGTCCAGAGTGCCCCGGCATCGCGCGCCGGCGTCGCGACGGCCACGTACTTCTGGTCGCTCGACATCAGCGTCGGCCTCGCCGCCGTGCTCCTTAGCATCGTCGCCGCGCAGTGCGGCTATCCTTTCATGTACGGCGCCTGCTGCACGGCCATCATCGCCTTGAACGCCGCGCTCTACTTCCTCTGGCGCCGCAGCAAGCTGCATAAGCTGCGCAAGCTCCAGAAGGCGCGCCGTGCACATAGCATGTGACTTTCCTGACTTTTTTTCAGATACCATTTTACAAGCAGAGGCTTTTGTGGTATCATGAAATAGTTAATTTAAGGTTGTTTAGTGAAGAGTGGGTGCAAGCCCACTCTTTAATCTTATGCGAGAAAGACACGGATGAGCGCATCACCGTGATTCAAAAGCAGAAAGCTGGAGGTGGATGTATGGCAAAGCAGCAGGTTGAGGATGCCGTAGAGGCAATCGTGCAGGAGCTCCTGAAGAATCAGGACGTCATCGAGCTCGTCGATGTCGAGTATGTCAAGGAGCACGATTGGTATCTGCGCGTCTACATCGATAAGGAAGGCGGCATCGATATCGAGGATTGCCAGGCGCTGAGCGAGAAGCTCGAGGAGGCGCTCGACAAGGGGGATGTCGTGCCGGATTCGTACATTCTGGAGGTGTCCTCGCCGGGCATCGACCGCGTCCTGCGCAAGCCGCGCGACTTCACGCGCGAGCAGGGCAAGAAGGTCGACGTCACGCTCTACGCGCCGCGCGAGGGCAAGAAGCTTCTCGTCGGCGAGCTCACGGGCTTCGATGGCGATGCGATCGAGCTCGATGGCGAGACGAAGATCCCGCTGGCGGATATTGCACAGGTCCGCCTTCATATCGACTTTTGACATAGCAAAAAAGGGGGCTTCCCCCGTTCATTGGGAGGATATTATTTTGGCAAGAAAAACGACGAAAGCGAAGGACAATGGTCAGGAATTCCTGACGACGCTCAAAGAGCTCGGCAAGGAGAAAGGCATCGATGAAGAAGTCCTCTTCGAGGCCATCGAGGCTGCCCTGATCTCGGCATACAAGCGCAACTTTGGCTCGGCACAGAATGTCCGCGTCACGCTTTCCAGAGAAACGGGTCACTATCACGTCTACGCAATCAAGACGGTCGTCGAGGACCCCGAGGACGAGATCACGGAGATCTCGCTGGCGCAGGCCCGCACGATCAAGCCGGACTATGAGGTAGGCGACGTCATCGAGATCGAGGTGACGCCGGCGAACTTCGGCCGCATCGCTGCGCAGACGGCCAAGCAGGTCGTCGTCCAGCGCATCCGCGAGGCAGAGCGCGGCATCATCTACGAGGAGTTCATGAGCCGCGAGGGCGACATCCTGACGGGCCTCGTCGAGCGCGTTGAGAACCACAATGTCTACATCGATCTCGGCAAGACGGAAGCCGTGCTGACGCCGGCGGAGCAGATCCCGACGGAGACGTACGCACACGGCGACCGCATTAAGGCATACGTCGTCGAGGTCAAGAAGACGAACAAGGGACCGCAGATCGTCGTTTCGCGCACGCATCCGGGCCTTTTGAAGCGCCTCTTTGAGCTCGAGGTGCCGGAGATTCAGGAAGGCATCGTCGAGATCAAGTCGGTCGCACGCGAGCCGGGCAACCGCTCGAAGATCGCCGTCTACTCGAAGGACGAGAACGTCGATCCAGTCGGCTCTTGCGTCGGCCATCGCGGCCTGCGCGTGCAGTCGATCGTCGATGAGCTCGGCAGCGAGAAGATCGACATCGTCAAGTGGAGCGACAATCCGGCCAAGTTCATCGCCAATGCGCTGAGCCCGGCCAAGGTCGTCTCCGTCGCGGTCAACGAGACGGAGAAAGTCTCACGCGTCGTCGTGCCGGATTACCAGCTCTCTCTCGCCATCGGCAAGGAAGGCCAGAACGCCCGCCTCGCCGCCAAGCTCACGGGCTGGAAGATCGACATCAAGAGCGAGTCGCAGGCTGCTGACGAAGAGCTCGACGCCAACATGAATGAGGTCGAAGTCACGAGCGATGCCGCCTTCACGGCTGAGGGTGAATGATGAAAATCAAGAAGATACCGCAGCGGATGTGCCTGGGCTGCCAGGAAAGCCGTCCGAAAAAAGAAATGGTGCGGATCGTGCGCAGCCCCGAGGGCGAGTTCTCCGTGGACTTCACGGGCAAGAAGCCTGGGCGCGGCGCCTACATCTGCCACAAACGCGAATGCTTCGACAAGGCCAAGAAGAGTCACGGCCTCGAGCGTTCGTTCAAGTCGCCAATCGACGCTGCCGTCTACGATCTCCTCGAGCGCGAGCTGTTCGAGGACAAGGCTGAGGGCTGAGTCATGGCGCATACCCAAGAAGAGCGCATCACAAACCTCCTGAGCATGGCCCAGCGGGCGCGCCGCATCGTGTCGGGCGCCTTTGCCGTGGAGCAGGCTCTGAAGGGCCGCGAGGCCGTACTCGTCTTCGTGGCGGCGGATGCCTCAGATGAAACAAAGAAAGATTACACGATCCTAGCGGATCGATACAAGGTTCCCTACCTTGAGGGGCTCGACCGGGAGACGCTCGGCCAGTGCCTCGGCAAGGAGTACCGCGCTGTCGCGGCCCTGACCGATAAGGGGTTTGCGAAGAAGCTGCGCGAGCTGATGAAGGAGCCATGAGTATGAAATAATAACCGGGGGTGGATTAATGTCCAAATACAGAGTTTACGAGCTCGCGAAAGAGTTCAACACGGATAGCAAAGTCATTCTGGATATCCTCAAGCGCAATAAGTTCAAAGCTGCCAACAATTTCTCGAGCGTCGGCGAAGAAGAGCGCACGGCCATCAAGAATTCGCTGAGCAACAAGGGCGCTAAGCCGCAGGCAAAGGCTCCGGCAGCACCGGCTACGCAGAAGCCGGCCGCAAAGCCGGTAGAGAAGCGCGCCGAGAAGCCGCAGGCTGGCAAGCAGAACCACGGCAATAACGGCAGCAACGGCAATAACGGCCGCAATGAGCGTAACGAGCGCCGCAGCGATGCGGGCCGCAATAACGGCAACGGCAATAATAATGGTGGCAACCGCGCCGCTTCGGGCAGCAACCGTCCGAGCCATAATAGCGGCGGCAATAGCGGCAATAACGGCGGCAACCGCAACAGCAATGGCGGTGGCAACAATAACCGCGGCGGCAACCGCAACGACCGCCGCAACAGCAGCCGCAACGAGCGTGGCGGCCGCAATGACCGTAACAATCGCTTCGGCAGCAAGAACGACCGCAACCGCAGGGGCCGCAACAACAAGCGCGGCGGCCAGCAGGCACCGAAGGTCGAGATCGCGCATCCGAAGCATATCAAGCTGCCGGAGACGATCGCCGTCAAGGACCTCGCGTCCAAGATGAGCTACACGGCTGCGGAAGTCGTCAAGAAGCTCTTCATGATGGGCGTCATGGCGACGATCAACCAGGAAATCGACTTTGATACGGCCGCCCTCGTGGCTTCGGAATTCGGCGTGACGTGCGAAGAGCTGCCGCCAGAGGTCGACCCGACGGAAATCCCGGAGATCGAGGACGACCCGAAGACGCTGAAGCTCCGCCCGCCTGTCGTCACGGTCATGGGCCATGTCGACCACGGCAAGACGTCGCTGCTCGACTGCATCCGCAACACGCATGTCCAGACACATGAGGCCGGCGGCATCACGCAGCACATCGGTGCTTATCAGGTCAACTGCAAGGGCAAGAAGATCGTCTTCCTCGACACGCCGGGCCATGAGGCATTCACGGCCATGCGTGCGCGCGGCGCCCAGATCACGGATATCGCAATCCTCGTCGTCGCTGCCGATGACGGTGTCATGCCGCAGACCATTGAGGCTATCCACCACGCGAAGTCGGCAGGCGTGCCGATCATCGTCGCGATCAACAAGATTGATAAGCCGGGCGCCAACCCGGACCGCGTCAAGCAGGAGCTCATGGAGCAGGGTCTCGTGCCGGAGGAATACGGCGGAGACACGATCATGGTCCCAGTCTCGGCTAAGAAGCAGATCGGCATCGATGACCTCCTCGAGATGGTCCTGCTCGTCGCCGAAGTCAAGGAGCTCAAGGCCAACCCGAACCGCGATGCGCGCGGCGTCATCGTCGAGGCCAAGCTCGACAAGGGCCGCGGCCCTGTCGCGACGGTCCTCGTCCAGAACGGCACGCTGCGCATCGGCGACTCCGTCGTCTGCGGCACGACGTACGGCAAGGTCCGCGCCATGGTCAACGACCGCGGCGAGAACGTCAAGAAGGCCGGTCCGTCCGTGCCGGTCGAGATTCTCGGCCTCAACGACGTGCCGGAAGCCGGCGACATCCTCGCCGTGCTCGAGGAGAAGCAGGCCCGCTCCATCGCCGAGGCCCGCATCGAGCGCCAGCGCAACAACCTCATCAAGAGCAAGAAGGTCTCGCTCGACGACCTCTTCCACCAGATCCAGGAAGGCGACATCAAGGACCTCAACATCGTCATCAAGGCCGATGTACAGGGCTCTGTCGAGGCGCTCTCGAGCTCGCTTTTGAAGCTCAACAAGAACGACGAGGTCCGCGTCTCCATCGTCCATTCGGGTGTTGGCGCCGTCAACGAGTCGGATGTCATGCTGGCATCGGCTTCGAACGCGCTGATCATCGCCTTTAACGTCCGCCCGGATGCCAATGCGCGCAAGCTCGCCGATACCGAGAACATCGATATCCGTACCTACCGCGTCATCTACGATGCCATCAACGACGTCAAGGACGCCATGAGCGGCATGCTCAAGCCGAAGTACAAGGAAGTCATCCAGGGCCGCGTCGAGATCCGTCAGGTCATGAAGTTCTCGAAGGCGCTCGTCGCTGGTTCCTACGTGCTCGAAGGCAAGATCTGCAACAACTCCAAGATCCGCATCATCCGCGACAACATCGAGATCTTCGACGGCGAGATCGACTCGCTGCGCCGCTTCAAGGATGAGGTCAAGGAAGTCAACGCAGGCTACGAGTGCGGCATCTCGATCGTCGACTTCCGCGACTTCAAGGAAGGCGACATCATCGAGGCCTACACGATGGAGGAGATCGCGACGACGATCGCCGACGCCAACAAGGCTGCCGCCAAGAAGCGCGAAGAAGAGGCCAAGGCCGCTGCTGCCAAGGCAAAAGAGAACGCCAAGGACTGAAACGCATAGTAATAGAAACGACAGTATAGAAGATAAATCAGAAAAGGAGGGAATGCCATGAGCCAGCTCCGGGTAGAGAAGGTCCAGGAGCTCATGAAGCAGGAGATCTCGGAGATCATCCTGCGTGAGCTCAAGGACCCGCGCATTGGCTTTGTGACAGTCACGTCCGTCGAATGCACGGGCGACCTGCGCGAGGCCAAGATCTACGTGAGCCTCATGGGCAGTGAACAGCAGGTGAAAGACTGCTGGGCAGGACTTCAGAGTTCGCTCGGCTTCATCCGCCGCGAGATTGGCAAGAGGATCCGCCTGCGCTTCACGCCTGAGCTTTCCTTCGTCGTGGACAAGTCCCTCGACTACAGCGCACACATCCAGGAGCTGTTGCTGAAGATCGAGGCCGAGGACAAGGCGAAGAAGGCTCCAGAGACCGATAACGTTAAGAAAGAAGAACATTGACATGATAGTGACATTGAGTGAAACAGCAGCCATCCTGTCGAGCGCTCAGCGGATTGTCATCACAGCCCACCAGAATCCCGACGGCGACGCCATCGGGTCCTCGCTCGGGCTCATGCACATCCTGCGCTCGCTCGGCAAGGAAGCTTCCGTTCTGCTCGATGATGATATCCCGGCCATCTTTTCGGTGCTGCCGGGATATGATATTATTGGGAGACCCGACGAGGAAAAGCCCGTAGAGGCTGACCTGCTCGTCGTGCTCGACACGGCGACGGACCGCACGGGCTGCACCATGAAGGCCGTCCATGCGGCGCATCTCCTCAATATCGATCATCATCAGACGAACGACGGCTCGGCAGAATACAGTTATATCGCAGCGACGCGCGCGGCGACGGCTGAGATCATCTACGACCTCATGCAGGAGCTGCCCGTGACGCTCAACAGGGAAATGGCCATGTGCATCTACACGGGCCTCGCGACGGATTCGGGATTCTTCCGCTTCTCGAACACGACGTCGCACACGATGCGCGCCGCAGCGGACCTCCTCGACCACGGCGTCGAGCCGAACGTCATCTCGGAGGCGCTCGAGCAGAAGCCGTACCAGACCGTCCGCGACATCGGCGAGGCCATCGAGCGCGCCGAGCTCTTCGCCGACGGCCATGCGGCCGGCATCTTCCTCGATTTGGAGACGACGGCGCGCATGAAGTCGACGGAGTCTTTCATCGGCATGATCCGCGTCATCGAGGGCGTCGACATCGCCGTCGTCCTCAAGACGAAGGAGGAGGGCATCTGCCGCGTCAGCATGCGCTCCAAAGGGCTCGACGTCAGCGCGATTGCCGTGCAGTTCGGCGGCGGCGGCCACACGCGCGCGGCCGGTTGCACGCTCGCGATGCCCTTTGAAGAGGCGAAGCGCACGATCTGCGAGGCCATCTCGAAGGCCATCCGCGCCTACCATTGCCAGGGGGAGAAGTGATGGACGGGTTTCTCAACATCCTCAAGCCGCCCGGCATGTCCTCGCACGACGTCATCGGCGCCGTGCGCAGGGTGATGCACATGAAGCGCGTCGGCCATGCCGGCACGCTCGACCCCGCGGCAGCCGGCGTGCTGCCGATTGCCGTCGGGCAGGCCGCCCGACTCATCGAATACCTCGAGCTCGCTGACAAGACGTACCGTGCGGAGCTGACCTTCGGCTTTGCGACGGACAGCGGCGACGATACGGGGGAGATTACCGAGGAGGTCGCAGACTTCGCCATGCCCTCGCAGCAGGCCATCGAGCATGTCCTCTTGGACTTCACCGGTAAGATCCGGCAGACGCCGCCGGCGCATTCCGCCATCAAGATCGGCGGCAAGCGCGCCTGCGACCTCCTGCGCGAGGGCAAGGAAGTCGAGATCCCCTCGCGCGAGGTCACGATCCATGCGCTCGACCTCGTCGCCTACCATCCTGAGGAGCACAAGATTCTCCTCGATGTCCAGTGCTCGAAGGGCACCTACATCAGGAGCCTCTGCCTCGACATCGGGGCGGCCCTCGGCCTGCCCGCGACGATGAGTTTCCTCGTGCGCAGCCGCGTCGGCGACTTCGCGCTCGCGGACGCGCTGACGCTCGAAGAGCTCAGTGAGGCGGGGGAGCGCGCCATCTTAGAGCCCGCGCATTTCCTCAGTCACCTCGAGCGCTACGACCTCGACCCGCGCCGCGAGAAGCCGTTCTGCAACGGCCTCGGCACGGGCGAGCGGCGCCATGTGCCCGAGACGGACATCCTGCGCGTCTACAGTGCAGGCCGCTTCCTCGGCATCGGCCGCTACGACCGCCGGAGCCAGGAAATCATCCCGGCCAAGGTCGTTTGCCGCGAGCCTGCGACGAAGAACTGAGAGGGGAGCATTATGCAGTTTTATTCAAGACTCACCACGCTGCGCGACGATTACCCGCGGCTCGTCATTGCGCTCGGCATGTTCGACGGGGTCCACCGCGGCCACCGCAGCATCATAAGCCGCGCCGTCGAGCTCGCGCACGAGATTGGCGGCACGAGCATGGTCTTCACCTTCAGCAACCATCCGCTCGCCGTCCTCGCGCCGCAGGCCGTGCCGCCGCAGATCAGCAACAACGCGCTGCGCCGTCAGCTCATCGAGGCGCTCGGCGTCGACGTGCTCATGGCCATCCCGTTCACGAAGGACCTCGCGCGCCGCACGCCGGAGGACTTCCTCGCGCTCTTGCGCGATTCCTTCGCGCCGCGCATCCTCGTCACGGGGCCGAACTACACCTTCGGCAGCCGCGGCAAGGGCACGCACCGACTCCTGCAGCGCGTGGGCAGTGATTACGGCTTCCGCGCCGAGATCTGCCCGGCCGTCCAGCTCGGCGGCCGGCCCGTCAGCAGCACGCGCATCCGCGCCCTGCTCGCCGAGGGGGACCTCACCGCAGCTGAGGCGTGCCTCGGCCGCCCGTTCACCGTGCTCGACCGCGTCATCCACGGCGACAGGCGCGGCCGCACGCTGGGCTTCCCGACGGCCAACCTCGCCATCCCCGACGCCCAGGTCATGCTGCCGAACGGCGTCTACGCCGCGACGGCCCATTATGGCGGCAAGGACTTCGCCGCGCTCGCCAACATCGGCAACAACCCGACCTTTGAGGGCTGCAACCGCCGCATCGAGGTCAACATCCAGGACTTTTCCGAAGACATCTACGACCGTCTGCTCGAGGTGCGCTTCCTGCAGAAGATCCGCGAGGAGGAGAAGTTCGCCTCGGTCGATGCCCTGATCGCGCAGATGCACAAGGACCGCGAGCGCGCCAAAGAAATCTGGCGCAATTGCTTTACAAGCGATTGACGACTGTGATATACTATTGAAAGTGCCAAATGGCAAACCTCAGCCCAGATTGCGAAGAACTCCGACGTATTCTTGGCTGATGGAGATTGAACAACAAACAGGAGGAATTCAACAAATGCTGACTCAGGAAGCAAAACAGGAAATCATGCAGAAGTATGCCGTTCACGAGGGTGATACGGGTTCGCCGGAAGTACAGATCGCTGTTCTCTCCGCACGTATCGACTATCTGACGGAGCATCTCAAGCAGCACAAGAAGGATCATCATTCCCGTCGCGGTCTGCTGAAGATGGTCGGCCATCGCCGTCGTCTGCTCAGCTACCTCTACAAGACGGATATTGAGCGTTATCGTTCGATTATCGCAAAGCTTGGTCTGCGTTCCACGGTTGAGCGCTGATTGCTGGCGAGCGATCCTGAAGCGGAAAGCGGGAGCAATCCCGCTTTTTTTTCTGGAAAAATAGAGATATACAAGAGATATAGAGGAATTGAGATTCAAGATCCAAGGAGGTACATATGAATCGCTTTGAGATGGAACTCGCAGGCCGTCCGCTCGTCATCGAGAACGGACAGCTCGCGAAGCAGGCCAACGGCGCCGTCCTCGTGCGCTATGGCGATACCGTCGTGCTCGTGACGGCCACGGCCTCGGCTGAGCCGCGCGAAGGCGTCGACTTCTTCCCGCTGACGGTCGACTACGAAGAGAAGATGTATGCGGCAGGCAAGATCCCGGGAGGCTTCATCAAGCGTGAGGGACGCCCGTCGAGCGACGCCATCCTCTGCGCGCGCCTGATCGACCGCCCAATCCGCCCGCTGTTCCCGAAGGGCTTCCGCAACGACGTCCAGATCGTCGCGACCGTCCTCTCCGTCGAGCAGGACAACGCGCCGGAGCTCGCTGCCATGATCGGCGCATCGTGCGCCCTGACCGTCTCCGACATCCCGTTCATGGGACCGATTGCGGGCGTGCGCGTCGGCCGCGTCAACGATGAGTTCGTCATCAACCCGACTGAAGAGCAGCGCAAGGTCTCGACGCTGAACCTCACCGTCGCCGGCTCCCACGATGCCGTCATGATGGTTGAGGCCGGCGCCAACGAGCTGCCGGAAGACGTCATCCTCGACGCCATCCTGTTCGGCCACGAGGAGATCAAGCGCCTCGTCGAGTTCCAGCAGGGCATCCAGGCCGACTGCGGCAAGGAGAAGCGCGAGCCGAAGCTCTTCCTCGTCCCGCACGAGATGGAGGAGGCCATCCGCGACTACGCCAAGGACCGCCTTGACGCCGCCGTGCGCAACCCGGACAAGCTCGACCGCGACGCCCACATCGCCGAGGTCACGACCGACACAATGGAACACTTCCTCGAGCTCTACCCGGAGATGGACAAAGAGATCGCCATCGCCATCCACGACCTCGAGAAGTCCGTCGTGCGCCACATGATCACGCATGAGAAGATTCGTCCGGACGGCCGCGAGGTCGAAGAAGTCCGCCCGGTATCGTGCGAAGTCGGCCTGCTGCCGCGCACGCACGGCTCTGGCCTCTTCACGCGCGGCCAGACCCAGATCCTCACGGTCACGACGCTCGGCTCCCTCGGCGACGAGCAGGTCATCGACGGCCTCGGACCCGAGACGACGAAGCACTACATCCATCACTACAACTTCCCGGGCTACAGCGTCGGCGAAGCCCGCCCGATGCGCAGCCCGGGCCGCCGCGAGATCGGCCACGGCGCCCTTGCCGAGCGCGCCCTCGTGCCGGTCATCCCGTCTATCGAGGAGTTCCCGTACACGATCCGCCTCGTCTCCGAGGTCCTCGAGTCCAACGGCTCGAGCTCCATGGGCTCCGTCTGCGGCAGCACCCTCTCGCTGATGAACGCCGGCGTGCCCATCAAGCGCCCCGTCTCCGGCGTCGCCATGGGCCTCGTCAAAGAAGGGGATCAGTACACAATCCTCACGGATATCCAGGGCATGGAAGACGCCCTCGGCGATATGGACTTCAAGGTCGCCGGCACGACCGAAGGCATCACCGCCATCCAGATGGACATCAAGGTCGACGGCCTCTCCCGCGAGATCCTGTCCGCCGCCCTGCAGCAGGCCAAGCGCGGCCGCGCCTTCATCCTCGGCAAGATGCTCGAGTGCATCGACAAGCCGGCCGCTGATCTCTCCCCGTACGCACCGCGCGTCGAGACCATCAAGATCAAGGTCGACAAGATCCGCGACGTCATCGGCTCCGGCGGCAAAGTCGTCAAGAAGATCATCGACGAGACCGGCGTCGACATCGACATCCACGAAGACGGCAACATCTTCATCACCTCCAACGATGCCGAGGGCATGAAGAAAGCCAAGCAGATGATCGAAGACATCGTGCGCGAAGTCGAAGTCGGTGAGATCTACACCGGCCGCGTCACCCGCCTGATGAAATTCGGCGCCTTCGTCGAAGTCCTGCTGGGCAAAGAAGGCCTCTGCCACATCTCCCAGCTCGCCAACCACCGCGTCGAGAAAGTCGAAGACGTCGTCCAGGTCGGCGACCAGCTCCAGGTCAAAGTTGTCGAGATTGACGACAAAGGTCGCATCAACCTCAGCCACAAAGCCGTGCTCTAAGTACGTCATAAAAAAGCTTCCCATCTCAGATTGAGACGGGAAGCTTTTTCTAGTATAAGCAACTATCATAGAAATCAAGGCCGGAGCGAAGCAATCGGCCGCCTAACGTTCATGCCTGCAAACGGCCTGGAGCAAAGCAATCAGCCGCGCCACCGCAGAAGCTTAGCCCGAAGACATCCGCTTCGGGGCGTGGGCATGCATTCCGCCTGCAGGAGCGCAGTGACCGCCGCAGGCTGAGCTCCAAGCTGCCGCACCGAAGTCCGGCGATGTCAGAACGCCGCGTCAGGCGGCGAAGCATCTAGATACACTATCCGTAGCATGGGGCTCATTCAACGGAGCGACGAAGCCGGAATGTATGCCCACGCCCTTTGCCAACACTCACTTCTTATACATCTTATTGAGCGGGTTCTCCTTGAAGATATTGCCCTGCTCGATATACCGGTGCACCATCTTCTCCGAGTGGTGCCGCGTCTGCCGCATGATCGTCAGCGCGTCGACGTCGTGCTGCGCCGCGCTCGTCGCGAAGCCCCTGCGCAGGCTGTGGCCTGCGAAGCTCGCCGGATTGAAGCCCGCAAGCGCCGCGCACTTCTTCACGATCAGTGCCACCGACTTGTCCGTGAGTTGCGAGTCCCGGAGCGAATGGCTGCGCGTGAATGGCCTAAAAAGTGGCCCCGTGTGGATGTCCGCGGCTTGCAGCCACGCCTGCACCGCGCGCACCGCGCAGACCTCCGGGTCCGGCGCGTACGGCACCGCGATCTCCGTGCCGCGTCCGAGCTGGTCACTCTTCGACTGCGGCACGAGGATGACGAGCCCCTGCGAGGTAAACGTCAGATGCTCCACCTGTATTGCCACGAGCTCCGAGCGGCGGAACGCCCCCGCAAAGCCAAGGAAGATCAGCGCGCGGTCGCGCAAGGAAACGATGTCATCCCCGAAGCAGTCCGCCAGCACGTAGAGCGTCTCCATGAGGATTGGCGCTTTGCCCTGCTGGAACGTGCCCTTCTCGCGCCGTATCGCCTCCATCGCCGTCCGCACGAGTGCGTCCTTCGCCGGATTGTTCTTGCCCGTGTAGCCGGCCGCCATGTGGTTCTCCGAGATGGCCGTCACGCGGCGCGCCACCGTGTTCGCCTTCGCGTCATCTGCGAGGTCATTGAGGTAGTTGACAATCGTCTCCGGCCGCGCCGGCAGGTCGCGCTCCCCGTGGTAATGGCACCAGTCCGAGAAGTCGCTCCAGTCCGCAGAATACGCCTTGAGCGTGTTGTCCGCCTTCGACTTGCCGAGGCGCGCCTTCGCCTTCTCCGAGAGATGTTCATTTTGCTCGATGCGCTGGTTCTTGACCAGCAGGAAATTCTTCTTTGCCCGCATAGCTGCCCCTTCATCATGTATACCGTATATACTGTAATTTTCTTCTATTATAGGGCAGATTTGTGCTATAATGCAATGCATGAAATCATTCATAGAATCCACGAAAGGGGGGAATCCCCATGTTATCAAGAAAAGAAGCAAGAAAAGAGAAAGGAAACAAGAACGGCATCGGCCATAAGCACCTCACCGCCGTCGGTGTCGGGCTCTCGTGTCTCGTCGTCGTCCTTGCGGCGCTCCTGTTGACGCAGCGCCATGAAGCGTCGTCGCAGCTCCTGACGCCGCCGCCCGCGGGCCTCAGCGCGACGACGGCCGAGACGCCGCTCTCGTATTCGCCAATCCTGACCTGGAATACGGACGACGAGGCCGTCATGTACGAGATCGAGTTCTTCACCGAGCGGCCCGCGCATCTCTCGCCCGCAAAGAATTCCGAGGCCGCCGTCTTCCGCACGCGCAGCGTCTACCAGAACGCCTACAACGCACCGCTGCGCGAATTCGCCGCGGACCAGCTCGGCTCCAAGACCGAGCCGCTCTACTGGCGCGTGCGTGCGATCGACTTCAACGGCACGCCCTACACGCCGTACAGCGATCTCGTGCCGCTCTACACCTCGCCCGACATCCCGCCGATGACGGCACCCGTACTGACGGCCTCCTACGGCGGCAGGCGAGGGGAGACGCTGCTCTATCCCGTCTACACCTGGATTGGCCAGGCGAATGCCGCGAGCTACGAGGTCGCCATCTACGAGGTGAACCCCGAGGAAGACCCCGCAGCCGAGCCCATCGAGACGCTGCGAAGTGACATGGCCGAGATCTACGACCCGCAGGCCCACTACGGCCCGACGCCGTTCTACTGGCGCGTGCGCGCCTTTGACGGCGAGGGGCAGCCGCTCGGCGAGTGGTCGCAGGTGCGCTCCTTCCGCACAGACCCTGCCGACGGGTGGCAGGTCGCCGTGCTCGGCGACAGTATCAGCCACGGCGGCGGCCATTTCTCCTACAGTCCGGCCGTCTTCTCGTTCAGCTGGCTCCATTACCTCGACTTCCCAGCCATCAACCTCTCGCAGAGTGGTGACACGAGCGGCATGACCGCCGAGCGCTTCGACCGCGACGTCCTGCCGTTCCATCCGGCCTACCTCATCATCATGACGGGCAGCAACAGCCTGCGGGCTGGGGAGGATACGGACGCCGTCATCGCCGACCTCGAGTCCATGCGCCAGCGCTGCCTCGAGAATGGCATCCGCCCGATCTTCGCGACGCTGCCGGCCATCAATCCCGAGAACATCGACCATGTCTTCCAGGAGCCGACGGCCGACGACTGGCAGGAGCGATTCGATGCCGTCAACGCCTACATCCGCACGCACACCTATATCGACATGGCCACCGCCATCCCGACACAGGACGGCCTTCTGCCGACGCAGTACGCCCTTGACGGACTGCACCCCGACGCCAACGGCAAAGCCCTGATGGGCGCCTACGTTAACAGCGTCTGGCCCGAGGTCAAGGCTGCCGCCGACCAAGAGCTCGAAGAATACGAGAGCACGCTGCAGGATGGTGCAGAGAACGGAGCAGGGGTCTTGTACTGATCCTGCCATCTGTACTATAATAAACATAAAGCGTCAAGCATGAGGGAAAGCATAGGACTTTCCCTCATTTCTTGACCGTATCTTGACGGTACGACTCATGACACTTTGATTCTGGAGGAATCTTTATGCATTTTTCTCATAACCTCATGGCCCTGGCCGCTGCCGGTGCCATCCTGCTCGCTCCGGCTACGAGCTTTGCTGATAACGCCGACATCGAGGCCGCGCAGATGGCTGCTACGCCCGTGCAGGCCACGAACGACAGCGCAGCGCAGGTAACGGCCGCAGTCGGCATGTCGAACCCGATGGTCCCCGCCGCGAGCTACAGCGAGATGGCTGAGGCCATCTCCGTCCATCCGCTCTACTTCCCGCTGAGCTCCGGCCTCGAGCTGCAGCAGCGCTTCATCATCGGCGGCACGGTCGCCGACCTTCGCTATGCCTCGCGCTACGGTGCGCCCGAGAAGCGCGCCCAGTTCACCGTGCGCACGGTGGTCGCCGACCCGACTCAGATGACGGCCGAGGCCCTCAGCGGCGTCTACGGTGCCGACTGGAAGGATATGACGATTGGCAGCACCGCCGTCCAGCTGGCCGAAGTCAGCGACTCCTCCTTTGTCGCCTACTGGACGAAGGACGGCGTCTGCTTCTCCGTCGGTGCGGAGAACGTCAATCGCTGGGACTTCCTGCGCCAGGTCCGCGACAACCTCATCGACCTGACCAAGCATTACTATTGATTACATGCGGCAGCACCCCCCGGAATGCGAAATGCGGGATGGGGGTCTGCCGCTTTTTTCGATGCCCCCAGATACCCCGGAAATCCAGAAAGGATGATACCATGCAGATCCTCGTCGTAGACGATGAAGCGCCCATCCGCGAACTCCTGAGCTTCAACCTCAAGAAGAGCGGCTATGAAGTCGAGATGGCCGCCGACGGTCGGACCGCCCTCCAAAAGGCCCCTGAGGCCGACCTCGTGCTGCTCGACATCATGCTGCCCGAAGTCGACGGCCTCGAAGTTTGCCGCCAGCTCAAGGCCGCCCCGCAGACGAGCGGCATCCCCATCATCATGCTGACCGCCAAGGCCGAGGAGATCGACCGCGTGCTCGGCCTCGAGCTCGGCGCCGATGACTACGTCGTCAAGCCCTTCTCCATGCGCGAGCTGCTCGCGCGCGTCAAGGCCGTGCTGCGCCGTTCCACCAAGGACGGCCAGAAGGATAAGTCGCATGAGGAGGCCCTGACCATCGGCGGTCTGCGGCTCGACTTCTCCTCGTATCAGGCATGGCTCCACGACAAGCCCATCGCCCTGACGCCCAAGGAGTACGAGCTCTTGAAGCTCCTCGTCACGAACCCCGGCCGCGCCTTCTCGCGCGACGAGCTGCTCGAGCGCATCTGGGGCTACGAGTACTACGGCGACACCCGCACCGTCGACGTCCACATCCGCCACCTGCGCGCCAAGCTCAAAGACGACCCGACCGTCAGCGACGCCATCGAGACCGTACGCGGCGTCGGCTACCGCTTCGCGCGCCGGCCGGCCTGAGCCTATTTTACGGGTACACCGTCCACATCATCGATAAAGCAGCTGCTCCACTCGAGCAGCTGCTTATATTTTTGATCAATATTCTCACCGACTGCCTTTGAAAATAGAACAATTGGTGCACCGATGTATATGCTATGGGCAATTCCAACACGCTGAATCAGAACGGTGAAAAGAATGTCCTGACCGATGTATCGATTATGGGCAACAAGAATACCATTGAAAATGGTACGGCTGGTGCCTACACGCAGACCGTGAAGCAGATTGCTGTTGCAGGCAGCGGCAATACGGTCAAGGGCAATACCGATATCAATACTACAACTTGGGGGACGGTGCAGAGAGATATCATCCTCGGCTATGGCAATACCATTGATGCGACGAAGCAGTCGACGCCTGTATCCAATCTCCAAATTCTCGGCAACGATGTGACGGCTACTCTCGGCAACTCCGTCTATCTCGGCACCGGTTCTTCTGCTACGGCGTCTAAGTCGGCAACGGCGGAAGCCATCCAGTTGGCCAAAGACCAGGGCGATACAGAACTCCCAGCTCTACGCTCTGACTCGGCAGATCCGCTTTGGCGGGGACAAATCCACCTTTGCCAAGACTACTGCGGCAGACGATCAGAACGTAGTGGCCCGGGGGTCCAATGAGACCATCTCCATCACGGGCGGCAGTGACGCCGTCACGTCCTCGACTACAGATGGCACGACGACCTATACCGTGGACGCTGCCAAGCTCACCGGCAATAACATCGCTGTCGTAGCCGACAAAGATGCCAACGCACTCCATGTCCAGTTGGCCAGCAATTTCAAGGACCTGAACACCGCTCAGTTGGGCTCAGGCAATGGGGAAAGCTATAAAGAAACCATCAATCTGGACGGCACCGGGACCAGCGATGGCCAGATGACATTGGCTAGTGCTGATGGAACCGTAAAGACTACCCTGGATACCACAGGCATCACGATTGCCAATGGTCCGAAATTTACCAGCAGCGGCATTGATGCAGCCAATCAGCAAATCAATCATGTGACAGCCGGTACGGATGATACTGATGCGGCCAATGTGGGACAGGTGAAGGCGGCGGCGAGAACATGGTCAACGCCGGCATCACGTGGAAGATGGGCAAGGACTCCGGCCACATGCGCACGCAGGCAGCAACGAAGGCAGTTCCGGTACAGTTTGTAGCAGCTCCGACGCAGACGACGCAGCCGAATGGCAAGACAGAGGGCACGAAGACGCCTCAGCCGGTCACGGCTGTGACGACGACGGCCAGCGGCCAGCAGGTGCCGATCGTGGCAGCTTATCTGCCATCGGTCGACAATTCGACGCAGGCGGAGAATGACGAGCTCAAGGAACTCTTGGCACGCCAGACGGCCATCCTCGAGAAGCTCGCGGAGCAGAAGACGGCGGCCGCTCCAGCTGCTGCGGCTGCGCCGGTCAGCGGTGAGGACCTCTTCCCCGATGTGCCGGAGAACCACTGGGCTTACGACTTTGTCGCGAAGCTCGCACAGGCGGGTGCGCTCAAGGACTGCCGCGTCGAAGACCCGGCGAACAATCCGATGCTCACGCGCAACGACTTCGCCCAGATCCTCTACACGGCGCTCAAGAATGGTGCGACGAAGAACCCTGCACTCAACAAGGACAATGGACTCAACCGTCTTGCAAGTGAGTTCCGAGTTGAGCTCAAGAATGTCAAACGCTAAGCAGATTGCATAAAGACTGGCCCTCGTATGGATTCCTTTGGGGATCCGTACGAGGGCTTTTGCTGTTGCAGGACTTTGGGAAAATAAAAAATCTTTCTGTTCAAAAGAGGATTCCGAACGTATGAGTTCGAATACTACAAATAAGAGACAATAAGAGTAACGTGTATCTAATAGGAAGACAACCAATACAAATGTATTACAACTGTATAAGGGGGCATTTCTATGCGACTCGAATTCTTAGGTGCGGCTCATACGGTCACGGGTTCCTGCTATCTGCTCGAGACAGGCGAGGACCGCTATCTGATCGACTGCGGCATGTTTCAGGGCTCAAAGCGCATCCGTGAGTACAACTACGAGGAGTTCTCGTTCAATCCGGCGGACATCGACGGCGTGCTCTTGACGCATGCGCATGTCGATCACTGCGGCCTCGTGCCGAAGCTCGTGCGCGAGGGATTCAAGGGGACGGTCTACGCGACGCAAGCGACCTGCGACCTCGCCAAGATCATGCTGCCCGACTCGGCACATATCCAGGAGTCGGACGCTGAGATGCTCAACCGGAAGGGACAGCGCCGCGGCGATGCGCCGGTCGAACCGCTCTACGGCATCAACGACGCACTCGATGCGCTCAAGCAATTCTCGCCGGTCCCGTACGACCAGGAGCTGCATTTGTCGGACAACTTGCGCGTCTTCTTCCGTGATGCGGGCCACATCCTTGGCTCGGCCATCCTCGAAGTTTACGTGAAGGAGAATGGCAAGGAGACAAAGCTCGTCTTCTCGGGCGACCTCGGTCAGCCCAACCAGCCGATCCTGCGCGACCCGACCGTCATCCACGGCGCCGACTTCGTCATCACGGAGTCGACGTATGGCGACCGCCTGCACCAGCTCTACGACAAGGAGACGGCGCTCATCGAGATCGTCAATGAGACGATGGACCGCGGCGGCAACCTCATCATCCCGTCGTTCGCCGTCGGCCGCACGCAGACGCTTCTCTACTATTTCTTCCGGCTGCACCGCGAGGGGCGCCTCGACCCAGACATCCCGATCATCATCGATAGCCCGCTGGCCATCAATGCGACGCGCGTCTTCCTCAAGAACTTCCGCGATTTCGACGAGGATGCGCTCAAGGTCTTCGGCAAGAATGGCAAGGTGCCGGATTTTCCGCAGGTCCGTCTCTGTGAGACGGCGGCGGAGTCGCGCGCACTCAACTCGTCGGAAGGCTCGGCCATCATCATCTCGGCTTCGGGCATGGCCGATGCGGGCCGTGTGCTGCATCATCTCAAACACAACCTCTGGCGTCCGGAGTCGACAATCCTGTTCGTCGGCTATCAGGCGGAGGGGTGCCTTGGCCGCCGGCTCATCGACGGTATCACGCGCGTGCGCGTGCTCGGCGAGGAAATCGCGGTCAAGGCGCAGATCAAGAGCCTCGACGGCTTCTCTGCTCATGCCGACGCCAACCAGATCATGAGCTGGCTCGGCGAAATCACGAGCCCGAAGCCCGCGAAGATCTTCATCGTCCACGGCGAAGCAACAGCGCAGGGCGCGCTCAAGAGCCGCATCCAGAAGGAGCTCGGCATCGAGTGCTACGTGCCGTTCCGCGGAGACCTCGCGAAGATCACGGGCCGCACGGCGGAGATCATTCCGTCGAACATCCCGGCGGTCTCGGTCGAGAAGGAGATGGAGGACGTGCTGCGCGACTTCGACTCCGACTACCGTCAGCTGCGCCGCCGCGTCATGCACTATGTCGTGCGCCAGCCGAAGATGATGGAGCCGGTCATCAAGGTCATGAGCAAGGCGCGCAACTACATCCGCAAACTCTTCACGCCGTTCAACATCTGAGCGCGAGCAGATCGTATCGAACATATACCGCAGGAAACGCAAAAGGGCAGAGGGAAATCTTCTCATCTGCCTTGCGTTTCAGTTCAAGATACGATATAATAGCTACAGTCAAATGACACAGTTGAAAAAGGAAAATTGCCTTTTTAAGATGCGTACTGCGATGCGCATAAAGGGAGCCACAAAGTAACGTCATAAGCTTACGTAAAGCCAGGAGCTTTCTTATGCATACGCATAGGGAGCTCCTTTTCTGCATATCAGGGGCTGAAAAAGACAATGGACCATTTCTAGCGGATTCTTTAAGGAGTGATCAACTTGGGGAAAACAAATGTATCCTTACGGGGCAAGAACGTCCTCGGACTCGCTGACTTCTCGGCGGAGGAGATCCGTCTCGTGCTCGAGACGGCCAAGGAAATGAAGAACATCATCCATCGTGACATCAAGAAGGTCCCGACGCTGCGCGGCAAATCCATTGTCACGCTGTTCTACGAGCCGAGCACGCGCACGCGCACGTCGTTCGAGCTCGCCGGCAAGTACCTCGGCGCAGACGTCGTCAACATCACGTCGGGTTCCTCGAGTATCGTCAAGGGCGAGAGCCTGCGCGATACGCTCTACACGATTGAGGCGATGGGCGTCGATGCTATCGTCATGCGCCACAAGGCAGAAGGCGCGGCGGAGTACGCCTCACGCGTCGTGAGCCCGGTCATCATCAACGCGGGTGACGGCGCCCATGCGCATCCGTCGCAGGGTCTCCTGAACCTCTTCACGATTGAGCAGCACAAGGGTCATCTCGAAGGCCTCAAGGTCGCCATCCTCGGCGACGTCCTGCACAGCCGCGTCGCGCGCTCCGATATCTACGGCATGCGCAAGATGGGCATGGAAGTCCACATCGCCGGCCCGAAGACGCTCTTGCCGCGCTTCCTCTACGAGGAGCCGGGCATCGTCGTGCACGAGCGCATCGAGGATGCGATCAAGGACGCGGACGTCATCGAAGTCCTGCGCATCCAGCTCGAGCGCATGAAGGGCGGTCTCTTCCCGACGACGCGCGAATACGCCCGCATCTTCGGCCTCAACAATGAGCGCCTCGCCCTCGCGAAGGACGATGTGCTCGTCCTCCATCCGGGCCCAATGAATAAAGGATGGGAAATCTCACCGTTCGTCGCGTACGGCGACAACTCCGCGATTCAGGAAGAAGTCCAGAATGGCGTAGCAGTCCGCATGGCACTCTTTACCTTGGTTCTGACGGGAGGCAAACAGGAATGAAACTGATACTCAAAGGTGGCCGGGTCATCAATCCGGCAGAGCATTTTGACGAAGTCGCTGATGTGCTGATCGAGGATGGCAAGATTGCAGCCGTCGGCAAGGATCTTTCTGCAGAAGGTGCAGAAGTCTACGATGCAGCCGGCAAGATCGTCACGCCGGGCCTCATCGACATGCACACGCATTTCCGCGAGCCAGGCCAGGAGGCCAAAGAGGACTTCGAGTCCGGCTCGAAGGCAGCGGCAGCCGGCGGCTACACGACGGTCGCGACGATGCCGAACACGAAGCCGGTCGTCGACACGGCCGCTCTGGTGCGCAGCCTCGAGAAGCGCGCAGAGGACGTCGCGAAGGTCCACATCCGCATCATCGGTGCGGTCACGAAGGGACAGAAGGGCCAGGAGCTCGCCGAGCTCGGCGACATGGTCGCAGCAGGTGCTGTCGCGTTCTCCGATGACGGCCACTTCGATCCGACGGCCAAGGTCCTCTTGAACGCTTACGACTACCTGCACACGTTCGACAAGGTCATCATCAACCACGAGGAGGAGCCGTCGCTCGTCGAGGACGGCGTCATGAATGAAGGCCATCGCAGCGCGATGCTCGGCATGAAGGGCCGTCCGACGGTCGCCGAGGACATCGCCGTCGCGCGCGACATCCTGCTCGCCGAGTACGCCGGTGCGCGCGTCCACGTCGCCCACATCAGCTCGGGCCGCTCGGTTGAGCTCGTGCGCGAGGCCAAGAAGCACGGCATCCGCGTCACGACGGAGGTCACGCCGCATCACCTGACGATGACGGATGAGTGCGTCAACCTCTACGACAGCTCGACGAAGACAAACCCGCCGCTGCGCTCGCAGAGCGATGTCGACGCGATGGTCGAGGGCCTCAAGGACGGCACAATCGACGCCATCGTCACGGACCATTCCCCGCACGCACAGGAGGAGAAGGACCGCGAGTACATCTACGCTCCGAGCGGCTTCCCGGGCCTCGAGACGGCCATCGGCGTGCTCTTCACGGACCTCTGCAAGACGGGCAAGGTCGACATCCCGACGATCATCGAGAAGATGACGTGGGGCCCGGCTAAGGCGTTCAAGCTCGATGCCGGCACGCTCTCCGTCGGTGCGAACGCCGACGTCACGGTCATCGACCCGGACCTTGTCTGGACGGTCGACCCGAAGAAGTTCTACACGAGAGGCAGCCATTCGCCGTTTGTCGGCCGCGAGCTCACGGGCAAGCCGGTCCTGACGATCGTCGATGGCAAGGTCGTCATGAAAGACGGCGTGGTTCTCTGATTAGCGAGGTGTTTTGAGTGAAAGGAAAATTGATCCTGGAAGACGGCAGCGTATTCCACGGGGAACTCTTGAACAATATCAAGGCAACGGGTGAGGTTGTCTTCAATACCGGCATGGTCGGCTATCAGGAAAGCCTGACGGACCCGTCCTACTGCCGCCAGATCCTGACGCTGACCTACCCGATGGTCGGCAACTACGGCATCGCCGACATCTTCATGCAGTCGCGCAAGTCGTTCGTCAATGGCTTCGTCATCGGCGAGCTCTGCGAGCACGGCAGCAACTGGCACTATGAGACGAGCCTCGCGGACTTCTTGACGAAGCAGGGCGTTCCGTGCCTCTACAATGTCGACACGCGCGCCGTCACGCGCAAGATCCGCAACGCCGGCACGATGAAGGGCATCATTGTCCCGGAAGACGCCGCGCAGACGGAAATCGACGAGCTCTTCTCCGTGCCCATCAAGAAGGACGTCGTCATGGAAGTCACGACGCCTGAGGCCTACACGCTCGAGAGCGAGAAGGAAGATGCGCCGTTTGTCGTCGCGATGGACTTCGGCGTCAAGCAGAACATCATCAAGTCGATGCACGACCTCGGCTTCAAGATCACGGTCGTGCCGGCGCACACGACGGCAGAGGAAGTGCTCGCCATGAATCCGGACGGCATCTTCCTCTCGAACGGCCCTGGCGACCCGGCGGACGTGCCGGAGATCGTCGAGGAGGTCAAGAAGCTCATCGGCAAGAAGCCAATCTTCGGCATCTGCCTCGGCCATCAGCTGCTGGCACTCGCGATGGGGGCGAAGACCTACAAGCTCAAGTTCGGCCACCGCGGCACGAACCAGCCGGTCAAGGACCTGCGCACGGGCAATGTCTACATTTCCTCGCAGAACCACGGCTACGCCGTCGACGAGGCATCCCTCAAGGACCTGCCGCTGACGGTCACGCACATCAATGTCAACGATGGTACGGTTGAAGGCATGCGCCACGAGACGCTGCCGATTTTCTCCGTGCAGTATCATCCGGAAGCAGCACCGGGACCGGACGACAATATGTACCTGTTCGACGAGTTCTGGGCAATGCTGAAGAAAGGGGAATGACTCGTGCCAAAGAAAGCGAATCTCAATAAAGTAATGGTCATCGGCTCTGGCCCAATCATCATCGGCCAGGCCGCTGAATTCGACTACGCCGGCTCGCAGGCCTGCCGCGCGCTCAAAGAAGAGGGCCTCGAAGTCGTGCTCGTCAACTCGAACCCGGCGACGATCATGACGGATACGCACATCGCCGACCGCGTCTACATCGAGCCACTGACGGTCGAGTTCCTCGAGGAGATCATCTCGAAGGAGCGCCCGGACGGCCTGCTCGCGACGCTCGGCGGTCAGGCTGGCCTGAACCTTGCGGTACAGCTCTCGGAGAAGGGCGTACTCGAGAAGTACCATGTCGAGCTGCTCGGCACGCCGCTCAAGGCCATTGAGCGCGCCGAGGACCGCGAGCTCTTTAAGGAGACGATGCAGAAGCTCGGCGAGCCGATCCCCGAGAGCACGATCGTCGAGGATGTGCCGTCGGCTGTGGAGTTTGCCAATGAGATCGGCTACCCGGTCATCGTCCGTCCGGCCTACACGATGGGCGGTACCGGCGGCGGCATCGCCGAGAACGAGGAAGAGCTCGTCGAGATCGTCATCAAGGGCCTGACGTACTCCATGATCGGCCAAGTGCTCATCGAGCGCAGCGTCGCCGGCTGGAAAGAGATCGAGTATGAGGTCATGCGCGACGGCCACGACAACTGTATCACCGTCTGCAACATGGAGAACTTCGACCCGGTCGGCGTCCACACGGGCGACTCCATCGTCGTCGCTCCGTCGCAGACGCTGACGGACCACGAGTACCAGATGCTTCGCTCGGCATCGCTTCGCATCATCCGCGAGCTCGGCATCGAAGGCGGCTGCAACGCGCAGTACGCACTCGACCCGAACAGCAACCGCTACTACGTCATCGAGGTCAACCCGCGCGTCAGCCGCTCCTCGGCACTCGCTTCGAAGGCGACGGGCTACCCGATCGCCAAGGTCTCTGCAAAGATCGCCATCGGCTACACGCTCGATGAGATCACGAACGCCGTCACGCAGAAGACGAAGGCCTGCTTCGAGCCGGCACTCGACTACTGCGTCGTCAAGTTCCCGCGCTGGCCGTTCGACAAGTTCGTCTATGCGGACCGCACGCTCGGCACGCAGATGAAGGCGACGGGCGAGGTCATGAGCATCGACCGCCACTTTGAGGGCGCCATCCTCAAGGCCGTGCGCTCGCTCGAGATCGGCGTGCACCGTCTGCACATGGACAAGATGGACGAGTGGGACGATGCCCGCGTCAAGAAGAACCTCGCGCGCATCAACGACGAGCGCATCTTCGTCATTGCCGAGGCGCTGCGCCGCGGCATCGCGACGATTGACGAGATCCATGCGATCACGAAGATCGACAAGTGGTTCCTCTACAAGATCCAGAACATCACGGCCGTCGAGAACAAGCTCAAGGAAGAAGCCCTGACGCCGAGCCTCATGCTCGAGGCGAAGAACATCGGCCTCGCCGACCGCTCCATCGCCGAAATCACGGGCAAGACGCAGGACGAGATCCGCACGGTCCGCAAGACGATGCACATCCTGCCGCGCTACAAGATGGTCGATACGTGCGCAGCCGAGTTCGAGGCTGCCACGCCGTACTACTACTCGACCTTCCAGGCAGAGGAGGACGAAGTCAAGGTATCCGATGCCCGCAAGGTCATCGTGCTCGGCTCCGGCCCAATCCGCATCGGCCAGGGCGTCGAGTTCGACTACTGCTCGGTCCACTCCGTCTGGGCACTGCGCGAGATGGGCATCGAGGCCATCATCATCAACAACAACCCGGAGACCGTCTCGACGGACTTCGACATCTCCGACCGACTCTACTTCGAGCCGCTGACGACGGAAGATGTGCTCAACATCATCGATAAAGAGAATCCAGAGGGCGTCATCGTCCAGTTCGGCGGCCAGACGGCCATCAACCTCGCCGCATCCCTGCAGAAGGCCGGCGTCAAGGTCTTCGGCACGTCGGTCGACGACATCGACCGCGCGGAGGACCGCGAGCGCTTTGACGAAGTCCTTACGCAGACGCAGATCCCGCGTCCGCAGGGCATCAGCGTCACGAACCTTGACGAGGCCGTCACGGGCGCCGCGAAGATCGGTTATCCAGTCATGGTCCGCCCGTCGTACGTCCTCGGCGGCCGCGCGATGGAGATTGTCTACAATGAGGCCGAGCTGCGCGACTACATGAGCCGCGCCGTCAAGGTCACGCCGGACCATCCGGTCCTCGTCGACCGCTACATGCAGGGCACGGAAGTCGAGGTCGACGGCATCTCCGACGGTGTCGACGTCGTCATCCCGGGCATCATGGAGCACGTCGAGCGCGCCGGTGTCCACTCGGGTGACTCCATCGCCGTCTACCCGCCGCAGACGCTTTCCTCGAAGGTCATCTACACGATCATCGACTACACGAAGCGCCTCGCGCTCTCGCTGCACGTCAAGGGCCTCCTGAACATCCAGTTCGTCGTCGTCGACGGTGAGGTCTACATCATCGAGGTCAACCCGCGCTCCTCGCGCACGGTGCCGTTCCTCTCGAAGGTCACGAACGTCGACATGGTCGGCCTCGCGACGCGCATCGCCATGGGCCATACCTTAAAGGAGCTCGGCTACAAGTCGGGCCTTGTGCCGCCGAAACCGTACGTCGCCGTCAAGGCGCCGGTCTTCTCGTTCGCGAAGATGACGGACGTCGACATCGCGCTCGGACCTGAGATGAAGTCGACGGGCGAGGTCATGGGCATCGACTACCACTACGCACGCGCCCTCTACAAGGCCATCATCGGCTCGGGCATCCACGTCCCGACGAAGGGCTGCATCCTCTTCACGGTTGCCGACAAGGACAAGGAAGAGATGAAGCAGCTCGCCAAGGCCTTCTCGGAGCTCGGCTTCGAGATCTGCGCGACGGAAGGCACGGCCAAGGCCATCCAGTCGATGGGCATCGACGCAGAGGTCGTCGGCAAGGTCCACGAGCGCAGTTCCGACATCATCCAGATGATCAAGAACGGCAAGATCAACATGGTCATCAACACGCTGACGCAGGGCAAGCACTCGGCCAAGGACGGCTTCAAGATCCGCCGCGCGACGGTCGAGCACGGCATCGCCTGCCTGACGTCTCTCGACACGGCTTGGGAAGTCCTGCGCGTGCTCTCCTTCATGCGGGAGCGCCGCCTCGTCTACTCGCTGGCCATCCAAGACTATGTAGGTGGTGGTGATGACCTTGCCTAATCAGCCGAAAAAAATCGTGCGCGATGCGAAGGTCCTCGCTCAGCAGGAGCTCGCGACGGACGTCTTCTTCCTCGTCGTCGAGGCGCCGGAGATTGCGCGCCTCGCGCGGGCCGGCCAGTTCGTGCAGCTGCGCATCCTCTCGGGGGACTTCACGCTGCGCCGCCCCGTCGGCGTGGCCGCGGTCGACGAGAAGAAGGGGAGCATTGCTTTCATCTACCGCGTCGTCGGCAGGGGGACAAAGGCGCTCTCCGAGCTGATGCCCGGCGAAATCGTCAACGTCCTCGGCCCGCTCGGCCATGGCTTCGCGATGCAGTACGAGCATCCGCTGATCGTCGGCGGCGGCATGGGTCTCTCGCCGCTCTTATACTACGCGGCGGTGATGCAGGGCAAGGCCGACGTCCTCATGGGAGGCAAGACGGCCGAAGAGCTCTTCTGGAAGAACCTCTTCGATGACCTCTGCGGCCAGTGCTTCCTAACGACGGATGACGGCTCGCTCGGCACGAAGGGCTTCACGACGACAGTGCTGCCAGAGCTCCTCGAGAAGGGTAGCTACGACGTCGTCGTGACCTGCGGCCCTGAGATCATGATGCGCGGCGTCGCCAAGATCGCCAAAGAGCACGGCATCCCGTGCGAAGTCTCGCTCGAGAAGCGCATGGCCTGCGGCCTCGGCGCCTGCCTCTCGTGCTCCATTGACACGACGGACGGCCAGCGCAAGAAGGTCTGCAAAGACGGCCCCGTCTTCCCGGCAGAGGAGGTGTTTGCATGAGTGACGAACGACTCCACACGAATCTGCTCGGCATCGCCATGCAGACGCCGGTACTGACGGCCTCGGGCACGTTCGGCTTCGGCGAGGAATTCGCCGACTTCGTCGACCTCTCGCGCCTCGGCGGCGTCATGGTCAAGGGCACGACGCTCCTGCCGCGCCGAGGCAACGACGGCGTGCGCATCACGGAGACACCGAAGGGCATGCTCAACTGCATCGGCCTCGAAAATCCGGGCGTCGAGCACTTCCTCAAGGAGATCTTGCCGCGCATCCAGCAGTACGGCATGAACGTCATCGTCAACATCTCAGGCAGCACGGCCGAGGACTACGGCAAGCTCGCCGGCCTCCTCGATGTGCCGGGCGTCGCCGCCATCGAGCTCAACGTCTCGTGCCCAAATGTCAAGGAAGGAGGCATCGTCTTCGGCACCGACCCGGAGGCGGCTTCGGCCGTCGTCCGCGCGGCCAAGGCGCATACCAAGAAGCCCGTCATCCTCAAGCTCTCGCCGAATGTCACGGACATCGTCGCGATGGCCAAGGCCGTCGAGGCGGCCGGCGCTGACGCCGTGTCGCTGATCAACACCCTGCTCGGCATGGAGATCGACATCCATCGCTTCCGCCCGGTGCTCGGCAACATCACCGGCGGTCTCTCGGGCCCATGCGTCAAGCCAGTCGCCGTGCGCATGGTCTGGCAGGTCGCGCAGGCTGTCCACATCCCAATCATCGGCATGGGCGGTATCGCGAGCGCCGAGGATGCCGTCGAGTTCTTCCTCGCCGGTGCGAGCGCCGTCGCTGTCGGCACGGCCAACTTCACCGACCCGGAGATTACGATGAAGATCTGCGACGGCCTCACGGATTACCTCGCCGAGAACGGCTTCTCGAGCATCGAGGAGATCGTCGGTAAGGCTAACCCGGGCTTTCTCGGTTTCCCAAAAGATGTTCAGAAAGGATAAGGAGAACTATGGCTATCAAAGCAGATGACCGCCTGATCGTGGCGCTCGACTTCCACACGATGGAGGACGTCAAAGCCCTCGTCGAGAAACTCGGGGATAGCGTCTCTTACTATAAAGTCGGCATGGAGCTCTTCTACAGCGTCGGCGGCGAAGTCGTCCGCTGGCTGCGTGGCCAGGGAAAGCACATCTTCCTCGACCTCAAGCTCCACGACATCCCGAACACCGTGGCAGGCGGGCTCTGCTCGCTGATGGACCTCGGCGCCGACATCCTCAACGTCCACGCGAGTGGCGGCTACACGATGATGAAGACGGCAGCCGACCGGCTGCATGCCGCAGCAGAGGAGCGGGGCATCCCGTGTCCGAAGCTCATCGCCATCACGGTGCTCACGAGCATCAATCAGGAGGACTGGGATGGCGTCGGCCAGACGCTGCCGATCAAGGATGCCGTCGTGCGCCTCGCCAAGCTCGCGAAGTCGGCCGGCCTCGATGGCGTCGTCGCGTCGCCGCAGGAAGCGGCCCTGATTCGCGAAGCATGCGGCGAGGATTTCCTGATCGTGACGCCGGGCGTGCGCCCCGCGGGCTCGGCCATCAACGACCAGAGCCGCATCGCGACGCCTGCTAAGGCCCTCACAAATGGCGCGAGCCATCTCGTCATCGGCCGCCCAATCCGCGCCGCCGAAGACCCGAAAGCAGCCGCCGAGGCTATCTTGAAAGAAATGGAGACGGTAAAATGACAATGACCGAAGAAGAAGTAAAAGACCTGCTGGTCAAGACGAACGCCATCATGAATGGCCATTTCCTGCTGACGTCCGGCCTGCACAGCCCGCACTACGTCGAGAAGTTCAACGTGCTGCAGCATCCGAAGTACACGCAGCAGCTCTGCGAGGCGATGGCCGAGAAGTTCAAGGACGCCAACATCGAGACCGTCGTCGGCCCGATGACCGGCGGTATCCTGCTCGCCCATGAGACGGGCAAGGCCCTCGGCACGCGCGCCATCTTCACCGAGCGCGTCGATGGCAAGATGACCTTCCGCCGCGGCTTCCACCTGCATCCGGGTGAGCGCTGCCTGATCGTCGAAGACATCGTCACGACCGGCGGCTCCATCAAGGAAGTCATCGACGTCGTCAAGGCCAATGGCGGCATCCCCGTCGCCGTCAGCATGCTCGTCGACCGCAGCGGCGGCAAAGTCAACTTCGGTGACGTCCCGTGCACGGCCCTGCTGCACCTCAACGTCGAGACCTACAAGCCAGAGGACTGCCCGCTCTGCAAGGCTCATGTCCCGATGACTAAGAGAGGTAGCACCGGTAAAAAAAGTGAATAATTAAGCAACATATTCACATATATAAAGCAGCATCGTTCAGGATTTCTGAGCGATGCTGCTTTTTGTCCAGTCGTTATTCATGGATTCTCATCAAGCAGGGGAATTGTGGTGTGCTGTCGAATAATAAAATTTAAGATACAATCATAAAGAAAAGAGGAACTACCATGACGACAGCGTATGAGAAGATGATGAGCGGCGAGATTTACTGGCCGGGGGATGAGGAGCTGATGAAACAGCAGCTCGACTGCATGGAGAAGCTCTATGACTACAACATGACGCGGCCGCATGAATGGGAGAAGCGGCAGGCCCTGCTCAAGGAGATGCTGGCCGAGGTCGGCGAGGACTGCTACATTGAGCCGCCGCTGCACGCGAACTGGGGTGGCCACCATCTGCACCTCGGCAACTTGGTCTACGCGAACTACAACCTCACGGCCGTCGACGACGGCGAGATCTTCATCGGCGACTGCACGATGATTGGCCCGAATGTCACACTCGCGACGCCGAACCACCCGCTGGCACCAGAACTGCGTGAGAAGGGCTACCAGTACAATCTGCCCATCCACATCGGCAAGAACGTCTGGCTCGGCGCGGGCGTCATCGTCGTGCCCGGCGTCACGATTGGCGACAACACGGTCATCGGTGCGGGCAGCGTCGTGACGCGCGACATCCCCGCAGGTGTGCTGGCCTTCGGCGTACCGTGCCGCATGCAGCGCGAGCTCGGCGACCACGACTGGGAGTTCTACCACAAGAACCGACGCATGCCGCAGGAACTCCTGAAGTACCGTCGGCCTGGCAAAGAGACAGAAGCCTGAGCCATGGCCCAGCTTTGCTGGGGCACGGTTAGAGGATCTTTACCGGTCGGAAGTCGAGGTAATCGCCCGAGACGAGCCGGTAGGTGATGCCGCGCACGGTGCCCTGCAGGCTGTCGTGGAAGCGTTCTTCGCCGTGGCAGTGTGAGTAGATGACCTGCTCGACGCCGTATTCCTCCGCGATATCCGTGAAGGGGCTTTGCTGCTCGAGGATGTTCGTCGGCGGATAGTGCAGGAACAGGAGGAACTTCTTGTAGCCTGCCTCCACGGCCGCATCGAGCGAACGGCGCAGCCGCACGCACTCGCGCTCGATGAGTTTCTTGGCATGTGCCTCGCGTTCCTCATCCCAGCCGACGACGCGGCCCTGTCTGTCGAGGTAGAAGGGGCCTTCGAACGTGAAGCCCTTCGTGCCGACGAGCGCATAGTCTTCATAGGCATAGAAGTTATTTTGCAGGAACGACAGCTTTCCTTCGAACCGTCGGTTGAGAGAAGCTGTCCTTTTTGCATCCCAGAACATGTCGTGGTTGCCGCGCAGCAGGATCTTGCGCCCCGGCAGCGCCGCGATGAACGCGAGGTCCTGCTCGCACTCCGGCAGCTTGCGGCCCCACGAATGGTCGCCCGTGATGACGAGCGTGTCGTGCGACCCGACGAGCGCCTCACAGTTCCGCTTGATTTTTTCCTCATGGTGCTGCCACGCCTTGCCAAAGACGTCCATCGACTTCTCAGGCGTCTGGAACGAGAGGTGGAAGTCACCGATTGCAAAGAGAGCCATACTAATTGCTCCTTTCTTACCTGTACCGTTATCTGTAGATAATTCTGTGCCGGCAGGGAAAATCCTGCCTGAAGTGTGAAATGTGAAAGTGAGGTCGAAGAAGATGAAAAAGATGAATGATGCGGATAAGAAACGGCTCATCGAGATAAAGGGCAGGACGTGGCGGTATGACGATCTTCTCGTGGAATTTTCTTCCGATCCGCATTCGAAAGAGAAACAAATACACGGCCTCGGCCTGTGCGAGCCGGAGCCGCGCGCCCTGCTCGTACAGCCCGTCGAAGTGGAGGAGCTCCGCTCACGTGAGGGCCTTTTCGAAGAGGTCAGCACCATCCGCGATGCGGTCGACATGCCGTTCGCCATCGTCTTCCTCGCGGTCGAGGACTGGAATCAGCAGCTCTCCCCATGGCAGGCTCCTGCCGTCTTCGGCAAACAGGATTTCGGTGCAGGCGCCAAGGAGACGCTGGGCGCCATCGAAACCATTCTCCCTGCAATAATCGAGCGCTGCTATAATCTGCCAGAGAATACCCCTGTTGTGCTCGGTGGCTATTCGCTTGCCGCGCTCTTCTCGCTTTGGAGCGCCTACGAGAGCCAATCCTTTGCTGCCATCGCCGCCGCCTCGCCGTCCGTCTGGTTCCCCGGCTGGCTCGACTATGCCAAAGCCCATGATCCACACGCAGGCGCCATCTACCTGAGCCTCGGCGACCGCGAAGATAAAGGCCGCAACCCCGTCATGCGCACCGTCAGCAACTGCATCAAAGAGCAGCACACCCTGCTGCAGGAAGCCGGCATCAAGACCACCCTCGCCTGGAACCCCGGCAACCACTTTCAGCAGCCAGAGCTGCGCTGTGCCAAGGCCTTCAGCTGGTGCTTGGAGCAATTATTATGAAATCAATAAAGGTTCTTGAAGAGAGAAGTCCTATTTTGCAATATAATTTGGGGTAAAGAGGATATGATCTTAAAATCTTTTCTAAAATATTAGTGCGATCTTGACTTTTTGTTAAAAACAATGTATTCTGAATATATCAACTGGACAGTTGAAGGTATGGCCGGATGGTCGTTGAAGCTTTTTTTAGACCGACGGAATGTCGGTCTTTTTTGTTGGGAATTTAGCGAAAGGAGCTGTCTGATATGCCAGAACCATTCATTATTCGTTTTGAAGGTCGTCCGGGGGAATTGACGATTGGTGATATGAAGAAAATCAGTGGCCATGTGAGCGGCTGCACATTTGCTTCTATCATCGATCACTTGGGATTAGAGGCAAATCCTCGTGAAGCAAAAATTGGTGCGGTGACCGATGCGATTCAAGAAACGATTCGCTTGACACCGGAGCTACTGCCTTTCAAGACGAAGGGAGTCTTGCTGGCTGTTTCCAGTTACGAGGCACTGGAACGCAATCGTTATCGCATTGCACCAGTCAACCAACGCATAGAGGGAATCCTTGACGGAGGTCATAATACCTTGGCCATTGGCATGTACATCTTGAATAAAGCATTAGAAGCAGATGACCAAAAAATTTCTCATAAGGTCAAAAATTGGGAAGAATTCAAATCGAGTTGGAAGATGAATCATGATATCGTTGAGGAATATCTGGTACAAGAAAAGGGAAAGACAGGATCACCGGTTGACTTTCTCATTCCGGTGGAGTTGCAGGTGCCAGCAGATATGAATGATACGGATGGCGTACAAAATTTCAGAGATCATCTCTTTGATATCTGTGAATCGCGCAACAACAATGTTGAATTGCAGCTCTCAGCCAAAGTTCATCAGAATGGCTACTTTAATGAACTAGAGCTGATGATGCGTGAACACAACGAAAACATTGCAGATCGGATTGAATGGAAAACAAATGATGGCGGTGCTGTTAAGGTACAGGATCTGATTGCTCTTTCATGGATTCCGTTGCAGCTTGTCGATCCCGTTCATGAGGCAAAAGATCCTGAAAAGATATTCAATCCAAGTGAATTCAAAGAAACGTATATGTATAGCTCAAAAGGACAGTGCCTGAAATTATTCGAGCGCCTGATGAGTTCTCCTGATGTATCAGAGAAGTCGGCCGGTGATTATACGAAGGACATCATCAACGAAGAAGTAAAATCTTCTTTCAAAATCACGACAATACTTCCAGAACTATATGATTATATCTATGTACGATTCGCTGACCTTTATAATGGCAACGATGGATCTTTTGGACGTATTGGAGCAGTCAAAAAGCTCAACAATAAGACCAAGAATAAAAAAACGCCATTTAGTGGCGAGAGAATAAAATCTGATGTCAAGATCAGTCCGGATGGCTTTATACTTCCATTGTTTTATGGGTTGCAGGCACTATTAGAGAAAAGGGACGTTGATGGAAAGACCATCATTGACTGGGCTACTGATCCGAAGCAATTCTTGGATAAACACTTGTCGGATATCATGGGCGAATACAAAGGCCTATTTACACTCTGTGATTATGATCCACAAAAAGTTGGCAAAGCAGAGCAGTGTTATAAGAATGCATTGAATAGCTTCAAGATGGCCTTGATGCAGGACAAGATTTCTAGATAATCAAATAATTAAAATATTGAATCGCGGTCATGCGGAAGAGGGGGAGTTAGATGAGAGAGGATGGAAAATGGCGATTTGCCTCGAATAACAAAGGGGTTATCGATGGTTTCAATGATTCGGGCATCGAGACATTCAGTGCGAATTCGATTGCATCTATGGTTCGAGAGGTCATTCAGAATTCTGTCGATCAACAGGTGGATGACAGTCGGCCGGTTGTTGTTGATTTTGATTTCTTTCAGGTCACGCAGGATGAGATTCCCGGTGGTGGACAGCTGTCAGATATCTTTGATTGTTGTATTGAGGCATCGAAGGGGGATCCTGTCGCAACGAAGTTCTTCCAACAGGCGCAGAAACTCATGAAAGGAAAAATCGATGTTTTGCGCATCAGTGATCATAATACGACGGGACTAGTCGGTGCGGATACAGACGACACGAAAACGCCTTGGCATCAGCTTGTGAAGGGGCGCGGTTCGTCCAACAAGAATATCAATTCTGGTGGCAGTTTCGGCATCGGTAAGGCCGCTCCTTTAGCTTGTTCCTATTTTCACACCATCTTCTACGCATCAAAGGTAGATGATGTCGATTCATACGTCGGTGTATCACGACTGCTCTCGTTCGAGGCGAAAGAATCTGGATTCTTTGGCAAGGAATATACGACAACTGGCACGGGGTTTTATTCAGCTTCTGATAACATGAATGCCATATTAAAGCCGTTTGCTATGGGGAGTTTCAGGCGCAAGGACAATGGCACCGATATATACATCTTGGCACTCGAGAAGGACAAAGACCTCTATGGGACAATCCGCTTGGCTGTCCTCGAGAATTTCTTTGTCTCGATTGAATTCCAGAAACTCGTCGTCCATGTCGGTCAGGATACTCTTGATCGTAATAGCTTGGCACAGTACATCGCGCAGCTTGATGATAAGAAATACGCGGCATTGAAGGACTACTACAATCTCTTGATCCATCGTCATGACGATCCGGAAGACAATCGCGTCATCATCTTAGATGCCGACGAATACGGGAAAAAGTATGGCATCAAGGATGGAGAATGCACATTGCTGCTCCGTCAGGGAGAAGACTTGAACCAGCGCGTCCTCATGACGAGAAAGACAGGCATGACGCTCTTCCCGCAGAGCCGACTCGGGAACAGTATCTCCTACACGGGCATCCTGCTGATTCAAGGCGATACCATGAATCAGATTTTCAAGGCGATGGAGATGCCAGCACACGATAAGTGGGAGCCAGGCCGATGCAAGGTCGACAAGACCTTTTACGAGAATGCTTATACCGATCTAAGGCAATACCTTCGCAAGAAAATCATAGAGAATTTTGGCGCACCGCAGCAAGATATCGAGGTTGCCTATGGCATGGATGAGTTCTTCGCTGATGCTGCAAGAGACGGAGCCCTGGATGTTGAGCTCAAGGAGCGGAAGCCAAAGGCGAAGATGACAAAGAGAAAGGCGCGCCGTCGTCGGACGGATAGGGAAATCAAGGTAAAGGAACCGCCAGAGGACGGCGATCTTGACGAAGATCCCCGCAAAGATGACAAGAAGGATGGTCCGAAGAAAGGCGGAACGACTACAAAAGATCCTGCCAAAAAGAAGTACAACTTCAAGTTCAGGGCCGTCAAGAAACGCCTGATTGCCAATAACATGATGAGTGGAGAATACACGCTAGCATTCACGATTCCCATCAGTAAGTCACGCATCCGCTTAGAGGTTATCGGACTGGCCGAACGTGGCAACTATAAGATTCCCGTTCGCGATGTGCGGCTCGAAGGAAATGATTCAGCAGTAGAGGTGGAGAAGAACAGTATCATATTTGGTCCTGCAAAAAAAGGGCAGACAATCGCTGCGCATTTCTCAACGGGCTTTCAAGGACCGATGATGATGGAGGTAAACTACTATGAGGCTAAATAAGGGGCTCACACCATATCCTGTGCTCAGCAGCATGGATGACGATTATGTTCGCGGCAGTTTTCGGGCAGAAGTACAGGAAGAGATATCCTTCGGACAGATGAAACTCCATATCGACTATATGCTCGACGAACCTGGCCTGCAGGCATTGTTTGCGCAGGGAAAGGTTAGCTATGCGACACATGTGGAATGTTCTCTGGTCGGCTATCGGCAACTGTTTTCATCAAAGGATATTCATGAGGATGTGACCATCGATGCAGGGAATCTCACGAATGAAGTCGAGATCAGCACCTACATCGTCGCAACAGAGGATATACACGGATATCACAATGAGCAGTTCAACATTGGATTCGGCAAAGGCGCTTCATTCGATATCTGGAAGGGAGGTATCCTTGCCATCGGCCCAGAGTATACGATTGATATCAATCGTGATGGCAAGAATTACGACAAGATGACCGACATCCTCGCCCTTGCTGTCGATGAAAGCAATCCTGGCGACGTCTGGGTCGATACCGAGGGCGATTGCCTGCGACTTTTTGTGAGCCGTGACCTCTTCAATGTCTACCATCGTCACAAAGCCAGTGACCGGTACATGATGATCCAGACGTTCTTCGTTCCCGCCATCATGTCGGTCCTGATGGATATGAAAGGCGTAGACGAGGACAACGATGAAGGGATGGCTTCGTATCGCTGGTACAGTGTGTTTGCAAAACTACTCGAGCAGAACGGTATTGACATCAAGGATATCCAGATGGGCACAGGCAGCAGCAAGAAGAACGTCGGACGGCTTGCACAGCAGATCTTCAAGTATCCGTTGCTGCATGCAATGGATGAACTGGAACGAGCAGAACGAGACGGGGATGATGACGAATGAGACTGCAATATTTGACAGATGAGGGCATCCAATATCTGAAAGGTAACTTTGAGACAAATCTGCCGCATTATATCCAGAAAGATTCTGCTTATTTTGCCAAAGCGCTGAAAGAACATGGATTTCTGCAGGACACAGGCTATAATTTCAGTCCATTTGTTACGGATCTGCAGGTGACAGGTGACGATTCAGCAGATGACGTCCACAATGCCGAGGTCATCCATCGAGCGCTCAGCAATCTTCCGTATTACATGACAATTGACGAGAAGATATGGGCTGCTCTACTGCACACTTATTTATTTGCTTTCGTCTGCGAGAAGAGGAGAGAATTCCTGGATGAATCTGTCCGGGATTACCAGAACAAGATATACAATTCTTTCTTTACGTATACGAGGCACGGTAAGCGCAGGGGTACCTTCGTTAATTGTGTGGCTAGCCTTTACTGGGGTGCTGAGATGGTCTACGACCCGGACAATCACGACGATCCTTATGGACTGCTCAAGGAAATCGCTGCGACAGGCTATCCCAGTACGATTGTCATATTCTCGTCCAGCCGCATCCTTGGCCGACGAGAGACGTGCATAGGCTTCCTCAAGGCAGTCCACAAATTGCGCTTGGCTCAAAAATGGAACGTCGATCGTCCAGCTGTTGTCTCCGGCATCAAGTACCTCAACCTCATCGCAGGGCTCAGTATGCTCGATATGCGCTCCGAAAAAGATATAGAGAACATGGCAGAGACATTCTACCAAGGATATTTCCAGAGCCAGGAGAACAAGGACAATCAATAGTGGCCGTACAGTTGGCAATGCATAGTTCGATTGACTTTTCTTTGTTTTTGTGGTATGCTTTACATGGATAAAAAGAGCGAACCTAAGATGGTCGGCTCGGCATATCTGGTGACTAAAAAGTTTTTTCAGCCATACAAACAGCGTTGGCAGACGCTGATGGCCACCGTACATCCTGAGAAAGTCGTCCGTAGTGGGACGGCTTTTTCATTTGTGGACGCACGCCGAAGGGTTACTTGCGAATGATGCGGAGCAGTTCCAGCAGGAACTTTCCGTCAATGACCCCAAAGGAAGCCAATACGATCAAGGCGAGGAAGACCAGCACCGAGAGTGCAGCCAGTCCGCAGACCGTGAGGATTGCGACCTCCGAGGAGAGAAATGCTTCCATGGAAGCAGGCATTCGTCACGTGACACCAGAGGCATCACGTCCCTTTCTTTTTTGGATTTATGCCAGAGCCAGACGGCTCGACTACCGATGACCATCAATTGCATCGTAGATGACAGCAATTGCTGTGTTCGCTCTAAAACATAGTATAGCAGGAATACAAGATGTCAGCAAGGAATCTTGAAGGGGATTCTATGGAGTAGGGTGTGTTATACCCTACTGCTCGTTAGGCTCCCGTAGAGGGCGCTGGCCTGCTGGCTTCTGGCTGTGGGAACTGCTCGGGCAGGAAACGCAACAATGGCCGATAGACAGCGAGGAAAAGGCCGACTTCCATCGGATAGCAGAGGAGGTTCTTGATGAGGCGGCTCAGGAAGATGGCCGAAGCGGCCTTGTGGTAGAAGACGGTCAGCCAGAACGTGTTGAGGCCCAGGTGGATGAAGACCATGACGAGGAAGAACGGGACGCAGGCGCGCCACAACGTGACGCGCTTGCGGTAGAAGAACCAGCCGTAGATGTAGCCTGTGAGAAAGCCGGAGACGAGGAAACCAGGGAAGAAGATGCTCGTGCCGAGCAGGGTCGTGCCGATGAAGTCAGCGGCCGCGGCAACGAGACCAGCCTTCATGGGCCCGTACATTGCACCATAGATGGCAATCGGCAAGAACCCGAACGTGATACGCACGAAGATCGTCTGGATGGCAAAGACATAGGAGAAGAGGACAGCCAGGGCCACGGAGACACCAGCGTAAACGAGGGGCTTGACGGAGAAATTGGACATGAAAAAAAGACCTTCCTTTCCATTGTGGTACACGTACCGTCGCGTACCAATGTGTCGCAGCGTTGCTGCAACAAGGAATGTCTTTAACTGCCTTCCATGCCTGCAGCAGCGGGATGCAATGCTTACACCGCAGCCTGATGGCTTTCGTCCGGCTATCAACTCCCCGTATACCCGGCACTTAACGCATAAACACCTACTCTGCTTATTCTTTTGCATCGATGTCTGTAGTATAGCGCAGATTTTCTCGCTTGGCAACAGCAGTTCTTTTTCTGTATAAATCTGCAACGAGAGCAATGCATCTTATCTTGTCGCCTGCCAGTCTCTGTAGTACAATGATGCTGATGGAGCGTTTGTTCTGTCATGCAGATGATAGGTTTTGTATAAGGGGGCGTTCTTATGGACAAGGAACGGAAAGTAGAGGCTCCGCAGCCGCATACGCAGCTGACGCATGCGATTGGGACGGACCGGGCGATCATCATGGGGGACCCGGCGCGGGTGGATGCGATTGCGAAGCTCATGGATGACGCGCAGCCGTGGGCATTCAACCGCGAGTACAAGTCGGTCGTCGGCACATACCGCGGTCAGCGGATCTTGGCGATGTCGACGGGCATCGGGGCGCCGTCGGCTGGCATTGGTGTGGAGGAGCTCCACAACGTCGGCGTGAAGTACGTCATCCGCGTGGGCTCGGCTGGCGCGATGCAGAAGGACATCCCGCTCGGCAGGCTCGTGATCGCGGAGGGGGTCGTGCGCGATGACGGACTCTCGCGCAAGTACGTGCCGGAGATCTATCCGGCTGTGCCGTCGTACCGGCTCCTGCACCTAGCGCACCGCTATGCGCCGCAGGCGGTCTACGGCATCGTGCGCTCGCATGACGGCTTCTATGTCGACGACAATGCCGAGGTCGAGTCGTTCTGGTCGAAGAAGGGCATCAAGGCGGACGACATGGAGTCGGGCATTCTCATGGTCATCGGCAGGCTGCGCGGCATGGAGACGCTGTCCATCCTCAACAACGTCGTCCTCTATCAGGGCGACCTTGCGGAAGGCGTCAACAGTCTCGTCAACAGTGCGGACCTCGTGGCGCAGGGCGAGCGCGACTCGCTGCTGACGGCGCTGAATATCCTGTCGGACAAGGAAATGGAGAAATGACATGACGAAACACAATTGGTTCTACAGCCAGCTCTTCACGAACTGGAAGCGCTTTGAGGTCATCTACGTGACCATCCTGATTCTCTTGCAGCTCGCGGTCTTTGCCATCGTGCCGGACAGCCCAATCGGCATGGTCTCGGGCGTCGCCGGTGTCATCTGCCTCGTCTACGGCATGAAGGGGCGCAAAATCTCGTTCCTCTTCGGCTTCATCCAGTGTGTGGCGATGACGTACGTCGCGTGGATCAGCCATGCGTACGGCTCGTTTGCAATGGACATCGTCTACGTCATCTCGCAGCCGATTGGCTGGTACCTCTGGGGACGCCAGCAGCAGACGCATTCGTTCCAGCCGGGCACGCGCAAGAAGGTGTTCTTCGGCGCGTTCCTCGCCTGGGCCATCGGCTGGTGGGTGCTCGCGGGTGTTGGCGGCCAGCTGCCGTACTTCGACTCAATCAACTTTGTCATCAGCTTTATCGCGCAGGTCCTCTACGTGCTCAAGTACAACGAGAACTGGTCGCTCTGGATCTTCGTCAACATCGCGAACTTTGTCTACTGGTCGATCCTGTCGGTCCAGATGATGATGGGCGACAACACGATCGGCACGCTCGGTGCGAACCTCTCGCAGGTCGCTCTGCAGGCAGCTCTGCTTTTCAATGCGATTTATGCACAGAAGGTTTGGAGCAGTGGCGAGGCCAACAACGAAGGCGGCGCGGCCTGACGGATAAGTATAGAAGGCATCCCTTTTCTGGGGATATCTTTTTTGTCCTGCTGTAACTCTGTAACATCTTTTTGCTTTTTGGAAAAGGCTTCTGGAGAGTTTTGGCGAATTCAAGAAATATAACATAGAATACCGGTAACTTAAAGCTTGACGACAGAAAGGGGCTTTTTTCATGAAGATCGCTGTTGTGAATTCCTTTATGAACGATGCGCATCGTGAGAAGATATCGGCTGCGGCTGCACAGCACAGCATGGAAGTCGCATATTATAAGACGAATGACGAGGCGCTGCCGCACCTCGCGGATGTCGACATCATCTATGCGGCGGCGACGGGTGGCGGCTCGAAGCTCGCGGAGGCGGCGCCGCACCTCAAGTGGTTCTGCAGTGTGTCGGCCGGCGTTGATCCGGTGCTGAAGCCGGGCGTGCTGCCGGACGGCTGCCTGCTGTCGAATTCGTCGGGCGCGTACGGCGTGACGATTGCGGAGCACCTCGTCATGGTGACGCTGATGCTCGTGCGCCGCTATCCGGAGTATGCGGAGCTCATCCGCCGTCACGAATGGAAGAACAACCTGCCGCTGCGCTCCATTAAGGGCAGCCGCGTGACGATTGTCGGCACGGGCGATATCGGCACGCGCTATGCGGAGCGCATCCAGTCGTTCCAGCCGGCGGCCATCATCGGCGTCAGCCGCACGGGCCGCAAGCGCAGTCCGGTCTACGACACGGTCGTCAAGCAGGAGGAGCTCGAGTCGTACCTGCCAAAGACGGACATCCTCGTTCTCTGCTTGCCGGGCACGAAGGAGACGACGAACATGATCTCACGCGAGCGCCTGGCTATGCTGCCGGAAGATGCATTCGTCATCAATGTCGGCCGCGGCAATTCGATCGACCAGGCGGCGCTCGTCGAGGCGCTCAATGCGGGGCATCTTGCTGGCGCGGCGCTCGACGTCATGGCCAAGGAGCCAATACCTGAGGGCGACCCGCTCTGGACTGCGAAAAACGTCATCCTGACGCCGCACTGCTCGGGCAAGATGACGCTCGCCTACACGCGCGACAAGACGGTCGAGATGTTCTGCGAGGACCTCGAGCACTTCGTCAAGCAGGAGCCGCTCGAGCACGAGGTCAAGCGCGATCTTGGCTATTGACTGTCTTCTGCTTTTGTAGAGCGTGTATTTGTGTTCAAATGATGGCGGAGAGCTGCTGCGCGGCGCGCGGCGGCTCTCTTTTCTTGTATTTCTGCTCTTTTTCGGGCTTTTTCAGTCTTTTTCGCGGGATACGTTTTGCATACCACTGGCTAAGATGATATAATTGTTACCGTATATCCATATCCGAATGTCCAAGATACTTCTATACTAGTACGGCTGCGCTCCGGTGCGGCATCAAAGGGGTTGGCTTCATTGACGCAAACACAGTTTGATAAACGCAATATCACGATGATGATGGACTTCTACGAACTGACCATGGCCAATGGTTACTTCAAGGACCACGACAAGGACGTGCAGGTGGCGTTCGATGTCTTCTATCGCCAGAATCCGGACGAAGGCGGCTTCGCCATCTTTGCGGGTCTCGAGCAGGTCATCGAGTATGTGGAGAACATGACCTTCACGGACGAGGATGTCGAGTACTTCCGCCAGCAGCACATGTTCTCGGAGGAATTCCTGACGTACCTCAAGAACTTCCATTTCAAGGGCGACATCTACGCGCTGCCGGAGGGCACGGTCATGTATCCGAATGAACCAATCCTGACGGTCGTCGCACCGCTCATCGACGCGCAGCTCGTGGAGACGGCCATCCTCGCACAGATCAACCACCAGTCGCTGATCGCGACGAAGGCGCGCCGCATCTGCAAGGCGGCTGCCGGCCGTGCGGTATCGGACTTCGGCGCTCGCCGCGCCCACAACATGGATGCGGCGACGTACGGCGCACGCGCTGCCTACATCGGCGGTGTCGTTGGCACGGCGACGTGCTCGGCTGGCGAGATGTTCGGCATCCCGATCTCGGGCACGATGGCGCACAGCTGGGTCATGTTCTACGGCGACGAGTACGAGGCGTTCAAGAAGTATGCAGAGACGTATCCGGATGCGACCATCCTGCTCGTCGATACCTACGATGTCATCCATTCGGGCATCCCGAATGCCATCCGCGTCGCGCATGAGGTGCTCGAGCCGATGGGCAAGCGCCTCCTCGGCATCCGCATCGACTCGGGCGACCTCGCGTACCTTTCCAAGCGCGTGCGCAAGATGCTCGACGAGGCGGGCCTGCCGGACTGCAAGATCGTCGTCTCGAACAGCCTCGATGAGTTCACGGTCTCGTCGCTCTTGACGCAGCAGGGCGCTTGCATCGATTCGTTTGGCATCGGCGAGCGTCTGATCACGGCGAAGTCAGAGCCAGTATTCGGCGCCGTCTACAAGCTCGCGGCCGTCGGCGAGAACGACCACTTCGCGCCGCGCATCAAGGTCTCGGAGAACGTCGAGAAGATCACGAATCCGGGTCTCAAGGACCTCTACCGCGTCTACGACGAGAACGGCCATGCGGTCGCAGACCTCATCGCAAAGTGCGGTGAGCAGTTGGACGATTCGCAGCCACTGCGCTATGTTGACCCGCAGAAACCGTGGAAGAACCGCTCGTTCGAGAACTGCACGTTCAAGAACCTGCGCAAATGCTATGTCCGCCAGGGCAAGCGCACGGAAGAGCTGCCGAAGCTCGATGCGATCCGCGACTACGTCAAGAACCAGCTCGACCATGAGATATGGGAAGAGGAGCAGCGCTTCGAGAATCCGCACCGCCATTACCTCGATATGACGCCGGACTACTATGAGCTCAAGATGGACCTCCTGACGAAGACGCGCCGCGCACACGGCTGATAGCTGGGGGATACGCAATGATCAAAGGAACGACAAAGAATCTCGGCGTCATGGGCTGGCCCATCGCGCACTCGCTCTCGCCGGTGCTGCAGAATGCGGCCATCGAGGAGGCGGGGCTCGACTACGTCTACATCTCGTTGCCCGTGCCACCGGAGAAACTCAAGGAAGCGGTGGCGGGCCTCAGAGCCATGCAGTTCACGGGCTGGAATGTCACGATCCCGCACAAGCAGGCCATCATGGCGGAGCTCGATGCGGTCGATGAGGATGCCCGCATCATCGGGGCGGTCAACACGGTCGTCAACCGGGATGGCCACCTGACGGGCTACAACACGGACTGCATCGGCTTCATGCAGCCGCTCGCCCAGCAGGGCTTCTCGCCGAAGGGGAAGGAAGCGACCATCCTCGGCGCCGGCGGCGCTGCGCGCGCCGTCATCTGGGGCCTGTTGCGCGCCAAGGTCAAACGCATCACGCTCGGCGTGCGCAATCCGGCGAAGGCCGCGCGCCTCGCGCAGGAGTTTGCGGACTACGGCGAGATCCAGGTGCTCCACTGGGAGGACGGCGCCTTCTTGGACCACCTCGCGGTGACGGACCTGCTCGTCAACACGACGCCGCTCGGCATGTACCCGCATGTCGAGGGAATGCCGCCTGTCGACTGGGCAAAGCTCAAGCAGGATGCACTCGTCTACGATATCATCTACACGCCGGAGCGCACGCGCTTCCTCTGCGAGGCGCAGGAGCACGGCCATGCCATCATCAACGGCGAGGGCATGCTGGCCGGCCAGGGTGCGGCGGCCTTTACGCTCTGGACGGGCGTGGCGCCGGACATCGCGCTGATGAAGCGCGCTCTGCGCGAGGAACTCGCCTCGCGTCAGGGCAAATGATCAAAAAAACAGTGAAAGTTGAGGTTTTTATTTGACTGCTATCACATATGAGCTCGTCAAGAAAGACGAGCGCACGGGAGCACGCGCGGGCATCATCCACACGCCGCACGGCAGCTTCCCGACACCAATCTTCATGCCGGTCGGCACGCAGGCGTCCGTCAAGGGCGTCTCGCCGGATGAGCTCCGCGACCTCGGTGCGGGCATCATCCTTTCGAACACGTATCATCTCTTCCTGCGCCCGGGCATGGACCTCATCCGCGAGGCCGGCGGCCTGCACAAGTTCATGCACTGGGACCGCGCCATCCTGACGGACAGCGGCGGGTTCCAGGTCTTCAGCCTCGGCGACCTGCGTAAGATCACGGAGGAGGGCGTGACGTTCCGCTCGCACATCGACGGCTCGAAGAAGTTCCTCTCGCCGGAGGTCTCGATGGAGGTCCAGATGGCGCTCGGTTCGGACATTGTCATGGCCTTCGATGAGTGCGTGCCGTATCCGGCCGACTACGACTATGCGAAGAAATCGACGGAGCGCACGATCCGCTGGCTCAAGCGCTGCAAGGAGGCGATGACGGCCCCGAATCAGGGCCTCTTCGGCATCGTGCAGGGCGGTATGTACAAGGAGCTGCGTGAGTGGAGCGCCCGCGAGACGACGGCGATGGACCTGCCGGGCTACGCGGTCGGCGGCCTCTCGGTCGGCGAGCCGAAGGAGCTCATGTACGAGATGCTCGAGTACTCGACATCTCTTCTGCCGCAGGACAAGCCGCGCTATCTCATGGGCGTCGGCACGCCGGACTGCCTCGTCGAGGGCGTGCAGCGCGGCATCGACATGTTCGACTGCGTCTACCCGACGCGCGTCGCGCGCAACGGCATGGCCATGACCTGGACGGGCCGTCTCGTCATGAAGAACGCGCAGTTCACGCATGACCACCACGTGCTCGAGGAAGGCTGCGGCTGCTATGCCTGCCGCAATGGCTACACGCGCGCCTACATCCGCCACCTCGTGCGCGCGAACGAGATCTTCGGCCTGCGCCTCTTGTCGCTGCACAATCTCTACTTCCTGCAGGAATTCATGCGCCGCATGCGCCAGGCCATCCTCGATGACCGCTTCACGGAATTCCGCAGCGATTTCCTCAACCACTATCAGATGCACGGCAAGCAGTGAGTGCCCCGCGCATCTGCGTCATGCGCGCATCTGCGTCATGATAGGTAAGTATGAGTGCTATTGAATAAAAAGGAAAAATAAAGGAGTTGTTCATTATGAGTCCAGAAATGCTTGGAACCTGGGGCCCGATTGTCGTCATGATCGCGATCTTCTACTTTCTGCTCTATCGTCCGCAGAAGAAGCAGCAGAACCGCCGCCGTGCGATGCTCGACAGCCTCAAGAAGGGTGACCAGGTCATCACGATTGGCGGTATCTACGGCACGATTGAGGAGCTTGGCGACAAGTCGCTGAAGCTCAAAATCGCCGATGGTGTCGTCATCGAAGTCGTGCGCTCGAGCGTCAACGCCAACGTCACGCAGCAGGAGGCCGCCTGATGACGACGCTGCACGAGAAAAAGCTCGCCGAGAAAAAGGCGCTTCGCCAGAAGATGCTTGCCTTCCGCAAGGGGCTGACGAAGGAGCAGCATGAGGAGAAGAGCCGGGCCATCCTCGCGAGACTCTACGAGGAGCCGCGCTACCAGCAGGCGAAGACCATTTTCGCCTACGCCTCGATGCCCGACGAAGTCCAGCTCTACGGCCTTCTCGCCCATGCACTCAAGCAGGGCAAGCGCGTTGGCCTGCCGCTCATTACGGGCAAGGGGCTCATGGAAGTCGTCAACCTGCCGTCGCTCGACTCGCTCGTGCCGGGCAAGTTTGGCATCCTGACCGTCCGCGAGGAGGAACAGTCCATCATCCCTGCCGCTGAAGTCGACTTTGTCGTCGTGCCCGGTGCGGCGTTCTCGCCAGCGGGGGATCGCCTCGGCCTCGGCGGCGGCTACTACGACCGCTACCTTGCGGAAAAGGCACCACAGGCTTACCGTGCAGCACTGACCTTTGATGGCCAGGTCGTCCCGAGCGTCCCGATGGAAGCGCATGATGCAAGAGTCAATCTGATCCTGACGGAAACGCGTCGGATTGAACCAAATAAATAGACCACGTAGAAAGGGTTGTGAAACGTTGAGAAAGAATAGTCTCATCAAACTCATTGTCTGCATCGTGGCCATCGTCGGCATATTCCTTGCCTTTGTCAAGCCTCTGGCCAATTCCATACGCCAGGGCCTCGACCTGCAGGGCGGCACGCATGTCGTGCTCGAAGCCGAGGACACGGATGTAGCAAAAGTCAACGATGATGCGATGAACCGCGTCGTCACCATTATGGAGAAGCGCGTCAACGCGCTGGGCCTCACGGAGCCAATCATCCAGCGTGAGGGCGAGCGCCGCGTCATCATCGAGCTGCCGGGCGTCAAGGACCCGGATGCCGCTATCAAGACCATCGGCAAGACGGCTATGCTCGAGTTCAAGGATGAAGAGGGTAACACGGTGCTGACGGGTACCGACCTCAAGGACGCACAGGCCGCGACGAACCAGCAGAACGGCCAGAACGTCGTCAACCTCGAATTCACGGATGAGGGCGCGAAGAAGTTCGCCGACCTCACTACGAAGAACGTCGGCCGCACGATCGCCATCCTGCTCGATGGTGAGGTGCTGACGGCACCGAATGTCCGCGAGCCGATCCTCGGCGGCAAGGCCGAGATCTCGGGCCAGAAGACGCTCGAAGAGGCGCAGAACCTCGCCGTCGTCCTTAGGAGCGGCGCACTGCCGGTCAAGGTCAACATCATCGAGACGCGCACGGTCGGCCCGACGCTCGGCCAGGACTCCAAGGATAAGTCGGAGTTCGCCTTTGCCGTCGGCCTCGGCGCTGTCCTGCTGTTCATGATTCTCTTCTACCGCATGTCGGGCTTTATCGCCGACATCGCCCTGATGGCCTACACGCTCATGCTGCTGGGCCTCCTGTACCTGCTCGATGCGACGCTGACCCTGCCGGGTGTCGCCGGTATCATCCTGTCCATCGGTATGGCCGTCGACGCGAACGTCCTGATTTTCGAGCACTTCAAGGAAGAGTACCAGATCCAAGGCAAGACGCTGCGCCTCTCGATGGAGTCGGGCTTTAAGCGCGCCTTCACGACGATCTTCGACTCGAACATCACGACGATCATCGCCGCAGCCGTCCTGTTCTTCCTCGGCACGGGCACGATCCGCGGCTTCGCCATCACGCTGGGCCTCGGCACACTGCTCTCGATGTTCACCGCCATTACGCTGACGCATTACATGCTCAAGCTCATGGTCGACTCCAAGCTCTTCGAGAAGCCGGGTGCCTATGGTGTTACGGGCTTCATGCTCTGGAAAAAAGAGGATCTGAAAAAGGAGGATTTGAAGAAGGATGCTTAAATTCGATATAGCAGGTCATCGGAAAATCTGGTTCCTCATTTCCGCTTTGATCATCATCTCGGGCCTCATCTGCATGGCCGTCCGCGGCTTCAACTTCGGTATCGACTTTACCGGCGGTACCATCATTGACCTCAAGTTCAACCAGCCGGTCAGCATTGCAGAGGTCCGCACGAGCCTCGCAAAGTACGACCTCGACGATGCGACCATCCAGCTGTCGGGCGCACAGTCCGACGTCAAGGAGTCGGAAGACGTCATGATCCGCACGCGCGACCTCGAGGAGGACCAGCGCAAGGAAGTCATGGCGACGCTCAAGAGCGATGTCGGTGACTACAAAGTCCTGCGTGAGGAGAAAGTCGGTGCGACGATTGGCGGTGAGCTCATCACGAACGCCATCCTGGCACTCGTCGTCTCGTGGGCCTTGATCATCCTCTACGTCGCCTACCGCTTTGAGCTGCGCTTTGGCATCGCCGCCGTCCTCGCGCTCATCCACGATATCCTCATCGTACTCGCGGTCTTCTCGCTGACGCAGCGCCAGATTGACTCCTCGTTTATCGCAGCACTGCTGACCATCGTCGGTTATTCGATCAACGACACGATCGTCATCTTCGACCGCATCCGCGAGAACCTCAAGCTCCACTTCCGCCGCGGCGGCAACATCGACGAGCTCGTCGACCGCAGTATCTATCAGACGCTGACGCGCTCGCTCTACACGGTCTTCACCGTCCTCTTCACGACGGCCGCCCTCTACTTCTTCGGCGGCGACACGACGAAAGACTTCGCGTTTGCCCTGCTCGTCGGCTTCACCGTCGGCTGCTACTCGTCGATCTTCATCGCGAGCCCGCTCTGGATTGTCTTCCGCAACTGGGGCGAGAAGAAGAAGCACCAGCCGAAACCAGAGGCTGCGTAAAATCGCATATTAGATTTTTCAAGAGACTGCTGTTGTGGCAGTCTCTTTTTTGTTTTATGCGCATGACTGATTCGATTTACATCCGGAACGGGGCTGGGGCTGTATTTCAGCTTCGTCGCTCCGTTGAATGGGCCCCATGTCACGCCTTCTATATCTAGCAATTTCACCGCCTGCCGCGGCGTTCTGACATCACCGTGTCAAGAAGAAGCTGTATCGGGGCCCAGCCCTGCGGGCAGTCACTGCGCTCCTGCAGGTGAAATACAGCCCCGCCCCTGAGTCCATGCGTGACAGTCGCTTTGAGCTCCATGCAGTCGCGTTTCTCTTAGTTCCTGTGTGATGCAGGTCTGCGCTTGAGAGCGGCTCGGGGCTCGAAAGGAACTGAGCAGGGAGGGTACCATTCCGCTTGCAGGAACGGCGTGATTGCCCGCAGGGATGGGCCGCCCCGCGCACTTGCAGGGCCACGGATGAAGGAACGCCACGGCAGGCGGCGAATGGGCTTTTGGGATGCGAAAGGTACATGCGGTCCATTTAACAGAGTGACGAAACCGGAATGGTACCCTCCCTGCTACGATAATCTTTCACGAGTCTGGTGCGTCCGCGATGAAGCTGAAATACATCCCCCCGGCCCATTGCCAATAGTTTCTCGATGAGAGAATATTAATGCCGCGAATCCCATATAAATTTTAGTTGTCATGTTTTCGCTTTTCCTGTATGATAGAGAGAAACATTGTAAACTATGATATAATATAGATAACGTAAATACACAAGATAACAAAGAGGGATACGAGTTGTATAAGAAGTGGAAATTGTATGAGCCGGTGCCGGAGCTAGCGGCGTTTGCGCGGGAGATTGGCCGGGATACGACGGTGGCGGCGCTCCTCTGGCATCGCGGCATCCGCACGCGCGATGCGGCGGAGCTCTTCCTGCATCCGGAGCGGCTGCCCTTTGCCGACCCGTTCGCGATGCGCGATATGGACAAGGCCGTCGCGCGCATCCAGAAGGCATTGGAGCGAGGCGAGCACATCACGGTCTACGGCGACTACGATGTCGACGGCATGACGGCGACGTCGCTTCTGACGCGGACGCTGCGCAAATTCGGCGCGAAGGTGGACTTCTACATCCCCGACCGCATGACGGAAGGCTACGGCCTCAACCGCCGGGCGCTCGAGGAGATTGCGGAGCAGTCGGACCTGCTCGTCACGGTGGACTGTGGCATCGCCTCAGTCGCGGACGTCGCGGCGGTACAGGGCGCCGGCAAGCTTGACATCATCATCACGGACCACCATCTGCCGGGCAGTGAGCTGCCGCCCGCCTGCGCGGTGCTCAACCCGCATCGCGCGGACTGCCCGTATCCCGACAAGGACCTCGCGGGCGTCGGCGTCGCCTTCAAGCTCTGCCAGGCCCTTGCTGCTGCGCGGTCGGGGAAGCTGTGGGATGGCCAGTCGGCCTTCACGGATGACCTCGAGCTCGTCGCGCTCGGCACGGTCGCAGACATCGTGCCGCTGCGCGGGGAGAACCGCCGCATCGTCAAGCAGGGCATGGCCCGCATGGAGGCGACTGCACTGCCGGGCGTCGCGGCGCTCGTCGAGGTCGCGGGGCTCAAGGACAAGAAAATCACGGCGGGTCATCTCGGCTTTTTGCTCGCGCCACGGCTCAATGCGGCAGGGCGCATCGAGTCGGCGCGCACGGGCGTTGCACTCTTGACGGCGGAGGACCGCGCGCAGGCCGACAAGCTCGCGCTCGAGCTCGACCTGCTCAACACAGAGCGGCGCGAGATTGAGCGCACGATCTGCAAGACGGCGGAGCAGGAGCTTGAATCCCTCGACATGGCGGAGGAAAAGGCCATCGTCGTTGCGGGCAAGGGCTGGAACCCCGGCGTCATCGGCATCGCGGCATCGCGGCTCGTCGACAAGTTCTACAAGCCGACCATCGTGCTCTCCGTGCAGGAGGACGGAATCTGCCGCGGCTCGTGCCGCAGCATCGAGGGGCTCAACATGTACGAGGCGCTCTCGGCCTGCAAGGAGCATCTGCTGCAGTTCGGCGGCCACGCGATGGCGGCTGGCCTCTCGCTGCGCGAGGAGGAGCTGCCCGCGTTCCGCGCGGCGTTTGCCGCCTATGCGGGCGCGCATCTCTCAGAGGAGGACTACGAGCCGAAGGTCTCGGTCGAGTTCGAGATGATGCCGGAGGAACTGACGCTTGACCTCGTCGAGGAGCTTTCGCTGCTCGAACCGTACGGCATGGGCAACCCCAAGCCGTATTTCGGCTGCCGCAATGTGCGCGGCCGCGAAGCGATGGCCATCGGGCGCGAGCAGAACCACCTGCGCTTCAAGCTCGGCACGGAGGATGCACCTGTGACGAGCCTGATGTGGAACCGCGCTGACCTCGCCGCCGCGGTCAACCGCGAAACACTCGACGTCGTCTACGCGCCAGCCATCAATGAGTGGAACGGGCGCCGCAGCCTGCAGTGCATGGTCGAGGATCTGAGCCCTGCAGCGAGCGAGCGCGTCTTCCCCGAGAAGGAACTGTTGCGCGATATTTACCGCTACTTCTACGCCATGCAGAGGGGGCAGGGACTGATTCCCTTTGACACAGCGGCGCTCACAGCAGGTTTTTGCCAGTCATTCCATCATATTTCGCAGTATACGATGGGTGCGGCCTTGCGCATTTTCCAAGAATTAGGTATCCTAAGAGAGAATCTCAATGAAAATCGCTATTATTTGCCACCCGTTCAGGGCAAGCAGGGAAAGATGGAACTGGACGCTTCGCCGACGTACCGGCGGCACAAGGTCATCTGACAGGGATAGAGAAACAGAAAGACCTTGCATCACGCGGCAAGTCTATGCGTGATGACAAAAAGGAGTGGGATGTATGAATGACAAAGAGAAAGAACCGGTGACGATCGAGAACATCCTCGACGCTGTCAAATCGTATTCGCCGAAGGCCGACCTCGACCTCATCCGGCGCGCCTATGAACTCGCGAGAAAGGCCCATGCCGGGCAGACGCGCGTGTCGGGGGAGGCGTACATCATCCACCCGCTGCACGTCGCCCAGATTCTCACGCAGCTACACCTCGACGATGCGACCATCAGCGCGGCGCTGCTGCACGATGTCGTCGAGGACACGATTTACACGAACGACCAGATGAAGGAGATGTTCGGCGACGAGGTCGCGATGCTCATCGACGGCGTGACGAAACTCGGCCGCCTGCAGTATAAATCGAAGGAAGAGGCGCAGCTCGAGAGCTACCGCAAGATGTTCCTCGCGATGGCCAAGGACATCCGCGTCATCATGATCAAGCTTGCGGACCGCCTGCACAACATGCGCACGCTCAAGTACATGCGCGAGGACAAGCAGAAGCGCATCGCGCGCGAGACGATTGAGATCTACGCGCCGCTCGCGAACCGTCTCGGCATCTCGAGCATCAAGTGGGAGCTTGAGGACCTCTGCCTGCGCTATCTCGAGCCGGAGATCTACTACGACCTCGTCGAGAATGTCAAGCAGAAGCGCAAGGAGCGCCAGACGTTCATCGATACGTCCATCGAGCAGATCAAGGAGAAGCTCGCCGAGGCGCACATCAAGGCGGACATCAGCGGCCGCGCGAAGCATTTCTACAGCATCTACAAGAAGATGAAGCGCGACAACAAGGAGCTCAGCGAGATCTACGACCTCTCGGCCGTGCGCGTGCTCGTCGACTCGGTCAAGGACTGCTACGGCGTGCTCGGTGTCATCCACGCGATGTGGAAGCCAATCCCGGGCCGCTTCAAGGACTACATCGCCATGCCGAAGTCGAACGGCTACCAGTCCCTGCACACAACGGTCATGACGCGCGGCTATCCGCTCGAGATCCAGATCCGCACGTTTGCGATGCATCAGGTCTCGGAGTACGGCGTCGCGGCGCACTGGAAGTACAAGGAAGCGGGCAAGGGCGCCAAGGCAACGGGGGCTGTCGATCAGAAGATGAGCTGGCTGCGCCAGATGGTCAATCTGCAGCAGGAGCTCAGCGACCCGAAGGAGTACTTCGAGGCGCTCAAGGTCGATGTCTTCTCAGATGAAGTCTTTGTCTTTACGCCGAAAGGCGATGTCGTCGACCTGCCGAAGGGCTCCATCCCGATTGACTTTGCTTACCGCATCCACACGGAAGTCGGCCACCACTGCGTCGGCGCCAAGGTCAACGGCAAGCTCGTGCCGCTCGAGTACAAGCTCAAGAACGGCGACATTGTCTCCGTCATCACCAACAAGGCGAACAACGGCCCGAGCCGCGACTGGCTCAATATCGTCGCCTCGTCGGAGACGCGCAGCAAGATCCGCTCGTGGTTCAAGAAGGAGAAGCGCGAGGAGAACATCGAGCAGGGCCTTGAGCTTATCAAGGACGAGGCCAAGCGCCTCGGCTATGCGCCAAAGTCCCTGCTCAAGGAAGGCAGGCTGCAGCAGGTCGCCGACAAGCTCAATATCCTCAGTGAGGAAGACCTGCTCGCCGCACTCGGCTACGGCGGCATCACGGTCCGCAGCGTCATGACGAAGCTCATCGAGCTCTACAAGAAGGACCTCAAGGAGGCCACGCCGCCCGATGTCTCAAAGATGCTCTCGGAGCTCAAGACGCCGCAGCACGTCGGCAAGCGCAACCGCTCGAGCCACGGCGTGCTCGTCGAGGGCGAGAGCGGTCTGCTCGTCCGCCTGGCCCGCTGCTGCAACCCGATCCCCGGCGACCCGATCACGGGCTTCGTCACTAAGGGGCGCGGCGTCTCCGTCCATCGCGCGGACTGCCCGAACGTCCTGCGCGACAACGACCTCTCGCGCATGATCGAGGTCAGCTGGGATATCGGCCTCGACAAGGACTACACGGTCGAGATTGAGATCGTCTGCAACGACAAGAGCGGCGTGCTCGCAGAGCTCCTCGCCGTGCCGTCGGAGATGAAGATCAACATCCACAGCGTTAACGCCAACCCGAACCGCAGCAACAAGACGTCGACCATCATCATGGGCCTCGACGTCAAGAACGCGACGCAGGTCTCCCAGATCATGACGAAGATGCGCCGTCTCAAGAACGTCTACAGCGTCTCCCGCGCCCTGAGCAGCCGCACGGGGCAGTGAGTACAGAGCGTCTAGAACAGTTGATTTCAGTTCTCTTTTGATTGTATTTTTTTCACATTTTTGTTATAATATATGCATTTGAAATGTTACGATATCCTGTGAATGAAATGAAACAATGATACAGAGGGGTAGCAGGGATCAAGAATCAATAGACGATAGAAAAGGGGACTATATTATGTCACAGACTTTCACGATGGACGACCTCAAGCGCATGCTGCAGGAGCGCCAGCACAAGATGACACCGCAGCGCCAGGTCGTCCTCCAGATCTTCCTCGACCATCCGGGCGAGCACCTTTCGGCTGAGGATGTCCACGGCATCCTGCGCGACAACAAGTCCGAAATTGGCCTCGCGACGGTCTACCGCAGCCTCGAGCTGCTCTCGGAGCTCGGCATCCTGCAGAAGATGGAGTTCGGCGATGGCTGCAGCCGCTACGAGGTCAACAGGACGGACCCGTCGAAGCACCATCACCACCATCTGATCTGCACGAACTGCGGCAAGGTCATCGAGTTCCAAGACGATCTCTTGGAGCCGCTCGAAGAAGACATCAAGGAAAAGCTCGGCTTCACGGTCAGCGACCATCAGGTCAAGTTCTTCGGCCTCTGCAAGGAGTGCCAGGAGGCCCAGAAGTGACGGCAGTACATGCAGGAACCCAAGAGGCAAAGCTGACGGTCCGGACGTTCACGCTCAACAACCGCAAGGAGATCATCTCGAAAATCGTGCGCGAGGTGCTCGTGCTCTTCAAGGTGGAGATCGTGGGACGCCAGGGCGAGGCCGACTACCTGCAACTCTCTGTCATCAACCACCGCCTGCCCGACACCGAAGACGGACGCGTCATCATCGAGTCGGAGCTCATGCTCTTCGACCGTTCTGGCCGCGCCACTTCTTTCGTGCGGCGCGGCACGGGAGCACTCGACGAGCGCGAGGGCGCGGCGGTCAACCGCCTGATCAAGCTCAATCTCTACCATATCTTCTGCGAAGAACTCGATATGCCCCAGGCACCCTGGGGCATTCTGCATGGCGTGCGCCCGACGAAGATCGTGCACCGCTGGATCCGCGGCGGCATGGGGGAGGAAGATATCATCGAGCGCCTGCAGTCGGACTACGCCTGCAGCGAGGCGAAGGCGCGCGTCATCGTGCCGATGGCGTTCCGCCAGCTGCCATTCCTCGCGCAGTCGGACGAAAAGACGGTCAGCATCTACGTCGGCATTCCGTTTTGCCTGACGCGCTGCCTCTACTGCTCGTTCCCGTCGAACATCCTGCCGGGCAGGAAGCGCATCGCGGAGTTCATGACGGTCCTCAAGAAAGACCTGCTCGCAGCCAAGGAGGCCATCGACCGCTACGGCTTCCGCGTGCAGAATATCTACGTCGGCGGCGGCACACCGACGAGCTTGCCGGATGAAGCCTTTGCCGAAATGCTCAATATGGTATATAATGCTTTCTATGGGCCCTCTATCGTGGAATTCACGGTGGAGGCGGGCCGTCCGGACAGCATCACGCCCGCGAAGATCGAGACGATGAAGCGCCTTTCCGTCTCTCGCGTCAGCGTCAACCCGCAGACGATGCAGGCAAAGACGCTCCACCGCATCGGCCGCCAGCACACGCCGGAAGACGTCGTCACGATGTTCCACGCGCTGCGTGAGGCCGGCATCCCGCACATCAACATGGACCTCATCCTCGGCCTGCCAGGCGAGACGGCCGAAGATGTGCGCGACACGATGGAGAAGGTCACGGCGCTCAGACCGGACGACATCACACTGCACGCCCTGGCCCTCAAGCGCGGCTCGCGCCTGCGCCTCCTCATGGAGGACCAGCACGTCGAGCTGCCGTCCGACGAGGAGACGCGCCGCATGTCGGAAGTCGCGATGGCCTATGTCGAGAAGCTCGGCATGCGCCCGTACTACCTCTACCGCCAGGGCTACATGAGCGGCGATCTCGAGAACGTCGGCTGCTGCCGCGCCGGTGCGGAAGGCATGTACAACATCCAGATCATGGAGGAGCACCAGACCATCATCGGCATCGGCGGCGCGGCGACGACGAAGGTCGTCGACTTCCGCAAGAAGCGCATGAAGTCCTCGTTCAACGCGAAGGACCTCGTGACGTACCTGCGCGACATCGATATCTACATCGAAAAGCGCCGCGCACTTCTCGACGAAGCGTACGGCAATCCATCATAATTCATACAGGGGGAACGATTCATGCTCACCAATGCCCCTCGGGGAACAAAAGACATCCTGCCCGACACTGTCGGCGAATGGAACTACATCGAAGGGAAAATCCGCGAGATCTGCGGCCGTTACGGATTTGAAGAGATCCGCACGCCGCTCTTCGAGCACACGGAGCTCTTCCATCGCGGTATCGGCGAAGGCACCGATGTCGTCGACAAGGAGATGTACACGTTCGAGGACCGCGGCGGACGCAGCATCACGCTGCGCCCGGAGAACACGGCGTCAGTCGTGCGCGCTTACCTGCAGAACAAGCTCTACGGCGATTCCTCGCTCGTCAAGCTCTTCTACATCGGCTCGATGTTCCGCTACGACCGCCCGCAGGCCGGCCGCATGCGCGAATTCCATCAGTTCGGCGTCGAGTCGCTCGGCGAGGAGAATCCGATGGCCGATGCTGAGATCATCATGCTGGCCGTCGATTTCCTGCAGTCGCTCGGGCTCAAGGACCTGAAGCTCAGCCTCAACTCGGTCGGCTGCCCGAAGTGCCGTCCTGTCTACCGCAAGGTCCTGCAGGACTACTTCCGCGACAAGCTCGATGATCTCTGCGAGGACTGCCAGGACCGCTTCGAGCGCAGCCCGCTGCGCATCCTCGACTGCAAGGTCGATGCCGACAAGCCTTATATGGCTGATGCGCCGAAGATCACGGACTGCCTCTGCGACGAGTGCCGCGAGCACTTCGAGAAGGTCCAGAGCTACCTGACGAATGCCGGCATTGAGTTTGAGCTCGACCCGCGTCTCGTGCGCGGCCTCGACTACTACACAAAGACAGCCTTCGAAATCAAGTACGCGCCGCTCGGCGCGCAGAGCGCTGTCGCCGGCGGCGGCCGCTACGACGGCCTCATCGAGGAGATCGGCGGCAAGCCGACGCCGGCCGTCGGCTTTGCGACGGGCCTCGAGCGCGTGCTCCTGGCCCTCGAGAAGCAGGGCCTGATTCCCGAGCAGCCGAAGAAGACGGATGCCTTTGTCGTCGCGCTCGGCGAGGCGGCCAAGGCCCCGGCGTTCACGCTCCTGACGAAGCTGCGCCGCGCCGGCCTCAAGGCTTCGATGGACTATGCGGGCCGCAGTATGAAGGCCCAGATGAAACAGGCAAACAAGGCAAATGCCCGCTTTGCGCTGATCATCGGTGAAGATGAAGTCAAAGAATCCTGTGTCATGCTCAAGGATATGGAAAAGAGTGAGCAGCAGAAGGTTTCTTTTGATGCAATTATAGAAAAGCTATGTGCTGAGGTGAAAGGTTAATGGAAACATTACAAGGTATGAAGCGCACCCATCATTGCGGTGTACTTCGCAAGACGGACGTCGGCCAGGAAGTCGTACTCTGCGGCTGGGTCTCCCGCCGTCGTGATCACGGCGGACTGATCTTCGTCGACATGCGCGACCGCTCTGGCTTCGTCCAGGTCGTATTCGACGAGGCTGCCATGAACGAAGGAACGTTCCACAAGGCAGAGTCCCTGCGCAATGAGTTCTGCATTGCCGTCCGCGGCAAGATCCGTGCGCGCAGCGAGGAGACGATCAACCCGAACATCGAGACGGGCGAGATCGAGGTCGTCTGCGCCGAGCTGCGCATCCTCAATCCGTCGAAGACGCCGCCGTTCTACATCCAGGACGGCGTTGATGTGGACGAGATGGTCCGCCTCAAGTACCGTTATCTCGACCTGCGCCGCCCGGAGATGCAGAAGAACATCATCCTGCGTCACCGCGTGACGAAGATCATGCGCGACTTCTTCGACCGCAACGGCTTCCTCGAGATCGAGACACCGATGCTCTGCAAGAGCACGCCGGAAGGCGCTCGCGACTTCCTCGTCCCGAGCCGCGTCAACCCGGGCGAGTTCTACGCGCTGCCGCAGTCCCCGCAGATCTTCAAGCAGATCCTGCAGGTCGCCGGCTTCGAAAAGTATTTCCAGATTGTCCGCTGCTTCCGCGATGAGGACCTGCGCGCCGACCGTCAGCCGGAGTTCACTCAGCTCGATATCGAGATGAGCTTCATGGACCAGGACGATATCCTGACGCTGATGGAGGAGATGATCAAGGAGCTCTTCAAGAAGTCCATCGGCGCTGACGTCCCGACGCCGTTCGAGCGCATGGAGTGGGATACGGCCATGGACAAGTACGGTTCCGATAAGCCGGACCTCCGCTTCGACATGCCGCTCATGGACATCTCCGAGTACGTCAAGGGCTCGAGCTTCAAGGTCTTCAACTCCGTCATCGAGAGTGGCGGCATGGTCAAGTGCATCAAGGTCGACGGCTATGCGGACATCCCGCGCCGCCGCCTCGATGATCTCGTCAAATTCGTCCAGGTCTACGGCGCCAAGGGCCTTGCCTGGATCCAGTACACGGAAGACGGCATCAAGAGCCCGTTCAAGAAGTTCTACGAGGATGAGACGTTCGCTAAGATCGCCGAGGCAACGGGCGCCAAGACGGGCGACCTGCTGCTCGTCGTCGCCGACAAGCGCCTCGTCGTCGACACAGCGCTTGGCCAGCTCCGCCTCGAGATGGGCAAGGAGCGCGGCCTCATCGATCCGGACAAGCTCCGCTTCCTCTGGGTCGTCGACTTCCCGATGTACGAGTGGAGCGACGAGGAGCACCGCTTCAAGGCCATGCACCATCCGTTCACGGCTCCGCGCGACGAGGATATCGACCTCCTCAACACGGACCGCATGGGCGATGTCAAGGCCAAGGCTTACGACATGGTCCTCAACGGCGTCGAGATTGGTGGCGGCTCGCTGCGTATCTACAACGCCGACCTGCAGGAGAAGGTCTTCGAGTCCCTCGGCCTCACGCCGGAGCAGGCTCATACGAAGTTCGGCTTCATGATGGATGCCTTCCAGTACGGCACGCCGCCACATGGCGGTCTCGCATTCGGCCTCGACCGCCTCGTCATGCTCATGGCGAAGCGCCCGTCGATCCGTGACGTCATCGCCTTCCCGAAGACGCAGAGCGCGCGCGACGTCATGTCGAACGCTCCGTCGCCTGTCGATGAGAAGCAGCTCCGTGAGCTCTCCATCCGCACGGCCGTCAAGAAAAAAGAGAAGAAGGAGAACTGAGTCTCCTGCGTATTCAGAGGCATCTGCTCTCTGAAAGAATCCCGAGTACCTTTCGAGGTGCCCGGGATTCTTTGCATATTGGCCCAAATTATGATAGAATCTATCTTATATCATGAAGGGCCGCAGCCTGCGGTCTTGTCTATGGGAGGGTAACAACGTGCCGAAGAAGATCGATATCCTCGGGGTCAAGGTCGACCCCGTCACGATGGATGAAGCCGTCGCCCAAGTGGAGACGTATATGGATGAGATGAGCGGCGTGCTCGTCGCCACGGCCAATGCCGAGATGATCATGCGCGCGACGCATGACCACGAGCTCATGAAAATTCTCAATGATGCCGCTCTTGTCGTGCCGGATGGGGCGGGGACGGTCTGGGCTGCGCACCACCTCGGCCACGAGATGCCGGAGCGCGTCGCCGGTTACGACCTCGCGCAGGAGCTCATGCGCCGCGCGCCGGAGAAAAAGCGCCGCATCTTCTTCTTCGGCTCGGCGCCCGGCGTGGCGGAACTCGCCAAAAAGAAGGCAGAGAGACTCTACCCGGGCATCGAGATCGTCGGTACGCGCAACGGCTTCTTCTCGAAGAAGGATGAGCCGGCCATCATCGAGGAGATCCGCAAGGCGAAGCCTGACCTCCTGCTCGCCGCGCTCGGCGTGCCCAAGCAGGAAAAGTGGCTCTACGCCCATAAGGACGAACTCGGCGTACCCGTCTCGATCGGCGTCGGCGGCACGCTCGACGTCATGGCCGGCGTCATGAAGCGCGCGCCGCGCTGGATGCAGAAGGCCAAGCTCGAATGGCTCTTCCGCGGCATGCTGCAACCGAAGCGCGCCGGCCGCCTCATGGCGCTGCCGAAGTTCGTGCTCAAGGTCCATCACGCCAAGAAGTGAGAAGTGATGCGATGAGAAAAGTCACGGACGCATGCGCCTTGATGGCCATCTCGTATGGACAAAGGCAGGGCAATCCGTTATAATTGTAAATTAGCAGGCAGGCCAGTGGCGAAACTGGCCTGCTCCTTATGCGGGCATCTGCCTGCATGAGGAGCGATAAACAACGAGATCAGGAGGTGGAGGTTTGACTCCGATTATTTCAGAAGGATACCCGTTCATCGGGGGATGCTTTGTGCTGACGCTGCTCTTCGGCTGGTCGTTCCATCCGCTGGCTGCCGTCATACCATTCGTCCTCATGCTCTATTTCTGCTACTTCTTCCGCAATCCGAACCGCCATATCGAGCAGGACCCGTCCGTCGTGCTCTCGCCGGCGGACGGGACGGTCACGGACATCGTGCCGCTCGAGACGGATGAGGACGGCTTTCTCCAGGAGCCGTGCAACAAGGTCATCATCTTCATGTCGGTCTTCAACGTGCACGTCAACCGCAGCCCCATCGACGGGGAGATCAAGCTGCAGAAGTATTACTGCGGCCGCTTCCGCCCGGCCTACAAGGACACGGTGGGCTTTGAGAACGAGCATCACCTGCTCGGCATCGAGAACAGCCGCATGCGCATCACCGTCAAGCAGATCGCGGGCATCCTGGCCCGCCGCATCGTCTCCTACGTCACACTCGACGACAAGCTCAAGCAGGGAGAGCTCTACGGCATGATCAAGTTCGGCTCGTGCCTCGAGGTCGTCATGCCGAAAGACGTCGCGGTGACGGTCGAGAAGGGCCAGAAGGTCATGGGAGGCAAAACCATTATCGGGAGGATAAAAGACTGATGGACTATCGCAGGTTAATACCGAATATGTGTACTTCATCGAACCTTGTCTTCGGCATGTGTTCGATTCTTTCCACGTACAACCACAACTTTATCTGGGGCTCGATCTTCATCCTGCTCGCACTCGTCGCGGACGGGCTCGATGGCCGCACGGCGCGCTTCTTCGGCGTGGCCAGTGAGATGGGCAAGGAGATGGATTCGCTCTGCGACCTCGGCTCGTTTGGCATCGCGCCGGCGTTCCTCGCCTGGGCCTTCGTGCTGCACAACCACGGCATCCTTGGCATCGTCGTCGCGATCTTCTTCGCGATCTGCGGCATGTGGCGCCTCGCGCGCTTCAACGTCAACGCCTCGGTCGTGCATGGCTACTTCATGGGGCTCGCCATTCCGGCCGGCGGCAACATCGTCGCGATGACGACGCTGCTCTTCGTGCAGCTCGGCATCGACCCGATGACGTTTGGCATCGCGTACCCGATCGTCATGGCATTCGTCGGCTGGCTCATGGTCAGCCACGTCCACTACCCGAATTTCAAGGGCGATGGGGCAGAGCCCATCTACCTGCTCTCGAAGGTCGTTGCACTCATCATGTTCCTCGCCATCCTCTGGCTCGGCCACGCATCGCTTCTCGCGGCTCTCGCTGTCGCCATCTTCTCCACGTATGCGGTCCTTGGCATCGTCAATTCTCTGCTGGCAAGTTTTGCAAAGAAAGGCTGATTGTTTTTGTTCACACATCCTTTTGACATCATCATGGTGCCAATGCAGATCTTGATCTTCCTCTTCACGCTCTATTTCTTCGTCATCGGCTTCTGCGGCATGTGGCGCAAGAAAGAGGTCAAGATCAAGACGCCGCGCAAGACCTTTGCGCTCGTCGTCGCGGCGCACAACGAGCATGCCGTCATCGGCCAGCTCGTCGAGAACCTCAAGCAGCTCAACTATCCGAAGGATATGTACGACATCTACGTCATCGCCGACAATTGCACGGACAACACGGCGGAGATCGCAGAGAAGGCGGGGGCGCTCGTCCACGTGCGCACGCATCCGACGAAGAAGAGCAAGGGCTATGCGCTCCAGTGGATGTTCGACCGCTTGTTCAAGATGGACAAGCAGTACGATGCCGTCTGTGTCTTCGATGCCGACAACCTCGTGCACCCGCAGTTCCTCATGGAGATGAACAACCGGCTCTGCAAGGGCGACAAGGTCATCCAGGGCTACATGGACGCGAAGAACCCGTACGACACCTGGGTCTCTGGCACGTTTGCCATCGCGTTCTGGGTCATCTGCTACATCTCGCATCTCGCAAAGTCGAACATCGGCCTCTCGGCCTGCCTCGGCGGCACGGGCATGTGCTTTGCTTCTGAGATCCTCAAGAAGCACGGCTGGCAGGCGACCTGCCTGACGGAGGACATGGAGTTCACGATGAAGTGCATGGCCGAGGGCATCAAGACGAGCTGGGCGCACGACGCCATCATCTACGACGAGAAGCCGCTGACGTTCAAGCAGTCGTGGAACCAGCGCCGCCGTTGGGCGCAGGGCCAGTTCGATGTCGGCAACCGCTTCATCCCGAAGATGCTCAAGGCCGGCTGGAAGCACAAGGACATCCGCATGTGGGATGAGTGCATCTACCTCATGCAGCCGCACTTCCTGATGATCTCGACGATTTTCATCGTCATCAGCTACATCCAGCTCGCCTTCCCGCCGTTCTACACGAATATCTACAACTTCATGCCGTCGCAGCTCATGACGGCCATCATGCTCGGCCAGTACATCCTGCCGATGATCATCCTGATCAAGATCCGCGCGAAGTGGAAGTCCTGGCTCTACATGCTCCTGTATCCGGTCTTCATCTACTCGTGGATCCCGATCATCTTCCTCGGCTTCATCCACCGCAATGAGCACGAGTGGAGTCATACGCAGCACACGCGCGCCATGAGCATGAACGACATCGTCGGCAACGTCAAGAACACGAAATCGATCGAGAAGTCGATCAAGAAGTAAGAAATCACCTCCCTCTCTATGCAGGGAGGTTTGTTTTTAGGAGGAATTCACCATGTACACACTTAAAGTCGAAGGTGCCTTTGAAGCGGCACACCGCGTCGTCAATTACCCGGGCAAGTGCGACCGCCTGCACGGCCACAACTGGAAGGTCGAGGCAGTCGTGCGCGGCACGGAGCTCGACGAGCTCGGCATGCTCGTCGACTTCAAGGCCATCAAGAACGCGCTGAAGGGCGTGCTCGACCGCTTCGACCACCGCTTCCTCAACGAGCTCGAGCCGTTCGCTGCGGGCATCAACCCGACGGCGGAGAACCTCGCGCGCATCATCTTCGAGGAGCTCGCAAAAAGTGACGCCTTCGTGCGCGACAGCGAGCTCTTCGCCATCACGGTCTACGAGACGCCGACGTCGTCGGTCACCTACACGAGGGATTGACGATGAACGCAAGCAACGAGAACCTCATCGAGATCTTCTCCTCGATACAGGGCGAGGGGAAGTACGTCGGCTGTCGTCAGGTCTTCGTGCGGCTCGAGGGCTGTAACCTTGATTGCAGCTACTGCGACACGGAAAACAAGCCTGGCTCACATCCCGCCTGCCAGGTCGAGACGGCTGCCGGCTCGCGCACGTTCGCGACCATCAAGAATCCGATGACCGCGACGGAGACAGCCTCCGTCATCGCCAACCTGCTGCGGGAAGTCCCGCATGAGGCGGTGAGCTTCACCGGCGGCGAGCCGCTGCTGCACGCCGCCTTCATCCGCGCGGTCGTGCTCCAGCTCCGGGCACTCGGCCAGCCCTGCAAGGTGTTCCTCGAGACGAATGGCACACTCTACCGCGAGCTCGCCTCCATCCTCGACATCACGGACATCATCAGCATGGACATCAAACTGCCGAGCATCGTCTCACGTCCGCAGTGGGAGGCGCATGCGCGCTTCCTTGAGCTTGCGCGCACGAAGGACCTCTACGTCAAGCTCGTCGTCTCGGCCGAGACGACAAAAGAGGAGTTTGAGAAGAGCGTCGCCCTGCTTGAAGAGCAGGCACCCGACGCGCTCTTCATCATCCAGCCCGTCACGCCGTATGGCGGCTGCAAAGCGGCGAGCCCCGAGAAAATCCTCGCCTGCCAGTCCTATGCACTCAAGCACCTCAAGGATGTCCGCGTCATCCCGCAGACCCACAAGATGATCGGCCAGCTCTGATCTCTCTATTCCGTCTTGAGGATTGAGATAGCCGTGTTACCCGTATCTGTTTTTGCTAAGGGAGAGTCAATCATGAAACTGTTGGAAGAGAGAATCAAGAAGGACGGCATCGTGCTGCCGGGCAATGTGCTCAAGGTCGATTCATTCCTGAATCACCAGATCGATCCGGAGCTCTCGAAGGCGATGGGCGAGGAGTTCGCGCGCCTCTTCGGCGATGCGGGCATTGACCGCGTCCTGACGGTCGAGGCATCGGGCATCGCCATCGGCGTCATGACGGCGCTTACGCTCCACGTACCGCTCGTCTTCGCACGCAAGAAGAAGTCGGCCCTGATCAACGAGCCCATCTACACGCACCGCGTCTTCTCTTATACGAAGAAAGAGTACTCCGACATCCTCGTGCTGCAGAAGTTCCTGCCAGCCGGCGAGAACGTCCTGATCATTGATGATTTCCTCGCCAACGGCGAGGCGGCGCTCGGCCTCGCGAAGCTTGTCGAGGAGGCGGGCTCGAAGGTCGCCGGCATCGGCATCGCCATCGAGAAGGCTTTCCAGCCCGGCCACCAGCGCCTGCTCGACAAAGGCTACCGTCTTGAGTCACTCGCGAGCATCGCATCGCTCGATAATGGCAAGGTCCGCTTCACGGCGGAAGACTGAAGGAGGCGGTCATCGTGACTACTACTGCTGCTGCTTCGGTCCATCCCGTCGACCAGAAGCTGCCCTGGGGCAGGACAATCATCTACGCTTTCCAGCACGTCCTCGCCATGTACGCAGGTGCCGTAGCCGTGCCGCTCGTGCTCGCGGGCGCCGTCCATCTCAGCACCGAAGAACTCATCTATCTCATCAATGCAGACCTCTTCACCTGCGGCATCGCGACGCTCGTGCAGTCATTGAGCATCCGCAACTTCATCGGCTCGAAGCTGCCAATCGTCCAGGGCTGTACCTTCACGGCCGTCACACCGATGATCATCATCGCCAACACGCACGGCGGTGGAGCGGCTGGCTTGCAGGTCGTCTACGGCGCCGCCATCTTCGCCGGCATCGCCTGCTTCGTCATCAGCAACTTCTTCAGCAAGATGCTGCGCTTCTTCCCGCCGGTCGTCACGGGCTCGGTCATCACAGTCATCGGCCTCTCGCTAATGCCGGTCGCCGTCAACTGGATTGCCGGCGCGAACCCCGCGGCATCCGACTACTGCGAGCCGACCCACATCCTCATGGCAGCCGTCGTGCTCGCCATCATCCTCGTCATCTACCGCGTCTGCCGCGGTTTCCTGCGTCAGATCTCGGTCCTCCTTGGCCTCGTCATCGGCACACTGATTGCCGACGCTCTCGGCATGGCGGACTTCCATGCGGTGGGGGAGGCAGCAGCGCTCGGCATCACGACACCGTTCGCCTTCGGCTATCCGGTCTTCGAGCCGGTCTCGTGCCTCGCCATGACGCTCGTCATGCTCGTGACGATGGCGGAGACGACGGGCGATATCGTCGCCGTCACAGAGATTGTCGGCAAGCCGATGACGGAGAGCATGCTGACGAAGGCGCTGCGCGCCGACGGCTTCTCCACGGCTCTCGGCGGCGTCTTCAACACCTTCCCGTACACGGCATTTGCCCAGAATATCGGCCTGATTGGCATGACGGGGGTGCGCAGCCGCTACATCGTCGCCGTCTGCGGCGTCATGCTCATGATTCTCGGCCTCTTCCCGAAGATGGCCGCTGTCGTCGCGAGCGTGCCGACGATGGTCCTCGGCGGCGCTGGCCTTGCCATGTTCGGCATGGTCGCCGCCAGCGGCTTCCAGGCTCTCTCGAAGGCTGAGCTGCACAAGAAGGGCAACATCATGGTCGTCGCCATCAGCGTCGCCGTCGCCCTGATCCCGATCGGCGTGCCGAGCTTCTACAGCAAGTTCCCGACCTGGGTCCAGATCATCTGCAACAGCGGCATCACGATTGGCAGCATCACGGCCATCGTGCTGAACCTCCTGCTGCGCGATGCGCCGGAGCCTGATGAGGAGAAGCTGCCGTTCTCTCGCTCAAAAGATGCCTGAGCCTCTGGACTAGCGGGCAAATATTGATTATAATAACAAATAGACTATGCAGTAAAAAACGGGCATTCCCGCTTTCATATTTAGGAGGAAATCGAAATGACGAAAAGCACGAAACCAATCTATGTCATTGGTCATCGCAATCCGGATACGGATTCCATCTGCTCGGCCATCGGCTATGCACACCTGAAGCAGGCGCTCGGCTTCAATGCTGTACCGGCGCGCGCTGGCAAGGTCAATGCGGAGACGAAGTACGCGCTCGAGCACTTCCATGTCGAGCAGCCGCTGCTGCTCTCGGATCTCTATCCGCGCGTCAAGGATGTCACGCTCGACTGCAAGATCGTCGTCAAGCAGCACGACACGCTGCGCCACCTCGGCGAAGTCATGCGCGGCCATGACCTCAAGTCGGTGCCGGTCACGGACAGCAAGGGCATCCTCGTCGGCATCGTCACGGTATCCGACCTCGCGAAGCGCTACTTCCAGGAGCTCAGCATGCAGGACCTCTCGGAGATGCGCGTGCGCTATCGCGACATCATCGCAGCGACGGACAGTGAGGTCCTCGTCTCGGGCGATGAGAGCGACTTCATCAAGGGCAAGATCCGCATCGCCGCTGGCTCCATCAAGATGATCCAGGACACGGTCGAGGCAAACGACATCGTGCTCGTCGGCGACCGCCACGATGAGACGCTCATCGATATCGTCGACCAGGGCATCTCCTGCCTCATCGTCACGGGCAACGGCCGCGTCTCGGCCGATGTCATCGAGGCCGCTGAGGCGAAGCACATCTTCGTCCTCTCGACGCCGTACGACACCTACACGGTCGCACGCCTGATCAACCAGTGCGTGCCGATTCGCCGCATCATGCATCCGGACCCGGTCTGCTTCAAGCCGCTCGACCTGCTCTCCGACATCAAGGGCACGATGGAAGAGACGAACTACCGCAACTATCCGGTCCTCGAGAACGGCCGCCTCGTCGGCCTCGTCAGCCGCGACAACCTCATGCTGCCGGAGCGCGACCGCGTCATCCTCGTCGACCACAATGAGCGCGGCCAGGCTGTTGAGGGCATCGAGGAAGCCAAGATCCTCGAGATCATCGACCATCACCGCCTCGGAGGCATCCAGACGAGCGAGCCGATCTTCACGCATGCTGAGCCGGTTGGCTGCACGGCCACGATCGTCGCGAACATGCACTGGCAGAACGATGTCGACATCCCGGCATCCATCGCGGGCCTCCTGCTCTCGGCCATCCTCTCGGATACGGTCCTCTTCAAGAGCCCGACCTGCACGCCGTACGACAAGAAGACGGCAGAGCGCCTCGCAGAGATCGCTGGCGTCGATATCCAGGAGTACGGCATGGCTATGCTCAAGGCCGGTTCCGGCATCGGCGACATGACGCCGGCTGAGATCGCCAAGAACGACCTCAAGGAGTTCCAGATTGGCGACTACCGCATCATCGTCAGCCAGATTTCCGTCATGGACCCGAAGGAAGTCATGGACATCGAGCCGCAGCTCATCGAAGCCATGCAGAACATCTGCGACAAGGAAGGCTTCGACCTCAGCCTCGTCATGGTCACGGACATCCTGCAGGAAGCGACGTACCTGCTCTTCACGGGTTCGCCGAAGACGCTGATTGGCGAGGCCTTCAAGAAGGATGCCAGCGGCACGCACATCTACCTGCCGGGCGTCATGAGCCGCAAGAAGCAGGTCATCCCGCCTCTCTCGGAGGCTGTCAAGCGCCTCGGCAAGAACTGATTTACGGACCAGGAACCTTGCAAAGCGCATAATGCTTGAACAATACAGAGCCTTCTCCCCGATACAGCTGCAGCTGCATCGGGGGGAAGGCTTTGCTATCGATACGACAATACGACGATATGATGATATGGGAATCGAAACAGATTGGAGGATATTTTGGATATTTTCAGTGGCTTGAATCCGGCACAGAAGAAGGCCGTCGCGCATACGGAGGGACCGCTGCTCATCATGGCGGGTGCTGGCTCGGGCAAGACGAAAGTCCTGACCTGCCGCATCGCGAACCTCCTGGCACAGGGCGTCGCACCGTACAGCATCCTGGCCATCACGTTCACCAACAAGGCCGCGACGGAGATGCGCGAGCGCGTCGACCGCATGATCGGCGATGCGGCTAAGGATGTCTGGCTCAGCACGTTCCACTCGTTCTGCGCGCGCTTCCTGCGCCGCGAGATCGAGGCGACGGGCATCTACAAGCGCAATTTCGTCATCTACGACGCATCCGACAGCCAGACGGTCATCAAGGAATGCCTCAAGGAGATGAACCTCGACGACAAGCAGTTCACGCCCGCGAGCGTGCAGAATGCCATCTCGAATGCCAAGAACCAGCTCATGGGGCCGAAGGCCATGGAGCGCGACGCCGACAACTTCCACCAGAAGAAGATCGCGGAGGTCTACCGCCTCTATGCCGACAAGCTGCGCAACAACAACGCGCTCGACTTCGACGACCTGCTGATGATCTCCGTCGTGCTGCTCGAGGAGAATGAGGACATCCGCACGAAGTATCAGGGCCGCTTCCGCTACATCCTCGTCGACGAGTATCAGGACACGAACGGCGCCCAGTACCAGCTCACAAAGATCCTCGCGGCGCGCCACCACAACCTCTGCGTCGTCGGCGATGCCGACCAGTCCATCTACGGCTGGCGCGGCGCCGATATCCGCAACATCATGGACTTCGAGCAGGACTACCCGGAGGCGACGGTCATCAAGCTCGAGCAGAACTACCGCTCGACGAAGAACATCCTCGCGGCGGCCAATGCCGTCATCGAGCACAATGTGAACCGCAAGCCCAAGGAGCTCTGGACGGAGAATGCGACGGGCGAGAAGCTGACCTCGTACCAGGCGATGGACGAACGCGACGAGGCGCAGTTCATCACGACGACCATCATGAAGCAGCGCACGATCTTCAATGCCTCCTACGGTGACATCGCCATCCTTTACCGCACGAACGCCCAGTCGCGCATCATCGAGGAGACATTCATGCGCTCGGGCATCCCGTACACGATGGTCGGCGGCCTCAAGTTCTACGACCGCAAGGAGATCAAGGACATCCTCGCGTACCTGCGCGTCATCTACAACCCGCTCGACACGGTCAGCCTCATGCGCATCATCAATGTGCCGAAGCGCGGCCTCGGCGCGACGACGATGGCCAAGCTCACTGCCTTTGCCGAGGAGCAGGAGCTCTCGCTCTTCGACGTCATCTCCAATCCGGAAGTCCTCGACGCCATCCCGGGCATCACGGCGCGCGTCAAGAAGCCACTCGAGCTCTTCACGACCTTCATCTTCAACTTCATGAACACCCATATGAACATGAAGCTCGACGATCTCATCGACCGGGTCCTCAAGGAGTCGGGCTACATCGATGAGCTCAAGGCGGACAAGAAGCCGGAGCACGAGTCGCGCATCGAGAACCTCAAGGAGTTCATCGGTGTCGCGCGCGACTTCGAGAAATCGGAGGAGAATCCGAACCTCGAGACCTTCCTCTCGCAGCTCTCGCTCGTCTCCGACATCGACAACGCCGACATCGAGGACGACCGCGTGACGCTCATGACGCTGCACTCGGCCAAAGGCCTCGAGTTCCCGATCGTCTTCATGATCGGCATGGAGGAGGGGCTCTTCCCGCATTCGCGCACGCTCATGAACCCCGACGAGATTGAGGAAGAGCGCCGCACCTGCTACGTCGGCATCACGCGCGCTCAGCGCAAGCTCTACCTGACGAATGCGCGCCAGCGCACGATTTACGGCAAGACGCAGGCGTTCCCGCCCTCGCGCTTCCTCAAGGAGATCCCGGACGAATACGTCGAACGCCTCGTGCCGCGCGCCAATGCCTACGGCTTCGCCAATGCCAACCACTACGGCGCCCAGCAGCGCTCGGGCTTCATGAGTTTCCGACCGAGCCCGAACCAGATGGGGACGGGCACGCACTTTGCGGGCAAACCGCAGTCGGCACTCGAGGCGATGGAGGCACTGCGCGAGCGCCAGAGTGCCGCGCGTCCGGCAGCAAATGGCGTCATCCGTCCCGACACGAGCATCAAGTGGAAGGTCGGCGACAAGGCCCGCCACGGCAAGTGGGGCGTCGGCACCGTCGTCTCCGTCAAGGGCAGCGGCGAAGAAGTCGAGCTCAAGATTGCCTTCCCGGGGCAGGGCGTCAAGGGACTCATGCAGAAGTACGCGCCGATTGCCAAGGTATAAGTCAAGGTATTAAATAAGAAGGAGGGGATTCTGCATGGCACAGAACGATGCGCCTGAATCCATCCAGCAGGTCAAGAAAGAGCTGACGGAGCTCCGCAAGACCATCCGCTACCACAACAACCGCTACTACAACGAAGATAACCCCGAGATCTCGGACTACGAGTACGACCAGCTCATGCTGCGGCTCAAGGCCATCGAGGCGAAGTACCCGGAGCTCATCACCAAGAACTCGCCGACGCAGGTCGTCGGCGGGCAGGCGCGCCGCACGGCTGGCGTGCTCGTCAAGCACGATGTGCCGATGCTCTCGTTGCAGGATGTCTTCAGCAAGGAAGAGATCTTCGCTTTTGTCAAGGAACTGCAGCAGGAGCTCGAGGATCCGGAGTTCGTCGTCGAGGAGAAAATCGACGGCCTCTCCATGGCGCTTCGCTATGAGGACGGTGAGCTCGTGCGTGCCATCACGCGCGGCGACGGCATCGTGCAGGGCGAGGATGTCACCGAGAATGCGAAGGTCATCCACGACGTCAAGAAGAAGCTCAAGGACAAGCTGCCGTACTTCGAGATACGCGGCGAGGTCTACATGGAGAAGAAAGCCTTCGATGCCGTCAACGCGCGGCAGGAGCTTTTGGGTCTCAAGCCCTTCGCCAATCCGCGCAACTGCGCGGCCGGCACGCTGCGGCAGCTCGACAGCCGCATCACGAAGGAGCGCCATCTCTCGCTCTTCATCTTCAACCTGCAGACGGCCCGCGGCCGTACATTCACGACGCATACCGAGGCGTACGACTTCATGAAGAAGCAGGGCATCAAGGTCATCCACGGCTACAAGGTCTGTCATACGGCGGACGAGGTCTGGCAGGCCATCACGGCTATCGGTGAGAACCGCGGCAATCTGCCCTATGACATTGACGGCGCCGTCGTCAAGCTCAACAATCTCGCGGACCGCGAGAAGCTCGGCGCGACGGCCAAGGTGCCGCGCTGGGCCATTGCCTACAAGTACCCGCCCGAGGAGAAGGAGACGGTCATCCGCAAGATCGAGCTCTCCGTCGGACGCACGGGCCGCATCACGCCGACGGCCGTCTTTGACCCGATAAGGCTCTGCGGCACGACGGTCGAGCGCGCGACCCTGCACAATCAGGACTTCATCGACAACCTCGACGTGCGCATCGGCGACACGGTGCGCGTCTACAAGTCCGGCGAGATCATCCCGAAGGTCAAGGAGGTCGTCAAGGAGAAGCGGCCCGCCGGCACGGAGCCCTTCGTCATCGGCACGACCTGCCCGGTCTGCGGCGCACCGGCCGTACGCGAGCCCGACACCTCGGACATCAAGTGCCAGAACCCGAGCTGCCCGGCCCAGCTCGAGAGCCACATCCTCAACTTCGTCGGCCGCTCGGCCATGGACATCAAAGGCCTCGGCGAGGCGGCCATCCATCGCCTCATCGAGGACGGCTTTATCGCGACGATTGCCGACCTCTACCGACTGGGCACGAAGCGCGATGCCCTCATCGAGAAGGGCATCATCGGCAAGGAGAAGAACACCGACAAAGTCCTCGCGGCCATCGAGGCGAGCAAGGAGAATGAGCCGCAGCGCCTGCTGACCGGCCTCGGCATTCCGGGCATCGGCCGCACGGCCGCCCGCGAGCTCATGCTGCACTTCGGGTCCATCGATGCGCTGGCCAAGGCCTCGGAGGAGGAGATCCTCGAAGTCCGCGATATGGGCGAGATCAGCGCCAAGGCCATCGTGCAGTATTTCAACGACCCCGCGAGCCAGAAGATCCTCGCGGCCTTCCGCGCGGCAGGCGTCAACTTCACACTCGAGGACACGGGCCTCGTCGACGAGAAATTCGCCGGCAAGACGTTCGTCATCACGGGCACCCTGCCGAGCCTGAGCCGCAAGGATGCCGCGGCGCTCATCGAGAGCCACGGCGGCCGCGTCGCGGGCTCCGTCTCCAAGAAGACCGACTACCTCGTGGCCGGTGAGGCAGCGGGCAGCAAATTGCAGAAGGCGACGGACCTCGGCATCACGATTCTCGACGAAGCAGGCCTGCAGGCCTTGTTGGAGAATTGATTGATACGCATTGTTCATCGCATTCACTAGCTTTTTCTCTTGATTTTTCCTGAGTTATCTGTTATAGTAATAGTGTGAGGATATCGCATAGTCCTTGCAACTCCTTTCTTGTTGGGCCAGACGGGTCCTACGGGCGAATGGGCCCGCCTCTGAGAGAAGCCGTTGGGAACTATCGCATCGGGCAACGGAACAGTGCCGGTTCACCGGCAAGCGACGCGATAGGGCATTCTCTCAAACAAAAAGCTCCGCAGTGATACGCATGCTGCGGAGCTTTTTCGTGTGCTTATTTGCTTATTTCGTTCAATTGAAGACCTTGACGCGTGCCTTGATGTCTTCCTTGTCCTTCGCCTGCGGCTCAGCGGCAATGCCGCCGAACGGCATCTGGGCGATGAGCTTCCAGGAGTCCGGCACGCCGAACATCTTCTTGACCGTCTCGTCGATGACCGGGTTGTAGTGCTGGAGGTTAGCGCCGATGTTGAGCTCGCGCAGCGCCGTCCAGATGCTGATCTGCAGCATGCCGTTGGCCTGCTGTGCCCAGATCGGGAAGTTTGGAGCGTAGAGAGGGAACTGCTCCTGCAGGCCCTTGACGACGTCCTCGTCATAGAAGTAGAGCAGCGTGCCGTAGCCGGCCTTGAAGCTGTCGATCTTCTCGCGCGCGACCTTGCCGCCGAACGCATCGTAGATGGCATCCCAGAGCGCATCCTGCTTTTCCTTCGTCGCGACGATCACGCGGGCACTCTTCATGTTGAAGGCATCCGGCACGAGCTCCGTCGTGTTCTCGACGAGTGCGATGACGTCCGCCTCGGCGACCGGCAGCTCTTTGTTGATGTTGTAGTACGTGCGGCGCTTGGCCAGCGATTCCTGAATACCCATATCGATTCTCCTTTGCTTTATCGTATTTCCTCTGGTGGTGTGATATCGTAGTAATCGCATCACCAATGTCTTAAATCAGACTTAGTATAGCCTACTCTTGAACGGATGTCAACGAAAAAACTACAACCGTTGCCGTCAGGAATGGGGAAGAAGATTTTCTTGTGGAAAATTTGGACTGATGGCCTTATAATAAAGAGTTGTCAACATCATCTCTGGTAGCATGAGGGGGCGGGAAACGGATGAAAGAGGAAACAATCGAGAAGGTCCGAAAGGAGCTCACGGGCTGGGCGTACCTTGAGGAGCTGCCGGACAGCTGGCACGGCTTTACCCTGCGGAAAATCGGGGAACCGGCGGGGGACTGCTACGACATCTTCACGTATGAGAGCGAGGCGCTGCACAAGAGCGCGACGGCCTACTATCACGAGGAGACGCACGAGTACAAGCTGCGCATCAAGATCGGGCTCATCGAGCTTTGCCGCATCGAGTTCATCACGGCTGACTTCGCGGTCTTTGAATTGCTGCTCCGCTCGCAGCTCGAGTCCCTGCTCGCGGAGCTCGAGACCTTCGACCCGGCGAGTGTCTCGAGCATCGTGCGCGAGAAGGAGATCCTCACGTGGAAGGCGGGCAGTGAGCTGCCGGAGACGCTCGAGGGCTTCTCGCTCTTCATCCGGCCGGCCTATCCCGTCAAGATCAACAACGGCTCTTACATCATCATCGACTACGTCGACTTCTCACTCGAGAGCAGCGTGACGGTCTACTTCAATATCTACCGAGACGAGTTCTTCAGCGAGGCACGCATCTGGAACATCCCGGACGTCAACTACGACTTCGATTCCAATACGCTGCCCGAGCTCGAAGAGCGCTTGCAGACCTACCTCGTGCCGCGCCTGCAAGAAGTCCGTGCGCGCGCCGAGAAAGAAGCCGCCCTGCGCCAAGCCAAACAGGGGCGCAGCGAAACAGTGAAAGAAGCGGAGGAACAGAAATGATCATCATCGAGAAGGCCATCCTTCACATCCTCGATTTCCACTCTGGCGTGACGGTCTACTCCGACACGGAACTGCCCGTCAAGGACAGCATCGAGACCTGGCTCTTGAAGCACATCGAGCGGGCCTGGGGCAGCCAGGATGCCAAGCCGGGCTCATTCTACGACGACAGCGCGTTCCTCAGGCAGATTGGGTCGTATGCTGCAGGAGAGCTCAGCTTCATCGACTTCAGCAAACAGATTGCCAAGACGCTGGAAGACGCCTTCACGCACGCTGAGGAGATGCCGTCATCCGATGTCATCGTCGCAGCGGTCAGCATCGACGAGGTCCCGTATCTCGTCATCCTGCGCAGCAACAGCCACATCGGCTTCACGCATCAGGTCAACCAGACGGAGAACGGCATCCAGAACGAGATCATCAACCACTATTCCATCATGCCGAACCTCTCACAGAAGATCGACGAATTCGCCTTCGTGAACCTCCAGACCAAGGAGATCAAGACAGCGGCCAAGAAGTACACGCTCGACGGGAATCCCGTCATCGTGTTGCCAGAGGTGCTCTTAGAGTGCAGCCTGACGCCATCGCCGAAAGAGGCGATGAAGAACCTCAGCAAGGCCGCTGCTAAGGTCGCCGAATCCTTCGGCCAGGACAAGGTGGCGACGGAAGCCGCTGTCAAGAGCTACGTGGCTGAGACGATGCAGAAGGGAACGGAACTCGACCTGCAGGAGGCGGGCAGGGAGATCTTCCACGACAATCCCGCCATGCAGCAGGAGCTCGACACGGCCATCCGCGATGCGGGCATCACGGAGCCCGTCCAGATGGACCCGGAGGCGACGCTCAAGAAAGTCAGCCGCCACAAGCTCAAGACCGACACGGGCATCGAGCTGACCATCCCGACGGACTACTTCGACAACACGGAGTTCATCGAGTTCAACAACAACGAGGACGGCACGCTGTCCATCACGCTCAAGCACATCTCGAACATCGTCAACCGCGGTTGACTCCATGAGGTATCCTATGCAGATCAACGGAGATATCCAGAATATCAAACAGCACATCGTCAAGCGGCTCGAGGAGCTCTACGAGAAGACCGTGCCGATTGGCCAGCTCTCGACGCACGAACTCAACAGCGAGATGCTCGAAGTCACGCATCTGCTCGGCCGCGAAGTCGCCGTCTACCTGAATCGTCAGGGCAAAGTCCTGCAGGTGTCCGTCGGCGACACCGACACGGTCGACCTGCCGGAGTTCAAGTCGCGCCGCGCCGAGGGGAAACTCACGGGCATCCGCTGCATCCACACGCATCCGAGCGGCGACACGCGCCTCAGCGAGCCCGACCTGTCCTCGCTACGCCGCCTGCGCTTCGACTGCATGGCCGCCATCGGCTTTCGCGCGGATAGAGAAGGGGAAATCGTCGGCTCGCTCGGCTTCTTCACGGGCGATGTAGCCGAGGACGGCACCGAGGCGCTCAGCACGGTCGGACCGCTGCCCGAGCGCGCGCTGCACACGATCAACCTGACGTATCTCATCACGGTCGTCAACAAGAAACTCAGCGCCCATAGCACGAAGACGACGGAGGATGAGACGGAGCGCGCCCTGCTCGTCGGCCTCGACTGTGGCAAGACGCACTGGCCCATCGACGAGTCGATGGCCGAGCTCGAGCGGCTGGCCGACACGGCGGGCGCCGTCATTGTCGGCAAGTTCATCCAGCGTCGCGAGAAGCCCGACGCCGCCTTCTTCCTCGGGCGCGGCAAAGTCGCCGAAATCGCCATGGAAGTCCAGAACCGCGATGCGACGCTCTTGATCCTCGACGACGAGCTCACGCCGTCGCAGCAGCACAATCTCGAGCAGATGCTCGGCATCAAGGTCATCGACCGCACGGCACTGATTCTCGACATCTTCGCACAGCGCGCCCGCACGAGGGAGGGCAAGCTGCAGGTCGAGCTCGCGCAGCTCCAGTACAACCTGCCGCGCCTCGGCGGCCAGGGACTCGTGCTCTCGCGCCTCGGCGGCGGTATCGGCACGCGCGGCCCCGGCGAGACGAAACTCGAGGTCGACCGCCGCCGCATCTACGCGCGCATCCACGACCTCGAAGCGCAGATCGACGCCGTGCAGAAGAACCGCCACCTGCACCGCCGGCGCCGCAAGCTCTCGCGCATCCCGCTCGTCGCCCTCGTCGGCTACACCAATGCGGGCAAGTCGACGCTGCTGAACCGGCTCACTGGCTCCGAGGTCTTCGCCGAGGACAAGCTCTTCGCGACGCTCGACCCGACGACGCGTCACCTCGTGCTGCCCGAGAAGCAGGAAATCCTCCTGACCGACACCGTCGGCTTCATCCAGAAGCTGCCGCACACGCTCGTCAAGGCATTCCGCGCAACGCTCGAAGAGGTGCAGGAGGCTGACCTTTTGCTGCACGTCGTCGACTGCAGCAATGAGAACTACGAGCAGCAGATCGAGTCGGTCGTCGAAGTCCTCAAGGAGCTCGATGCCGTCGACAAGCCGACGCTCTACATCTTCAACAAGGCCGACCGCTTCGAAGTCCCCGATGCGGCACCGGGGCAAGCGAGAAAGGGACTGCCCCCCGCGCAGGAGGCCATGATGCTGCACGGCCGCGAGGGCATCTGCGTCTCCGCCCGGACGGGGGCCAATCTCCTTGAGCTCCAGCAGCTCATCGAGCACTTCTTTATGGAGCAGCAGGTCCAGATGGAGCTGCTGATTCCATTTGCACAGGGCCGCTTGCTGACGGAACTGCATGAGCTCCATGCCGTCCGCGAGACCGACTACTGTGAGACGGGCACGCGCGTCAAGGTCAGCCTGCCCGCATCGAAGCGAGCGCGCTTCGAGCCGTATGAAATCCACAAAAAATAATTCTAACAATAAAATAGACTGTGAGGTAAATATTTCCATGTCATTCTCCAAGAAAATCACCGATCTCAAACGCGAGGTCCTCAAGGAATCTGAGCCGCTCTTCGCACACATCGAAGATGTGGCGGAGGCCAATACGCTGAAGGTCCTCGACGCGATGCGCGAATGCCGCGTCTCCGACGCACACTTCAACACGACGACGGGCTACGCCTACGACGACATCGGCCGCGGCAAGCTCGAGGAGCTCTACGCCAAGATCTTCGGCGCGGAGCGCGCGCTCGTGCGCACGCAGTTCGTCTCGGGCACGCACGCCCTGGCGACCGTGCTCTTCGGCATCCTGCGCCCCGGTGATGAGCTCGTCTCGCTGACGGGCAAGCCGTACGACACGATGCAGACGGTCATCGGCTACGACAACCCGAGCCCGGGCTCCCTCAAGGAATTCGGCGTACTCTACAACGAGCTGCCGATGGTTGCGGGCAAAGTCGACATGGCCCATATCAAGGACGTCATCACCGACAAGACGAAGATGGTCGAGATCCAGCGCTCGCGCGGCTACAGCATGCGCAGCCCGCTCTCCATCGAGAACATCCGCGCCATCACGGCGGAAGTCCACCGCATCAAGCCCGACTGCATCTGCTTCGTCGACAACTGCTACGGCGAATTCGTCGACTACGAGGAGCCGACGCAGGCCGGTGCCGACATCATGGCCGGCTCGCTCATCAAGAACCCCGGCGGCGGCATCGCGCCGACTGGCGGCTACATCGTCGGCCGAGACGACCTCGTCGAGCTCGCCTCGTACCGCCTGACGGCTCCGGGCATGGGCGATGAGCTCGGCGCCAGCCTCTCGAACAACCGCCTTCTGTTCCAGGGCCTCTTCCTCGCGCCGCACGTCGTCTCACAGGCCATCAAGGGCGCGATTTTCGCGGCCGGCATGTTCGCCAAGCTCGGCTATAAGACGCTGCCGCTGCCGACGGAAGTGCGCGGCGACATCATCCAGGCCATCGAGCTCGGCAGCGCCGACAAGCTCATCGCGTTCTGCGGCGGCATCCAGAAATACTCGCCGGTCGACTCCTTCGCCGCGCCGGAGCCTTGGGACATGCCGGGCTACGCCGACAAGATCATCATGGCGGCAGGCACCTTTGTCCAGGGCGCGTCGATTGAGTTCAGCGCCGACGGCCCGCTGCGCGAGCCCTACAACGTCTACCTGCAGGGTGGCCTGACCTTTGAGCACGCGATCATCGGCATCATGGGCGCCGCCCAGGCCGTCCTCGACCTCGATACAGACAAGTAACTTCATAGAACCATAAGAAATATAAAAAGACGCCTGCCCGGAAGAGCAATCTTCACGGACAGGCGTCTTTGTTACGGCGACTAAAATCCTGAATCCTTAAATCCTATGGTAGACACTGATCACGCGTGCGACAATCGTAACGGCATTCTTGCACGGCTCCGCGCCATCGGACGCCTCAGTCGTACGCTGCAGGTAGGTGCCATCCTCGTCCTGGCGGAAGTAGCGGACGAGCGTGCGGCCCTCCGTCTCCGCGACGACGAGGTCGAAATCATTGGCGAATTCCTGCGGCGTGATGAAGAGGACATCACCCTCCGCGATGCCCGCCTCCTGCAGGCCATCATCTGGCATGTGCAGCAGGTACGTCTTCTTGTGGGTGCCGAGCATGTCCTGCGGGAACGAGTAAACATCTCGGATGTTCCTCTCGCTGAACAAGGCAGCCCCTTTATGGATGCCCATGAGCATCGGCACCGGCACATTCTGGCGCCAGGGACGTTCATCGAGAATGTCGATGGCCCGCGGCTTCGTCGGATCGCGCTTGATCATGCCATTGGCTTCGATGCGTGAAAGGTAGCCGTGCACCGTCGAGCTCGACTTGAGTCCGACAGCCTCGCCGATTTCCCGCACCGACGGTGGGTAGCCTTTCTCCAACAGGAAAGCCTTGATAAACTGGAAAATCTCCTTTTGGCGATCACTTGATTTTCTCGTCTTGCGCATAATGAATCCCCCTCATCTATATATCTATATCTAATGCAAACAAGCTCGATACAATCAATATCGTTTTGTCTTTTATCCTTTTTTTATTATATCATATGTATGTGTTCGAAAGGGAAAGTATTTGATAAACATTAAAAGAAGTAATGAGAAAATAAATAGGAATTACTTCTTTCAGGCACAGGGGACAAGAATTTGACGCCACCCAGTGATGAGGATATAATGCAGAAGAAGAGTCTTTTGCGGCAGGCTTGCTGTAAAGCCGTAAAGCCGTAAAACAGGGACGGATTGGAGCCTTTATCTATGTTGAAATCTTGCAAGAAAATCTATGTGAGCCTGCTGAGCCTCGCGCTGCTGCTCGTCTGGTCAGCTGTGGCCATGGCTGCCGCACCGGACATCACGGCAGATGCCGCCATCGTCATCGACGAGGCGACGGGGCAGGTGCTCTACGAAAAAAATGCGGATAAGCGCGAGTATCCGGCCAGCATGACGAAGATGATGACCTGCATCCTCGCGCTCGAGAAGAGCAGCCCGGACCAGCTCGTCACCGTCAGCGCGAATGCCGCCGACGTCGAGTGCACGCGCCTCTATCCAGGCTACACGCTGCGCATGGCCGACATCCTGCAGCAGATGATGATGATCTCCGACAACGGTGCTGCTACAGCTGTCGGAGAGGCAGTCGGTGGGGATGAGGCCTCGTTTGCCGCGATGATGAACGCGAAAGCGCAGGAAATCGGCGCGACGCATACGCATTTCGTCAACATGAACGGCATGCCGGATGCCGACCATTACTCGACGGCACGCGATATGGGCAAGATTGCCGCCTATGCCATGCACAACGATGCCTTCCGCCGCATCGTCGGCACGAAGGCCAAGAATATCTACTACATCGCGCCGCAGGGCCATACGACGTACTGTATCAATACGAATGAGCTGCTCGACACTTACGAAGGCTGCACCGGCATCAAGACCGGCTGGACGAGCGCGGCCCGCGGCTGCCTCAGTGCAGCGGCTAAGCGCGACGGCAAAGAGCTCATCGCCGTCGTCATGCATTCCGACGATGACGAGACGCGCTTCAGCGAGGCAGCAGCCCTGCTCGACTACGGCTTCGAGCAGGAAGCAGAGCTTGCACCATCTGCAGCAGGAGCACAGGCTGCGGCTGCACAATAAACCATCCCTTAGCTACCCATGATCAGGAGGATCCCCATGAACCCCATGAACGAAGCAGATTTTGCCAAGAAACGCGAAGAAGTCCTGCAGGCAATGATCGCCTTTGATGCCGGCGACGCCAAGCGCATCCAGCATTTCCTCAAGGTCTACACCTACGCCGCTCTGCTCGGCCGTCAGGAGGGACTGCCCTCGGCGGTCCAGCAGACGCTCGAGCTCGCCGCCATCCTGCACGACATTGGCATCCATGCAGCTGAGGCAAAATACGGCAGCCCTGCCGGCATCTATCAGGAGAAGGAAGGCCCCGCGCCCGCACGCGAGATGCTCGAAAAAGTCTCTGGCATCCCTGAAGACATGATTGAGCGCATCTGCTTCCTGATTGGCCATCACCACACCTATAAGGATGTCGACGGGGAGGACTACCAGCTGCTGCTCGAGGCCGACTTCCTGGTCAACGCCTATGAAGATGGGCTTTCCCCAAAAGCCCTGACCGCCTTCCGCGAGAAAGTCTTCCGCACGACGAGCGGCACGGCGATGCTCAACACCATCTACGGCCTTCCGGAATGACCACCATCCAGACCAAGAAAGGGGCGATATGCATGATCTTGCAGGCAACTGTCACGAAATACATCCCGACCAACGCCTACATCTACGCCGACAACGAGACGAAGCACGGCTTCCTCATTGACCCCGGCGCACAGGCGGGGAAACTGCTCGAGCTCATCCGCGAGAAGGGGCTGACCATCGAGGCTATTCTATTGACGCACGGCCACTTCGACCACATCGGCGCCGTAAGCGAACTGCAGGAGACGCTGAAGATCCCGGTCTATATGGGCAAGAAGGGGAGGCTCTATGCCGAGAATCCCGTCTGGAATCTCTCGGCCCAGACCGACGAGCCCATCGTGCTGAGTGACGTCACCTACCTCGAAGACCATGCCATCATCGCACTCAAGGAGAAGCCGGCCTTCTGTCTGGAACTCCTCGAGCTGCCGGGGCACACGGCTGATGGCGTCATCTACTACACCAAGGCGGATGAAGCCGCTTTCGTCGGCGACTCTATCTTTCAGGGCAGTTACGGCCGCACCGACATGTACGGCGGCGATGAACAGGCCCTTCTGAGGGGCATCCGCGAGCGGATCCTGACCCTGCCGCCAAAGACTCTGCTGCTCTCCGGCCATTCCGCGCCGACGACGCCAGCTGATGAGCAGGGACGGAGCTGGTACCAGCCCTGACACACATTATTGACATTGACGATTCTACATGAACTGCATGAAAGGATATGCTATGCTTCAAGATATTGCACCGAAGAAACTTGACAACCAGTACAAGCCGTCAGCCGAGCCGACGGACGAGAGCGTCGTCTTCGTCTTCAAAGACCGCAACGTGCTCGTGCGCCAGGACGAAGGCAAGCTCTTCCCGACCTTTGCCCAGCTCGGCCGCCCAGAGGGCTGTGTCTATCTGTTCACGATCGGCAAGAAGGCATTTTTCCTGCTGCTCGGCGACGCTGAGCCCGTCATCCCGGAAGGCTTCGATTTTGAGCCCATCAAGAGCATCCGCCAGAACAAGGAGGCCAAGCTGCCGAGCTTCTACGCCTTCTACACGGCGCTGCATCTCTATGGCTGGTACCGGACCAATCGCTTCTGCGGCGTCTGCGGTCATCCGACCGTTCTCGACACGAAGGAGAGGGCATTGCGCTGTTCCGCGTGCAACCATGTCATCTACCCGCGCATCAACCCGGCCATCATCGTCGGCGTCCTGCACGACGGCAAGATCCTACTGACGCGCTACGCATCAAGCCACAACGATGCGACCTACTATGCACTGATCGCAGGCTTCACTGAGATTGGCGAGACCTTCGAAGAGACCGTCCAGCGCGAAGTCGCCGAAGAAGTCGGCCTCAAGGTCAAGAACATCCGCTACTACAAATCCCAACCCTGGGGCAGCGCCGCCGACATCCTCGCAGGATTCTATTGTGACCTCGATGGTGACGACAAGATCCAGATGGATCACGAAGAGCTCAGCCGCGCATTCTGGGCCAAGCCAGAAGACGTCATCCTGCAGCCAGACGATTGGAGCCTCACAAACGAGATGATGGCCCGGTTCAAAGACGGCCAGCCATGCTGAACATATCGATACAGATATAAGCACATCTAAATAAAATAGATAAAATACACAGTACCTGCCATATATGGCCCTGCATGAATCGAGATCATGCAGGGCTTTTTGTCTGCATTCTGTCTGCATCTGAAAACCGATAGGCTGCAGTCATCCTGATAATTATCAGGATAATCATCAGGGTTGCTCACTGGTAATACCAATAACTTATCGGTATTATGTAAGTATTACAAAGTTATAATCGGTATTACTATTGGTATTGAAATATGACAAGATAGTTCAAGATCTAGGCTGTTTTAGTGTAAAATAAAACTTCCGATAATTTATACTTATCGGAAGTAATTTATGTAATGCTAAACGCATAGTCTGGCATTGTATGTGTTCGGATAGTCTTCTCTTTGGCCAATTTTGTGTGACTAACGAAAAAGCCTTATGACAGCTTGCTTGGTTGATTCTCATCGTCTGTACAGCTCTCCTGCTTTCTCTTAAATTCCCAAATCTTCTCTATTGTGTCTGACATGTCATAAATTTTCTCGTATCCAAGAAAATTTGCCCGAATGTCGGAAAAAATATCGGAAAGGCATGTCAAGTGCCACAGTTCATTTTCCAGATTCGTATCACATATGATACTAAATTTTCATCAAAATCGCCCTAGAAATGAGTGCCTATTTTGTCGCATGATAATCTGAAATCGGAAGTAAATTCCCTGCGTTTCACACAACTATATTATCCAGAGATGCCTCTACGCCTTTTCTGATAACAGCAACCAACATCAAAAAGCTCCCTTGCGGGAGCTTTTTTCGTAGACAGATATTCAACTGTCAAATCTCTGATGAGATGCATCAGGTCGTAGGATGACTGGCGAAGTCTAACTTCGTGAAGGGATTATGCAGATTGAGCAGTCTTGTCTGCATGGATTGAATGCCAGTCAGTTCTTGAATGGATGCCAAATTCCAGAACAGGTTCTCTTCATAGAAGCAAGTATGAACCTTCTTGTTGAAGAAGCGGACGGGATACTGGGATGAATTGTCATAGATATTGCAGACATGGGATGCTGCAACGACGTCTTTGATAAGCCTCAGCGAACGGTTATAGCGGGAAATGATTTTCTCGACGGGAACGTCATGGCCGCCGGACTGCACGCGGCCATGTACGCGGCTGACATTGATGGCGCTGTCACATGTGAGCACGATATAGGTGCGAATAAAGAATCCCTTCTCGCTTGCATTTTGAATGAGATTGAGGTTCCGGTCCGTCGACATGACGGTCTCAAAACAAAATGGCTTACCTGCCGCGACGTGTTCCTCACGGAGCTTTGTGGCAGCCTGAGCAGCTGCAAGGTCGGTACAGCCAGTCGTCCGCTTGATGTCGTCGGCATTGATGTAGTCGATGCCAATGGGTCGCAGGAGTTGTGTGATGGTGCTCTTGCCGGAGCCATTCGGTCCAGCAAAGACTACGACCTCTGGTTGTTTAATGGTGTTCATCGAGTGGATTCCTCGTGATGGGTTTGATCTTCCGAAGTTGACCGTTCCGTTCTTCTACCAAGAACCCATCTTTCACATAGTAGCGCGGAAGGCCAAGCGCACGCGCTTTCTGGTGGTCGAGCTCTACGGCATAGGATGCCAGGAAAGACTCGCGCTCATCAGGATCTTGCGGTATCTTGATTTCATCGATTCTCATACAAAAGCCCCCTTCTCCATTTACTCTGGTCTGCCTTAGCAATGTCAATCATTTCGCTTCAGGACGATGTCGCATCCCAGAGCTTGGGCAAATCGTTCGACTGTCTCCAGTTTCGGCGAGCGGGCGCCAGTCTCAATACGAGCAATCGTCGTTTGCCCCGTCTTCATGCGTCTGGCCACTTCCTTCTGGGAGATATGCAGTTCCTTTCTCCGCTGTATCAGCTGCTCGAGAATCACACTCATGCTGCTCGCCTCCTACTCCTATTATAGCCTATCGGTGTTTAGGATACAATCCTATTTATCACTCAAATACCGCAAAGCCGCATAAATGTTGCTTTCCGATAAAATCGCCGCTACATCGGAAAAATATCGGAAAACACTCATCGACATTCTCTCATCCCCTGTGCAGCTTGGGATGGCAGGGTGCTCGCAGAGTTTTTATACTTATCGGAAGTAATTTATGGGAAGTTAAAAGTATGGTCCAGCATGGCATGTGTTCTTATGGTATTCTATTTGGCTAATTTTGTGTGACTGACGACAAAGCCTTATGGCAACGGCTATATTCTCGAATCGGGTAGCCTCTTGCTATTTTATTGTTCTTTTGTATGCTTTCATCAGACTTATTCAATATTCCTCCCGATTTGTCTATTGATAAAACAATAATGTACTTTCTCGTAATTTGGTGTTTACATTTCTACTGTAAGTGTTATAATACAAAACAATCTCGCATCAATTTCATCATTTCCTATATTCATTTATCCATCTAGAAAGGATGTATGTATTATGGAGCAAAAGAACCCTCTCAAGATACCAAAGATTCTCTGGTTCCAGCTGTTCCTGCTGGCGCTCGGCTATGCTTTTTACTCGGCCAACCGCCTATCCTTCGGCGTTGGCCTCAAGGCAGTTGCTGCCTCGCTGTCGCTGACTGCTGTACAGCTCGGCACGATTGGCACGATCTTCACCCTTGGACAGGCACTCATCGATATTCCGGCAGGTTATCTGGCTGACCGTTTCGGCCGCAAGCGCATGTTGATCTTCGGCATGGTCGGCCTTGGCTGTATGACGGCTTGTGTCACGACCTCAGCTAGTTTCGTCGGAGCGGCTTTCTGGCGTGTCTGCTTTGGTATCTTCGAAGGATGCTGGAACATCGTCATGTACTCGGTGGCCGGCTCGATCTTCCCAGCTGCGCGCGCTATGCTCAACGGACTCATGATGACGTTCTACTCCATCGGCGCTTATGTCGGCCCGACTTATTATGGATGGAGCTTGGAACGCACAGGCGACTGGAGCATCGGCCTGACGCATATGGGCTTTGTTACGGTCATCTTCGGCCTACTGCTGATTTTCGGCTTCAAAAAGAAATACACCGACACTTCGACGGCCATCAAACGCATTCATCTCGTCGAGGCAATTCGCACGGTCGGCTTCAATAAAGTTGTCTGGCTCGGTGTCCTCATCCAGATTCTCAACATCATCCCCTACTGGGGCTTCGCTTCGATGGGCCCGTACCTCTTCATGACCTACAAGGGCTTCAGTCCGACGGAAGCTGGTTCCTTCTTCGGTGCTATCTACGGTATCGGCGGACTCAGCGGTGTTGTGCTCGGCTTCTTTGCTGACCGCTTTGGCCGCAAGCCGACCATCATCTTCCTTTCAGGGCTCAACGCTCTCTGCGCATTCCTGATTTTCCATGTCATCCCGCAGACATCCATCATCCTCTACATCGTCGGTGGCCTCATGGGCATCGGTCTCCATGCTATTTATGTGCTCGGCTACACGATTGCCCAAGATGGTGTCAGCACGAGCCAGATTGGCTTGGCTACCGGCATTGTCGGCGCATCGAGTTATTTCCTCTCGTTTTTCTCCGGCCCGCTCATGGGCTTCCTGACGACGACGCTCGGTCATGTGGCCGCTCTCGACATCATCGTCGTAGCATTTGAATTCTGCCTTTTCATCGTAGCATTGCTCATGAAGGAAACACAGAACCATCATCTCCATGAAAAAACGGAGGCCTGACTCTTTCTTCGAGAATGGATCTGCAAGGCTCAAGGCCCACACAAAAAGGAGGACGGATTTCCGTCCTCCTTTTTTATATCTGTATACTTTATGGAATAGAATTGTTAATCTGCCATCATCCTCAAATTGGGATTGTCGGATGCAGTCTGAATGACCTCGAGCTTCCCTGTCCGAGGATGGATCATCAGGCCGTGTACCTTGATCTTCTTCGGGATGTAAGGGTTGCTGGCAATCTTGGCCACAGCATCTTTGACATTTTCGACAGGATCACGGAAGGCGTTGGCCCAGACCTCGAGTTCGCCATGAATTTTGGCAATGGCGCATTCACTTACGCCATGCGCACGCATGGCAGCGGCGAGACTGTCTGCCGTCGTCTTGGCCATGCCACATTCGTAATGCCCGACGACAAAGATCTCTTCGACGCCCAGTTCATAGATGGCCACCATCAGGCTGCGAATGACCGCGTCAAATTCGCCCGTGAGGTAATTGCCGACCGTGCGGATGATCTTGGCATCACCGCGCTGGATACCCATGGCCGGCTCAAGGATTTCCGTCAGCCTCGTGTCCATGCAGGTGAAAATCGCCATTTTCTTCTTCGGCAGCTTGCTCGCGGCAATATCCTCTTCTGTGTAGTCGTGCTTGCCATGTGCCACAAATGCCTTGTTGGCAGCCAGGATTTCTTCTAAACGATCCATTTCAGTTCCTCCTTGCATCATTGTGATGAGCTACTCTACTTGCCTACTTGATTATGGCGACGAATTTACAATCCTGCATCGCCTCCTGATAGCATGGTGCCGCAGCGGCTTCTTCTAGGATATACGAGCCTATGCGGATGAATAAATGATAATCTCATTATAACCTGAACTTCCTGACAAAGCCAGTCTATCTTACGGCAGTACCGTCTTGCTATTCACCTAGTATTCCTATGGTATCCAGTGGTATAATGAAAGAGTAATAAAATTTTGACAAATACATGCATATCGGGAAGGTGATCACATTGCAATCCCAACAGCAAACGCAGCATTGGAAGGAGCTCGGCTCGTATTTCTGGCAGGAGCGGAAGATGCTGGGCATCGTCACGGTCAGCGGGCTCATCTACAATGTCGGCATGCTGGCCGGCCCTTGGTTCGACGGCCAGTTGGCGCAGTGTCTCTACGACATCGTGCAGGGTGAACAGTCGGCGTCGGACATGTACCGGCTCTGCCTGTGCTATCTGGCGACAATCCTCTGTGTGCAGGGCGCCCGCTACATAAAGCGCCTCTACGTGCGCAAGTTTGCCAACCATGTCAGCCTGACCATGCGCGCGCGGCTCTACCAGAATCTCGTCCAGATGACGAAGGCGGCGATTGCGCGTCAGGATACTGGCAGTCTCATGACGAAGGTCATCGCCGACATCGATGCTTGCGTCGAGGGCATGCGGAAGTTCACGACAGAGCTCTTCGACACCGGCGTCGTCATGGTGGCCTACATCGCCATGCTGCTCTACTACGACTGGCGTCTGACCATGCTCGTCTTGCTCTTCCCGCCGCTCGCCTACCTGCTCGCCGACCGCCTGCGCCGCCATGTCGCGCGCGCGGCGGCGCAGAGCAAGGAGAGCAGCGGCGCCCTGACCGATGGCACGCTCGACCGCCTCAGGCATGCCATGACGTATCGCATCTACGGCGTGGAGGCATCAGAGGATGCGCATTACGAAACGCTGCTGACCGACTACGAGAAGAAGCGGATCCGCTCGAATCTCTTCGAGAACGCCCTGCAGCCGCTCTACCGCAGCATCGCGCTCTGCGGCACGGTCGTGATTCTCTACGAGGGCGGCAGAAATGTGCTCGGCAGCGGAATGGCATCCTGGGATATCGCCGCCTTCTCCACCTACCTCGCCTGTTTCCTCAAACTGGCCGTCAAGTCCTCACATGCGGCCAAGCTCTTCAATGCCGTCCAGAAGGCACAGGTTTCCTGGCAGCGCATCCGTCCGCAGCTGCAGGAAAGCGCGCCGCTGCCTGAGCCGCAGCAGCCACTTCCTGCTGATGTGCTGACCGTGCAGGACGTTGCCTTCACCTATCCCGACACGGAGAAACCTGTTTTCCACGGCCTTTCCTTCACGGCAAGGCCCAGCGAGATCATCGGCATCACGGGTCCCGTCGCCTGCGGCAAGTCGACGCTCGGTCGCGCGTTTCTCTGTGAGAGCCCGCATGAGGGCATTATCTGTTTCGGCAGCCAGGAGCTCGGCAATGGCCACGGCTCCCCCGTCGGCATCATCGGCTACAGCGGCCACAGTCCCGAGCTCTTCTCCGGCACGATTGCCGAAAACATCCAGTTCGGCTGCACCGACAGGCCGGATGATTTCCGCGCGGTCTGGCAGGCGGTCTGCCTCGATGCGGACGACCTGCCTGACGGCCCCGCAACGCGCATCGGTCCCGGCGGCCTGCGCCTCTCGGGCGGCCAGCAGGCGCGCGTCGCGCTGGCCCGTGCACTCTTTAGCGGCTGCCCTGTCCTCGTGCTCGATGACCCCTTCGCCTCCGTCGACCAGAAGACCGAGGCCCGCATCCTGCAGCACTTGCGGCAAAGCTCAAACGGGCGCATCATCCTGCTGATCTCGCACCGCCTCACGGTCTTCCCACAGCTCGATCAGGTCATCTGGATGCAGCCGGACGGCGCGGTCAGGGTCGCCGATCATGCCGCTCTGTACGAGCAGTGTGACGCGTACCGGCGGCTCTACGACCTGCAAGTGCCGCAGAGCCCGGCAGAGTCCCTGCCACCGCTCGCTTCCCTTGGAAAGGAGGCGGATTCCCATGCGTGATGTCTGGCTCGCCATCCTGCGCCGCTATGCGCTGCTGTTCGCCGCGCTGCTGCTCGTCATCGCGGCCGATATCGCCGTGAATATCACGCCGCCGCTCGTCCTCCAGTACCTCGTCGACCATCTGGCCGACGGCGCGATTGCCGAGGCGACGCTGCTCTTAGTCGCGCTGCTCTACTTCGCGCTCTGTGCGGCCGGTGGCCTCGTCGATACGCTGAAAGAGACCGGCATCACCGTCCTCGGGCAGAAGATCACGCACGGCCTGCGCTCCGCCATGTGCCAGCGGCTTTCGCGCCTGCCCGCTGATTTCTTCGTGCAGCACGAGTCCGGCGCGCTTTCCTCGCGCTTCATCAACGATGTCGATACGCTCGAGAGCCTGTTCGACTCCGGCGTCGTCAGCATGATTGCCGACGCCTGCACAATCCTGGCCATCCTCGCCGTCGTCAGCCAGATCAGCGGCGGACTCGGCATCCTGCTCGTCATCGCTCTGCCACTGCTCTTCCTGCTGACGCGCTACTTCCAGCGGCGCATGCGCCAAGCCCAGCTCGACAACCGCGCAGCCGTCGCAAAGACGAGCGCCCTGATTCCTGAGACGGTTGACAACATCCGCACCATCCACCTCTGCCAACAGGAGCGCTACATGGCAGAGCGCTGCCGCGTCTCCCTGAAGCAGAGCTTCGCCGCCATGGAGCGCAGCAACTTCTGCGACTCCATCTACTCGCCCATCATCATCTGCAGCTGCACGGCCATCATCTGCCTCATGATGGCGCTCTCCGTCAGCAGCAGCGACATGCAGGCTTTATTTGGCATGACAGTCGGCAGTGTCGTCGCCCTGATTGCCTACGTGCGCCGCATCTTCACCCCGCTCGAGAGCATCGGCATGGAGATCCAGAACATCCAGTCCGCCATCGCTGGCATCGACCGATTGCAGGAGTTCTTCACCGCGCCACTCGAGAACCTGCCGCCTGCCGCCGCAAGCCCATCGCCGGCTGAGCAGCAGCTGCCGCTCGTCATAGAGCATGTCTCCTTCGGCTACGGCAAGGAGCCCTCCCTCTTTCGCGATTTTTCCCTGACCGTGCGCGAAGGCGAGACCGTCACGCTAGCCGGCCGCACGGGCATCGGCAAGACGACGCTCTTCAAGCTGATTCTCGGCCTTTACGCGCCGCGGACCGGCAGCATCCGCATCTGCGGCCTCGACCCGCGCGCTATCCCCGCTGAGGAAAGGCGTCCACTCTGCTGCTGCGTCGAGCAGGAATTCACGGCCATCGACGGCAGCGTGCGAGACCAGATCACGCTGCGCGATGCGCGCGTCACGGAGGCTGCCGTCCAAGAGGCGCTGGCGCTCACCGGCATGGCAGAGGTCTGCGCGCAGCTGCCGCAGGGGCTCGCGACGCCATTTTGCCCAGCACTCTTCTCGCAGGGACAGCGCCAGCTGCTCGGCATCGCGCGCGCCATCGCGCTGAATCCACGCTTGCTGCTGCTCGACGAGATCACCGCCAACCTCGATGCCCTGACCGAGCGCCAGATCATCCGCGCCCTTCAGGCCGCTTCCAAAGACCGCGCCGTCCTCTCCATCTCCCATCGCCTCTACGAGGCCAGCGGAGGGAAGATCATCACCTTGAGCTGAATACAAAAGAGGCTCCCTGTCTCCGGCACAGCCGGAAGGACAGGGAGCCTCTCGTTCTTGAATGGACATCAACCAGAAGCAGGAAATCGCCCTCAGGTTCGAGCCGCTTCCATCAGGTCGAGCAGCTGGGCAGCCGTCTTCTTGCCGAAGTGAGGGCCGTCCTCATTGATGAGAAAGCACGGTACGCTCATGACCTGATACGCCTCACGCAGTGAGGGATAGAGGTTGAGGTCGTAGACATCCGTCGTGATCCTGGGATTCAGGGTCGCAAGGCGCTGAGCCGCTGTGACGAGCTCTGGACAGAGCGTGCAGGACAGGCTGACGAAGATGCGCAGATGACAAGGCGTATCCCAGTCGAGCAGACGCTGGCGCAGTGATTCGTCCAAGGCCTGTCCCGGCCCTGCCGCATTGTAGAGGCCCAACACGAAGGAAGTGAATTCATGGCCGCCCGGCACGCCGTGAAACGCGATGCCGACAGGCTTGCCGCCGCAAAAGACGCGGACGCAGGGGCGCTCGTCTTCGGCAGCCACCTCCTCTGCTGGCACGCGCACGACCTGAATCTTATCCGTCAGGCGTGCGAGCTCGTCCACATACGATGCGAGCTCGCCGCTCTTGGCCGAATCATCCAGATAAAGGCGCAGTTCCAGGCCGCGTTCCATGCGAGAAAAGACCGTCTGCAGCTGCCGGACAACCTCCGGCTGAAAGAGCTGACTGGATGCGCTCTCTGCTTCAGGCTCCTCCGGCACGGCAACAGCGGGGCGCAATGGGCGGATGCCCGTCTTCTTCTGCATCTGCAGTGCGTAGCGCTCGAGCTCTGTCGCAGCCAGGGCCCCATCGCCAGCCGCTGTGATGCACTGGCGCAGCGGTTTGATGCGGATATCGCCAGCCGCGTAAAGGCCGTCACAGGATGTCTTCATCGACGCATCCGTAATCACATATCCCTTCGGATCGAGTTTGGCAATGCCCCGGATCAGTTCTGTCGCCGGCTCATAGCCAGCAAAGACGAAGACGCCAAACGTGTCCTTCCCCGCATCATACGTCTTGGTTTCCCCGGTCTCGGTATCCCGGCAGGTCAGGCGACGCAACAGGGTATCTCCCTCGACGGACTCCACGACGGTATGCGTCCGCACGGTGATGTCCGGATGGTTGCGCGCTTCATCAGCCGTAGCCTTGGCACAGCTGAAATCATCGCCGCGCACCAAGCAGGTGACATGGGATGCGTACTTCGTCAGGAACACGCTCTCCTCGGCTGCTGCATAGCCGCCGCCGACGACAAAGACCTGTTTGCCACGGAAGAATTCCCCATCACACGTCGCACAGTAGGCAACGCCGCGGCCGCGGAAAGCCTCCTCCCCAGTAAAGCCTGCAGAGCGAGGGCGCGCTCCGGCGGCGAGCAGGATGCCGAAGCAAGAGAAGATGCCCTGCGTGGTGTGCAAGGTCTTGATATCACCGCTCATGTCGAGAGCAGTGACCTCTGCTATCTTGAATTCTGCGCCAAAAGCTTCGGCTTGCTGGCGCATGTTCTCAGTCAGGTCCGCTCCACTGATGGACGCAATGCCCGGATAATTGACGACGCGATCTGTGATGGTGATCTGGCCACCGAAGTGTTCCTTCTCGATCACCAGGACGCGGTAGCAGGCCCGTGCCAGATAGATGGCTGCTGTAAGGCCGGCCGGACCGCCGCCAATCACGATGACGTCGTAAAGCTCCCGTGCAGGAGCTTTGGCTGGTACTTCCGCCATCAGAGCGCTCCCACGAGGTCAAGGCTCGGCTTCAGGGTCTCGGCGCCCGGCTGCCATTTGGCAGGGCAGACCTCATCCCCATGTTCGTGGACGAACTGGCAGGCCTGCACCTTGCGCAGCAGTTCCTCGGCATTGCGGCCGACATTGCCCGCATTGACCTCATAAGCGACAATCTTTCCCTCCGGATTGATGATAAAGGTCCCGCGCTCTGCAAGACCAGCCGACTCAATGAGCACCTCGAAGTCGCGTGCCAAAGCGTGCGTCGGATCAGCTACCATCGGATACGTGATCTTGGCAATGCGCTCCGAATGGTCATGCCATGCCTTGTGGACAAACTCCGTATCGCACGAGACGGAATAGATCTCACAGCCGAGCTTCTGGAAGGCATCATAGTGATTCTCCAGGTCTTCGAGCTCCGTCGGGCAGACGAACGTAAAATCGGCAGGATAGAAGAAGAATACACTCCACTGGCCAAGAAGATTGTCCTTCGTGATGGTGCGGAACGCATGATCCTGATAGGCTTTCACCGAGAACTCGCTGACTTCTTTGTTGATCAATGACATAAGATACTCCTCCTTTTGATACCAGTAATGCTTCATTAGCTTACTGTTTTTACTTTTAAATAATGATAATTAATATCGTTTACAGGAATATCATATCATGCGTCCACAAAAAAAGCAAGCATATTTTTTTGAGAATATGCTTGCTGCAAGCTGTTCATGGTTCCGATTCGCGGGACTGCCAGACCTCGTGCGTCAGGAGGTCCATGCACGAGATGCGGCCTTCACTGAGGAAGCTGCCAGTGTCCATGAGGATGACATGCCCATCCGCGAGGACCTGCGGGACGGGCGGCTTGCCGAGCAGCTGCACGGGCGTGTGGCCGAGGATGATGATGGCTTCGCCGTGATAGCGCTCCGGCTCTTCTGCCAGCGTGCGGGACCAGAGCAGCGTATCCTTCTCCTGCTCGTCGAGCGGGCAGTCCGGGTCAATGCTGCCGTGCGCGAAGAAGTAGCGCTGTCCCCGCCATTCTTTCGTGCAGCAGAGCGGCATCCTGCGGATGGCAGCCTGCCAAGCGCGATGAAGCGCCAAGGGGTCATCGCTTGCCTCGATCTCGCTAAACGTCTCATAGCCGCCGTTGTTGAGCCAGAGCTGATACGCCAGCGCACGGTCGGGATGGTAGTCGGACATGAAATCTCCCTCGAGCAAGGTCGCAGCATGGCCCGCGCCATCCGCGCACATCGCCTCATGATTGCCGCGCAGGAACACCATGCCGGGCTCCCCCTCATGCGCCATGACCCACTTCATCATCGCGACATTCTGATGGCCGCGGTCCGTGTAATCCCCCAAGAAGACGATCTCATCCTCATCTGGCCGGAATTGCACAGCGTCCCAGACTTCCAGAAAACGGTCGAACATGCCATGGATATCCCCCATGGCCAGTAAGCGCTTCATCGCCTGTCACCACCTGTTCACTCTTCCTCTGGATAGCGCATGCCCCAGTCCCTGCGGACTTTGGTCATCAGGGCCATGACGTCGACGGTGTAGTCGAGGTGCATGAAGTCCTCACTGCCGGCGACGGTGCGCTCCATGTCTTCAATCTCATAGCATAGGGCATTAGCTGTCTCGCCGGAGACGACTTCCTCCTTGTGGCCATCCTCGGTCCAGGTGATGACGGCCTTGTCGCCGCGCGGGTACTCCATGAGCTCGATGTAGGCCTTGTCAAAGGAAATCATGCCGCGCTTCGGCTGCTTGGCGTGCAGCGAGAGCATGACGGTCGCCATCTCGCCCTGCTCGTTCTTCAAGAGCATACTGGCCTGCTCGTCGACACCGGTCGGCGCGTAGAGGACCTGTGAGGCGATTTCCTGCGGGCAGGAGCTCATGAACCAGCGCACGAAGGACAGCGCGTAGACGCCGATGTCGAGCATCGCGCCGCCCGCGAGATTGCGGTTAAAGAAGCGGTTCTTCATGTCGTAGGGCTTGTAACTGCCGAAGTTCATCGTGATGAGGCGCAGCGGGCCGAAGTCACCGCGTTCGATGCGCTCGCGCAGCGCGCGGTAGATCGGCATGTGGTAGATGGTCTGCGCCTCCGCGAGAACGACATGATGCTCCATCGCGAGCTTGACGGCCTCTTCGAGCTCGTAGTAGTTGAGCGTGATGGACTTCTCGCAGAGCACATGCTTGCCCGCGGCCAAAGCCTGGCGCAGGTACTTGATATGCGTGTTGTGCGGCGTCGAGATGTAGATGATGTCGACGTCCGGGTCCGCAAACATATCTTCCGGCTTATCATAGACCTTGCCGATGCCGTACTGCTCCGCAAACTTCACGGCCTTCTCGTGCGTGCGGTTGCCGACGGCGTAGAGATTGCCGCCGAGCTTCTGCATCGCCTCCGCAAGCTGATGGCCGATGACACCACAGCCAAGCGTGGCCCATCTGTACGTTACTGCCATAAGGATTCCCCACTCTCTTACACATAAAATCACAAAATCATCCGTATACGCTCAGCATAGCAAGAATCTTCTCAGAAATCAAGATAGAACAGGCAACACCGGACCGTTTGCCTTTGCGCCCGCCATCCGTTACAATAAGATAGAAACAGCGCATGACAGCAAGATTGCAAGATAGACAGAAAGGAATCGATTACGATGACAAATGACGAGATGCTCCAGCAGAAAAAGATCACGAATGCCGGCAATCCGGCCAAGCCGACGGGCGAAGCCGGCGAAAAGATGCTCGCGCGCATGAACGAGAGCCACGCCGCCCTCACGGCCTGGGGCCTCTCCTTCTTCCATTGGCAGGGCGATGAAGAAGTCCTCGACATCGGCTGCGGCGGCGGCGCCAACCTGCGGCGCATGAGCGGCCATATCAAGAATGGCCATCTGACGGGCGTCGACTACGCCAAGACCTCCGTCGAGACCTCGCGCCAGACGAATGCCGCAGACATCGCCGCTGGCAAGATGGACATCCGCGAGGGCTCCGTCGAGGCCCTGCCGTTTGCTGACGACTCCTTCGACAAGATCACGACCGTCGAGAGCTTCTACTTCTGGCCCAACCCGCCCGAGAACCTCAAGGAAGTCCACCGCGTCCTCAAGAAAAGCGGCACCTTCCTGCTCATCGCCGAGATCTACGACCATCCGGGACTCAGCGAAGAAGTGCAGGAAAACATCAAGAACTATCGCCTCTACAACCCGACGCCAGAGACCTTCGAGACCATCTTCCGCGCCGCCGGCTTTAGCGCCGTCACCGTCCATATCGAAGACGAGCATGGCTGGATCTGCGTAGAGGGAACGAAGTAATCGCGGGGCTGCATAAAAGTTACGCTAGCTAAAAGGAGACGGACAGGAGTTATCCTGCCTAACGTTCCGCGCAGCAGGCTGAAGCTTCACTTATAGGCAGGATAACTCCTGTCCTCAGGCTTGTACATGGACAGATGCTTTTTGTGTTGTGCGAGAAGGCGACGGCGGAAAGGGTGGGCAGCGCTCTCAACGATGTCAACAAGAAGCTGCCTGAACCTGCCAGAATGATGAAGACAGCCGGGAATGGCTGGGCATAAGTGGAGCTTTCAGCGGTCTGCGTGAAGAACCGATTTTTTGCCGACTAGAATCCTTACAAAAGAGTGTCGTTCAGGGAGTGTAAAATGAAGTGTGTAAGTTACCGGTAACCAATTTACTAACTTACGCA